>Ga0209371_1002071_pt1 | contig 11945 bp, 11 predicted proteins | sample AgamicAtAmrz_FD_187165 | JGI IMG/M metagenome (GOLD analysis project Ga0209371, IMG submission 187165) | Agave microbial communities from Guanajuato, Mexico - At.Am.rz (SPAdes) (version 2) | ecosystem: Host-associated > Plants > Roots > Rhizosphere | place: Guanajato, Mexico | collected 2012-06-07
CGCTCGATGGGTTTTGACGGCATGGCAGCCTGAACGATATGGTCGCACCTGCGGCAGGCCAGCTTCGGCCGCTGCGTTTCGATAACCTTAAAGGCGCTGCTGATGAGCTCCAGCTGCTCCGACACGTCGCAGCCCGGGGGGGGCTGAGCTCTCCGCCGCACGCCGGGCAGGCGATTTCTGCCGGCAACAGCATGCGGGTTTCGCGCGGGAGTTTGGCGGGCAGAAGACTGGCGCAGCGGCTGTGGCAGTACCGGGTCATGCTGTTCGCCATCTCCTCCTGCAGGGCGCTGATGCGCTCCTCAGCCTCGCGCACCTGACGTGCCGCTTTCTCACGCAGCTTTTCGGAGCTTTTGCCGAACTGCATGCGCTGCAGTTTCGCAACCAGCGCCTTCAGCCGGTTTATCTCACTGGCGTAGGCCGCCACCCGCTGTGACAGGAGACGGTTGTATTCGACCATCTGTTCAAGGCTTCGCTGCTGTGTGTCCAGCAGCACCCTGAGGCGGGCATTTTCTGCAGAAAGTGAGCGTTCCATGCGCTTGGTGAACAGACACAGGCCGTCCGCATCGGCCCAGAGAATTTTCACCATATCGCCGCGCCTGCCCCGGAAGATAAACAGATGCCCGCTGAAGGGGGCCGTTCGCAATGTGTTCTGCACTTTCGCCGCCAGCCCGTTAAAGCTGCAGCGCATATCCGTCACGCCGGCGACCAGCCAGATGCGCGAGCCCGCCGGAAAGTTAATCATGCCTCGATATCCCTGAGTTCGCTGACCAGCGCACGCAGCAGCTCCGGCGTCAGTGTGCCTATCAGTCTCACGGTACCGGAAGGAAGAACCAGTTCGCAGCACAGTGTTTCACCGGACGTATTTTCCGGCCCGGAGGACGGAACGGTGACGGTTCTGCCCGGTTCGGCGGACAGCATGACAGGAAGCAGTGCCGGCTCACTGTTGTGTGGAAGCAACATGCCCTCCTGTAAAGGCTGCGCCAGTTGAACAACAGGTTATCGTTAAAATGGTCGGTTTGGGGCGGAATACGCAATAGCCCTGATGCTGATTTTTGCTACCAGCGCTCTGGATATTTACTCTCTTTCATCAAGTGAAAGAGCTTACGGATACCGCTTTCGGACGGGGAACACTATCACCGGCTTTCCCGGGCAGCAGATCGCGCAGCCTGTCCCGCGGATTCATGACCGGCTTACGTGACGGGGCGCGTTTTAATTTTTTTAGCTTCAGCCGCAGGGGGAGCCAGCAGCTTGCCCGCGGCTCGTCCTGCTGGTTGCACCCACCCACCTTTCCGCCTCGCGCAGGTCCGCAAACCAGGCGCTGCCGTCGTCGTGGCGGCCCAGGCACTCCCTGAGCTTAAGCCGGATGTAGCCCAGCTCCGGGGGGCCCGGGGTGTCGCCGCAGATGCAGAGTATAAAAGCCCGCAGCGTGCTGCACTCGGTGAAGCCATACCGCCCCAGCCTGCCGGCCAGGTCCGTTGCGCTGAACGTGCCCTCGGCCCGTCCGGTATCCGCGTTTTTACTCATCGGTATCACTGTTTTCTCCCGTCACGCCGGCAGGGTCCGCGCGGTGCCCCCCCTGCCGGTCGTTAAAAAGGTCAGGTTGATGTGTTACGGATTGTAGACGGCGCCCGTAGCGCTGATGACGTAGTTGCCCGCTTTGGGGGTACCAAACAGGGCAAGAACAGAATAATTGATACTATTCACTGCATTTTTTTTGACAAAATACTCCCCATCTGGTTGCGTGAACGTACTATAGCTATCGTCTCTGTCGTTAGGTGCTACCACATAGCTTAGCTTGTACTCATCGTCGCCTTCATGGCCCGCCGCATACGTTTCAAATAGTTCCCTTGAAGTAGAGATCCCAAGCAAGGCCAGCCGCGCCTTTGCGCCGGCCTCCTTAATCGCTAGTTTACCCGTTGCAAGAACCACCTCGTTCGAGCCGTCGCTTTTAAGGCCGGCCCTCACTCCGGGCTCTGGGGTAAGGGTGTTTTCCAGCGTTACGGGCTGGCTTATATTCAGCGTGGCAGTGGCGGTAGTTTTATTAGTGATGTCGCCCGTTGTCAGTGTGTCATCAGCCACAGCCATCTGGCTGAAACAGCCGGCGGCAACAAGGGCGGTCAGTAAACGTGCTTTCATGGTATTTTCCTCTGTTATTTATTATTTCTGTACCGGCAGGATTGCCGATATCAGTCTGTTGTGGCCGCGCTCAGCGCAACGGCCCACGTGTCGACGGCGGCCTGCTGGTCGCCATCGGCCTCAATGCGGAACGCAACGCTGCGCTCAGCGTTAACCGTCATCATTCCGCCTTCCGGTGGCGGCCCCGGCTGCCATCCCTCGCCGCTCAGGCGCACCCGCAGGATGTTCCCGGCATGCCGCTGCCCGATCAGTACACAGCGGACTGAGCTGTTACCCGGCGCATGTGTGGCGCACCACAACCGGAAGCCGCCGTGCGGGTCGTTGCTGCTGACGCGCCCCCGCATCAGCAGCGTGCCATCCCTGACCGGCCCGGCCTGCAGGCCGGGGGTGGCGGTCAGCTGAAGCACAGGGCCGGCCTGAGCGGCTCCCGCCACGGTCAGCAGTAGCCCCGTCAGGGCAAGTTGCCAGCGCCGGGCGCTGGCGGTTGCGTTATTCATGTTCTTCTCCGTGTTGTGCAGCCCGGCGACAGACCGCGTTGAAGGTGTAAAGCCCAGCCGGGCCCTTTTCTCCGGGCAGCAGGTAGTCCGCCTGACAGCGTTCGCTACCCGCGCGCACCATCAGGCGGCCCGCAGGCGGCAGGCCGGTCAGAAAGGCCTGCCCGCTGCCGTCCGCAAGGCCCGCGCTGCCAGCCTGTCCCGCCACGCTCACCCGCGCCCCGAACGGCACGGGTGTCCCGTCCGGGTGCTGAAGCGTGACCAGCGCCCGGGCGCCGGTCCGCGTCCGGAATGTCGCCATTACTACAGCACCTGCCGCCGGCACCACTCTCACGTCGGTCTGCGGCACGTCCGCATCGTCCGGCAGAGTGGTAGGGTCCAGGCTCACCGTGTTGTCCTGATAGTCCGCCAGCCCGGACACGGCGGTGTAGCCGCGCCGATCCGTACTGACCCCGGGCCAGCCGCCCACGGCCACATCAGCGGCGCCCGGGGCACTCACCAGCGCAACCGTGTCCGATAGCGGCTGGCTGAACGTCACTCCGTGCCGGTGAGCTATCACGCCGCCCGCCACACTGACGTCGGCCTGCCGGCCCGACGCGCCGTAGCTGTAGCCGGCAGCGGCCGTACCGTAGGCCCCGGCCCATCCCGCGTGCAGGCTGCCGCCCGTCGGGTCTGACCCGCTGCCGGAACGGTAGTTTTCTCGCACGCTCCAGTCCAGCTGGTCGTTCACCGCCCGGCCACTCAGCGCCACTTCCTGAGACTGTACGCCCTGATACGGGGCCGTCAGGCTCCAGCTGGCGTTGGTGCTACGGCCCAGCGGGACGCTCAGCCACAGGCTCAGCAGACTGTCCCGACAACCGCGCCCAGTACGACTCTGCTGCCAGCTGAGCGACATGGACGCGCCGTGCAGCGACGTGCTCCAGCTGGCGCCGTAACCGTAGTCCGGTCCACCGTCACCCCGCCAGTCCGTGCGGGTGACGTTCAGACCCAGCCCGCCCGCTGCGCCCATCGACTGGCTCACCTGCAGCGTGCTTCGACCGCGCACGGACCGCTGTGCGTATCCCATGGAGTCGTTACCGTTGCGCCGCCAGCGGTCCAGGGTATCAGACATGGACCGGTAGCCCGGTGAGTTGTACTGCACGCTCGACAGCGCAAGGCTTGTCGTGTCGCCCAGCCTGCTGCTGTATCGCACCCGCCAGGCGGCTCCCGCCTGCGCCCCGTCGTACGGGGTGCGGGCCCGGGCCGCCGTGGCGTCAGCCGAGACGGCACCCCAGCGCCCCAGCGAGCTACCCAGTCCCAGCGACGCTGCGCTGTAGTCTGCCGCCTCCTGCAGTCCTCCATAGAGGGTCAGCCCGCGGGGCAGCCCGTACATCAGGGTGGCCTGCGCGAACGTCGCCGGAGCAACTCCCGCCTCAGACGGGCGGTAGCGGCCCGCAGTCACGCTGTACCTGAGGTATCCCTGATGCAGCGCCACGGCAGGCGTCTGCCACGGAACCGTAAAGAACTGGTTATGCCCGTCCGCCTCATGCACCGTGACCTGCAGGTCCTCTCCGCCCTGTCCCGCAGGCAAATCCTCAATACTGAAAGGCCCGGGCGCGACCTGCAGCATCCTGAGCAGATAGCCGTGCTGGCGTATCTCAATCCTGGCCCGGGTGCGGGCCACCCCCCTCACCGCCGGCGTGTAGCCGCGCTCGTCCGCCGGTATCATGGCCTCGTCGGTGGCAAGCATGGCACCGGTGAACGGCACGCCATCAAACACGTCGCCGGAGGTGGTACGCTCACCGAGCGTCAGGCGGCTCTTTATCTTCATGAACCCGCGCTCTGCCCAGGTGTAAGCCCGCTGCCAGCGTTCCCCGCTCTTCCAGCTCAGGCTGCTGCGCACGCGCCACGGGCCGGCATTGATGCCCGGCTGCAGCTGTGCCCACGAGGTTTCCGCCGGACCGCTGGGCTGGCCGTCCGTGCGTGAGGTGCCGGCGCTGTAGTTCATCCTGAAGGCGGTGATGCCGTTGTCCCAGAGCGCCTCCGGCGCAAGACCGCCGTAGTGCGGGCGCAGGGCGGCCTGCGGAATGTCCAGTCTCAGCTGTAGTGCCGCCACATCCGCCGTCACCCGCGCCTGCGGTATGGCCGACAGGCGGGCGCACGTTTTTCCACCTTCCGCCAGCGCAGGCCAGGCCGCTGTGTTGACGCCCCAGCGCAGCAGCTGTGCCACGCTCAGGCAGGGCTGCAGGCTGTCTCCCGACGGCGCTTTCACAAGCCGCAGCGTGATGTCCTGACTGTCAACCTGTTCGCCGTTAAGCAGGACATCCATCCGGTAGGTGCCCGGCTGCTGCAGACCCTGTTCAAACAGCGACAGGTCCGCGTTTTTTGCCGCGCCGCCGAGCAGCGAGGCGTCAAAATGATACTGCTGTGCGGCAGCGCCAGAGGTGAAGCACGCTACCGGCAGGGCCGCGATGAAAGCTGCACGGCGCACACTCCCTCCTTCTCTTCGCGTTAAACAGGCTAAATCAGTCAGCTGCGGCCTCGAAACGGCGGCTCTCGCCGCCCTGGTCGTTGATGACGCTCCACTTCACGGCCCCGTCCGCGCCCGCTGGCAGCGGCAGCGTCACACTCCCTTGGGGAGGGACATAGGTCAGGTTATCGACCTCTTTCCCTCCCACGCTCACCGCCTTCAGGTTCATGTAAAATGGTGTCGGGTTGCTGACCCTTAACTCCTTACCCGCCCGCACCCAGGTGAGTGCGCCGGCCGCACCTTCCGGACTGCCTTTCAGGCCGGACGGCCTGAAAATCAGCTTGTCACACGAGCTGATGGCCATGTTCACTGTCACCGACACCCCGGACGCGTTGTCCGATGCTTCACCCGACGGCGGCAGCGCCTTCACGCACAACCAGTACAGGCTCTCCCGCGTCTGAGGAAGGCTGCCTCCGGTGCGGATAATGCGCAGCCGGCTCTGCTGGTTTGCTTCAAGGCGGAACAGCGGCGGCGTGACCAGGAAGGGAGCCGGCGTTTTGCGGTCCTCGCCGGTCACCGAGGACTGGACCAGCATGGGTCGATCCTGTGGGTTTGACACCGACAGTTGCGCGCCGGCCGCACCTTCCGGGTAGATGACCCGCGTGGTACCGAGCGTCACACTGAAGGTGTTCTGGCTCGTTGCTGGCAGCATTTCCGCCGCTGTTGCAGAGAAGCACTGAGTAAACAAGGCCCCGGTCAGCAGGGCTGTGGTGATGAGTGAGTTGTTCATGAGATGTTCCCGTTATATTCACGCCGTCAGGCAAAATACAGGTTGCCGTCTGCATGAAAGGAATAAGCGCGGCGGCCTGTCAACTTAGGTCTTAATTCAGGGCGCGAATCATACTGTCGGGAGGGGGGGAGGGAAAACCCGCCTGTAGTTAAGGCATCGTTAACTTTCGGGAAAGGCACAAGCGCACAGAGCGGGAAGGGGGCGATACACCTTGCCCGTGGTCGGAGTACCTGTCGGCTGCACCGCAGGCAACCATTCTTAGCTCCCCCTCCCGCCTTTGATCTGTGCTTTCACAAGGCGGCAGCAGGTCTCTCACCACGGGCGTCGGGGCTTGAAAAAAAAGAGTTCTTCTTTAAGCTATCCTGTTATTGCATAGGCTCCCTGACAGACGTGATGAAAAACACATCAGCTCTGTTTCTTGTACATACTGATTAAGGAACCATGATGGATAAGGATAATAACCGTGGTATGCGGGACTGGCTTATCTTCATCCGCACGGCAGAAGCCGGAAGCATTTCAGAGGCTGCCCGGCAGTTGAATATCAGTACCGCTGCCGTCAGCAAGGCCGTCAGTCGCTTTGAGGAGTATCTGGGTGCGGTGTTGTTTAGCCGGACGTCACAGGGAATGAACCTGACCGAAGCGGGCCAGACAACGTTAAACCGTGCTCGGGAGATCACAGAGTCCTTTCATTCGCTGCTTGAGGACATCCGTAACCCGGACAATGAAATAAAGGGGCATATCCGTCTTACGGCACCCGCCATCGTGTGTGAGTTTCTGGCCAATGAATGGGTCTTCGATTATGCGCAGATGCATCCGAAGGTGAAGGTGTTTCTCGACGCACGTGAACGTAGCGATCTCAGCCGGGAATCTCCCGAACTGGATGACCTGGTATTACGAAGCGGCAGGATTGAAAGTGAAGACCTGGTGCACAGAAAACTTTCTCCTCTGAAGCTTGTGCTGTGTGCCAGTCCCCGTTATCTTGAGCAGCATCCGGCCATTTCTCATCCGCGCGATCTGGAAAATCATCAGCTTCTGGGGCTGCACCACCACGGCCTTGCTGGTCCGATCCTGTTTTTCAGAGGAGAAGAGTCCTATGCGCTGGAGCGTGATGCTGAAGCAGGCATTTCTTCAAACAATCTGTTCGCTATGTTGAACCTGGCGATTCAGGGACGCGGGATCAGCGTCGCCACGCCCGGCTGGCTGGCTTCCGGTTATTTAGGGCGTGGACAACTTGAAATCATTCTGCCGGAATGGAATATCCCTGACCTCCCTGCATGGCTTATCTGGCGGCAGCGCCCCCGACAGACCAGGATTTTCACCGATTTCTGCAATTATATAGAGGAGCGCTGGAACACGCGGCCTCAGCTTCTTGCTGATAACCATGCGGCGCCTCAGCTGCAGCCCGATTTTCTTGCTCGGCACGACAGCGGAAAACCGTAACCGCACAGTGCGAAGGACGCTGTCGTATTTGCCATGGAATGTAAGCGTCTCACCTGCACCGTCTTGCGCTTTATCGGTTCGGTCCACTTCACTCTGACAGCACAGGTGATGCTTGTTTCGTCTAATCGGCTTTGAGTGCCCCATATTTTTACTAAGATTAATCTGGGCGTGGATTAATCCCGTCTTTTTAATAGCTTTTAAATGGAGATTACAATGGAACTTGTAAAAGAAGCGGAATTGAACAGAAGCGTCTCGTGGGGCAGCATCATTGCGGGCGTGGTAACGGTAATGGCTGTGTCCCTGCTGCTGACCACGCTTGGGTCAAGCCTTGGTTTTTCAATGCTTTCACCTCGGTCTGACGATGTCATTAACGGTGCTGACAAGGCTGTTATTATCTGGTCAGTTATCTCGATAGTGCTGAGTCTAGCCTGCGGCGGTTTTGTGGCCGGCAGGCTGGCGGGCGCGGATGGAACCATCCATGGATTTCTCTCATGGGCCACATCCCTGCTTGTTGCTTCCGTGCTAGGCTTCGCCGCCGCTGGCGGCATTCTGCACATGGCGGGAAGCGCCGTTGGCGCAGCAGCATCTGCTACGGGTTCTGCTGTGAGTGGACTGGGCAGTGCCGCAGGAAAAGCATCGGGCGCAGCAGCCGATATCGCTCAGAATGTTGCTGACAGGCTCGGACTGAACACGCAGCTCACAGCCCCGCAGACGGACAAACAGGTACTGGATGCGCTGCGCAGGAGCAACATTAAAGAACTTCAGCCGGAATTTCTGCAGTCCCAGCTTCAGGCAGCGGGGAGTGATATTGCAGATTCGGTCAAAGATTTGGCTGTTAACCCGGGCAACAGTGACGCCATTATTGATACGCTGAGCGGTAAACTGAAGTCACGGGCAGATGCGGTCAGCAAAGGTGTCGACAGGAATGAGGTGAAAAAAGCGCTGGCAGAAAATACCCGTCTGTCTCCGGAAGAAGCGGACAGGGCCGTCGATAACTTCATTCAGGCGCGTGACAAAACCGTTCAGGAGGTAAGCGACCGCATGGCCCGGCTCCAGAGTAATCTGAACGATGCGAAGGCGCAGTACGCGGAATTCAAAAAGCAGGCAAAAGAGAAAGCTGACGAAGCCGCCAGCGCGGCTGCAAAAATCGCTCTGTGGTCATTCATCGCTCTTCTGGCGGGGGCTGTTGTCAGTGCGCTGGCCGGTTTGTGGGGGGTGAATACTCACCCTGCCTACCGGAAAATCAGGGCCTGAAAGACACCTGATGGGCGTAATAACCCCAACCATCCGGAATGGAGGTTGTCTTTTCTGATGTGTAGCTCATCTCTGGATTCAGCATAAATAAAAAGGGCTGCGGCTTTAGCCGCAGCCCTTTTGTCTGCTGAAAACTGCAACTGTCCCGGACGTGTCGGGTGCCTCCCGATAGGTCAGAAAAGCCAGAACCTGACCTGCCGTTTCTGCTCATTGCCAGGATGATTATGTTTGTATCTGACTTGGCCCCGCCGCTGAGGGGGATTCACGTCCGTTTGTTTACATCCATCAGATTTCCTGTAGAAAACTGAGCGGTGCCGGGTGCCTCCCGGTGAGTCAGGAATAGCCACAACCTGACCCGCTTATTCTGCTAGGGCTTTCACCCCTTTTGTGACTTAGCCCCGCCGCTTAGGGGGATTCACCGCATAAGAAAAATAGCACATTTATCACGATAACCTGAGGCATCTTTATTTATAACTGGCGCTGATGTGTTCCGGTCAGTAAAGAACTTTCACAGATCATTCAGGTTTTCTGGAATAAATCTCCACGGCAGCAGCTCACGTATACGGTTCACTGGCCAGTCCTGAATATGCCTCAGGACATAACGCAGCCATACCTCCGGGTCTATGCCGTTAAGCCGGCAGGTGCCGATCAGCGAGTAAAGCACGGCGGCGCGTTCACCACCGCTGTCTGAACCGGCGAACAGCCAGTTTTTCCGGCCCAGGGCTACGCCACGCAGCGCGTTCTCCGCGATGTTGTTGTCAATTTCCGCCCAGCCGTTACCGCAGTACAGGTTCAGCGCCTCCCACTGTTTCAGCATGTAGGCGAACGCCTTTGCCGTATCCGAGTGGTGCGAGAGCACCGTCATCTGCGCCTGTATCCAGTCGTACAGCGACTGCATCAGCGGCACGGTCTGCGCTTTCCGGACCGCCAGCCGTTCCTCTGCCGGGCTTCCGCGTATCTCCGCCTCGATGGCATACAGCTCGCCGATGCGCTTCAGCGCTTCGGTGGTGATACCGGTCGGCGTGCGGGCATGAACGTCGTGGATTTTCCGCCGGGCGTGGGCCATGCAGGCCGCTTCCGTGATGCGGTCATCTTTGTACAGGGCGTTGTAGCCCCCATAGGCATCCGCCTGCAGGATGCCGCTGTACCCGGCGAGATGCTGCTGTGGATGAACGCCCTTACGGTCCGGCGAGTACGCGAACCAGACCACCGCCGGCAGCTGCGAACCGGCGTTGTGGTCATCCCGTACGTACACCCACAGCCGGGCAGTCCGGGTTTTGCCGCTGCCCGGTTCCTGAACCGGTACCGGGATATCGTCGGTGTGCACCTTGCCCGGCATCAGCACGTACTGGCGCAGCAGGTCGTACAGCGGCTCCAGCAGTTCGCTGACCGCGCCGGACCAGCGCCCCAGCGTGGCCCGGCTCAGCTCCACGCCCTGACGGCGGTAGATTTCTGACTGACGGTAGTGCGGCGTGTGCTCCGCGAACTTCGCCGTGACGATGCGCGCCAGCAGGCCCGGGCCGGCGTAGCTGCGCCCGATGGGCTTTGACGGCACCGGAGACTGAACGATGTGGTCACACCTGCAGCAGGCCAGCTTTGGCCGCTGCGTTTCGATAACCTTAAAGGCGCTGCTGATGAGCTCCAGCTGCTCCGACACGTCGCAGCCCAGTGCGCTGAGCTCTCCGCCGCATGCCGGGCAGGCGGTTTCTGCCGGCGGCAGCGCGCGGGTTTCGCGGGGAAGCGAGGCAGGAAGAGGTTTACGGGCGGAAGACTGGCGCAGCGGCTGCGGGAGTACCGGGTCATGCTGTTCGCCCAGGACTTCCGCCATCTCTTCCTGCAGGGCGCTGATGCGTTCCTCAGCCTCGCGCACCTGACGCGCCGTTTTCTCACGCAGCTTTTCGGAGCTTTTGCCGAACTGCATGCGCTGCAGCTTAGCAACCAGCGCCTTCAGCCGGTTTATCTCGCTGGCGTACGCCGCCACCCGCTGTGAGAGCAGGCGGTTGTACTCCGCCATCTGGCGGATAGTGTGCTGCTGCGTGTCCAGCAGCGCCCGGAGCCGGACGTTTTCATCAGAGAGTGAGCGTTCCATGCAGCCACATTACGCCGGTTCAGATGCGCAGGCCAGGAGGATTTATCCGCTGCGGATGCTTCCAGTTAATGCCCTTGAGCAGCATTGCCAGCTGGGCCTGCGTAAGATGAACCCTGCCGTCACGGGTCACCGGCCAGACGAAGCGCCCCCGCTCCAGCCGTTTGGTGAACAGGCACAGGCCGTCAGCATCTGCCCAGAGTATTTTCACCATGTCGCCGCGCCGGCCCCGGAAGATAAAGAGGTGGCCGCTGAACGGGTCCGTTCGCAATGTGTTCTGCACTTTCGCCGCCAGTCCGTTAAAGCTGCAGCGCATATCCGTCACGCCGGCAACCAGCCAGATGCGCGAGCCCGCCGGAAAGCTAATCATGCCTCACCTTTCCTGAGTTCGCTGACCAGTGCACGCAGCAGCTCCGGCGTCAAGGGTCCGGTCAGGCTCAGGCTGCCGCCCGGCAGCGTCAGCTTGCAACTGATGACCGGTGGCATGTCTGCTGTTACGGTCCCGTTGTGCCTGGGTGGCGGCGAAAGCGGCTCCACGGTGACCGGGATGAGAGCGGCTCTGCTGGCAGGGTCCAGCAGCCCCTGACGATGCAGGTTCCGCCAGTTGAAGAGCAGGTTATCGTTGATGCCATGCTCACGTGCAATTTGCGCCACACAGGCTCCCGGCTGCAGGGTCAAATCCGCCATGCGGATTTTGAACTCCAGTGGCCAGTCCGGCCGGCGTTTTTTAACCGGCAGATTTGTCTCAAGATTGAAGGCGTAGAGCTCTTCTTCCAGACGCTCAGGCGTGTATTCCTCCGGCAGTGGCCAGTTAATGCCGGTGCGGCGAAAACGCTTGAACATTTTATGCGTGGCGGAAGTACTGACGTTCAGTTGCTCAGCAATTTCACGGTAAGTCAGGGCGTCGTTAAACCTAAGACTGAGTGCAGTAGTGATCCAGGGCCTACTGGTGTAAGGCGTGTTTCTGTCCACGGTAGTGTCCATGTTCGCGAAAGTGTCCATGGTAGGAAACACGGGGAAAAATGAAAGACGGTCTGAACGATACGCTTACTGTTGTCAGTGAACTCGATGTAAAGCATTCTGCTGTATCCCAGAACAGCGACGAACACATGCAGGGGGGACTTGCCGTTTCGCATGGTCCCCCAGTCAACCTGCATCTGCCGTCCGGGCTCGGTTTCGAAGCGAACGACCGGTTCTGCCTGTGCTGGCAGGGTCTGTTTGCGGATGAACTCTCTCAGGATAGTAAGCCCTCCACGATAGCCCAGCTCCATGATTTCCCTGGCAATAACGGTCGCC
>Ga0209371_1002074_pt1 | contig 11934 bp, 9 predicted proteins | sample AgamicAtAmrz_FD_187165 | JGI IMG/M metagenome (GOLD analysis project Ga0209371, IMG submission 187165) | Agave microbial communities from Guanajuato, Mexico - At.Am.rz (SPAdes) (version 2) | ecosystem: Host-associated > Plants > Roots > Rhizosphere | place: Guanajato, Mexico | collected 2012-06-07
GTTGAGTGGGAGGGGAAAACCCCTATTACCACATCACGGACTTTAAGGAGGTGTGTCTCGTGGCTAAAAAAGTAATTAAAGTTGTTAAATTGCAAATTCCAGCAGCTAAAGCAAATCCGGCGCCACCAGTTGGACCAGCACTAGGTCAAGCAGGTGTTAACATCATGGGATTCTGTAAGGAGTTTAACGCTCGTACAGCTGAACAAGCTGGTTTAATTATTCCTGTTGAGATTACGGTTTTTGAAGACCGTTCATTTACATTTATTACAAAAACTCCACCTGCTGCAGTTTTATTGAAAAAAGCAGCTGGTATTGAGTCTGGTTCTGGTGAACCTAACCGTAATAAAGTAGCAACTGTTAAGCGTGATAAAGTACGCGAGATTGCTGAAACAAAAATGCCTGATCTAAATGCAGCTAGCGTTGAAGCAGCTATGCGTATGGTTGAAGGTACTGCCCGCAGCATGGGTATTGTTATTGAAGACTAAACCATATCCAATATGGTTCTGTTGATTAAGGTTGCGACATCTTTTGTTAGCGTCGCAACCTTTATTCGTGGGAGGTAATTCCGCTAAAACCACAATTCAAGGAGGAAATATAGTTATGGCTAAAAAAGGTAAGAAGTATTTAGAAGCTATCAAGCAAGTTGATCGTACTAAAGCTTACCCAGTTGCAGAAGCAATTGAACTAGTTAAAAAAACAAGCACTACAAAATTTGATGCATCAGTTGAAGTTGCTTTCCGTCTAGGAGTAGATCCTAAGAAAGCTGACCAACAAATCCGTGGAGCTGTTGTGCTTCCACACGGTACTGGTAAAACTCAACGCGTGTTAGTTTTTGCTAAAGGCGATAAGCTTAAAGAAGCAGAAGCTGCAGGTGCAGATTTTGTTGGAGATGCTGAATATATCACTAAAATCCAACAAGGTTGGTTCGATTTCGACGTTATCGTTGCTACTCCAGACATGATGGGTGAAGTTGGTAAACTTGGTCGCGTATTGGGACCTAAAGGTTTAATGCCAAACCCTAAAACTGGAACAGTTACTTTTGATGTTACAAAAGCAGTTAACGAAATTAAAGCTGGTAAAGTAGAATACCGTGTGGACAAAGCTGGAAACATCCACGTTCCAATCGGTAAAGTATCTTTCGAAGATGCTAAACTAGTTGATAACTTCACAACTATCTTTGAAACAATGCAAAAAGTAAAACCTGCAGCAGCAAAAGGAACTTACATGAAGAACGTTTCTGTTACTTCAACAATGGGTCCTGGCGTAAAAGTAGATCCTTCTACTGTTTGATAAAAATTGGCATTTGACAAAACAAGATAGATAGCCTATACTACATCTTGTTGTTAAAATAAATATAACATTTATACCAAAGACAGCAGGTGCTTAACGCTTAATTCCCTGCCGAGGTAATACGATAGACTTAACAGTTGTGTAAACGACTATTGTATATTCCTCCATGTCTTTTCGGATGTGGAGGATTTTATTTGTCGGTATGAATGTAATTCTACAGGAGGTGTAAAGATGAGCAGCATTATCGAACAAAAGCAGCAAATTGTATCTGATATCGCAGAGAAATTGAAAGCTAGTAAATCAACAATCGTTGTTGACTACCGTGGTCTTTCTGTTTCTCAAGTAACTGAACTTCGTAAACAGCTTCGTGAAGCTGGCGTTGAATTCAAAGTTTACAAAAACTCAATGACACGCCGCGCTGCTGAAGCTGCTGGACTAAGCGGTCTTAATGATGCTTTGACTGGTCCTAACGCTATTGCATTCAGTAATGAAGATGTAGTTTCACCAGCAAAAATTCTTAACGACTTCGCTAAGAAAAACGAAGCGCTTGAAATTAAAGCGGGTGTAATTGAAGGAAATATCGCTTCTGTTGAAGATGTTAAAGCTCTTGCTGAGCTACCATCTCGCGAAGGACTTCTTTCTATGCTACTCAGCGTGCTTCAAGCACCAATCCGCAACTTCGCTCTTGTTACAAAAGCAGTTGCAGAACAAAAAGAAGAACAAGGAGCGTAATCTATTACGCTACTATCATGTATCCTAATAAAACACATACAAAACAAGGAGGAAAAATATAATGTCTAAAGAACAAATCTTAGAAGCAGTTAAAAACATGACTGTTTTAGAACTAAACGACCTAGTTAAAGCTATTGAAGAAGAATTCGGTGTAACTGCAGCAGCTCCTGTTGCTGTTGTTGGTGCTGCTGGTGGAGACGCTGCAGCTGAAAAAACTGAGTTTGATGTAGTTCTTGCATCTGCTGGAGATCAAAAAATCAAAGTTATCAAAGTTGTTCGTGAAATCACAGGCCTTGGTCTTAAAGAAGCGAAAGAACTTGTTGACAACACTCCTAAAGCTGTTAAAGAAGGAGCTACTAAAGAAGAAGCTGAAGAAATCAAAGCTAAACTTGAAGAAGTTGGAGCTAACGTTGAAGTTAAGTAATGTTAGTTTGGAAAAGCCCGCTGCATAGGCGGGCTTTTTTGACCTTGAAATAAACAAATGTTAAAATACATTTTGTTAATATCCTCGGAAGCATTTCTTCTATTAAATCTCCATGGAGGTGGTCAAGTATGACTGAACATTATTACTCTCGTTCCCAGAATGTTAGCAGTGATCCAAATTATTGGGACTTTACCCTAAAAGAAAACAAATTTCGTTTTAAGACAGACAATGGGGTGTTCTCCAAAAAAGAAGTAGACTTCGGTTCACGGGTATTAATCGAGGCTTTTACATACCCAGAAGTTGATGGCGACATACTTGATGTAGGTTGCGGGTATGGTCCAATCGGACTCTCTATTGCAAAAGAAACGATGGATAGAAAAGTGCATATGGTTGATGTCAATGAAAGAGCATTGGCACTAGCGAAAGAAAATGCTGCTCTCAATCAAATTGGCAATGTTGTTATTTATGAGAGTGACAGACTACTGCAGGTAAAAGGGAACAAATTTGCAAGTATCTTAACAAATCCGCCAATCCGCGCAGGAAAAAAGGTTGTCCATGATATATTTGAACAAAGCTATGAGCATCTCGTCAATAATGGAGAGCTGTGGGTTGTTATTCAAAAAAAACAGGGAGCTCCATCTGCTTTGGAAAAACTGGAACAGTTATTCCAAGAAGTAGATGTTGTTGATAAGCAAAAAGGTTATTTTATTATAAAAGCAAAAAGGATTGACTAGTCCGAATCGTTGTGATAGCATTGTATAATGCCAATATATTATTTTTCTTTTATCCATTTTTTTATTCAATTAATGTATAAAATTGGTGGATTTCGGAAAAGCTAACAAAATAATACTTGAAATATGAAAAATGCGGTTTTTTGTTTTGAAAACCCTTTTTCTTTTTGTCTTATAAATAACATTGTATGCTGTTTATAAGATGTTAATAGATGTACTATAACGTTTGATTTGAGGGGTGAATCAGTTGACAGGTCAACTTGTTCAGTATGGACGACACCGCCAGCGCAGAAGCTATGCACGAATTAGTGAAGTTTTAGAATTACCAAATCTAATAGAAATCCAAACCTCTTCCTATCAATGGTTTCTAGATGAGGGATTGCGTGAAATGTTCCAAGATATTTCACCAATTGAAGATTTTACTGGCAACTTATCATTGGATTTTATCGACTACAGTTTAGGTGAACCAAAGTACTCTGTCGAGGAATCAAAAGAGCGAGATGTTACATATTCAGCACCATTGCGTGTAAAGGTTCGTCTTGTTAACAAAGAAACAGGGGAAGTAAAGGACCAGGATGTATTCATGGGTGATTTCCCACTTATGACAGAGACTGGTACGTTCGTAATTAACGGTGCAGAACGTGTAATCGTATCACAGTTAGTTCGTTCTCCAAGTGTTTACTATAATGGTAAATTAGATAAAAACGGTAAAAAAGGATTTACTGCTACTGTAATTCCAAACCGTGGTGCTTGGCTAGAGTACGAAACAGACGCGAAGGATGTAGTGTATGTGCGTATTGACCGTACACGTAAACTTCCAATAACAGTATTATTGCGTGCGTTAGGATTTGGATCCGATCAAGAGATTCTTGACTTAATCGGGGACAATGAATACTTGCGGAATACTCTTGAAAAAGATAACACAGAAGGTACGGAGAAAGCTCTTTTAGAAATTTATGAGCGTTTACGTCCTGGTGAGCCGCCTACTGTTGAAAATGCGAAAAGTCTATTGGTGTCAAGATTCTTTGATCCAAAGAGATATGACTTAGCAAATGTAGGTAGATATAAAATTAATAAAAAGCTTCATATCAAAAATAGATTGTTCGGCCAACGTTTGGCAGAAACACTTGTGGACCCTGAAACAGGCGAAATTATCGCAGAGAAGGGTACTCTTTTAGACAGACGTGCATTGGACCGTATCATTCCTAACCTGGAAAATAACATCGGCTTTAAAACTCTTAACCCATACGGTGGTGTTTTAGAAGATGATGTAACAGTTCAATCTGTTAAAATCTATGCACCAATTGATGATGGAGAAAAAGAAATTAACGTTATTAGCAATGCATATGTAGAGGAAGCTGTTAAAAACATCTCTCCTGCAGATATCATTTCATCAATCAGTTATTTCTTTAACCTGCTTCATGGTGTTGGTCTGACAGATGATATCGACCACTTAGGTAACAGACGTCTGCGTTCTGTTGGGGAATTGCTTCAAAACCAATTCCGCATCGGTTTATCAAGAATGGAGCGTGTAGTTCGTGAAAGAATGTCTATTCAGGATACAAACACGATTACTCCGCAACAATTGATTAATATCAGACCTGTTATTGCGTCTATTAAAGAATTCTTCGGAAGCTCACAGCTTTCACAGTTCATGGACCAAACAAACCCGCTTGCTGAGTTGACTCATAAACGTCGTTTATCTGCATTGGGACCTGGTGGTTTGACACGTGAACGTGCTGGCTTCGAAGTTCGTGATGTTCACTACTCTCACTATGGACGTATGTGTCCAATTGAAACTCCAGAGGGACCGAACATTGGTTTGATCAACTCCTTGTCTTCATTTGCGAAAGTGAACCGTTTTGGTTTCATTGAAACGCCGTATAGACGTGTAGATGCAGAGACAGGCCAAGTAACGAATCATATCGATTACTTGACTGCTGATGAGGAAGACAACTATGTTGTTGCCCAAGCGAATTCTCGTCTTGGCGATGACGGTTCTTTCCTAGATGAGGAAGTAGTTGCACGTTTCAGAGGGGAAAACACTGTTGTTAAACGCGATCGCATCGACTATATGGATGTATCTCCTAAACAGGTTGTGTCTGCAGCGACAGCATGTATTCCGTTCTTAGAAAATGATGACTCGAACCGTGCCCTTATGGGAGCGAACATGCAACGTCAAGCTGTGCCTTTGATGCAGCCGGAAGCTCCAAGAGTAGGTACTGGAATGGAATATGTTTCTGGTAAAGACTCAGGTGCTGCTGTTATCTGTAAGCATGAAGGTATTGTTGAACATGTTGAAGCACGTGAAGTGTGGGTAAGAAGAGTTACTGTTATTGACGGTCAAGAAGTTAAAGGTAACTTAGATAAATATAGAATGCTTAAATTCATTCGTTCTAACCAAGGAACTTGCTACAACCAAAGACCTATTGTAGCTGTTGGAAACAGAGTAACAAAAGGTGAAATCCTTGCTGACGGACCTTCTATGGAATTGGGAGAACTGGCTCTAGGAAGAAACGTTCTTGTTGCCTTCATGACATGGGATGGCTATAACTATGAAGATGCCATCATCATGAGCGAACGCCTTGTTAAAGACGATGTGTATACATCTATTCATATTGAAGAATATGAGTCAGAGTCTCGTGATACGAAACTAGGACCTGAAGAAATTACACGTGACATTCCAAACGTTGGGGAAGATGCTCTTCGCAACTTGGATGACCGCGGAATTATCCGTGTTGGTGCTGAAGTGAAAGATGGAGACCTTCTTGTTGGTAAAGTAACTCCAAAAGGAGTAACAGAACTTACTGCAGAAGAGCGTCTACTTCATGCAATCTTCGGAGAAAAAGCACGTGAAGTGCGCGATACAAGTCTTCGTGTACCACACGGCGGCGGCGGAATTGTCCACGACGTGAAGGTGTTTAACCGTGAAGACGGAGATGAACTGCCACCAGGTGTTAACCAGCTTGTACGCGTTTATATCGTACAAAAACGTAAAATCCATGAAGGAGATAAAATGGCGGGACGTCATGGTAACAAAGGGGTTATTTCCCGAATCTTACCTGAAGAAGATATGCCATATCTACCTGATGGTACACCTGTTGATATCATGTTAAACCCACTTGGGGTTCCATCTCGTATGAACATCGGTCAGGTTCTTGAGCTGCACTTAGGTATGGCAGCACGAAGCTTGAATATCCATGTTGCATCACCTGTATTTGATGGTGCTCGTGAGGAAGATGTTTGGGAAACAATTAGAGAAGCTGGAATGGCTCAAGATGCTAAAACAGTTCTTTATGATGGACGTACAGGTGAACCGTTTGATAACAGAGTATCTGTCGGTGTCATGTACATGATTAAACTTGCACACATGGTTGATGATAAGCTTCATGCTAGATCAACTGGTCCTTACTCTCTTGTTACGCAGCAGCCATTGGGCGGTAAAGCGCAATTCGGCGGACAGCGTTTCGGTGAGATGGAGGTTTGGGCACTTGAAGCATACGGTGCGGCTTATACTTTGCAAGAGATTCTTACTGTTAAATCAGATGACGTAGTTGGTCGTGTGAAAACATATGAAGCCATTGTAAAAGGTGAGAATGTACCTGAACCAGGTGTTCCTGAATCATTCCGTGTATTAATGAAAGAGCTTCAAAGCTTAGGATTGGATGTTAAAATCCTATCCAGCACAGAAGAAGAAATAGAAATGCGAGATACAGAAGATGATGATGATATTCAACAAGCTGAATCTCTAACAATAGCACCAGATGCACAAGAGCCTGAATCAGAAAAAGTAGGCATGCAAGAGTAACTTGACGCAATTTTGGAGGGAGGCTGACGCTAGTGAAAAGGGGTCAGCCTTCCTAAATTAAACACGTATTAGCAAATGTATGTAGGGCTTAGCCTGAAGATCAAAAGGGAGGTAGGACCCTTGTTGGATGTAAACAATTTTGAATTTATGAAAATAGGTTTGGCTTCACCGGACAAAATCCGTTCATGGTCATTTGGTGAGGTAAAAAAACCTGAAACAATTAACTATAGAACTTTAAAACCAGAAAAAGACGGCTTATTCTGTGAGCGTATTTTTGGTCCTACAAAAGACTGGGAATGTCATTGTGGGAAATACAAGCGTGTAAGATATAAAGGTGTAGTCTGTGACCGTTGTGGTGTAGAGGTAACTCGCGCTAAAGTACGCCGTGAGCGTATGGGTCATATTGAACTAGCAGCACCTGTTTCTCACATTTGGTACTTCAAAGGCATCCCTAGCCGTATGGGTCTTGTATTGGATATGTCACCACGTGCTTTAGAAGAAGTTATCTACTTTGCTTCATATGTAGTGACAGACCCAGGTGATACTGCACTTGAAAAGAAACAGCTTCTTTCTGAAAAAGAATTTCGCGCTTACCGCGACAAGTACGGTGTTAAATTCCAAGCATCTATGGGTGCTGAGGCAATTAAAAAGCTTCTTTCAGACATCGATTTAAACAAGGATGTAGAAGGCTTAAAAGAAGAGTTGAAAACAGCACAAGGCCAACGCCGTACACGTGCAATTAAAAGACTGGAAGTTCTAGAAGCATTCCGCGGTTCAGGCAATGAGCCTTCTTGGATGATCCTAGATGTGCTTCCTGTTATTCCTCCAGAATTGCGCCCGATGGTTCAATTGGATGGTGGACGTTTTGCAACATCTGACCTTAACGATCTATATCGCCGTGTAATCAACCGTAATAATCGTCTGAAAAGATTATTAGATTTAGGTGCTCCAAGCATCATTGTTCAAAATGAAAAACGCATGCTTCAAGAAGCAGTAGATGCGCTTATCGATAATGGTCGCCGTGGCCGTCCGGTTACAGGACCAGGTAACAGACCGCTTAAATCTCTTTCTCATATGCTTAAAGGGAAACAAGGTCGTTTCCGTCAAAACTTGCTGGGTAAACGTGTTGACTACTCAGGTCGTTCTGTTATCGTAGTTGGACCGAACTTGAAAATGTATCAGTGCGGACTTCCAAGAGAGATGGCACTAGAATTATTCAAGCCTTTCGTTATGAAAGAATTGGTTGAAAAAGGTTTGGCGCATAACATTAAATCTGCTAAGCGTAAAATCGAAAGAGTACAACCAGAAGTATGGGATGTCTTAGAAGAAGTTATCAGAGAGCATCCAGTATTGCTTAACCGTGCACCGACATTGCACAGACTTGGTATCCAAGCGTTTGAACCTACTCTAGTAGAAGGTCGCGCTATCCGTTTGCATCCACTTGTTTGTACAGCATATAACGCTGACTTCGATGGTGACCAAATGGCTGTCCATGTTCCATTATCTTCTGAAGCACAAGCTGAAGCTAGATTGCTTATGCTCGCTGCTCAGAACATCTTGAACCCTAAGGATGGAAAACCGGTTGTTACACCGTCACAGGATATGGTTCTAGGTAACTATTACTTGACTCTTGAAAGAGAAGGCGCTGTTGGTGAAGGTATGATCTTCAATGATACGAGCGAGGCGCTGTTAGCATACCAAAACGGTTATGTTCATTTACACACTCGTGTTGCTGTACGTGCAAGCTCTTTGAATAACCAAACATTCACTGAAGAGCAAAACAATCAGCTATTATTGACGACTGTAGGGAAATTAGTATTCAACGAAATTCTTCCTGAATCTTTCCCATACATTAACGAACCAACAAAAGCTAATCTTGAAGAAAAGACTCCAGAAAGATTCTTCGTGGAGCAAGGCACAGATGTGCGTGCAGCGATTCAAGCAATGCCAATCATTGAGCCGTTCAAGAAGAAAATACTTGGAAATATTATCGCGGAAGTATTCAAGCGATTCAAAATCACTGAAACTTCTAAGATGCTTGATAGAATGAAGGATCTTGGCTTCAGACACTCCACAAAAGCTGGTATCACAGTTGGGGTTGCAGATATCGTCGTTCTTGGTGAAAAACAAGAAATTATCGATGAAGCACAAGGTAAAGTAGACAATGTTATGAAGCAATTCAGACGTGGTCTAATCACAGAAGAAGAGCGTTATGACAGAGTTATTTCGATTTGGAGTTCCGCTAAGGATGTTATCCAAGCGAAACTGATGAAATCATTGGATAAACGAAATCCAATCTTTATGATGAGTGATTCCGGTGCCCGTGGTAACGCATCTAACTTTACACAGTTAGCTGGTATGCGCGGATTGATGGCCAACCCGGCTGGTAGAATTATCGAGTTACCTATCATCTCAAGTTTCCGTGAAGGATTAACAGTATTGGAATACTTCATTTCAACACATGGTGCTCGTAAAGGTCTTGCCGATACAGCACTTAAAACAGCGGATTCTGGTTACTTGACTCGCCGTCTTGTTGACGTAGCACAAGATGTCATTGTCCGTGATGATGACTGTGGTACAGACAGAGGCTTGCTTGTTGCAGCACTTAAAGAAGGCACAGAAATCATTGAGCCGTTGGATGAGCGTCTAATTGGACGTTATGCAAGAAGACCAATCAGACATCCAGAAACAAATGCAGTTATTGTAGCAGAAAATGAGCTTATCACAGAAGATCTTGCTGTTGAAATCGTAGCTGCTGACATTAAAGAAGTGTGGATTCGCTCTGCATTCACATGTAACACTCGCCATGGCGTATGTAAAAAATGTTACGGACGCAACCTTGCAACTGGCCAAGAAGTTGAAGTTGGTGAAGCAGTTGGTATTATTGCTGCCCAATCTATCGGTGAGCCAGGAACTCAGTTGACAATGCGTACATTCCATACAGGTGGGGTTGCTGGAGACGATATCACACAAGGTCTACCTCGTATTCAAGAGATTTTTGAAGCGCGTAACCCTAAAGGTCAGGCTGTTATTACAGAAATGGCAGGGGTTATTGTCGGAATCAACGAAGGAAGAGACCGTCAGCATGAGATTGTAGTTCAAGGTGAACTTGAAACAAGAACGTATACTGCACCATATACTGCAAGACTTAAAGTGAAGATTGATGATAGAGTTGAACAAGGTCAAGAATTGACTGAGGGTTCTATCGATCCGAAAGAATTAATTAAAGTGAAGAACGTTACTGCAGTACAAGAGTATCTTCTTCGCGAAGTTCAAAAAGTTTATCGTATGCAAGGGGTTGAAATTGGAGATAAGCACGTTGAGGTAATGGTTCGCCAAATGCTTCGTAAAGTGCGCGTAGTTGATGCTGGTGAAACAGAAGTATTGCCAGGCACACTATTAGATATTCACCAATTTACTGATGCAAACGCAAAAGCTTTAAGAGAAGGTAAACTACCTGCAACTGGAAGACCAGTATTGCTAGGTATTACAAAAGCATCTCTTGAAACTGATTCATTCCTATCTGCAGCATCATTCCAAGAAACTACAAGAGTTCTTACAGATGCAGCTATTAAAGGTAAACGTGATGAATTGCTTGGATTGAAAGAGAATGTTATCATTGGTAAACTTGTTCCAGCAGGTACAGGTATGCCTAGATACCGTCATGCAGAACCAATTACTGTGGACGAAACAACAGAAGAATCTGTTCCAGTTGAGTAATTTACTGGTATAAAACAATGAATTCCAATAGGCAAGGTCTAATAAGTGTAACCGTAAGTTAGATCTTGCTGTTGGTCCATTGTAAGTAATATTTAATTTTTTTGGGAAAAGAATTGACATCTATTTTCATAGATGATACTATATCAAAGGTGCTCCTATTCACCTGTTGCTTTGGAGGATATCTTATGTCTTATGAAAAAGTATCACAGGCCAAAAAAATAGTAGTAGGAACAAAGCAAACAGTAAAAGCGTTAAAGGCTGGGAAAGTAGCAGAAGTAGTAGTTGCTGAAGATGCAGATCCATTTATAATTGGAAAGGTAACTGAAGCTGCCAATGAAGCGAACATCCCAATCATACTTGTGGATTCCATGATGAAGCTCGGCAAATCATGTGGTATAGAAGTAGGCGCAGCAACTGTTGCCATAAATAATTAAAAACTGTTTTTATGGATTTGAACCATGAAAACTTTGTTTTTGCCCTAATATGAACCACCTGGATGTGTGGACTTCAAACATAAATGGAAGGGAGGAAAATTAAATGCCAACTATTAACCAATTAGTGCGCAAGCCTCGTCAATCTGCTCAAGAGAAGTCGAAGTCTCCTGCGTTAAACAAAGGTTATAACAGCTTCAAAAAAACACAAACTGATGTATCTTCACCTCAAAAACGCGGGGTATGTACTCGTGTTGGTACAATGACACCGAAAAAACCAAACTCAGCGTTGCGTAAATATGCTCGTGTACGTTTGACTAACGGTATCGAGGTTACAGCTTACATCCCAGGAATTGGTCACAACCTACAAGAACACAGTGTTGTACTAATCCGTGGAGGACGTGTAAAAGACTTACCAGGGGTACGTTACCATATCGTACGTGGTGCTCTTGACACAGCTGGTGTTAACAACCGTATGCAAGGTCGTTCTAAATACGGTACTAAAAAACCAAAAGCAGCAAAAAAATAATAAACAAATAATATAACAATTGGTTGAAAGGAGGAAATCAAATGCCACGTAAAGGTCCTGTAGCAAAAAGAGACGTATTACCAGATCCAATATACAATTCTAAACTTGTATCTCGTTTGATTAACAAAATGATGATAGATGGTAAGAGAGGTAAATCTCAAGCTATCCTATACTCAGCTTTTGATATCGTTGCACAACGTTCTGGACAAGAGGCTATCGAAGTATTCGATCAAGCTCTTAAGAACATCATGCCAGTACTTGAAGTTAAA
>Ga0209371_1002076_pt1 | contig 11926 bp, 10 predicted proteins | sample AgamicAtAmrz_FD_187165 | JGI IMG/M metagenome (GOLD analysis project Ga0209371, IMG submission 187165) | Agave microbial communities from Guanajuato, Mexico - At.Am.rz (SPAdes) (version 2) | ecosystem: Host-associated > Plants > Roots > Rhizosphere | place: Guanajato, Mexico | collected 2012-06-07
GCCGTTGATCATGGTGGTGTGCGAGTCGGTGCCGACCAGGGTGTCGGGGAAGGCGTAGGTGCGCCCGTCTTCCTCGCGGGTCCACACGGTGCGGCCAAGGTATTCCAGGTTGACCTGGTGGCAGATCCCCGTGCCCGGTGGCACCACGCGGAAGTTGTCGAAGGCACTCTGGCCCCAGCGCAGGAAGGCGTAGCGTTCGCCGTTGCGCTGCATCTCGATGTCGACGTTCTGTTCGAAGGCTTCGGCGGTTGCGTGGCGGTCGACCATTACCGAGTGGTCGATCACCAGGTCAACCGGCGACAGCGGGTTGATCCGCTGGGGATCGCCGCCCGCCTTGGCCATGGCCGCGCGCATGGCGGCGAGGTCGACCACGGCGGGCACGCCGGTGAAGTCCTGCATCAGCACCCGCGCGGGTCGATACTGGATCTCGCGGTCGGAGCGTCGCTCTTGCAGCCAGCCGGCCAGGGCTCGCAAGTCGTCGCCGGTGACGGTTTTGCCATCTTCCCAGCGCAGCAGGTTTTCCAGCAGGACCTTGAGCGACATGGGCAGGCGTTGCAGGTCGCCCAACTGGCTGGCGGCCTCGGTGAGGCTGAAATAGTGGTAGGCGCGGTCGGCCACCTGGAGGGTCTTGAGGGTTTTCAGGCTATCGAGCGAGGGCATTGCCAACTCCTTGTGCTCCGGTGCCCGGCAGTCGTGGTTACCGGTATCACCGCTCTGTATCGGCCCGCACGGCACGGGCCAGGCTGAACAATCAGGTTAGACCGCTTTGGCGGGCCTGACGTTGTTCTGGACCTGCGGGGCATGTCGCTGGTTCCGAACTTCCTTTATCATTCGCCGCCCTGGCGCTGTCTGCGCCAGTGATGTGGAGTAAGAGATGAATACCCTGTTCATGCATTGCCGGCCCGGCTTCGAGGGCGAGGTCTGCGCCGAAATCAGCGAACACGCCGCGCACCTGGGCGTGGCCGGCTATGCCAAGGGCAAGCCGCAGAGCGCCAGCGCCGAGTTCGTTTGCCTCGACGAGGGCGGTGCCGAACGCCTGATGCGTGAGCTGCGCTTCGACCGGCTGATCTTCCCGCGCCAATGGGCGCGCGGCGACTTCGTCGAGCTGCCGGAAACTGACCGGATCAGTGTGCTGCTCGAGCACCTGGCGGGCCTGCCGGTGTGTGGCAGCCTGTGGCTGGAGGTGCTCGACAGCAACGACGGCAAGGAGCTGTCGACCTTCTGCCGCAAATTCGAGGTGCCGCTGCGCAAGGCGCTGGAGAAGGCCGGGCGTCTGGTCGAGGATGCCAGCAAGCCACGCCTGCTGCTGACGTTCATCAGTGGCCGACGGGTGTTTCTCGGCCTGGCCGAAGCGGGCAATTCGGCACTGTGGCCGATGGGCATCCCGCGCCTGAAGTTCCCGCGCGAGGCGCCGAGCCGCTCGACCCTCAAGCTTGAGGAAGCCTGGCACCAGTTCATCCCGCGCGATCAATGGGACCAACGCCTGAACGACGACATGACCGGCGTCGACCTGGGCGCTTCACCGGGTGGCTGGACCTATCAGTTGGTCAAGCGTGGCATGCTGGTCACCGCCATCGACAACGGCCCGATGGCTGAAAGCCTGATGGATACGGGGCTGGTGCAGCACCTGATGGCCGATGGCTTTACCTGGAAGCCCAAGCAGACCGTTGACTGGATGGTCTGCGACATCGTCGAGAAGCCCGCCCGCACGGCCTCGCTGATCGAAACCTGGCTGGGCGAGGGGTTGTGCCGCGAGGCCGTGGTCAACCTCAAGCTGCCGATGAAGCAGCGTCACGCCGAGGTGCGCAAGCTGCTCGATCGCATCGAGGCCTCGTTCAAGGCGCGCAAGGTCAAGGTGTCGATCGCCTGCAAACAGCTGTACCACGACCGCGAAGAGGTCACTTGCCACCTTCGCCGGCTCGACCTCAAGCCGCGCTGAGACGATCGGGGCCGTGCTGCGGCCCCTGTTTGACCTGCACGCGGTTTGCGCGACAATACCCCACAATTTGCGGAGCCCACCATGACCGACTTCACTCCAGACGCGACCCTCGACGCCACCGGCCTGAACTGTCCGGAGCCGGTGATGATGCTGCATCAGCACGTGCGCAACCTCGCTGCTGGCGGCCTGCTCAAGGTCATCGCCACCGACCCCTCGACCCGTCGCGACATCCCCAAGTTCTGCACCTTCCTCGGCCATGAGCTGGTGCAACAGCAGGAAGACGCCGGCACCTACCTGTACTGGATTCGCAAGAAGGCCGACTGAGCTGGATCGCACAGGCCACAGCGCCTACACTGCGCTCCCCTGAAAGGAGAGCGCCCATGCTGATCGTTGCCGACGAAAATATCCCGCTGCTCGATGCCTTCTTCGCCGGATTCGGCGAAATCCGCCGTTACCCTGGCCGGGCCATCGATGCAGCCTGTGTCAGGGATGCCGATCTGCTGCTGGTGCGCTCGGTCACCCGCGTCGACCGGCAACTGCTCGAAGGCAGCAAGGTGCGCTTCGTCGGCACCTGCACCATCGGCACCGACCACCTTGATCTCGAATACTTCGCTCAGGCCGACATCCACTGGAGCAGCGCGCCTGGCTGCAACGCCCGCGGCGTGGTGGACTACGTGCTGGGCAGCCTGCTGACCCTGGCCGAGCTCGATGGCGTGGAGCTGCCCAAGCGGGTGTATGGCGTGGTCGGAGCCGGTGAGGTGGGCGGGCGTCTGGTCCGTGTACTGCGAGGCCTGGGCTGGCGGGTGCTGGTGTGCGATCCGCTGCGCGCAGCCAGCGAAGAGGGCGACTTCGTCAGCCTGGACACGTTGCTTGAGCAATGTGACACCATCAGCCTGCATACCCCGCTGCAACGCGGCGGCGAACATCCGACCTGGCATCTGCTCGGTGCGCGGCAACTGGCCCGCCTGCGCCCAGGGGCCTGGCTGATCAATGCCAGCCGCGGGCCGGTAGTGGACAACGACGCCCTGCGCGAGCTGCTGCTGGACCGCGAGGATGTCCACGCGGTGCTGGATGTCTGGGAGGGCGAGCCGCAGGTCGACCTGGCGCTGGCCGACCTGTGCACCCTGGCCACGCCGCATATCGCCGGCTACAGCCTCGATGGCAAGCAGCGCGGGACCGCGCAGATCTACCAGGCCTTCTGCCGTTCGCAAGGTTTGCCGGAGCAGGTGCACCTGGCCGACCTGCTGCCGTCGCCAGCGCTGGCACGCCTGGACTTCGATGCCAGCGCCGACCCGGCCTGGGCGCTGGCAACCCTGTGCCGTGCGGTCTACGACCCGCGTCGCGACGATGCGGATTTTCGTCGCAGCCTGAGCGAGGATCCCACCGAGCAACGTGCGGCATTCGACCTGCTGCGCAAGCAGTATCCGGTCCGTCGCGAGATCGAAGGGCTGGCGGTACGGGTACAGGGTGACGCACCACAGCTGGTGCAGGCCATCAATGCTCTGGGCGCGGTGCTGGTCTAGCCCGCCTCGGGTGCGGGTGTCTGCCAGGCGGGTTTACGGGCAATCTGTAAATTTCGTAAATAAGATTTAAACCTATTTGAGAATCGTTATATTCGCCATCCCTGACGGACCCGCCTTTTTGCCGGGCCGGTGGGCGAGGGGCCTGCCGACCGGGGCGCGGCTTGCTTCTCGCACACGATTTCAGGAGATGTACCGATGCACACCCGACCTTCCCCGCACCGCCTGGCGCTGGCCATCGTTGCCCTGGCCGCGCCTGTGGCAACGACTTCAGCATTCGCCGAGCAGGCGCTGGTCATCGAAGACACGCTGGTGACCGCCGAGCGCGAAGCGCGCCAGGCGCTGGGATCGTCGGTCATCACCGAAGAGGACATCAAGCGCCGCCCGCCGGCCAATGACCTGTCGGACATCATCCGCCGCGAGCCGGGGGTCAACCTCACCGGCAACAGTGCCAGCGGCGCCCGTGGCAACAACCGGCAGATCGACCTGCGCGGCATGGGCCCGGAAAACACCCTGATCCTGATCGATGGCAAGCCATCGAGTGCGCGCAACTCGGTGCGCTACGGCTGGAACGGCGACCGCGATACCCGCGGTGAGACCAACTGGGTGCCGGCCGAAGCGGTCGAGCGCATCGAGATCCTGCGTGGCCCCGCAGCCGCGCGCTATGGCTCGGGCGCCATGGGCGGGGTGGTCAACATCATCACCAAGCGCCCCAGCGAAGCACTCAAGGGCAGCGTCAGCCTGTACACCCTGATGCCGGAGGACAGCGCCGAGGGCGCCAGCCACCGGACCAACTTCAACCTCGGTGGTGGCCTGACCGACAACCTGGGGTTCCGTCTCTACGGCGGCCTGGCCAAGACCGACGCCGACGACCTGGACATCAACGCCGCACACGCTGGCAGCTCGACCGTGGCCGGGCGCGAGGGTGTGCGCAACAAGGATATCAACGGCCTGCTGAGCTGGAAGCTCAACGACGAGCATCGCCTGGAAATGAGCGCAGGCTACAGCCGCCAGGGCAATATCTACGCTGGCGACACCATGAACAGCAACGGCGGTGGCAACGCGCAGCTGATCTCCAGCCTGTATGGCCACGAGACCAACGTGATGCAGCGCAACACCTACGACCTGACGCACCTGGGCGACTTCACCTGGGGCACCAGCAAGACCGTGTTGGCCTATGAGTACGTGCGCAACTGGCGCTTGAACGAGGGCATGGCCGGGCGTACCGAAGGGGCGATCGACGGCAACGATGCGGCATTCTCGCGCTTGCGCAACACGCGCCTGTCGAGCGAGGTCAACTTGCCGTTCGCAGTGGGCGCCACGGAGCACGTGCTGACCGTTGGCGGCGAGTACCTCTATGAAACCCTCAACGACCAGGGCTCGTTCCGTCCGCAAAGCTCCGACCCGACAGGCGTTGGCAACGACGTGATCGCAGGCTTCGACCGTAGCGATTCGAAGATGCAGGCGCGCAGCCATGCCTTGTTCGTCGAGGACAACATCATCATTGGCGCGACCACCGTCACGCCGGGTCTGCGTTTCGATCACCACGAGACCTTCGGCGACAACTTCAGCCCCAGCTTGAACCTGTCGCACAAGATCACCGACGAACTGACCTTCAAGGGCGGCATCGCCCGTGCCTACAAGACGCCGAACCTGTACCAGTCCAACCCCAGCTACCTGCTCTACAGCCGCGGCAATGGCTGCAGCGTGCAGCAGACCAACTCCGGCGGCTGCTACCTGCAGGGCAACGCCGACCTCAAGCCTGAGATCAGCGTCAACAAGGAGATCGGCCTGCTGTATGACCGCGGCACCTGGCGCACCAGTGCGACCTATTTCCGCAACGACTACCAGAACAAGATCATTGGCGGCACCGACGTGGTCTACGCGATCAATGGCGGCAGTCGTGTGACCCAGTGGGAAAACGCCGGCAAGGCACGGGTAGAGGGCCTCGAGGGCAACCTGTTCGTCGAGCTCACCCCGAGCCTGGACTGGAACACCAACCTGACCTGGATGCTCGACAACGACAACCGCGAGACCGGCGAGCCGCTGTCGGTGATCCCCGAGTACACGGTCAACACCACCCTGGACTGGCGCGCGACCGACAAGTTGTCGCTGCAGCTGGCCGGTACCTGGTTCGGCAAGCAGAAGTCGCCGACCTGGAACTACCGCACCCAGGAGCGCTATGACGAGTCGGCGCAGAAGGATGTCGAAGCCTATGGGCTGGTGGATGTGAGTGCCGGGTACAAGTTCAATGCCAACTACGATGTGCGGGTGGGGGTGAACAACGTGTTCGACAAGCAGATCCTGCGCGGCGGCAACGCCAGCAGCGCCGGTGCCAACACCTACAACCAGCCGGGCAGGGCGCTGTTTGCGGCGTTGAATATTTCGTTCTGATATCAAACACAGGCGCCCCCTGTACAAGCGGGCTCGTCCCGCGATCGGGCGCGTAGCGGCCGTAGATCAGGCAACCGGGGTATTCCTGAAACACCTCGAAGCTCGGTTTTACGGCCGCTTCGCGCCCGATCGCGGGACGAGCCCGCTCCTACAGGGTATGTGACGTTTTTCAGGTCGATCAACGGTGGCGCTTAGCACTCAATTGGGTGCAACAACACCGCGCGCTGCTCCAGCCAGCGCTCGAAGCAGGTGAAGGTCGCGACCGCCGCAGCCACGGCGCGGGCCTGGTTTTCGGGTGACAGGGGGCGCCGATCCAGGCGTTCGATAAAGCCGCGCCAGTGGCTGGCGGTGGCGCTGCCATACACATCGAGAAAACCACCGCCGCTGTCGGCGTCGATACCCAGGCGCTGCGCCATGGCACGCTTGAGCAACTGACCACCGAGGGTGGAGCCCTCCACTACGTACATCACACCCAGCGCGCTGGCCTCATCGGTGATGGCTGGCAAGTCCCGGCACAGCGGCAGCGCGTCTATCTGCTCGGCGCTCAGCTTGAGCGCCTGCAGGTCGCGGCACAGCGCCTCAGCCTTGTTGCGCTCATTGCCCTGGTGCGTTGCCAGCAATGCTTCGAGCGGTGCGTGAAAGCCGTAGTACGCCTCGATGAGGCGGCGATAGGCGTCATGGTCGAAACCTTCGCTGAAAAACGGCAGGCGCGCCTCCAGGGCCTTGTGACAGGCCTGCGTACCTTCACGCAGGGCGAGCAGGACAGGACCGGGAGGAGGGCGGGAAGTGATGGTCATCGAATCGACTCTGATGGCTAATTGCCTGGGTTAGACTGGCGATCCTAGCGCAGCGTTCCTCGATGCCCTAATCCTCATTTGCCAGAGAAACTCCAAGGTGAAAGCCGTCCGTCTGACCCTGATCTGTCATGCCCTGACCCACGCCCAGAAAGCCGGGCGATTTGCGCTGGCCGACGATCCCGTACTGGGCGATGCCCCGCTGTTGAAGGCTGTGCCCGACGGAGTGCAAGTACTCAGCGCACCCGAACTGCGCGCCCGTGAAACCGCCGCATGGCTCGCCCCCGAGGTGCGTATCGAGACGGCGCTGGCCGACTGCGACATGGGGCATTGGCAGGGCGTTGCGCTCAAGCAGTTGCAGCGCGAGCAGAGCGAAGCCCTGGCGTGGTGGCAGGTCGACGTGGACGCGGCGCCCCATGGTGGAGAGTCCTTCGCCGCGTTGCACAAGCGCGTGGCGCATTGGCTGGAGGCATTCGACACGCCGGGCGACTGGTGGGCGGTCACGCACCCGATGGTGATGCGCGCCGCGATGGTCGAAGTGCTCGGCAGTTCGCTCGGGGCCTACCAGCGTATCGACGTCCCGCCGTGCTCACGGCTCGAACTCAGCCGAACCGAGGTCTGGCGCATGCGCCTGGGCCCGGCCTGAGGGGCGGATCAGAAGGCCAGCTTGTAGCCGATCAGCAGCAGCATGCCCGCCAGGCAGGGACGCAGCACACGATCGGAGATGCGGCCTGTGAGGTGGCTGCCCAGGTAGATGCCCGGCAGCGAGCCGAGCAGCAGGTAGCCGAGCAGCGACCAGTCCATATTGCCCATGCCGGCATGGCCCAGGCCCGCGACCAGGGTCAGTGGCACGGCGTGGGCGATTTCGGTACCAACCAGGCGCCGGGTCACCAGGAACGGGTAGAGCAGGAACAGCGCCACGGTGCCCAGGGCGCCGGCACCGATCGAGGTCAGGGTGACCATGACCCCGAGCACTACACCGGTGATCACGGTGAGGAGGTTCAGGCTGCGGTCGCTGAGATGGTAGTGATCGCCTGCATGCTTGCTGGCGAAGGCCTGCAGGCGCGACTTGAACAGGATCGCCAGGGCGGTAAGGATCAGCACCACCGCCAGGCCCTGCTTGATGATCGCGTTGAGTGCCGAGGTATCGGCATGCAGGGTGCTGAGGAACCACAGGGTCAGCGCTGCCGCGGGCACGCTGCCCAGGCTCAGCCAGCCGGTGATCTTCCAGTCGATGTTCTTGTTGCGTGCATGCACCCAGACGCCACTGGCCTTGGTGATTGCCGCGTAGAGCAGGTCGGTGCCCACGGCGGTGGCGGGATTGATACCGAACCACAGAAGGATCGGCGTCATCAGCGAACCGCCGCCGACGCCGGTCATGCCAACGATGAAGCCCACGACCAGCCCGGCAATGGTGAAACCGAAAGAACCTACATCCATACGCTACTCAATCTGCCCGCTAGCCCGTTGTCGGATGGCAGCAGGATATAGATTGTTCTTTATAGCCAAATAGAATTGTTGGTTATTAGGTTATAACGCCGCAGCGTCACAGGGCTCCTGTAGGAGCGGGCTTGCCCGCGAAAAGAACACCGCGGAGCATGGCACCGGCTGCGCCGGTGATCGCGGGGCAAGCCCGCTCCCACAGGGGATTGGGCTGACCTTTAGATTTTGAGTAAGACAGTGACTCCCACAGGGATTGAGCTGGCTGTCAGATTTTGAATAAGACAGCTGCTCCTCCAAGTGCAGTGAAGCAGTTTCAGATCCTGAAACTGCCCACCAACTGCTTCAAGCGTCCCGCCTGTTGGGTCAGCGCATCGCAGTGGCGCAGGGTTTCGTTGAGGTTCTGCACCCCTTGCTGGTTGAGTGCGTTGATCTGGGTGATATCCAGGTTCAAGCTCTCGACCACCGCGCTCTGCTCCTCGGTCGCCGTGGCCACCGACTGGTTCATGCCATCGATCTCGCCGATGCGCAGGGTCACGCTGGCCAGCCGCTCGCCCGCCTGGTTGGCCACCTGCACGGTCTGCTCGCTGGAGACCTGGCTGGCGTTCATGGTGTGCACCGCCTCGCGCGAGCCAACCTGCAGGCTGGTGATCATGCGGTGGATCTCTTCGGCCGACTCCTGGGTGCGGTGTGCCAGGTTGCGCACCTCGTCGGCGACCACGGCGAAGCCTCGGCCCGCTTCCCCGGCGCGCGCGGCTTCGATGGCGGCGTTGAGCGCCAGCAGGTTGGTCTGCTGGGAGATGCCCTTGATCACGTCGAGGATCTTGCCAATCTCGTCGGTGCTGGCGTTGAGGGTTTCGATCTGCTCGCACGACTCGCTGATCTTGTGCGACAGCGCGGTCATGGCGTTGATCGCATCCTCCACCACCTGGCGCCCGTCGTTGGCCTGATCGCTGGCGCCGCTGGCGTGCTGCGAGGCATCGGCGGCATTGCGTGCGATTTCCTGGGTGGCGGCGCCGAGCTGATTGATCGCTGCCGCCACGCTGTTGGTACGCAGGCTTTGTTCCTCAGAGCCGTTGATCGAGGCGTTGGAAGCACTCATCACCTGTTCGGACAGGTCGTGCACCTGCCGCGTGGCCGAGGCCACTTCGCTGATCGAGGCATGGATACGCTCGACGAAGCGGTTGAAGGCAGTGGCCAGTTCGCCGAACTCGTCCTTGTGCTGCACCTGCAAGCGACGGGTGAGGTCGCCTTCGCCTTCGGCGATATCGTGCATGGCGCGGCCCATGGTGGTCAGCGGGCGCATCAGCAGTGGGATCAGCAGGCCGAGCACGGCAGCGATGGCGGCCACGGCAATGATCATGGCGATGATGGCCGAACTGCGGAACTGGCCGAGGGCGGCGTAGGCCTTGTCTTTGTCGATGGACAGGCCGATGTACCACTGCGCCGAGGGTAGCCCCTTGACCTGGGTGAAGGAGACGATCCGCTCTTCGCCGCCGAGGGTCACGTCCTGCATGCCCGGCTCGACCCGCAGGCCGCTGCCGGGGTAGATGTCCTTGAGGTTCTTCATCAGCTGGTCCTTGTCGGGGCTGACGATTACCTGGCCTTCACGGTCGACCAGGAAGGCATGGCCGATACCGCCGAAGTCCACCGCGTTGATGATGTCGACCAGGCTGTCCAGGCTCAGGTCGCCACCGACAACTCCGAGGAGCTCGCCATTGTTGCGGGCCTTGACCGGTATGGCGATGGTCACCACCAGGCCGCCTACCGATGCCTGGTAGGGCGGTGTCAGCAGGGTCTGGTTGGCGCTCACCGCAGCGGTGTACCAAGGGCGTTTGCGCGGGTCGTAGCCTTCGGGCATCTGTGCGTCGGGGCGCTGGGTGAACAGCCCGGTGTTCTGGCCGAAGTAGGTGAACTGGAAGTTGCTGGTGTAGGAAGGTTGGTCGACCAGCCCCGCGACCTGACTGCCGGTGCCTTGCTGGGCGATGTCCTGGGCGAGGTTCTCCAGGATCAGGATGCGTCCGCCCATCCAGTTCTGCACGCTGCTGGCGGTGAGCGCGCCGGCCTGCTGGACCGAGGATTCGATGTTCTGGCGGATGGTGTTGCGCTGCAGGTAGTCGTTGTAGAGGGTGAACAATGCGAATGCCAATACCACGACACCGCAGGCGCTGAGGAGGATCTTGTGGCGGAACTTCAGGTTCATGTTTCGAGACCTTGAGCCGATGCTGGGGAGGCCGCCGTGCACTTTTGGCGCGTAGCGACGCCTGTCGGGATCGCTATCGGCCTGTCGGTCAAAAGGTTGAGTTAGACGTTGTTCTGGCCGACGAGCGGCCATGTGCGGATCAATCGGTCGCCAGCAGCTCCACCAGCGCCCGCGCGGCTTGCCCGAGGGGCTGTTGCTTGAGCCACAGCGCATGCACCGGCAACTGGAGTTCGTTGCGGGTGTTGCGAAACGCCAGGCGCACCAGCCGCCCGGCTTCCACCAAGGGTGCGACCCGCGTTGCCGGCAGGTCGCCCCAGCCGAGGCCTGCTTCGACCATCTGCAGGGCCAGGTCGACGCTGTTGGTACGCCAGTGCGTGGTGCCGATCAGCGAGCGGGTGTCGCGCAGCGGCAGGTCGCGGCTGTGTACTAGGATCTGACGGAGGCTGACCAGGTCTTCGAGGTCGCGGATGCGCCCCTGGCGCAGGGCAGGATGGTTGGGCGACAAGGCTGCCACCAGCGACTCGCTGCCCAGGTGCTGGAAGCTGCGCTGCGGATCGACCTGCAACCCGGCAAAGGCCAGGCACAGCCCGACGCGGCCGCTGTCCAGCAGGTGCAGGGCGTCCTCCTGCGGTGCGCTGAGCAGTTCGATGTCGAGCAGCGGATAGCGTTCGCCCAGCCGCGCAATGGCGGCCAACAGTGGACGCGGGTCGATGTCCGGCACCACGGCGATCGCCAGGCTGCTTTCCAGCCCTCGCGACAGTTCAAGCGCATGCACTTGCAGTAACCCCAGTTGCTCGGCGATCAGCCGTGCGTGCGGCTCCAGAGCGCGGGCGCGGTCTGTGGCGCGGACCTCGCGCGCTCCGCGCTCGAACAGCGCGTAGCCGAGTTCGGCCTCGAGATTGCCGATGGCCATGCTCACCGCCGATGGCACCCGCCCCAGCACCCGTGCGGCAGCGGAGAACGAGCCGCGGTCGAGCACGGCGAGGAACAGTTGGATGTTGTCGCTGGAAAAGTTCATGCGGTTCTCCTTTCAGTCAATCTGAAAGGTGCTGACTTTTTCTGTCAAGAATATTGATTCACTCTCGTCGCCTTCATTCACTGCATTCCGAGGTAACCACGGTGCAAGGCGTCAAGCGCAAACTGGTTTACGTGACCTTCTATGAACTGATCGGCCTGGGCATGTCGACCCTGGGGCTGGCCTATCTCTCCGATACCCCGGCCTCGCACACCGGCCCCCTGGCGGTAATGATCACCACCATCGCCATGTTCTGGAACCTGGTCTACAACAGCCTGTTCGAACACTGGGAAAGCCGTCAGGCCAAGCGTGGGCGCAGCCTAGCACGTCGTGTGGCGCACGCGGTGGGCTTCCAGCTGACGCTGGTGCTGTACCTGATTCCGCTGATTGCCTGGTGGCTGGACATGAGCCTGGTCGAGGCGTTCGTGGTGGACCTGGCGTTCATCGTGCTGGTGCCGTGCTACACCTTCGCCTACAACTGGGCGTTCGACCGCATCTTCGGCCTGCCGACCTCGGCCATGGCAGTGGCCTGAGGCGTCAGGGCCGGCCAGCACCCGACAGCAAGCCATCCTCGACCTGCCCCGACAGGTAGTACACCCCCGAAAGGGCACCGCTCTGGCG
>Ga0209371_1002077_pt1 | contig 11924 bp, 8 predicted proteins | sample AgamicAtAmrz_FD_187165 | JGI IMG/M metagenome (GOLD analysis project Ga0209371, IMG submission 187165) | Agave microbial communities from Guanajuato, Mexico - At.Am.rz (SPAdes) (version 2) | ecosystem: Host-associated > Plants > Roots > Rhizosphere | place: Guanajato, Mexico | collected 2012-06-07
TCATCGGCGGTGAAGTCCTGACGAATATTCAGTGCCGTTCCCATGGCGAAATCTCCTTCCGCCATGTTGAATCATGATTTGCGCGAAAACGGTATCCCGTGAGTCAGTTTCATCGAGCTCTGGTATAAGCGCAAGATCCCAGCGATGCCAGTCTCGCCGACAGTTGTGCAGCATCGATAGAAGCAAGATTGCCGCCGGTGAAAAACGGATCGTCTGAAACGTCCCGTCCAATCCAGTGAGGCAATGTATGCGCTTCGAGCGACGCGACGGACTCCGCCTCGATCTCGCATAGAACCAGGCCGGCAAGCTGACCCTCGAAAACATCGAGGCAAAGCGGGGACGAGGCGATATTGTACCGCCTCTTCCGAATACCTTTGCCGTTCAGCGCTGAAAGAAGATCATATTCCTGCGATGTCAGGTAGATATTGACGATTGCGAGCGGATTGGCGCTCGGGCCGGGGTACTTCTTGCAGAGCTTGTATTGCTCGTCTCCATCTTCGCTGATGATCTTGCGCAGGCGTAGCCGGGTGCCATCGAGATAAAGATCTTCGATCAGCCGAGATGCTAGACCGGAAAGATCTGGAATGTCGCTGAGAAGAAATCGGCGTTCATATTCAGGCCGCGCATATTTCGGAATTGAGTTCGCCATATTGAAATGGGGCACCCGCTTCCCAAATGCACGAGCCCCTGCCCCCTCAATCTCAATGGGTGGACATCGATTGCGGCTGGTTGAGGCGGCTTCGGACGGCGGTCAGTTCCGAAGTCGTGTGGTTGAGGCGATCTGCGAGCACGCGCATGATCTCGACGGCCATCTCCGGGAAATCGCTGAGTAGCTTCAGGAAATGCTCCTTGCTGATCTTCAAGGCTTCCAGCCTGGAAGTCGCTTTCACCGTGGCTGTACGGGAGACATCGCAGAGGATGGCAATTTCGCCGACGATGGAATTGAGGTCGACTTCGGCAACCTTGATCTCGCCGGCTGGGCTATCGACGAGAATATCAGCAGTTCCTGAAAGAACAACATAGGCCGCATCACCTTGATCGCCCTGATGAAACAGGGTTTGGCCAGCATTGTAGCTGACCCGATCGGACGTAAACGCCAAGAGTTTCAATTTTGCGGGTGCAATGCGCGAAAAAATCGGCACCCGCTTCAGCATTTCAACTTCGTCCTTCAGAAGCATGAGCTTCGGTACCCCCAGTGTTCGGCCCCAGACGCCACTGTCGAGATAGGATATTACGATAACAGTTCTTTGAACATACCGTTTTTCTCTAAAAGATCGGTGGTAGAGCCGTTTTCGACGAGGCTGCCGTGATCGAAAACCATGACACGGTCGAACAATTCGGCAAAACTGGGGTTGGAGAGAACCCAGATGATCGCCGGTGCATAATCGCCGCTATGGAGTTCGCCCAGAATGGCTCTCGCGATCTGATCCTGGACGCGATGGTCGAGCGCCGGCAGCGGGCGATTGCAGATGATGTAATCGGCTCGTTTCAAAAGGGCGCGACCAAGATTGAGCTTCTGGCGCTGCACGTTGGTCAGGCGCTTGCCGCCCGAGCCTACGTCGAAATCCAGCCCGATCGACAGAACGCCATCATGCATGCCAAGACGCCCGAACACATCATACATGATCTGGTGGATGCGCTCCGGCGCGTTCGCCTGCTGATGCGCGATGCGACCGAACAGCACGTTATCCATCAAGGTGGCAGACGCAGTGAAGCGCTCCGGATCGTAGCGCTCGATGACCTTGGCGAGATCGGCCGGAATATTCTCGTAGAACTTCGCGCGCGCCTGCACGATCTTTTCCATCAGCACCTGCGTCAGAAGGCCGAAGCGGTGACGCGGTTCGATATAGGAGAAGCTCAGCCGGATGATGGCCGCACGCTCATCGTCGGTCGCCGCCTCATAGCCCTTGCCGTTGAGCTTCTGCAGCAGCGCCTCATAGGTCGGGATGTCTTCCGCCGTCATGAAGGTCAGCTGCTGGAAGAACGGATGGTCCGGCGGCAGGTCCGTGAAGAGTTCGACTGCGTTTTCGGCAATCTCCAGGCCCATATCGTACAAATCGGATACCAGACCCGTCTCGGCGAATATCTGCTGGAAATAGGGGTGAGCCGCCAGTTTGCGGTTGGTCATCTGCGGCCGCTTCAGCGTACCGAAAAGCAGATTTTCACCAACGGTCGCTTGCGGATTATAAGCATCGAACTCGAAGGGAACCACCAGATCCGCGAGTTTTTCCTCCTCAAGCCGCGACCGCAATGCCTGTCGCAGCTCGACGATGCGCGACGTCAGATCCTGATGTGCCGTGGCATCGACATTCGAGCGCAAGGCCATGTCGAAAATATCCTGCGACATGGCGACGGCATCGAGAACCGGACGGATGGCAGAGTAGATATCATCCGGCCCCGTCGCCCCGGCGGCGGCATAGTCCACCCAGTCGCTATTGAGATCGAATTCCGGATTGGCCGCACGCCGTGCCTCGGCCATGCTCCATTTGACCTTTGCCGCCTCATCCTCGCTGTAGACAGGGGCAACGAGCGGCGCATGCTTGAGCCCATAGAGGAGATTGCTGCGCAAAGTGCCGTGAAAGAAGAACGTTTCGGACGAGGCATAGGCGATGCGTCGCCCGATGAGCGATTCCGGCAGTTCCAGAATATCGTGGCCGTCGATCGAGATGCGGCCGCTATCCGGCCAGATCAGGCGTCCGAACGCCTCTGCAAGATATTCGCCGCCCGCACCGCTGTCGCCGACGATCGCCACCCTTTCGCCCGGATGAATTTCAACCGAAACGTGGTCCAGCACGCGCGCACCGCTGTCGTCGACGATGGTCAGATTGGTCGCGACGAGAGAATGGGTGATGCGGGCGGCGGGCGCGGGCGAAACCGCCTGGATTTTCGGATCGATCAGATGGTCGACGCTGAACTGTTCGACTACCTGATTGTATTTTACCTGGACGTCCTGACGCGACTGGTCCCAGTCGATCAGCTCTTTCAGCGGCCCGGGCAGGTCCTTATAAGCATTGATGACGGCGACGAGCTGACCGATGTCCAGCCGGCCCTGCAAGGCCAGGAAGCCGCCGATGAGGTAGAACAGGAACGGCGTCACCTGAGCGAGGAAGTTATTGATGAATTTGACCAGGAACTTCCACTGGTAAAGATCGTAACGGATCGAGAAGATCAATCCGAGCCGGTGCGCAATGTCGGCGCGCTCCAGGTTCGTGGTATCGTTGGCATGGATGGTGCCGATGCCATCGACGATCTCGCCGACGCGGCCGGAAAGCTCACGCGCCGTCAGCTGCCGCTGGCGCCCGAGCTCCAGGAGCCGCTTGCGCATGCGGGGAATGACGATGGCCTGCACGGCGACGATGGCCGCGGCAATCATACCGAGCCAGAAATTCTGCATGATGATGAAGACGAGCGCCGTTACCGCCTGGCCGCCGAGAAGGGCGGGCTGCACGAAGGCATCGCCCGTAAAGCCGCCCATCGGCTCCACTTCGTCCTTGATCATGGTGGCGATTTCGGCGGGCTTGACCCGCTTGAAATGCGACGGCGGAAACCGCAAGACCCGGTCGATCAGCTCGAAGCGGATGCGGCGGAGCATGCGCTCGCCCAGACGTCCCTTGTAGGTATTGATATAGAGTTTGAAAAGGCCATTGAGCACGACAAGCGCCAAAAACACCATGCTCAGCGCAACGAGCATCCACATGCGCGTCAGCTGCAAGCCCTGAAAAATCTCGACATGGCCGATGAGCGGCATGTCGAAAGCGATGTGCATGAAGGTCTGCGTATCGCCAGGATGCTCGAAACCCTTGCCCTGGATAGGTCCGTTGACGATCTGCTTCGGCAAGTCGAAGGACAGGAAGTACGGGATCATCGAGGCCGCGACGACGAGCAGTATCCAGACCTGCTCCAGCCGGGTATTCGACCAAATGTAGCGCGCTAGGCTTTTTTCCATTGCTTACTGCAGGCTTTCAAATTCAACGCCCAGCGCCAGCGCGATGCCGGCACCGATGTTGCAGAGATGCGGGAAGGTTTCGTTACGGATACGTGGCCCCATATGTGAAAGGGGACTCGGCCCGGTCTTTCGTCCACGCTCCTCCCGATTCATCGAATTTTCGATTTATATCACAAGATTGCGGGAATCCAGGAGGATAAAACGACAGGATGTCTCCGATATCAGCCGCGCACGTCGCTATCCGACCCCACGCAGAATGGCGGAAGTTCTGGCGGCGCCGCCAAGATCGATATCCGGGTTGCCTGGCTTGGGCCGGGACAGCGCCGTGCTCACGGCCTCGACCAGTATGTCCGTCGTCAATCCCGCTTCCGGCAAGGCCAATGCCAATCCCAATCTCTCCAGCCGCTCGGCTCGGACGGATTGCTCCGTCTCGCCGCCGGCGGTGAAAGGAACCAGAATGGCGCGGCAGCCGGCCACGAGAAGATCGCCGACCGTATTATAGCCGGCCTGCGAAATCGAAAGCTCGGCGCCGCGCAGAAGAGAGGGAAAATCCTTGCGGAAGCGAACCAGCTCGACATTACCGGGCGCGTCGCTGGCGAGCTCTGCATAATCCCGCTCCGGCAGGTTCGGCCCGGCGATCAACAGCCAACGGAGATCGCTTGCCACGCGGCTTGCCGCTTCCAGCGAGGCGCGGATGAGGTCGCGTCCGACAGCGCCACCGCCGGCTGAAACGACGATGTCGAAGATTTCGACCGGTTCCGGCGGCAAAGCGGGTGCGACAAGACCCGTGTAGACAATCTTGTCGGCGATCGCCTCGGTCAGGGGAAAGGTCTCTTCCAGCCGGACGAAATGCGGATCGCCATGGACGAGCACACCATCGAAATGATCGCGAAGCAGGCCGACCGTCTCTTCGTCGCGCCCCGGTTTCTTCTGCTGCTGCAGAATGTCCCGCACCGAGGTATAGAGCCTCGGCTTCGGATCGGCTTCAGAAATGGCATTGAGCAGCGGCATAAGCTCGAAACGCATCTGCCTGCGACCGAAGGGAAAGGCCTCGATGATGACGACATCGGGCGCCGCCTGCCGGAACGCCTCCAGCAGCAAATCGCGGCGCCGAGACAGGAATTCCTCGCCGGCGGCATTGCCAGACTGATCGGCAAGACCGGAGAAGCCGGCGCTGCTCGCAACCACGGCCGGCAATGTAACGGAGGTGACGTCCGCCCCCGGGAAGCCGTTTACCGGCAGGCCGCCGGTAACCACCGTCACTTGGCAGCCGTCTTTCGCCAGCGCACTGGCGATGCGGCTCGCCCGCGCCAGATGGCCGATGCCAAGCAGATGCTGAACGTAAAAAAAGACCCGCAACTGGGAGCCATGCGAGGTTGTCATGCGGATTTCCGCCATTGATCTTCTCTCTGCCATTGCTCCTCGAACAGCCCCGTCAGTTGCCGGATGCTGGCGTGATAGTCAAAATGCTCGCGCACCCGCCTTTCGGCCGCTTCGCCCAGCCTGTGGCGCAGCGCCGGGTTGCGAATGGCGGATTCCAGCGCCACGGCGAGTGCCTGCGGATTCTCCGTAGGAACGACAAGGCCGTTCGCACCATCTTCGAGGAGTTCGGGAACGCCGGAGACATCGGTGGAGATGCAGACAAGGCGCTGGCTCGAGGCCTCGACGAGCACATTCGGCAGTCCGTCGCGATCACCATCGGCGGCCACCCGGCAGGCGAGCGCGAAGATATCGGCCTGGCGATAATGGGCAAGCACGTCTTCCTGTGCCAGCGCACCCTTCCAGGCGATGCGGTCGGCGATGCCAAGCGTATCGGCCAATGTCTTGAGTTTCGTCAGGCCATCGCCGCCGCCAATGTGGGTAAAGCACCAGTTGAGATCGCCGGGAAGCAATGCCAGCGCCTTCAACAGCACATCGTATCCCTTCTTCTCCACCGCACGTCCAACGCTGAGGATAAAAGCGGGATCGGAAGCGTCCTTGCCATCGCGGCTGGAATGTTCGCCGGTGAAGGAGCCGAAGCGATCCAGATCCAGACCGTGATAGCTCAGATGGACCTTGTCGTCCGCTCCGACCAGATCGCGCATGTGCTCGAAACCGGTGCGCGTGCAGGTCACGGTCCAGCGGGCGCGGCCGAGCTTTTCCGAAAGCTCCCAGTCCGGTGACGTCCAGATATCCTTGGCATGGGCCGAACACGTCCACGGAACACCGGTCATGATGCTGGCATAGGATGTCACCGAGGCCGGCGTATGGATGAAATGTGCATGCAGCCATTCGCCGCCATCGGGCCATTCATGCGCCAGCACCAAGGCCTGACCGAAGCGCCGCACGCGGTTCGGAGTGATATCCCGCTTGAGATCGGTCCAGAACTGCTTCAGGAGCGGCTTGAACCCGGGCTTGCCGATACCAGCAAAGAAGGCGCGAAGCACCCTCAACGGTTCGTTGTGCAGATATTCAGGCAGATAGACGACACGCGCCTTGATCTCGTCATGGACGGGATGGCGCTTCTTGTCCGTAGGCTTGCGCATGGAAATCAGCGTCAGGTCGAAGCCGGCCTTCTCCAGGCCGAGCAGCTCCTGCGCGATGAAGGTTTCCGACAGGCGGGGATAGCCTTTCAGGACCACCAGTATTTTCTTCGGCATCGATAGGTTCCGGTGATCTACTCGGCAACGATCGATAGCGGCGTATAGCGCTCGCGGTCATCGAACCATTCGCCGACGGTGCGCGAAATATGCACGAGCCCTTCCAGGCGCATATTGCTGTTGCTCGCCGAAGGTGGCGCTCTGTTCGGCAGGCGCTTCAGCGCAGCGGCAAGCTGCTTCGGATCGGCCGATTCTTCCGGCAGCAGCATGTCGACGAGGCCCAGTTCGCTTGCCCGCTGCGCGCGGATGAGCTGCTCCTCGCGCGGCCGCGTGCGCGGAATGATCAGCGCCGGCTTGTCGAAGGACAGGATCTCGCAATAGGTATTATAGCCGCCCATGGCGACAACGGCCTTGGCGCCGGCGATCAGCTCTTCCATCTTGTTGTCGAACTCGATGACCTGCAGACAGTCGATCTTGCTGGCGCGTTCCGAAAGCTGACCGCGTTCCTTGGCGGGCATATAGGGGCCGAGCACGATCAACGTCTTCCGTGTGAGAGAGCTATCCTCCTCGAAAGCGGCAATGACATCGCTGACGAGATCGGCGCCGTCGCCGCCGCCGCCAGTCGTCACCAGGATATAATCCTCGTCAGGCACATGTTCGGACTTCGTGCCCAGGGTGGAAACGCTGCGCTGCAGGAAGCCGACGAACTCCATCTTCCGGCGCACGCCGGGGGGAACGTCGAGACCGACGAGCGGATCGTGAAAGTCCGGCGGGCCATAGACCCAGACGCGATCGTAGAACTGATCGATCTTCTGCAGGACGTTGTTCTTCTTCCATTCGGCTTCCAGGAGATGCGGCGCATCCATGACGTCACGCATGCCGAGTACGAGCGTCGTGCCGCGCGCCTTGAGATAGGTCAGCGTCTCCTCGACTTCGCCTTTCAGCCCCATCGGCTCCTTGTCGACAATGAAAACGTCGGGCTGGAAGGTTTCGGCCGTGTGGCGAATGATCGATTGCCGCATCTTCAGCGTTTCCTGCAGCGCGACATGGCTCGCCATAGACGTATATTCGCCGTCGCGCAGCTTGATGACGCTCGGCACTTTGACGAAATCGACACGAGCACGATAATCGAATGCCCCCGCGATCGTCGCACCGGAAATGATCAGCACGTTCAAACCGCGATAGTCCTCGACCAGCGCATGGGCAATCGTTCTGCACCGCCTCAGATGGCCGAGACCGAATGTGTCATGGCTATACATGAGGATTCGAGCATCTTCTAAGCGCCGCTTCATAGGCAAAAACCTCTGGGGGTGAAAGTTATACGCGGTATATCGGCAAACGACATCCGCGGGCCGCTTCTCGAATTGCAATCCTGTCTTCGCCGTTCATCCTGCTATTTGTAGGGATCGGCGGCATCGCGCAAGCCGTCTCCTAAAAAGTTGAACGCCAGAATGACCAAAATCACCGGGATCATAGGGAAAAGGAGCCATGGATAGAAGGCGATGACGCTGACGCTTCTTGCCTCGGTCAGCAAAATGCCCCAGCTCGTGATTGGCGGGCGAAGCCCCAATCCGAGGAAGCTGAGGGCGGTTTCGCCGAGAATCATGCTGGGAACAGAGATCGTCGCCGTGGCGATGAGATGCGACATGAAGCCGGGAACGAGATGGCGGCCGATGATGCGGCGCGTGCTTGCGCCCATCAATTGCGCGGCGAGCACGTAGTCCTCCTCCCGCAGGGACAGAAGCTTCGAGCGCACGGCGCGTGCAAGGCCGGTCCAGTCGAGAATGCCGAGAATGATGGTAATGCCGAAATAGACGATGATCGGACTCCAGCTCACGGGCATGATCGCCGCCAGCGCCATCCACAATGGCAGGCTCGGCAGCGATTGCAGCACCTCAATCACGCGCTGAACGAGGAGATCGAAAAGACCGCCATGATAGCCCGCCAGACCGCCGATGACGACGCCGAGCACGAAGCTGATCGCTATGCCGATCAGCCCGATCGTCAGGGATATGCGCGCGCCGTAAATGATACGCGACAGCACGTCCCGGCCCAGGCGATCGGTTCCAAGCAGATACATTTGCCCGCCGACGGAAGGGCAGACCAGATGAAGGTTCGAATCCACCAAGCCCCAGAAGCGATAGGAATCGCCGCGGCAGAAGAAACGGATCGGCTGCACGTCCGAACGATTGTCGGTATAGACCCGGCGCAGCGTATCGATATCGAGCGTCATTTTCCGGCCGTAGACGAACGGTCCGACGAACTCGCCCTTGTCGAAGAAATGAACCATCTGCGGCGGCGAATGAATGTAATCGACATTTCGGCTGTGCAGACCGTAGGGCGCCAGGAACTCCGCAATCAGGATCATGCCATAGGCGAGCAGCAGGAAGATGCCGGAGGCGAGCGCAAGCTTGTGCTTTCTGAACTTCCACCACATCAGCTTCTTCTGCGAAGCCATGTAATAGCGCTGCTGGCCGGCGGACATGGCTTCGAACTGATCCGGATCGAAATCCGCGTTCGAGACGTAATGCTCCAGGGGAGCACCGGGTTTTGGCAGGGATACGCTCACTTTGTACTCCTGCCTTGCAAGCGGATGCGGGGATCGAGAAAGCCGAGTGCGATATCCGAGATCAGCACGCCGATAACATTGAGGAAGGCGAGAAACATCAGAAATGAACCGGCAAGATACATGTCCTGGCTTTGCAAGGCCCGGATCAACATCGGGCCGGTCGTCTCCAGCGACAGCACGATGGCGGTGATCTCAGCGCCCGAAATGATCGACGGCAGGATGGAGCCGATATCGGCGACGAAAAAGTTCAGCGCCATGCGCAGCGGATATTTCACCAGCGCCTTTAGGGGGTGCAACCCCTTGGCCCGTGCGGTGATGACATATTGCTTCTGCATCTCGTCAAGCAAATTGGCACGAAGGCGGCGGATCATGCCCGCCGTTCCTGCCGTGCCGACGATGATGACCGGAATCCACAGATGCGACAGGATCGAGCGCGCCTTTTCCCAACTCATCGGCTGCGAGAGATACTGCTGATCCATCAGATGGCCGATCGACACGCCGAACCATACATTGGCGAAATACATCAGGATCAGCGCCAGCATGAAATTCGGGATGGCAATGCCGAGCAGGCCGAGGAAGGTCAGGCCGTAATCGCCCCAACTATATTGATGGGTGGCGGAATAGATGCCGATCGGGAAGGCGATTAGCCAGGTCACCAGAATCGTCGTCATCGATACGAGAATGGTCAGCCACAAGCGGTCGCCGACGACATCCGAAACCGGCAGCTGATATTCGAAGGAATAGCCGAAATCGCCGTGCAGCATTCCGGCAACCCAATGGACATATTGAAGCGGCATAGGCTGATCGAGGCCGTATTCGTGACGAAGATTCTCGATCTCCTGAAGGTTCGCCGTCTCGCCCTGGGCGCGCAGCTCGGCGATCTGGCTTTCGAAGAAATCGCCAGGCGGAAGCTGGATAATCGTGAACACCAGCATCGAAATGACGATCAGGGTCGGGATCATCACCGCGATGCGCCAAAGGATATATCTAAGCATTCCGGCGATCCTCCTTCATCCAGAAGGTATCCGGCATGTAGACACCGAGAAAACAGGTTGGATCGAAACCGTAAAGCGCCTTCTCCGGCACGTTCTGCATGCGCGCCGAATGCACGATCGGCTGCAGCGTGGCGTTGATGAGGCCGATGGAGAAAACCTGGTCCGTATAGATCGACAGCATTTCGTGCCAGATCTCGGCGCGCTCGAAGGAAGAGGCGGCCGCCTCCCATTCGTGAAGCAGCTTGACGAGTTTGGCCGCCTCCGGAACATCGGGTGCAACACCCTGTGTCTCACGCGAAAGATAGTACATGCCCCAGAGCGGCCACTGCATCTGGTCGTCGGTTGTCGGCGCCAGTTCCGCCGGGTTCATGTCCGCTGTCGCCACGCCATTGTCCAGGCCGTACCACAAGGACATCAGGATACGCCCGCCCATGGCGCGGCTGCGAAAAATGTCGCGTTGCGATACACGCGTAAACAGCGCAATGCCGACCTTGCGCCAGTGATCGGTGACGAGTTCGAGGACGTCCGCATCCAGCGGGCTCTCGCCCGGTGTTTCGACCGTGATCTCCATGCGCCGCCCGTCCGGCAACAGGCGAACGCCGTCTTCATCGCGTTTGGCAAGACCGGCGGCATCCAGCAATACATTGGCCTGATCGGGATCGTACGCAATCCAGGCCGCCGCATATTCGGGCTTGAAGAGAGGGCTGTCTGGCAGGACCGTATTGGCGCTTTCGGTGCCGAGGCCATAGAAGACGGCCATGTTGATCTCATGGCGATTGATCGCCAGCGACATGGCTCGCCGCACCCGGACATCGCGCAAAACGTCTCGCCATACGGCATCGGCGCTGTTCAGATTGGGAAACAGTGCGACCCGCGACCCACGCGCCGCTTTCCAGAGATTGACCTTGATCGGGTGCAGCCTCTCCGCTTCCTTAAGGAAGGTATAATCGTTGAAATCTATGCCGTTTGCCTGCAGATCGCTTTCTCCCGCGCCGGTCTTGGCAGCGATGATCGCGGAAGAGCTGATGTTCAGGATCATCCGGTCTATGTAGGGCAACTGCCGGCCGTTTTCGTCGACGCGATGGAAATAGGGGTTGCGCTCGAAGACGAACTGCTCGGCCGGTGGGGCGGTCGTGTTGCGCCAGGGATCGAGTACCGGCAGGTTGGGATTTTCAGGCCGGTAGGAACGGGCCATCTTGATATGAAGGTCCTGCCATTTCTTGGCGCGGTTTTCCTTCATCAGCGAAGAAAGGCGAATGCTGTCCTGATACTTCTTGTGGAACTGCTTCAGATAATGCGCAGGGCCGGCAATGACGAGCGGCTGTGGCGCCGCAAGGATCGGCAGGAAATCGGGATTAGGATCATCCCAGGAATAACGCACCGTCAGTTCGTCGAGCAGTTCGAAGCGCGGCAGGCTGCCGTGCGGGCGCAACTCCAAGGCGCCGCCGCCCGGTGTCAGTTCCTTGTTGAGGATGACGTCTTCCCACCAATAGCGGAAATCATAGGCCGTGAAAGGATGCCCATCCGACCATTTATGTCCTTCGCGCAGCTTGAAAGTGAAAACCATGTCGTTGACGGAGGTGAAGGACTCCAGAATATCAGGTTGCAACGACAGGGTACGGTCATAGCCGACGAGACGGGCATAGCCATATATCGTCATGAAGCGGATATCGTTCTGGCTGCCGACAATGGTGCGTACGGAGCCGCCATATTGACCCGGCGTACGGCCCATGGCCGCGACATTGACAATGCGGGGGAATTTCGGCAAGCGCTTGGCAAGGTGCGGCATCTGACCCGCCCTCAGCCAATCGGCGAAATATTCCGGCTCATTGTCC
>Ga0209371_1002079_pt1 | contig 11918 bp, 11 predicted proteins | sample AgamicAtAmrz_FD_187165 | JGI IMG/M metagenome (GOLD analysis project Ga0209371, IMG submission 187165) | Agave microbial communities from Guanajuato, Mexico - At.Am.rz (SPAdes) (version 2) | ecosystem: Host-associated > Plants > Roots > Rhizosphere | place: Guanajato, Mexico | collected 2012-06-07
TTATGAGCGCTGTAACGAGCATCTGAAGGATCAATCTACCAAGCGTGACCAGGCCATTGCCTTTTATCTGGTTGTGCTCTCCTTTTATTTCGGATCCTACGGCAATATTTCGAAAATCCTTAATAGCGTTTACTCACCGCTGGTATTTAACTTTGTTATGATTCTGGTCAGCGGCATGACAATTCGCACGCTGTCTGGCCTGCGATCGTGGCATATGCAGTACACCAATTCTGTTTTATTCCTCAATAATATTATTATGCGCGAAGTCTTCGACCCCGCAAAAATCCAAGCTGAAGCGCAGGCGTTTTATAAAAAAGTGAATGATAAATTAAAAGCAAAGCCACTCCGCGAGCTGTTTGAAGGTATCGAAAATCGCGTTATTCTTGGCATGACGCTTATTTCAGGATTGCCCGCAGCCATGCTGGTGAAAGAAGTTCTTGCGATGCTCAAGTTCAGTCATAAAGAGCTGGCGTTTATTTTTGAGATTTTCGCGTATCTGATTTACGTTCTGTACTACCTGCGAAGCACTATAATAGTGATTCGATCGTCGGGTAAATATCAGACATGGATAGTAAATTTTGGCTAAATCTCTGCATGAAAATGATTATCTGAGCGTGACGTTAAATGATAAAGGTTATGTTCGGATCCTACAAAAAACCGGTGGGGTGGTCATCATCCCGATGCTGGGCGAAAAGTTCATTTTGATCGAGCATCAGCGCGGTAATGAAGTGCTGCTGGAGTTCCCGCGTGGGTTCCTGGAAGCAGATGAATCGCACCATGAAGGCGGTTTACGGGAGCTGAAGGAAGAACTCAATCTGGATGCGGTATCTCACAGCATTTTAGGGGAGTTGCGAACCGATTCAGGCCTTATCAGGGACAATATTGCTGCCGTAAAGTGCAGGCTAAACAGCCTCGATGGTATTGCGCTCCAGCATAGCGAAGGGGTGCTGGCGTGGCGCGAGCTGACGCTTTCCGAAGTACTGGAGGAAGTAAAGTCCGGGGGCATTAAGGACAATTTCACGCTGGCATCGTTGATGCTGCTGGTCGCGCAGAAGGATTAACCTAAAAAAAACCCTTCTGAAGTGAAATCCAGTACATTTCAGAAGGGAGACCAACAGGTCATTCGTTACAAAGAACCGCACTAAAATATTCATTCTGAAAATAATTACCAGCTGTATTAATTTCTTTATTAGAAACAATCCTTATGCGAAATTTCCTAATGCCTGCCCAGCGCTGGTAAGGGCAGGGCTGGCAGTGCCAAATCCGAAGGTGTCGACTACGCTTAAAACAGGTTAACACTGAGGAGAGAGTGATGACGGACGTAAACCGTACGCAGGTAAACGATAAAGAAAGCGAAAAAAATCCGGCGAAGAAACCGCCCGCTAAACAAGGCGAGGTGCCGCGCAAGCGCGACGACAGTCAGGAAGGCTAACCCATCTCAACAGGCACCGTGCGTGCCTGTTCTGCTTTTTACGGTCCGATTACCCGATGCTGAGACCAATTACCGCATTGACCAGCGACGACGCCATAAAGATCCCCCCCACCAGCAGGAAGGTTTGCTGCTTTTGCATGACGGCAAGGGCAAGCATGATCAACGCAGTAATGAAAAACGGGATGGCGATGATAGTAAATGTGGACATGCGTGTTCCTCAGGTAACGGGCGTGCTGGCAGTGTAACGGAACACGGCGCGACGCATCAGCCCTTAAATATGAGAGGGGCGGTGAGGCTGCTCTGAAACATATGGTCAATTCTTGATATGCATCAAAAAATGGCGCATAGTGCGCGCGAATTTTTTTGATGCTGGATCACATTTTAGCGATGACGCTTTATCAACACATGCTGGTATTTTACGGCGTAATGGCCGCCCTGGCCGCGCTGATCACTTTCTTCCTGGCGAAAGATCGTATCAGCATGAAACTCCTCAGCGCAGTACTGGTTGGCGCAACCTGGCCGATGAGCTTTCCGGTTGCGCTGATGTTTTCGCTGTTCTGATTTCAGGCTGAACCACGGCGCTGGATCTCCCACGGCAGGATCTCATCCACCGGCTCGCTCTGCGGATTATCAATCCGCGCCATCAATAGCTGCACGCTGCGCACGCCTAGCTGATGCATCGGCTGCTGCACCGTGGTGAGCGGCGGGGTAGTGACCGCACCAAACGGCACGCCGTCAAAGCCCATTACCGCGACGTCGTCCGGCACGCGCAGCCCGCACTCGTGGGCATAATGCAGCGCACCGCCGGCTAACGAGTCGGAGATAGCGAACACCGCATCCGGCTTTTCATTCCCGCGGAAGAGTTCGGCCATCGCCTGATACCCCGCCTGATACTCAAGCCCGTCGGCACGCGCCACGGCCTGCCATGCCGCACCGCGCGCGGCGCGATACCCGGCTTCGCGCTGCTGGGAGTAGAGATAGCGCAGGTCGCCGCTGATCATGGCGATACGCTGATACCCTTTCTGCGACAGATACTCAATAGCGCTGACCGCCGCGGCATAGTTATCGATAGTCACCGATGACGCGTTATACCCGGTATTTCCCTCGCCGCACTGCACCCAGGGCGCGTTACCGATAAGGGTAGTCAGACCCGGCAGGCAGTCGATGGCGTCCATCGTAATCACGCCGTCCACCACTTTGCCGCTCAGAAGTTGCAGATAGGCAGATTCCCGGTGCAGGCGCGACTCAGAGTTACACAGCAGAATGTGGTAGCCCTGGTTCTCAGCTTCCTCTTCAATCCCGCGTACCACGCCCGCACAAAACGGGTTGGTGATGCTGGAAACCAGCACCAGCAGCATCCGGCTGCGCGAGGTGCGAAGCTGGCGCGCCAGCAGATTCGGCTGGTAGTCACAGGCGGCGATAGCGGCCAGCACTTTGTCGCGGGTAGCGGGTTTGACGCCGGGGTTGCCGTTCAGCACGCGGGAAACCGTTGCGGTTGAGACGCCGGCAAGCTGCGCCACTTTATCGATAGACATGCTGTTCCTTTTTGGCGGTATACGAACTGTGAAGCACCCTGCAAATTGCGTCGATAGTAGCAAATTATTGTGCTGTACATTGGTGAAGCGCATAGCAATCGATTACATTTTGATTCAGACACCAATGTAATCGATTACAAAAACAATAACCCTACACGACCACACACTGCAGGAGGATGCTATGTCTTCTCAGCCCGTCACACACACCGCCGTCACGCAAAACCGGTGGGTGATCCCCCGTCTGTCCCTGATGATGTTTCTGGAGTTTTTTGTCTGGGGTGCCTGGTACGTCACCCTCGGCATCGTGATGGGGAAATATGGCCTCAGCGCGATGATCGGCGATGCCTACTCAACCGGACCCATCGCCTCGATTTTATCGCCGTTCCTGCTCGGGATGCTGGTGGATCGCTTCTTTGCCTCGCAGAAGGTGCTCGGCGTTATGCACCTGGTGGGCGCGGCACTGCTCTGGTGGCTGCCGGGCCTGTTCGAAAGCGGGCAGAGCGGGCTGCTGTGGGTGATCTTCGCCTACATGCTGTGCTACATGCCGACCATTGCCCTGAGCAATAACGTGGCGTTTCACAGCCTGGCAAACAGCGAGAAGGGCTTCCCGGTGGTGCGCGCCTTCGGCACTATCGGCTGGATCGTCGCAGGTCTGATCGTCGGCGCGACAGGGCTTTCGGACAGCACCGGCATCTTCACCCTGGCGGCGGTCGCCTCGCTGGTGTTGGGGATCTACAGCTTTACGCTCCCGCATACGCCGGCCCCGGACCGCGGCAAGCCGCTGTCGATGCGCGACCTGCTGTGTGCCGACGCCTTCGCCCTGCTGAAGCAGCGCCACTTTATGGTGTTTATCATCTGCGCCACGCTGATCTCGATTCCGCTCGCCGCCTACTATGCCTACGCCGCGCCGTTTATCTCGGCGGTGGGTTTTGAAAACGTCAGCGGGGTGATGTCGCTGGGGCAGATGTCCGAGCTGCTGTTCATGCTGCTGATCCCGTTCTTCTTCCGCCGTCTCGGCATCAAGCTGATGCTGCTCATCGGCATGCTCGCCTGGTTCCTGCGCTACGCCATGTTCGCCCTCGGCATCAGCGAAGAGACCCGCTGGATGGTCTACATCGGCATCATTCTTCACGGCATCTGCTACGACTTCTTCTTTGTCATTGGCTTCATCTACACCGACAAAGTGGCGGGCGAAAAGGTGAAAGGCCAGGCGCAAAGCCTGCTGGTGCTGTTCACCTATGGTCTTGGGATGCTCATCGGTTCGCAGATCAGCGGCGCGGTGTTCAACCGCTCGGTAACCGCCGAGGGCGCGCAGGCGCTGGCGCAGTGGCAGAGCTTCTGGTGGATGCCGGCCATCGCCGCGCTGGCGATCGCGGCGCTGTTCTTCTTTACCTTTAACTACCGCGAGGAGACGAAACGTGACTGAACCGTTACGCGTGGTGGTGGTTGGCTGCGGCAATATGGGGCGCGCCCATGCTCAGGCGTATGCGGCGTTGCCCGAATTCACCCTCTGCGGGCTGGTATCACGCGGCACCTCGAAGCATCAGCTCAACGCGTTGCTGCCCGAGCCGGTGCCCTGCTATGAGGATCTCAAAACCGCCATCAGCGACGCGCGTCCCGATGCGGTCTGTATCGCCACCTGGCCTGACAGCCATGAAACCCTGGCGCTTACCGCCCTGGCGGCGGGTTGCCATGTATTTATTGAAAAGCCGCTCGCCACCACGGTCACCGGCGCAAAGCGGCTGGTGGCGACGTCGCAGCTGGCGGGGAAAAAGCTGGTCGTCGGCTACATTCTGCGCCATCACCCGGCGTGGCAGCAGTTTATCACCCGGGCTAAAAACCTCGGCAAACCGCTGGTGATGCGCATGAACCTTAACCAGCAGAGCAGCGGCAGCGCGTGGCAGACCCATCGCCAGCTGATGGCCTCGCTGTCGCCCATCGTTGACTGCGGTGTGCACTATCTCGACGTGATGTGCCAGATGACCGACGCGGAGCCGGTGAGCGTCAGCGCCATCGGCGCGCGACTCAGCGATGAGATCAGCACCAGCCAGTACAACTACGGCCAGCTGCAGGTGCGCTTCAGCGACGGCTCCGTCGGCTGGTATGAGGCGGGCTGGGGGCCGATGATGAGCCAGACCGCGTTCTTTATCAAAGACGTGATTGGCCCACGCGGCAGCGTCTCGATTGTGGCGCGCGAGGCAGGCGGAGAAGGGCAGTCGGCAAGCGTCGAGGCCCACACCCGGACGGAATCACTGCGCGTCCATGCCTCGCTGCTCAACGAGCAGGGCGAATTTACCCGTCAGGATGAGTGGATTGATACCGGCGACGAGCCGGACCACGACGCGCTCTGCGTCCGCCAGCAGCAGTTTTTTGCCCGGGCGATCGGGGAGAACCTCAATCTGCTGCCCCATCTGCAACAGGCTATCGACAGCCTCGCCGTGGTGCTGGCCGCCGACCGCGCGATGCGCGAGCAGCGTACCGTCTGGCTCAACGGCGATCGACACCAGGAGTAAACGGATGAAAACCTTACGTGGCCCGTCCATTTTTCTGTCGCAGTTTATCAGTGAGCACGCGCCGTTTAACACTCTGCCGACGCTGGCAGCCTGGGCGGCGAGCCTGGGATATAAAGCGGTGCAGATCCCGACCCATCTGCCGCATATCTTCGATCTGGAAAAAGCCGCTGCCAGCCAGGCGTATTGTGATGAGATTAGCGGGATGCTCGCCTCGCACGGGCTGGCAATCAGCGAGCTATCAACCCATTTGCAGGGGCAACTGGTGGCGGTACACCCGGCTTACGAGCAGGCCTTCGCCGGGTTCGGCCCGCCGCAGTTTGCCCGCGACCCCGCCGGGCGTCAGCAGTGGGCGACCGCGACGCTGAAGCAGGCAGCGCAGGCTTCAGCGCGCCTCGGCCTGACGGCGCACGCCACCTTCTCCGGGGCGCTGGCGTGGCCCTACTTCTACCCCTGGCCGCCGCGCAATGCCCTGCTGCTGGATGAGGCGTTTGCCGAACTGGCCCGGCGCTGGCGTCCGATCCTCAACGCGTTCGAGGAGGCGGGGGTGGATCTCTGTTACGAGCTGCATCCCGGCGAGGATCTGCACGACGGCGTGACCTTCGCGCGCTTCCTTGCGCTGACCGGTAACCATCCCCGGGCCTGTATCCTCTACGACCCGAGCCATATGTTGCTTCAGCATATGGATTACCTGGGCTTTATCGACAGCTGGCATTCGCGCATCCGTGCGTTTCACGTTAAGGATGCTGAGTTTACGCCCTCGGCGCAGAGCGGCGTCTACGGCGGCTATCAGGCATGGGCCGAGCGCCCGGGGCGTTTCCGCTCGCCGGGTGACGGCCAGATCGACTTCAACGGCATCTTCAGCAAACTGGCGCAGTATGACTACCCCGGCTGGGCGACGCTGGAGTGGGAGTGTTGCCTGAAATCCGCGGAAACCGGGGCGCAGGAAGGGGCACCGTTTATCGCGCGCCATATTATTCAGGTTGCGGAACACGCGTTTGACGACTTCGCGGCCCGGGACAGCGACCGCGCCGCCATCCGCGAGATGCTCGGGCTGGGGGATCAGCCATGACGGCGCGGCGTTTGCGGCTGGGCATGGTCGGCGGCGGCGAAGGGGCGTTTATCGGTGCGGTGCACCGTATCGCCGCGCGTCTGGATGACCAGTATCAGTTGGTAGCCGGCGCGTTTTCCTCCAGGGCGGAGGTGGCCGCCCGCAGCGGTGCCGCGCTGCACATTGAACCGGATCGCTGCTACGCCAGCTGGCAAAGCATGGCCGAACGCGAAGCGGCGCGTGAGGATGGCATTGATGTGGTGGCGATCGTCACGCCGAACCATCTGCACGTCCCGGTCGCCCGCACCTTTCTGGCGCAGGGGATCCACGTTATCTGCGACAAACCCTTAGGGCTTACGCTGGATGAGGGTCGCGCGCTGGCAGATGACATTGCGCGCAGCGGCTGTCGGTTTGTGCTGACACACAACTACAGCGCGTTGCCGATGGTGCGTGAAGCGCGTACCCGCGTCGCTAACGGCGAGCTGGGGGAGATCCGCTCTGTTGAGGTGGAGTACCTGCAGGGCTGGCTTAACGACCGGGTTGAGTTAACGGATAACAAGCAGGCGTCATGGCGTGCCGATCCTGCGCTTGCCGGGGCCGGTGCCGCCGGGGATATTGCCACCCACGCCTGGCAGCTGGCGGCGTTTGTCAGCGGCATGCTGCCGGAGACCCTGCGCGGTGAGCTGTTAACCCGCGTGGCGGGGCGGAAAATCGATGACGAAGTGTTCGCCGAGATGCGCTATGCCAGTGGCGCGCGCGGCCGGCTGTGGGCCAGCCAGGTCGCCACCGGGTATGAAAACGATCTGCGGCTGCGCATCGTCGGCACCCGTGCCAGCCTGGCGTTTCGCCAGCAGCAGCCTAATGAGTTGACTATCCTGCCGCACGATGCGCCTGCGTATGTGGTGACCCGCAACGGACAGGGTATCTCGGCTGAGGTTGCGCTGGCGTGCCGTACTCCGGCAGGCCATCCCGAAGGGTATCTGGAAGGATTTGCCCAGATCTACCGCGAAGCGGCGCAGCTGATCCGCGGTGAGGCGATGCCCCTATTGCCAGGTATTGCCGACGGCATCGCCGGCATGCAGTTTATCGCGCGCCTGCGGCAGAGCAGCGAGCAGGAGGGGGCCTGGGTGGCGTGGGGATAGGGCGAACCGCGTCACAGCCACGTTTTAAAGGCGCGAGCGAAAAATAAAACCCGGAGCCTGCCCCGGGTTTTTTCGTGTTACACCAGACATCAGTCAAACACGTTATTGATTACCGCGGTGACCAGCGCCGTGCTTAGCGCAATCAATACCAGATCTTTACCCACCATCTGCCACTCGTAACCCGGATAGTAAGGCAGTTCGCTCAGCATCGAGGCCGGTACGGCTTTTTTCGCAATCCCCGGCGGGAGTGGTTTGCCGCGCGCCAGATTTTTGGCGATGCCGGGTGGCAGCGGTTTATTACCGGTAAGCCCATAATTCACCGCCAGATGGCGGGCGCGATCGTAGCTGATGTCGCGCTCGACGCGGTCGGGTTTACCGAAGTTTTTGCTGTTCCCCTGTTTGGCGGCGTTTCCTTTCTCTGCCTTTTCCGGTTTATTACCGTGGTTGCCATGCTTGTTGCCGTTGCCGTTGCCATTACCATTGCCGTTATTGGCCAGCACCGGCGCCGACACCAGTGACACGCAGCTTGCCAGCAGTACTGCCATAAGAGATAAGCGACGCGTTTTCATACCTTTTTCCTCATCCGACGGGAGCAACGCTATTCCACCACAATGCCAGCCCAACGCTATCTCACGTATTCCTGGTTTGTGGTGAGGCGCAAATTCCAGGCAAAAAAAATCCCGGCATGCCGGGATTATTATTTTGTCACCACTCACGCCAGCAGCTTACGCAGCGTCTGGCGCTGCTTGTCGTTAATGTCGAGCGGATGCTGGTAGCCGATGTTCTCCACCGCACGGGTGTAGAGCGCGACCAGCCAGTCGTAGACAAACTGCGTGGCGGCATGTACCGGCTGTTCACCCAGCTTCGTCAGACGCGTGTGCTGCTGCGGTGCCGGTGCGAAGATGGTTGCCCCCGGCGTAACGCGGCTGGCCGGACGGGCGTCCACGGCAACAGCGTCATAGCCAAGCCAGGTGATGAAGTCGCCGAGCAACGCCTGCACGCGCGCTGCGGTGTGCGCCGGATCTTCCAGCGCGGCCGCCAGATCGAGGCGGTAGCTGGTGACTACCAGAATATCCCCCAGCTGTTGCAGCGTGTCGCTGCTGATACCGAAGTGGGCAGCTACCTCCGCGCGCCGCGTCCAGTGGCGGACGTGGTTGACCCAGGCTTTGTGAAACGCGTTGCCGTGTGCAGCGGTTAGCGTCGCGCTGTCGCCCTGCGGTTGCGGGGCAGCAAACAGATCGACGCTGAGATCGAACGGTGTGCGCGGCGCGGCGGTGATCGGCGGGGCTTCAGTCTGCGGTAGTTGCTGCACCAGGCCTGCCGGAAGCAGCCCCTCCAGCAGTTCACCGTGACGCGCTGCAATGCGCTGCAGGCTGCGCACCGTCTGCTCGGCGCTGGCTTTTGCCGCCTCGCTGTCGGCTTGCCCGTCATTGCTGAAGCGGCTGAAGGTGCGCCCCAGCTCCTGGTTGAGCGCAGCGCGCAGTCCAGCAAGCCGTCCGGCGTGATGAGTGGCATCCAGCGCCTGGCTCAGCCACTCGGTCAGGCGTTGCAGGTTGCGGCCATCGAGCGCCTGCAACGTGCCCCAGCGCTGGCCGGGTTTACCCAGCAGCCGCTGGATCGCCTCATCCAGATGTTCTCCGTCGCTGAACCGGCTGTCGTGTGGCGTAATGGCCCACACCAGCCCCGGCAGGGCATCTTCTTTGGTGGGCTGGGTCGTGTCTACCCAGTGCGACAGCTGGCGGGCCAGAGTCGGAATGGCGCTGCGCGACGGCGCGGCATTACAGATCAGCAGCACGTCGGGCTGCAGACGCTGCCGGTACCACTCCAGCAGAAAACGGCGTTTGGTCAGGGTCATATCCTCGCCGTCAATGGCGCAGAAACCCGGGATGTCTATGACGTCCACCTCATCCAGCGCCTGCTGCGGCACCGGCAGCACCAGTTCAGCGCACAGGCGATTCAGCACGCTGAGCGCCAGGTTGACCGCCGGACCCGGCTCGCCGTTCTCAACCGGACGTACCAGCACGTCGGCGCTGTCGTCTTCGCGCAGCTCGCCTTCGGTAAGAAAACCGTCCACTGGCAGTGAGAAATTGTCGATCAGCAGGCTCTGCGGAGCCTGTACTTCCTCTGCATGACCGAGACGCTGCAGGGCATCAGCCAGCTCCAGCCAGTGCTGCGTCAGCTCGCGCTGCTCCCCCCAGAACAGCGACCAGGCCTGGGCGCGCCCTGCGAGGTCGAGGGTCGGGATCAGCTGCGCCAGCTGCTGCCAGTGCGCCTCGTCGACCGCCTGCGCTTTCGCTGCGACCTGCTGCTGCCAGTGACGGGCAACCTGCATGACCTCATCGGCGCGACTGCCGGGCAGGGTCTGCGGCTGGCTCATGTCGCGCAGGCGTTGCAGATGCAGCTCAACCGCCGCCCGCTCCGGTGGGCGTGCGCCCGGCTGGGCGTGGTAATGCAGAATCAGCAGCTGGACCAGATCCGCTTCGCTGAACAGACGCAGCGTCAGCGGATAGCCGTCGGTAAAACCCGGTTTACGCGCCACGAAGCGCAGGGCCATCGACAGCGGACTGTGGCCGGGGTTGATCTGGTTGAGATAGTCCACCGGTTTATCACCGAGGTTTACCACCAGGCGGCCATCGGCGCTGCCAACCAGGGTACGCAGCAGGTGCGCTTTACCGGCGTGCGAGTGACCATACAGGCCCAGCGTTGCCGGGCGCTGTTGTGCGCCGGCGATAGCACGGTAGCGCGCGCTGGCGTGGTTCAGGTGCGCCAGCAGGGCATCAGCTTCGTCATCCAGCAGCGGTGAGGTGGTACGGGCGGTGTGTACCCATGTGGTTAAAGCATCAAGCTTCGTCTGCTCAGGGGTGACAATACTCATTTCAGATACACGCTCCCGCTGTCGATCCAGTAGTGGCTACGGCTGCTGCGGCGGCCGGCCAGAGTGTTCAGTTTAAACGTCAGTTGTTCGGCAGGTACGCGGGTACCGTCCTGAAGCCAGGCGTCGGCGAGCACAAACGACACCGGCCCCTGGGTTTTGCTGCCGCCTGCCAGCTGCAGGCGAACATTCAGCACGCCGTCACCGGCGATGGTTTTTGCCAGCTCCGGAGCGTTAATCGACAGGCTGTATAACGGTGTAGCGGGCCAGCGCGCGTTGTCCAGCTGGCGGAATCCGAGGGTCACGCTGCCGCGCAGCGGGAACTGAATGCGCGCATCGAGCTTCTCACCGGGTTTGTCGAGGTCGATATCGCGATACCAGATGTTCTCATCGCGCAGGGTATTGCTGGTGTCGTCCAGCACCCCGAGGTAGCGCACGGTGGAGTAAGCCCCGATATCGGCCGCCTTAAAGTTGAAGCGCGGCAGTCGCAGATCGAGCGCCAGGCTGCACAGCATCGCTCCGACCGCTGCGGTGGATTTCGGGTTGCCGACGCGGCCATGCGTGCTGAAGGGATACCACTCATGCACAGAATAATTATCCAGCCAGACGATGCGACTGACCGGCACCGGCTGCAAATGGCGCACCAGCGCCTGCACGCCCGGCAGACAGCCCGGACGGCCGGTCACCAGCAGCACGTCGCAGCGATAGTGGGAGATCACTTCGCACAGCGCATGGAGCGGGGCGCTGAGGCTGAAATGCCCCTCCAGCATCGCGTCGCTTAATTCGCGGAAGTTAACCTGCAGCGGTACGGCGAGAATGTCGAAGGCGGCAGCATCGGCGGGCAGCGCATGCTGGATCGCCTGCTCCAGGTAGTGGATCACGTTGCGCGTGGGCTTCTGGGTCAGCAGGTCGCCGGTCAGGGCGTGCAGGCCCGCCAGCGGATCGGCCGGGTCGCTCTGCTCCCAGCCCGCGAGAATGGCGTGACCGATGGGCATCAGCAGCTGCAGCGTGGTCTGCTGGCGCAGAATTGCCTGGGTGTCCATGCGTCCGGAATCGCCAAACAGGGATGCCATCAGGGTCGGCGCATCGCCCACTCCCGCTTTCTGCAGCGCGTCCTGCAACGCCGGCAGCACGCAGCGCTGGATCACATCCAGCAGAATATCGTCTCCGGCAACCTTAAAGCCTTCGCGGAACAGCAGCGACGGGGTGATCTTCACGTTGCTGCCGCTGCCGTCATCGAGGCGGTAGTGGGTGATAGCCATGTCAGTAGTGCCGCCGCCGATATCCAGCGAGGCAATACGCAGTTCGCGGCCGGGAGCCGTGGTGTTTTCCGGGGCGCGATCGGGGCGGGCAAGGGCGGCGAAGAACTGTTCGGT
>Ga0209371_1002082_pt1 | contig 11903 bp, 16 predicted proteins | sample AgamicAtAmrz_FD_187165 | JGI IMG/M metagenome (GOLD analysis project Ga0209371, IMG submission 187165) | Agave microbial communities from Guanajuato, Mexico - At.Am.rz (SPAdes) (version 2) | ecosystem: Host-associated > Plants > Roots > Rhizosphere | place: Guanajato, Mexico | collected 2012-06-07
CAGCCGAAGTGGAGTTGCGCTGCAAGCGGCACGGCATTCTCGTCCATTATTGCGCGGAGCAGTTCGAAAACGACGGCAGTATGGGGTCGTCGATTATCAAAACCGTGAAACGGGCGATGGCGGGTGAGTACAGCCGCGAGCTATCCATCAAGGTGTTCAACGGTCAAGCAAATCTCATCCGCCTGGGTTACAGACAGGGCGGCGCACCAGGCTTCGGTCTTCGCCGCCAGCTCATCGACCAGAGCGGAAACAGCAAGGGCGAGCTAGCCCGCGGGCAGCATAAAAGCATTGCCACTGATCGCGTCATTCTCGTGCCGGGTCCTGACTGGGAAGTGGCAATTGTCCGAAGGATTTACGATCTTTTTGTCAGTCACGAAAAATCCGAAGCCGAAATTGCAGCCATTCTCAATGACGAAGGGGTCCAAACAGACTGGGATCGCGGGTGGACAAGAGGCACGATCCATCAGGTTCTGATCAACGAGAAATACGTCGGCAACAATGTCTGGGGACGTACCTCCTTCAAGCTCAAGCAGGCGCACGTCCAAAATCCTGAGGAGGCTTGGATACGTGCCGACGGTGTTTTTACCAACATCGTTTCGAGAGGCATTTTTTTACAGGCCAAGGCAATCATCGCATCCCGATCTGACCGCCTTTCCGACGATGACATGCTGCGGAAACTTGCTACGGTGCTCGGTCAACAAGGCTATCTCTCCGGTTTGATAATTGACGAGGCGGAGGACTGCCCATCGAGTAGTTCATACGCCTATCGCTTCGGAAGCCTGCTAAGAGCCTATGCACTGGTCGGCTTCGTGCCTGATCGTGATTACCGATATCTTGAAATCAACCGAGCACTCCGAAGAATGCATCCATTGGTGCTACAAGAGGTGATCGACGGCATTCGTCTAGCAGGGGGTATTGTTCAACAGGCCGCGGAAACGGACCTGTTGACGATCAATCAGGAGTTCTCCGCCTCGATCGTTATTGTTCGATGCATTCAAACCGCATCTGGGGCGTTACGCTGGAAGGTGCGCCTCGATAGTGCCCTCCGACCCGACATCACCGTTGTCGTCCGCATGGGCCTCAACAATGTAGATGCGCTCGATTATTACCTGCTGCCATTGCTGGACATGCACGACGCGGTGTTGAGACTATGCGAGTTTAATGGGCTGTCGTTTGACGCATATCGTAGCGACGACCTCTCCAGATTTTACGCGATGGCAAAGCGACGCCCATTTATGGAGGTGGCTCGATGACTGCTGTTCCTGCACAAAAGGTGGAAATGATCCCCATTGACCGCATCACGGTCGTGAATCCGCGTATTCGAAACAGAAAACACTTCAAAGAGATTGTCACCAACATTGGACAGATCGGTCTGAAACGGCCCATTACCGTGACCCGTCGTATGGAAGCCGGCGGACCGTTTTACGATCTGGTGTGTGGTCAGGGACGCCTGGAAGCCTTCCAGGAACTCGGCCAGGAATACGTCCCGGCGCTTGTCGTCAGCGCGAACAAAGAGGACTGCCTGATTGCCAGCATTGTGGAGAACTGCGCTCGGCGTCAGCATCGCGCTATCGATTATCTCCATGACATTGGCGCGATGAAGGGGCGAGGGCATAGCATACCTGAGATTGCCCGACTGACGGGTCTGACGCCGGAATACGTCCACGCCGTTGTTCGGCTCATGGAAAAAGGTGAGGAGCGACTGCTGCGGTCGGTCGAGACTGGTCAGATACCCTTCAGTGTCGCTGTTCAAATTGCCGAAGCCGAGGAACACGAAGTACAGGCCGCCCTCCAAAACGCGTATGAAAACAAACTGCTACGCGGCAAAAAACTGATGACCGCGAAGCGCATCGTCGAACAACGCCGGCGACGTGGCAAAGGTCTGAAGTTTAACATCAAGTCAAGGTCTCAACCGCTGTCGTCCGAAGCGCTGGTTAAAGCTTTTCAGGAAGACGTTGATCGCAAGCGGGTGCTGATCCGGAGAGCTGAGGCAGCCAAGGCGCGCCTTACGTTCATAACGGAAGCCTTGAGAAAACTTCTCTCCGATACACAGTTCACCGGCATACTGTCGGAAGAAAACCTGGTCGCCCTTCCAGAAGCCCTAGCTTCGAAACTGGAACACCGAGGAGGAACGTTCTCGTGAACCCCACCTCCCGAAAACCTCTGGTATCATTGTCGTTCGAGAACACGAGCCTCAGGATTCCGATCCACGAAATTGTGCCTCTCAAACAGCTCAGCGCATCAACTCTGAAATCGGTCAAATATGCGCAGATTGCAGCGTCAATTGCCGAGTTGGGGATCATCGAGCCTCCGGTTGTAATTCGGGACAGGGAAGTCCCTGACAAGTTCCATCTTCTTGACGGTCATATACGGGTCGATGTCCTTGCCAAAAATGGCGAGACCGAAGTCGTTTGCTTGGTAGGCACTGAAGACGAGGCCTACACATACAATCGCCGCGTCAGCCGCCTGGCAACAATCCAGGAACACAAGATGATTTTGAAGGCGATCGAGAAAGGAGTTCCCGAGGAGCGTTTGGCACGAGTACTGGACGTAAATATTTCCAGTATCCGCCACAAGAAAACACTGATCGGTGGGTTATGTGACGAAGTCGTGGATATGCTGAAGGAAAAGCATGTCCCGTTAAACACGATTGGTGAACTCAAAAAGATGAAGTCGATGCGTCAGCTCGAGGCAGCCCAATTGATGATTGCGATGAACAAATTCACGGTGACGTATGCAAAGTCACTTGTAGCTTCGACACCAGACAACATGCTTGTAAATCCCAAGAAGAAAATCGGCGGATTAAGTGAACAACAGATTGAGCTTATGGAACGCGAGGCCGCGACGCTCGATCGGGAATTCAAGACCATAGAACAGGACTATGGAACCGACCATCTCGACCTTGTTCTCGCTACTGGTTATCTGGGCAAACTGCTAAGGAACGCTCGTGTGGTCAGATATCTTGCGCAATTCCACCCGGACATCTTGTCCGAGTTTCAGAAGATCGCCGAGCTTAGGAGAGCAGCATAGTAAACGAACGGCGTCATCAACCGCTATATTGATTATTTTGATTCATACGCACGGGTTTCGCCGAGGACCTGTGGTTTCCCTTAATTGAAACGGCCGCTTCCTCTGAATGCTGTCAGTGAATTAGTTTCGAAGCAGATGCAGGAACTGGAAACTTTACCTCTAGCTGATCGCGAATCTTGGTAACAGGGATTTCGACCATCAGTATGGTGAACCATCGGCGGCGACGGGAAGCAAATGTGTCGCCCACTCGCTCTTGGGGATTTCCGCGCCCAGCGAGAATTCAAAAGCAGTTACGCTTTCCAAATCCTGCGTTACCACACATCGAAACTTCAAATCGTACCAGCGCTGTTTGCTGCGTACCGCTGCGCCGTCTGCTTGAAGTGTCAGACCGGAAAGCTTTGTGTCGGCCGTGGCATACGCGACGACGAAATCCGGCTGGAACTCGGATTTCCATATATGGACCTGTTCCATTGCCTCGACGTTGCAGAGCTGTGTGATGCGATCATCCGTGCCGAGTTGCCTCAGTGCAGCCAAAGCTTGCTTGCTTCGTGGGTCTGCCAGCACCTTCGCCGAGTATAGCCCTTTCGCGCGAACCATTCCGTCCCCTCGAGGTGAGGACTCGTTGGTTAGGGCGGGTTCCGCATCTTGCTCCGGTGCGTGGTCAATCGCGGTAGGTAAGACGCTGGGCTTGCTTTCGCTTTGAACACCAGCGGGCTGCACAACTGCCGCCTGGGGTTCATATAGAATTTCGACCGTGATACTTTGCTCGGTCGGTGGAGGCAGCGATTTCCTTGTAGCCAAGAGGCCAACGGCCAAGGCGGCGAACATGTGCAGCGTCACTGAAATTGCGAGGCTCAGCACAATAACGTCAGGAGCATGCCGCCCATTTTCTCCCTTCATCGGCAAGGCTATAGCTCCAACGCTCGTTGGCTTGGGCCAGGCTGCAGACGCAGCAGCACTCGCCACCAGCACTTTGCAGATCGCGAATGCGGGGCGATATTGATGTTGTTTCGTCAATGAAAAGTGATGGCCTCGAAATGATGATCGAATGACCACGGCCACCGCAATCGTGGTCACTTGTCCTTTCTGGGCTTCGAGGGAAGAAGGCCTTCACGCTGCATCTGCTTACGGGCGAGTTTTCGCTGGCGACTGACTGCCTCAGCTTTTTCCCGCGCCTTCTTGATGGATGGCTTCTCAAAAGCTTCACGCAGACGCATTTCGCGGAAAATGCCCTCTCGCTGGAGCTTCTTCTTGAGAATGCGCAGCGCCTGATCGACGTTGTTGTCGCGTACTAGAACCTGCATGGGTCCCTCTCGAGGTCAAAAATCGGTGCGCTACCATACGCAATTTGGCGTCGAATCCAAGACCGAGCATCTCCTTGTGATGGGCTTTTTACGGAGAACACGGTCAGCGGAACTCAGGGCAAAATATTTCGATCTGGACAGGCCCCAAGCCCAGCGCCGAAAAGGAGGGGCAGCAATAAACTTGCGACTGGTCTTTGCCAATGGCACGCTTTGATTGTACGAATCACCGCCAATATCGAGGAAAGTAACATGGCGCATAAGTTCGAAATCTACAAAGACAAGGCGGGCGAATTTCGTGCCCGCTTCAAATACAACAATGAAGTGGTCTTTGCGACTGAGGGTTATTCCTCCAAGGCGAATGCACAGAACGCAATTGCTTCGATCAAGAAATATGGGCCTGACGCACCTACCGAAGACAATAGCTAAGCCTGTAAAGCGGCACACCCACGCTCGAGTGTGCCGCTTTTTCTCAACTCGCTCTCAGCCCTTTTTCGTGGAGCGAACGCCTTTGTTCAAGGTTGCTTGCCCCTGATAGGGGTATTTCAGTATAGACACGTCGTGGCGCTATTCGTCGGGTACATTTTTGGAATTGCAGCTTCTGCCAGAGACACCCATACTTGACCTGGACAAGTAACACTGGTGGGATTGATATGCCATTCAATGTCAACGATCTGGCTGCTGGATACGACAACGTGACCAGTCTCTTTGGGTTGTCGGCGAGGGATCAAACTATCCTGTTGTTCCGCAGGCTCTTAACTGAAGCCGAGCATGAATCACTCCTGACCTCCGGGAAAACAAGGTGTTTCTCAATCTACATCGTTCCAGCATATCTACAGATCGGGGGAAAGCTTCAGGATATCGCCGTGGCAATACCAACCCGGCATCCCGTTAGTACATATCGATGTCAGTACTATCTTTTTGACTGCGGTTCCCGAGAGATCAATGCCAGACCTGAAACTCGTGACAAAAAATATTCCCCAAAATATGCGGTCGTCACACGTCTCGACGAGATCAAGGCGCTGGGTAACAGTCAACCGCAAGAGGGGCATCGATACATGGCAAACGTCAACTACAATATCGTCAAACAATTTTTATTGTAGTTTTTAAAGCCGGCGACATCGAGGTTCCCCAGAACACAAAAAAACTTTGTCACTGCATTGCCCGGAGGACATTGCCTCCTCCATCTGCGCTCGCCATATTTGCGCCCGTAATCCAGAACGGTGAGACTATGTCGAATACAATCAAACTGTCGGGTGAAGGCTCCCATGAGCATGTCGAGGGCAGATTCCTGATCAATCACGCTACGGTAACACAAGCACTTTATGCGCCTGTCGCCGATGATCATCATAAGATCATTTCACAAAGCAACGTGTGGGCTATTAATATCGTCAACGCACAGTACGTTGCTGGCACCTCAGTCCGCACAGGGCAAGTTGCAATCCCGACCACCATGGACACAGGGCGGTATATTGCTCCCGATGACGGATATGATCCGTTTCGTGACCTTTATCCCGTTAATGAGAAGAATATGACATCCGGTCGGATCGTTGTCGTCCTCGACCCGGATAACGTTCGTCCGACGAGTAAACTAACCAGGATGCTGATCGAAGGCGTAGCCTATGTGGATGAGGATGCCTACAACGATATGCTGGCCGCAATCGACAAAGGATAACCCGCAGGAAGAAGGGCTGAGGTCTACGAAAAGGGCCTTTATACTTGCCATTTAAGATTATAGACCATAATCAATATGTGCGGAAAGTGGGGACATTACCCCCGGCAGCCATAATCCCAACTGACCGGTCGCCACTTTCCGCTATTGCCAGGCCATCAAGTTCTTTGCTTCAAGCCACAAAAGAAGTCGTATTCTTTGAAGGCACCGAATAGCGCGGCTCTTGCGTTCGTGTAACGCGACTGAAGTCGGCACGACTTTATTGCTCTGCCGTCCTCTCGTCTTGATCTACTGCTATTGCCTTGATCATCTCGATGATACGGTGGCGTACCTTCGGGTCCGTAATCCTTACGAACTCGCTGTTAAGCCGGAATCCTTCCGCTGACGACAGGAATGTCTGAAAGTCATCATGCGGCAAAGCATGTGACGGGTCAGCGTCATCAAGAGGAGAGCCCTGTCCGGGGGCATTTTCAAAGAAAAACGAGACCGGGACATTCAAAATGCTGGCAATGTTCTGCAGTCGGCTGGCTCCGACGCGATTGGTTCCACGCTCGTATTTCTGGATTTGCTGGAACGTGATGCCGAGGTTGGCACCGAGCCGTTCCTGGCTCATGCCGCTCATGGTTCGGCGCAGCCTGATGCGGCCTCCAACATGGACGTCAATCGGATTGGGCTGTTTCTTGCCAGTTTGTGACATCATTTTCCCCTTTGTTGTGAGAATGCAGCATAGGAGCGGTATGGATCAAACTTGGACATGCGGCAAGATGCCGGCGCGTGGCGAGATAACCCTTGCTACCGATAGCTTTGGTGATCGGCATCGTTACCCGTTTCGTCATGCCAATCGGCGTATCCCTCTAAGCACGGTCCTCGGATGAACATTGTACGTTTTGGCGATGTCCCTGAGGGATGCACCGGCATCCAGCGAGAGACGGATTTCCCTACATTGCATATTGGTCAATGCGGGACGCCGCCCAGGTAATTTCCCCCGTGCTTTCGCGGCCGCAATACCTGCAATGGTCCGCTCCCTGATCAACGACTTCTCGAATTCCGCAAGCGCGGCAAGGATATGGAATATCAGCTGACCGCCAGCAGATGACGTGTCGATGCTTTCCGTCAGGGACACGAAGCCGATGCCACGGCGCTTCAAGGATTCGACCATGGAAATCAGATGGGTGATCGACCTTCCGAGACGATCAAGCCTCCAGACCACCAGAATATCGCCGCGTCGAAGCGCCTTCAGCATCAAAGTCAGGCCGCCCCTTTGCCGGTGGCTTCCTGAGACACCGTGGTCTTCGAATACACGTTCGCACCCCGCCAAACGAAGGGCGTTTCTCTGCAAATCAAGATGCTGATCAACCGTCGAAACACGCGCGTAACCGATCCTCGCCATGGTACCGATAAAGCCTCTCATTTCACTCCCCGCACTCACGACTTGACAGAAACGAACGGTTTCGCGGAACAGGCATTCGGTCTCTCGTCCAAGTCTTGAATTCAATAATGAGAAGCATTCACGCGTAGAACGACAACTTCCGATCCGTAGTGACAAAACCGTTCGTTTCTGTCCGTCTGGACGACCTTCCAGTGAAACCGAATGTTTCATTTGCCGATCTCGCGAGGCGGCTGACGGATGCGTGGCTGGAAAATTCAGGGGAACCGTCGGTTTTGCCAGATACCATCTGGCGTTCCGTGAAAGACCTCCTGAAAGTCAATATGGTATTGGTCGTCGTTGACATGGTGAATGCGCCACCCAACTGGCATATGGACTTCATCCAACGATATGGGATTCAGACCAGCCTGATCGACACCAAAGCCCTTCAAAACGCGGACAGTCTCCGCGACTTCTCGAGGGTACCTCTCCTCGAGCAGCACATCATCGGGGTCTGCCAAAAAGCGATTGCCGACGGCCGCCCTATCATCGGGAAAATCGATCAAGTCATTCAGAATGCGAGGGTCGTCGCCAGTGGCATAGTTGTACCCGATCCGTCGGTAAAAAAGACCTGGTGCGGCATTCTCGGCGAGGTCCATTCTATCTCAGCCGTCGTTCGCGACGTCCGTTTCGATGACATCGATCTGTCTATCGTGCAGCTACTGCGTGAGGGATTGTTCGCGCGCGAAATCGGCCACGTGATCGAACTCTCACCGCGAACGGTGGAACACCGCATTGAGAAGATGAAGGCACGTGCCGGCGTAAAATCGATAGTTCCACTGTTGATCGCAAAAAACCTAGACTCGGCTTCGTAGGTTTCACTCATCTTGGGAAGTCCACAATTCCGTATCCGGGACGTTGCAGGCTATTGTAACGAAGGGGGTTGCAATGGAATGGCGTCATGAGTTTCGAGAGGAACGACGCGTCCGAGCGTATTCAGGTATGCAATTATATCTTCGAAGAGATGATCACGTGGCCCGAAATCCTCCAGAATGGCATGGACACGGGCCGCCACTTCATCGTCATCCAGCGGATCAACTAATGTATAGCCGACAGCGCCGATTGCACGGATGTCGCAACCGACCTCGATCAGTCTGTCCACCAACTCAGCGACAGGGTTCCTGTCCATAGTCGTCTCCTTCTGTAGAACGGGACGGAGTATAGCGACCACGTCAAAGCGAGAGAAGAGCGATTTATCTCTACGCCTACCTCCGACAAACAGTACGTTTCCGTCGAGACAGGGTTCACGCGTACCTGCTTATCGAAAATGTCGATTCCAAAATGGAAAGTCTCACAGAGCTACAACGAGATAATGGATACTAGGCTACATAGCAAATCGGCATAACCTTGTGACATAAATCTCCGTCTAAATATCGACCTCGTGCTTGTTCTGACCTTTCCTGATGCTGCGTGTGGCCAGCCAGTAGGCGAGCCCCCCTGTGTGGGGCATCGTTTCCATAAGGTGTGTTTTTTCGTCTGCGAGTTTTTCCAGCGTCTTGCGAAGGCTGGCATCGTCAGTAGTGCAATCAATCTGCCAGAACCTACGGATTTTACCTTTCAGTGCGCTGCATCTGACTCCTGAGTTGTGGAATTCGCGAGCAGAACGGCTGGGGTTGACGAACGTGGCGAGAGCGCTCAGGACAGCAGAGGTTATCGCCCAATACACCAACGTTTGCGGATCAGCGGCCTTCACGGCCTTCAATCCGGTGACCGCTGCGACGACGACGCTAGGCACGCCGATAACCCAATGGAGCAACCGCCACCAGGTCGCGATTTGAAAGCACGAGGTCATCGACCATAGCAGGTCTTCGTCCAGGCGCTTGGCTTCATTAATTAGCAGTTCTCTGTCCATGCGCTCACCCATAGTTGGGGAAATATCCGTCGAATACCAACTTCCAATAGTCGAACGCCTGCGAAATCCGGCCGTCTTTTTCCGCATCCCGGGCCTTTTCGGCGCGGGAAATTGCGGTGTCGAGCTTCGACAAAGCGTCTTGTTTCACCGCATCTGAGCAAGCGGGTATGTAACCGGCAATCCCCATAGGGTCTTGCATCTGGGCTAAGCCTTTGTTGCGCAAATGGCGGAGAGACGCCAGCATATCGATTGAGTAGACAATGGTGTTCTCGCCTCTAGCATACTCTCCGGTACGAAGTTCCAGATAAAACGACCGAATTCCGCCACTGCGTTTGAAGTTCCAGAGCTTCATAAAACGGATGAGTGGCTTTAGCTTCTTACTGAGATTGTCATTGATGTCGTTGATCCACGCGCCATGCGCGGTTGGGCTGGTACGCATCCAACTTCCCGCACGGTTCGAGATTCCGTAAACGTTGTAGCCTCCAGCCTTTTCAAGGTAGTAGCCTGGGGTGATCTCATGCCGCTCGGCGGGGCCGGTTCCGAAGGGGACAACTACGGCTGGATTGCGGATGTGAACGTTTGTGTTGGGAAAACGCTTCACTAGGGCCGACTTTACGTTCTCCAGCGCCGTACTGGAGTTGTCCGCCAAGTTACCAGGGGGAATAATCGCCATATAGTCGACGTCGCTTACGGTACGAATGGAGGTGCCGTGCCCAAAAGAACCTGATCGGAAGAAGCTGGTCATCCCGAAATTGTTTTTGAGGCAGGCTTCAATGCTAGCGCGGTGTGAAGCCGCCGTTTGGGTTTCACCAGCAGTCGGGACGAGCCAAGAATGGAGTAGATCAAAGGCGGCGGGAACAGTTGTTGGCATTGAAAAGCTACCGTGAGAGAATATGTATGGTTGTACGTAGCATAAAATTCTCGCACATCGGACTGTCGCCGCTCAACTTCAGGAGTTATCCGCAGGAATGTTTGTTGCTCCGGAATCGAAACGTCTGCGCTTCAACAGAGTGTTGGTTGACGGGGGAAGATCGGTTACGGCTTCGTTTTTTATTGAAATCACAAGCATAATCATGGGCTTTTGCGCAATAGAGGCCAACGTCACCAACCTGTCCACTTATGGTTTTGTGTCTAAAAGATCAGCGTGTCTTCGATCACGATACCACCATTCGATGTCGGGCAATTCTGACCGTAGTGAATCAAATACCCCCCAGCCACAGAATGCGTTAACGGTGTTTCAGTAAATCAACAAACATAGAACCACAGAGTGTGGCGAGAGGTTTCATTTCTGCTACAGCGCGAAATGACAACGTCGCAAAATAGGGGGCGACGTCGACCGAATCCTTTCGGCTACCAGAAAGGTGCTGGAGGCAAAGTTTTCTATCAATTGGAGAGGCAGTTACCGAAGATGAATTTCTTGCGTCGCATTTTTGGCGGAGTGCAGCCGTCCTACCTCATTCGATCCTATCTGATGGGTGCCGTCGTTTTTGCCATGATGATGAGCATGCTGAGCGTTGAGGCTCAAACCGGGTCACCTGTCGCGTTGGTCGTATTTTCATTGGCGAGTACGTTGCTTTTTCCTTTCGCCAAGTTGGTTTGGGATGAACTCCGCAACCTCGCCCTCGGGAACAACATTCTTTTTATGAATGCGATCGTCCTGTTCATGCTGAAGTTGCTTGTAAACCTTCTCCTCTGGGCGTGCGCAATTGTCATCGCGCCAATTGGCATTCTCTATCTATGGTTCCAGACTCGACAGCAGACAGCCGGTTGACGAAGAGGGATTGCCATTTGCCGTAGCTACCAGCTGACGGCGACCGCCCGAGCCAGCTAAGGACAGTTCATGGTGGACGCAGTCACGTGGCTGGCGACAGACGGTAGATGCCGTAGCTGCTGCCCTCAAACTCAATCCTCGCATAAAGGCTCAGTACGACAGTCGATGGGCCATCGCCGTCGGTAACCGCTGACACATCGATCGTATGGCCGTCACCAAGCGTCGTCGAGAGGGACATGGCACTCACGGCAGTCAAAAGCGTCCGCGCGACGTCCAGTTCGAAATGACCGTCAGTCATAAGCTCGTAGCGCTGCAGGCCTTCCGCGCTGATCATCTGTTCCGGATACATCGCAAGTTCGCTTGTGATGCAAATCTTATTTTGTGCGGCAGTGCGGAGGGCGATTGACCCTCCGACCTCGAAGCCGATGATAGCGGCCAAGGTCTCTGGATCGAATTTGACGGCGGCTTTTTGTTCGGCGATTTGAAAAAGCGTTTCATAGAAGTGGTTTTGGTTGCGAGAATCAATCATCTGAACGATTTACCTGCGTGCTAGGGTAAAATCGATAGTTCCACTGCTGACCATGAGAACCTGTCGGCTGCGTCTTGCAGCAGATCAGTCACCCCAACTAACGAACCTGAGGGTGGAGTTTCCAGTTACCTTGTAGTCGACAATTCTACACCCGTTTTTCTCCCGCACAGGGACAGCCCCTTTTAAAACAAGGGTATGCCATCCTTTCTGGTACCCGGAAACCCTATATGGGGCGGGATCGCAGCCATTCTTGAAGACATAAGCGGTCCCGCGGATCACAGCACTGTCATTGTACGGGTTCCAAGGCGCGTTGGCTTTGAAG
>Ga0209371_1002086_pt1 | contig 11883 bp, 13 predicted proteins | sample AgamicAtAmrz_FD_187165 | JGI IMG/M metagenome (GOLD analysis project Ga0209371, IMG submission 187165) | Agave microbial communities from Guanajuato, Mexico - At.Am.rz (SPAdes) (version 2) | ecosystem: Host-associated > Plants > Roots > Rhizosphere | place: Guanajato, Mexico | collected 2012-06-07
GATCGCTTCCTGCGCTTCAGGTCTTTGATCTTGCGCATGTCGTTGCCGCAAAACCGCTGCGCACTTTTGCGCGACATGCTTCATCACGCAGAGGTAGGGCCTTCGGCGGGGAACCGCAAGTTCCCCGGCCGGATCATTCGCCCGAGGTAAAGAATTTCCAGCGGCCGTCCGGCGTGATGCCAACGCGATAGAAATTATAGCCGCCGAATTCCAGCATGTCGGCATAGTCGCCAGCCGTCACAATGCGCATCAGATCGACCTTCTCCGGCGTGGAGAGCGTCTTGATGTCCTTCTCGGCGAAATAGGGCCAGACATAGACCTCGTCAGGGGTTCCCTGGCCGACATGAGCAAAGCCGGTCGACATGATGTCGAGGAGGATGGAAAGGATCTCGATGCCGTCGGGATCACCTGAAAGATCATGCAGGGTCTTGATCGGATCTTCGCCGGGGTCGTCGGCGGTGACCTGCGTCTGCTTGAGCCCGCCGCCGACATTCATCAGCGGGCGCAGGCGTTCGAGATCACCGGAAGCGGCAGCCTCGACGATTGCCGCACGGAGCTTCTTTACCGGCTCCGGCGCCTTGTCGATATCGTAGAGGAATTCGACTGACTTGTTCGTGTTCGAAGCATCGCCGCTGCTCTGGCTTGCCTGCTTGTTGATCAGCGGATCGGGCATTGGCAGCGCGTTATTGGCAGGCGCTTCCAGCGCCTGCTCGATCGGCTTCTCGTTCTTTTTGGGAGTGGACTGTACTGCGTCTTTCGCCTGGGGAGCCGGCGGGTTGAGCTGGGAAAAGGCATTGGCCGGTAGCGGCAAGGCAGTGCTGCCCAAAAGCAGGGTTACGGCAGCGAACGAGGCAATGGAACAGGTGAGCGCATTGCCTGGAAAGATACGCATTAGCAATCTCTGAGTGTTATTGCAGGGTACGGTTCGGAGAGAACTCGCCAGCGAGCATGCGTTCACGCAGCGATTCGAGCAAGGCTTCGGCGCCCTGTTCCCCTTGATTCCGGATCGTCTCGCGAATCGCGTGGGCGATGGCGGCGTCGGCGATGATTTCGGGCTCGATGCCATCTGCCATGCCGTCGGCCCAAGCCTCATTCTGGTATTCCAGCGCTGCCTGCATCTTTTCATGAACGATCATGTCGTCGATTTCGTTCAGGCTGGTTTCCATTGTTTCTTTCCTCGAGACGTTCATGTCCTTACCACTTGCTTAATAACTCTATCAGCCTTTTCCCAAAACGACACGGCTCGCTATGAAAAGAGGTTAATAAATCGTCAATTTCCAAAGCGTGCGGTGATTTCTGTCGCCAGTGTTGCACCTTCGTTACGGTATCGCTCTTCCGCGGTGCGGGCCTGCGGCGTGCAATTCGTGTAAACCGATGCGAAGGACCGATATCCACGGTTGAAAGCCGCAGTGAGCCTTTCCTTTCGTTTCGGCTCGCTCTTGGTCTCCGTGTCGAGCAAGTGCTGCATGTCGCCGCGCCATCCGTCTTCCTGCGTCGGGCTGCATAGATTGCGCAGATAGTCGATCGAACCGAGAATTTCGGAAAGCCGGGAAAGCTGCTCGTCATAGGGTGCTGGCTGCTCGGCATTCGCATTATCGGCAGCCTGTGCCGGCGGCGCGCTTGCTGCTGGCTGTGCGGCAGCGGGAAAGGCTGCGGCAAGCGCGATGCAGATCAGAAGAGGTCGGCCAAGGCTGTTATGAATCATGTAACCATGTTGACCGGACAAGCATGACGGGAACAAGGCGCGGCAGGCGGTTTCCACGCCGATATTGCTCAGCATCGTTAATTTCGGCGCCGAGCTATGCGTTTTCTGCAGCAAGCCGTTCCACGCACTCGAGCACACTGGCGGGAACGGGCAGGGTGCGCACCTCCTCCAGCGTGTACCAACCAATGGCAGCCGCATCGTCGGCAGCTTCGGCGACCGCATCCTCATCGGCATCCACAAGAAAGACCGAGAGCAGGAAGTGGCTCGTCAGTGTTCCGTCCGCCGCGTGGGAGCGCAGGTCGTACGTCTCGAACAGGCGGGGATTGCGCGCCGATATGCCCGTCTCTTCTTTGAACTCACGCAGTGCCGCGTCGGCCGGTGTCTCTCCTTCTTCGGCCCGTCCTCCCGGAAAGGCGTACATATCGGCAGACGGGGGATTGCTGCGCAACACCAGCAGGAAGCGGCCGTTGCGTTGGAGAATGGCCGAGGAGGCAGGGCGAGGATTGGAGGTCATGGATCGCTTTGCATTCGGATAGGAAGATCGATGCGCGATGGCAACGAGCCATCTGCGGCCAATTTCTACAGGAAACGGCGCTTGCTGTCCCACAGGAAAGCCCCTTAACTCGCTTCCGGCTAAGGCGACGATTCTGAATGCACCGAATATAGGAACGATCGGGATGATCTTCGGGCTATATGCTTTGGCGGCTCTTGCCGAAATTGCAGGCTGCTTTGCCTTCTGGGCGTGGCTGCGTCTGTCGAAGCCCGTCTGGTGGCTGGCACCTGGCCTGATATCGCTGGCGCTCTTCGCCTGGCTTCTGGCGCTGGTGCCGAGCGAGGCGGCCGGCCGGACTTTTGCTGCCTATGGCGGTGTCTATATCATTGCCTCCATTCTGTGGCTCTGGCTCGCCGAAGGGCGGCTGCCGGACCGATGGGATATTTCGGGCGCCATCATCTGCCTTGTTGGCGCAGCGATCATTCTCTTCGGTCCGCGCGGCTGACATCGGACTTGACGCTCCGCTTCTCGGGTGCAACACAGGCCTCATGTGCGGACGTTTCGCTTTGACATCGACGGCAGATCACGTGGGGGAAGCGCTCGGCGTCCTGCTGAATGACGGGTTTCCCGCGCGCTATAATATCGCACCGACGCAGCCGATCCTCGTTGTCATCTCTGGCGACAGGCAGCGGCCAGGCAGCAACCTGCCGGATCGCCGCGCCCTGCTCGTGCGCTGGGGCTTTATGCCCGACTGGGTGAAGGATCCCAAGGAATTCCCGCTGCTGATCAACGCGCGGGCGGAAACGGCCATCGGCAAGGCATCCTTTCGCGCGGCCATGCGCCATCGCCGCATCCTCGTTCCGGCGTCCGGCTTCTACGAATGGCATCGACCGCCGAAGGAAAGCGGTGAAAAGCCGCAAGCCTACTGGATTCGGCCCCGCAGTGGCGGCGTCATCGCTTTTGCCGGGCTGATGGAAACCTGGTCGTCGGCCGACGGTTCGGAAGTCGATACGGGTGCGATCCTGACCACGGCGGCAAACAGCGCCATCCGATCCATCCATGACCGCATGCCCGTCGTCATCAAGCCTGAGGATTTCGCCCGCTGGCTCGATTGCAAGACGCAAGAGCCTCGCGATGTCCTTGATCTGACGAAGCCGGTTCAGGAGGATTTTTTCGAGGCGATCCCAGTTTCGGATCGCGTCAACAAGGTTGCCAATATGGGGCCGGATGTGCAGACACCCGTGACGCTCGATCCGGTCAGGAAATCGCCGAAGAAGGTGGATCCGGATGATGGCCAGTTAAGCCTTCTCTGAGCGGCCGCCATTCGGCGGCCAGTGACCGGAAATGCTGCCTGCCGGCTTTGGTCGGCAGCGGCCAGACTATAGTCTCAGGCGATCTTCTTCTTGAGCGGCTTCGTCTTCAGCATCAGATGTGCTGCGAGAACGGCTTTCAGGCCCAGCGGACGATAATGCTTGCTGGGGTCGATCTTTGCCTGCGGTTGTGCCGGCGGGTCTTTCTTCTGCGTCATGTTTCACTCCTCACCATGCTCCCCCGGAGCATTTTTCGATTCACAGTCGAGTAGTGCTTTTTGTCGTAAATCATGACAAATCGAAGGCGTTTTCCAATCAGCTTTTGTAAACAACGACCATATTTCGAGAGATTAGCGCCGAAACCTCGCGTAGAATCCGTACTGCCGCAATGTTTGAATCTGCAGAAATATCGCGTCGAGCCGGCTTCCCGTTGCGCCGATCAGCGATCGGCATGTCTCTGATTGATAAGGGAGACTTACAGACTAGCGGTTGCAGCGCGGCGATGCCGCCAGAGGACTGTTGTGCAGCGGTTTGATATGCCGGCGCTAGATATGCCGGCCGATATCGTCGTTGGAATCGTCGACATTGGGATCGGCGGGGCCGTTGATGGTATAGGTGCCGTATTTCTTCGCCCAGGAGCGTGCGCCGAAGGGCAGGGACAGCAGATAGATGACGACGGTCACGACCATGACATGCCACGTATAGCTCATCAGCAACGCGACATAGACGACAAGGCCGAGCATGATCGGCAGCACCAGATCGCGCCTTACGCCATTGCCTTCCGATTTGCCGGACCATACGGGCAGGCGGCTGACCAGCAGGAAGCCGATGAGAACGGTGTAGGCGGCACCCCATAAGGCGAAGGTGCGGTCCGGCGTCAGGCCGAGAAAGCCGAGATAAACAGGCGCCAGCACCAGCATGGCGCCGGCAGGCGCGGGTACGCCGACGAAATATTCCGACTGCCAGGAGGCCTTGTGCTCGCGCTCGGCCATGACGTTGAAGCGGGCGAGCCGCAGCCCGGCAGCGATCGTGTAGATCAGCGCCGCGATCCAGCCAAGCGAGCGGGCCTGGTCGAGCAGGAAAACGTAGACGACGAGTGCCGGGGCAACGCCGAAATTGACGATGTCGGCGAGCGAATCCATCTGCGCGCCGAACTTCGAGGTGGCCTTCATCAGCCGCGCGACGCGCCCGTCGATACCGTCGAGGAAGGCGGCGACCAGCACGGCCACGACGGCAAGTTCGTAGCGGTTTTCGAAAGCGAGGCGAATGCCGGTCAGCCCCGAGCAGATCGCCAGCACGGTGATCATGTTCGGCACGATCAGCCGCAACGGAATTTCCCGGAGACGCGGTCCGCGCGCTTCGTCGTTAGGCCCGTGTGGCTCGAAAGGCGGAAAAGGCGTCTTCATCTCGCTCGTATTCCTACACTTCAGCTGCGGCGGCTAAGGGTTGCGCCCTTGGCCGAGCCGAATTCGGCAATGACGGTTTCGCCGGCGATCGCCCGCTGGCCGACGGCAACGCGCGACGAAGCACCCTCCGGCAGGAAGACATCGAGGCGCGAGCCGAAGCGGATGAGGCCGATGCGCTCGCCGGCATCCAGCGGCTCGTTCGGATGGACGAAGCAAAGAATGCGTCGGGCAACGAGGCCGGCAATCTGCACGACGCCGATTTCGCCATGCTTCGTTTCGATCACAAGGCCGTTGCGCTCGTTCTGTTCGCTGGCCTTGTCCAGTTCGGCATTGAGGAAGCTGCCCTGACGATAGGCGATGTTGGTGATGCGGCCGCGCATCGGCGAACGGTTCACATGGCAATCGAAGACGTTCATGAAGATCGAGATGCGCAGCATCGGCTGGCTGCCGAGATTGAGCTCGGCCGGCGGCGTCACCATCTGCACGCTCGAAACCTTGCCGTCGGCAGGCGATATCGCCAGATCATCGTCCTGGGGCGTCATGCGTTCGGGGTCGCGGAAGAAATAGGCGCACCACAGCGTCAGGATCAGGCCGATCCAGAAGAGCGGCTTGAAGATCCAACCGAGCACCAGCGACGCGACGAAGAAGCCTGCAACGAAGGGATAGCCCTCCTTGTGTATGGGAACGATGACGTTGCGTACGCTGTTCATCAAGCTCATCTATGGCCTACTCCGTTAGGGCATCCTCACCAGGAACCGGACTCCGGTTCTTCGGCAAGATCATGCCAGTCAAAAGAATGAGAACAAGATAAGCAGTCTTGCTCTGAATACCAGTCGAGCGTGACTACAGGCAAACTCTGTCATGGGCAATGCTTTCGCGCGCTCGTCCTCAACGCAATCCGCGTTGAGCAAGATGCCAACGTTCCCCTGACTTGAAAAGTGCAGCCTGTGGAAGCCCGCGTGGGCCGCAACGAAAAGGCCGCCGATGGCGGCGGCCTCCTGTGTACTGCGTCGGCCTGTGTACTGCGTCGGCCGATCGGAAATCAGAGGCCGAGAGCGGCGCGCAGTTCAGCCTTGGCGCCCTCATACTCGGTCTTGTAGTCCTCATGCGTCATGATGGTTTCGGCGATGACGGTGCCTGCAATGCGGCCGGCTTCGATATCGGAAGCATAGTGGATGCCGCCGACGATACGATTATGGCCGTATTCCCACGCGCGAGCCATGATGGCGGCGCGCTTTTCCGGCACCATGTTGGCAAGCACGATGCCCATCAGCGTGCCGACCGTGGTGTGGCCGGACGGATAGGAGCCGGACTTGGAGAGCGGCACAATCGGCTTGACCAGATCGCTGTAGAGATGCGGGCGCGGACGCTTCCAGACATCCTTGGCGGGATCGACGACGGCGCCTTCAGTCTCGACGACGCGATCGAAGAAGGCCGAAAACTTCGGCAGGTTTTCCTTGGTGAATTTCGGATTGTCGATGACGTCGGAGAAGCGCCAGACGTTCTCTTCCGCGTCGGCCACTGCGCGAGCCGCCATTTCCGGCGTGCGAGTCACCTGGATCGTTAGGATTTCGCCGAGCTCGGCCTTCATCTGCGCGGAATCATTGGCCGGCGGAGGCGGCAGCAGATCGAGGAGGTTGATCTCCTTTGCATCGGTGAAAGGCTTGGCATCTTCGGCGAAAACCGGCGAGGCCAGGCCGACAACGAGCAACAGGCTTAAAGCTTTGGCAAAAGTACGCATTTGGGGGCTCCGTTGAAAAAGACCCTCGTACCTAGCAAGCTGTCATCTCAGTCTCGTGACAACAATCGGTGCATAATCACTGCGTCCCCCTGCTTGCCATCGGGGCGCAGAATGCAACGTCTCTCGGGCTTTCTCACTTTGCCGGTGCCAGCCGGTCGATAACACCCAGATCGTCGCTCTCACGCACTTGCTTCAGATGCTCCTCGGCCTGCGTCGCCTCGCGCTGGCGGTTCCACATGGAGGCGTAGAGGCCGTTTCGCGCCAGAAGATCGGCATGTGTGCCACGCTCGGCGATGACGCCGCTTTTCAGCACGATGATCTCATCCGCGCCGATGACGGTCGACAGCCGATGCGCGATGACAAGCGTCGTGCGGTTCTTGGAGACGACGTCGAGGGCGGCCTGTATTTCGCGCTCGGTCGTCGTATCGAGCGCCGAGGTCGCCTCGTCGAGGATCAGAACCGGCGGCGATTTGAGAACGGTGCGCGCGATCGCCACGCGCTGTTTCTCGCCGCCAGACAATTTGAGGCCGCGTTCGCCGACCTTGGTCTCGAAACCTTCGGGCAGCTGACGGATGAAATCGCCGATCTGGGCGATCTCCGCTGCTCCAGTCACTTCCGCTTCGCTCGCGCCCGGCCGGCCATAGCGGATGTTGTAGGCAATGGTGTCGTTAAAGAGTACGGTATCCTGCGGCACCATGCCGATGACTTTTCGCAGGCTCTTCTGCGTGACGGTTCGCAGGTCCTGGCCGTCGATGGTGATCGTGCCGTCCTGCACATCGTAGAAACGATAGAGGAGCCGCGACAGCGTCGATTTTCCGGCGCCCGAAGGCCCGACCACGGCGACCGTCTTGCCTGCCGGCACCTCGAAGGAGATGCCCTTCAGGATCGGCCGTGCCGGATCATAGGCGAAATGCACGTCCTTGAACGCGATCGCGCCATTGCCGATGACGAGCTCCTTGGCGTCAGGCGCATCGACCACTTCGGGCTGGACTTCGAGCAGGTCGAACATTTCCTCGATATCGGTCAGGCCCTGGCGTATTTCGCGATAGACGAAGCCGATGAAGTTGAGCGGCACGGAGAGCTGCAGCAGCATGGCGTTGATGAAGACGAAATCGCCAACCGTGTGTTGGCCGTTGAGGACCGACCAGCCGGACATGACCATCATCACTGTCGTGCCGAGGCCAAAGATCAAGCCTTGGCCGAAGTTCAGCCAGCCAAGTGACGTCCAGACGCTGGTGGCTGCCTTTTCATATCGCTCCATCGATTGATCGAAGCGTCTGGCTTCCATCTCCTCATTGCCAAAATATTTGACCGTCTCGAAGTTCAGCAGCGAATCGATCGCTTTGGTGTTGGCGTCGGTGTCGCTGTTGTTCATCGTCCGGCGGATGGAGATGCGCCAGTCGCTCGCCTTGACGGTGAACCAGATGTAGAGCCAGACCGTGACGGCCGTGACCGCGAGATAGGAAAAGCCATAACCGCGCCAGAAGATGATGGCCGTCAGCAGGAATTCGATGAAGGTCGGAAAGGTGTTGAGGATCGTGAAGCGGACGATCGTCTCGATGCCCTTGGTGCCGCGCTCGATGATGCGAGAGAGGCCGCCTGTCTTGCGCTCCAGATGAAAACGCAGCGACAGCTCGTGCATGTGCACGAACGTCCTGTAGGCGAGCTGGCGCACCGCATATTGGCCGACGCTTGCAAACAGCGCGTCGCGCAGCTGATTGAGGCCGAGCTGGATCAGGCGTGTCGCGTTCGTGGCGATGATCAAGGCGATGGCGCCGACGAGGAACGCAGGCAGTATGCCTTGCATGTCGAGCTTGCCGTTCAGCGCATCGACGGACCATTTGAAGAAGTAGGGGACCAGCAGCAGGAAGAATTTCGAGACCAGCAGGAAAACGGTCGCCCAGACCACCCGCATCTTCAAATCCATGCGCCCGCTCGGCCACATATAGGGCCAGAGATTGACGATGGTGTTCAATGGATTGCTGGAATCCGCCGATATGGTTTTCTTCTGGCCTGCCATGTCCGTCTCCGGCGAATGATTGGGCAGCCGGGCGTGGCAGTGTTTGCACAGCCGACTGGCAAGCCTTCCCAGCCAAGACATGGCCATTACGCGAAGGCTATGGGGGTCGGGCGACGCTTATACTATTTTCATGCCGTATAAAAGCAGCGGCCAGTCGCTGATGAGCCTGGCCGCGGCCAATGTTCACGATGGACGGTCGTTGCCGCTAGAGATGCTCACCCGAAAGCCGCTTGCGATGAAGCTCCTCGGCATTCGGCAATGCGTCCTTTGGCAGGCCGAAGACCTGTCCCGGCAGGATCCGGTCCGGATTGTTGATCTGGTCCTCGTTGGCCAGATAGATGGTTGTATAGCGTACACCCGCACCGTAGATGCGGCGCGAGATCTGCCACAGCGTATCGCCGCGACGTATGATGACGGCATTGGTGTCCTGCGACAGCGGTGCCTGCTCGATCGTCTTCGGGCCGCTGTCGTTGGATGAGACCTCTGTGTTCGGCTGGGCCGGTGCCGTCTGAACAGGCTCCGTAATAACAGCGATCATCTGTTCGAGCCCAGGCAGCGCCGCGCCGACCGATTTCGGATCTTTCGGCAAAGCAAGCAAGGTGGCAAGCGCCCTGGAGGCCGTGCTGGAAGCGTCGGCCGCAGCTTTCTTCAGCGCAGCACTGGCGTTGATGGTCGGCCGGAATTCCGACAGTGACTTGAGCGCGATTTCCGTGCCTGAGCGGGCGGCTGCGAGCTGTTCCGTATTCGGCTGCTTGCCGTCGGTAAAGAGGCCCTTGAGCAGCGCAAAAGCCTTTCCAGCGCCTTCCTTGAGTTTGGCAAGCTCGCCCTCGTCGAGCGGTACCATGTTTGCTGTGGTCGCCTGTGCCTGACCATTGGCGGCGGGCGTCTGCGCCGCGACCGTCACCTGATTGCCCTCGGGACGCGTGAAGTTGACGCTGGTCCGCACCACGACCTTGCCGGCTCCGTCGAGCACGTCGACGCGGATCTTGTGATCGCCGACGGCAAGCGGCATGGGTCCGTCTACCACGAAGTGACCGTCCGCACCCGCGACGTTCTCACCGATGAGCTTCTCGTCGGCATAGGCGCGGACCTTGGCGTTCGGCTTTGTGGTGCCGGCAACGAAGATATGGTTGTTTTCGATCTCCACCGCATTGACCATGACGTCTTGATCCGCCTTTGCTGCCGGTGGCGTTGCCGCGCCTGCCGCAGGATTGGCGGATGCGATTGCCGTACCATTCTGTTGCGGTTTGGCATCTGCCGTTGCCGCCGGCTTATCCGTCGCTTTGGCCTGGGCGTGGGCGTCGGCTGCTGACGTGTCCTGTTCGCCCGCGGCCACGCGGCCCTGCTTGGCGGAAGGCGCGGTGATGATGCGGCTTGCAGCGCCTGGCTTCGACACCATCGCGAGGACCTGGGAGGAGTTGTCCTTCGGCACGGAGACGGTGGCGACTTCCTCGGAATTGACGGCCTTGCCGTCCTTGCCGGTGGCGCGCAGCACCAGTTCGTGGTCTCCAGGCGGCAGCGGATTGTCGAGTACGGCGGCGAAGTCGCCGCTCGGGCCGACATTGGTCGTCGTGACGACTTTTTCGCCGTCGACGATCTCCAGCTTGGCATTTGGTTCGGCCGAGCCAGCAATAACCGTCGAGCCGTCCGGCTCGACGCGCAACACGTCGAATGACGGTACGCGAGGATTGGCAGCCGCGTTGGTCTCGGGCGCCTGTTGGCCTGTCAGCGCTGCGAAGGCCTTGTCGACCGCCGCACTCGCTTCGCCGGCGTTGTCAGGGAGAGATTGGATGATGGCGAGAGCCTTGCCTGCACCGTCCTGCGCTTTCTTAACAATTCCCGTCGTCGTTGCGTCGATCCCTTCGGGAAGCGCGAAGCCGACGATCGATTGCAGCGCGGTAATCGCTTTTGTCTTCGCAGCCGTGAAGGCATCCTGGGCCGGTGCATTGCCGTCCTTGAAGAGCGCCTTCAAATCGGCCAGCGAAGCGGTTGCCGCGCCGGTCAGGTCAGTTAGCTTCTTCGCAAGGTCTGCGGTGTTGACGGCGGTCGATGCGGTATTCTGCGTGGCCTTCGTCGCGCTCTCGGCGGTCGCGCCGGCCTTCTGCGCGTTTTGGTCGATCGTATTCTTCACCGCATCGCCGGCTTGATTGACCGCATTGCCGATCGGGGTCTTGTCGCCGTTGATGCGTGGCATCACGAAAAAGACCATCAACAGGGTCGCCACTGCCAACACCAACAGAGCCAGCCAACCGGCACGGTTCTTCATCATCATTCATCTCCACGCGGCGAAGTCGTCGCAACTCCTGAAATTGCTAGCGATTTCGCCTGCTTTTACAAGCTTTCTCAGCCATTTTCGCATGTCCCGACACAAGTTTTCCTTTGAAAAATCTTGACTGCGCACCTGCAGCATAGTTCTTTGCATCCATGACCGACGATTCCGCGCCAATTCGAACCATTTGCGTCTATTGTGGCTCGCGGCCGGGGCGCGATCCCTCCCACATGGCTGCCGGCCGCGAACTGGGCAAAAGCATTGCCGAAAACGGCCTGCGCTTGATCTATGGCGGCGGAACGAAGGGCATCATGGGCGCTGTCGCGAGCGGCGTGCTATCGCACGGCGGTCAGGTCACCGGCATCATTCCGGAATTTCTGGTCGATATGGAAGCGACGCGCCATTCGCTCGGTCAACTCGACGAACTCATCATAACGCCTGACATGCATGCGCGCAAACACGGCATGTTCGAGCGTGCCGACGCTTTCGTTGCGCTGCCCGGCGGCATCGGCACGTTGGAAGAGATCGTCGAGATCATGACCTGGGGTCAGCTCGGCCGGCACGAAAAGCCGATGGTCTTCGCCAATATCAATGGTTTCTGGGACCCGATGATGGAGCTTATCCGCCATATGACGGAAGAGGGCTTCGTCCATACCGCCCATCGCGTCCAGCCTCTCGTCATCGACAAGATCGCCGATATCATTCCGGCCATCCGCAAACACGCCGCCGAGACGCATGGCGACCGAGGCGGCGAAGAGGCGGTTATCTCGAAGCTTTGATTGTAGAACAGGACTTTGCCGCCAAGTATCGAAGCTTGCTGACCGAATGCGATCGGGTAACATACGGGTCGGTTCTATCTCAAAATGAGAGATCTAGTATGTGGCCGATCTTCAGGACGTTGTTATCTGGCTCGAAGTTGTTAAGCGTAACGGCTGGCGA
>Ga0209371_1002088_pt1 | contig 11879 bp, 7 predicted proteins | sample AgamicAtAmrz_FD_187165 | JGI IMG/M metagenome (GOLD analysis project Ga0209371, IMG submission 187165) | Agave microbial communities from Guanajuato, Mexico - At.Am.rz (SPAdes) (version 2) | ecosystem: Host-associated > Plants > Roots > Rhizosphere | place: Guanajato, Mexico | collected 2012-06-07
GTCACCCATGAAATGGCCTTTGCGCGCCGCGTGGCGACCGAAACCATCTTCATGCATAAGGGCAAGATCTGGGAGCAAGGCCGTTCCTCCGAACTCTTCGCCAACCCGCAAACGCCGGAACTCCGGCAATTCGTCAAGGCCGATGTGAAGTAGTTCACCGGCGCAAAGGAAACTTCATGACCACTGAAATCGTGCAATTGTGCCCGCTCATCCCGGCACTGGAAGAAGAACTTGCTGAGCGCTTCACCGTGCATCGCCTGTTCGAGGCTGCTGACAAGGCGGCGTTCCTTGCTGAAAAGGGTGCTTCAATCCGCGGCGTTGTCACCGGCGGCCATATCGGCCTTCCGGCGGATATCGGCGCCGCACTTCCCAATCTTGAAATTGTCGCCATTAACGGCGTCGGTTTCGACAAGGTCGATCTGACTGATGCCAAACAACGCGGTTTCCGCGTCTCCAATACGCCAGACGTGCTGACAGCAGATGTTGCCGACCTCGCGCTCGGTCTCGTTCTGGCGCAGGCGCGCAAGCTGCCGCAGGCGGATCAGCATGTGCGCACGGGGCAATGGCTGAAGGGCGATATGGGGCTTTCCACCCGCGTGGCCGGCCGCCGTTACGGTATTTTCGGCCTCGGGCGCATCGGCCAGGCGATCGCAAAGCGGCTCGAAGGCTTTGATGCGCGGATTTCCTATACCGCCAGAAACCGCCGCGATGTCGCTTATGACTATTATGACAGCATCGAGGCGCTGGCCGCCAATTGCGATGTGCTGATCATCGCCGCCGCCGCAACCGCCGAAACGCGCCATATCGTCAATGCGGATGTGCTGAAGGCCCTCGGTCCCCAGGGCGTGCTCGTCAACGTGGCGCGCGGCTCGCTGGTGGATGAAAAGGCGCTTGTCGAGGCGCTTTCGAGCGGCACGATCGGTGGCGCGGCGCTGGATGTCTTCGAGGATGAGCCGCGCGTGCCGGAAGCGCTTTTCGCCTTCGACAACGTCACGCTCGCTCCGCATGTCGGCAGCGGCACGCACCAGACGCGCCGCGCCATGGCTGATCTCGTTCTCGCCAATCTCGATGCCCATTTTGCCGGCAAAGAACTGCCGACGCCGGTGGTGTGACGGGCAACGAATTGCCGCCTGTCGTTTTGACGGCGCAGCTTCGGTTGCGCCGTTTCGATTGAGGCCGGCAGGGCTTCAGGCAGGCTGCTGCAAAAGGCGGGTTTCCCGGCAATCTCCCGCCGTTGTTCATATTTATATAATACGTATAATCCTACTATTCTGCTTCCTTATAAAATGATGAGGCGGAGAGGTGCGTTCCAAAGGCCCGAAGACACCCGAAGAGAACCGGATGTCGCGAAAAAAGCGCGATGTCACCCCATCCGCCACTCGTGACATGAGCGAAAACAGCAATCCTTCCGACCGGCACGCGCTTCTGGAAGCGATGATCGACCACGTGCCGGATTTTATCTATGCCAAGGATCTGGAAGGGCGCTTTCTTTTCGCCAATCGCGCCATCGTCACCGAAAACGGCTTTGACACGGTCGAGCAACTGATCGGGCTCACCGACTACGATATTAACGGTGAAGCGGCGCGGCGCGCCGGCATTCCCGATACCGAGGCGCGGGTGATGCGCACCGGCGAACCGGATCTCGGTTACGAGGAACGCGCCATGCGCGGCGATATCGATCGCTGGCTCATGATGTCGCGAGTGCCGCTGAAGGACAAGGCCGGCAACATCATCGGCGTGGTCGGCGCCTCGCGGGATATAACCCAGAAAAAGGCTTCGGAAAGACTGCTTCAGGCGCAGGCGCATATTCTGGAAATGATCGTCGCGGCGGCGCGTATCGAGGATTTTCTCGAGGAATTCGTCAAGGCCATCGAAAATCTCGCGACCGGACTGGCCTGCGCGGTGCGGGTGTTCGATGCGGCGGAAGGGGAGCCTTCCGTTTATGCCTCGCCGGCACTGGCGCAGCAGGAGGGGCTGGCCGCGCTTGTCTCCAGTGTCAGCGATCCTGAGAGCCTTATCCATCCGGCAGAAAATATTGCGTTTAGTTTCGATATTCCGGCCAGCGAAGGCAAGGCGCACGGTTTCGTCTGGTGCATGCTGGCCGGCCGCCAGCCGGAGGCGGCGCTGGTGGAATTCATAGGCGCGGCAGCGCGCATGGCGGGGCTGGCGATCGACCGCAAAAGGGCGGCGGAACATATCGCCTTCCTGGCGGACCACGATATGCTGACCCGGCTGCCGAACCGACGTTTCCTCGATACGAGACTGCCGGAAATACTGGCGGCTGCGGCAAAGGCGAACCGAAGGGTCGGTATCGGTTTTCTCGATCTCGATAATTTCAAGCAGATCAACGATACGCTCGGCCACAGCATCGGCGATGCGTTGCTGTCGAAAACCGCCGAGCGCATTGCGAAAAGCCTCCGGAAGAACGATCTCGTTCTCAGGGTGGGCGGGGACGAGTTCGTCATCATTCTCGAAGAGCGCAGGGACGATGTCGAAAACCGCCTGCAGCGCATCCGCGCCGCTGTCTCGCAGCCATTGCGTATCGGCAATTACGATATCAAGGTCACATGCAGCATCGGCATGGCCTTTTTCCCGGAGCATGGGGAAACCACCGCGGAAATCGTCGCGGCGGCCGATCTCGCCATGTATGAGGCGAAACATACCGGTCGCGACAGCATTGCCACCTTCACCCCGAATATGGCGGATGATCTGAGGAAGAAGTTCACCCGCATCGAGGAATTGCGAAAGGCGGTAAAGAGGGACGAGTTCGTGCTGCACTTCCAGCCGCAGGTCGATCTTTTCAGCGGCCGGATCAGCGGCGTGGAGGCGCTGGTGCGCTGGCAGCACCCCACGGAAGGTCTGCTCGGTCCTGCGGAATTCATCGGGCTTGCGGAAGAAACCGGCCTGATCGTCGAACTCGGAGAAAGCATTCTCGAAAAGGCCTGTCGTCAGGCGCAGGCATGGGCCGCCGCCGGCCTGTCGCCCGTCAAAATGGCGGTCAATATCTCTCCGCGGCAGTTTCAGGGCGGGCTGGTGCAGCAGATAAGGTCTGTGCTCAAGGAAACCGGCCTTGCGCCGTCCCTGCTGGAAATCGAAATCACCGAGACGCTCATCATTCAGGATGTCGAAACATCGGTGCGGATCATGCGGGCCATCAAACAGATGGGTGTCAGCCTGGCGCTGGATGATTTCGGTATCGGTTACTCCTGCCTCGGCATGCTCAAGACATTCCCGCTGTCCTGCATGAAGATAGACCGCTCGTTCCTCACCCACCTGCCGGAAAAGACCAAGGACAGCGCCATCGTCTCGATCATGATCCAGCTTGCCGGGTCTCTTGGCATCGATGTCATTGCCGAAGGTGTGGAAGCCGGCGAGCAGGCGACATTTCTGCGTGATGCCGGCTGCCCCTACGGTCAGGGTTATTACTTCAGCCGCCCGGTACCGGCAGAGGCGATAGAAGACATGCTGGCGAAGACGACGATATTCGCGACCGGCTTACCCGAAGACCGCCTGTAGACCGCCCGGGCGACCGGTTGTTTCAGATCGGCCAGATATGGCTTTCCGGGAGAGGCCGGGCGGACGTTTTGCCGCCTGCGTCCTTTCCTGTTCCTCGATGAAAACCACTTTGCTTCTCCATGCCCGCGAGTACTGACGCCTCCCGATCCGGACGGAACGGGAGCGTTTGTTGTTTTTGTGTCTTATAATTTAGTAATTGAAGATAGTATTTAAAAGTAATTAATTCTATTATTTTGAAATAATAATAAGAAATATTATATTTTAAACTATTGAATTGTTGTAATTTTACTACGAGACTGAATTGCGTACTTTGTCTGTATTTGTATTTCGTCGATTTAAATTGCGAGTCTGCCGCAACTTCTGTCATTTGCTGAATCAGCGCAGGGAAGCGGGCGGCAGGGAAAAGACCAGCCCTCAAATTTGCGCATTCGTTGAAAAATTTTTGACTGGAGATTACAAATGAACATCAAGAGCCTTCTGATCGGCTCCGCTGCGGCTCTCGCAGCAGTATCCGGCGCACAGGCCGCCGACGCCATCGTCGCTGCCGAGCCCGAGCCCATGGAATACGTTCGCGTCTGCGACGCTTTCGGCACCGGCTTCTTCTACATCCCCGGCACCGAAACCTGCCTGAAGTTCGACGGTTACGTTCGTTTCCAGACCGACTTCGGTCGTGACCAGTCCGGCACGTCCGACTGGGATTCCTTCACCCGCGCCCAGTTCAACGTCGACACGCGTTCGGACACCGAGCTCGGCGCTCTGCGCGGCTACTTCGGTTTCCGCGGCCAGGCCGACCAGGACAGCAGCCGCGCTGTCGTTCTTGATCAGGCTTTCATCGAAATCAGCGGCCTGAAGGTCGGTTTCTACTATAACTGGTGGGATGACGGTCTCTCTGGTGAAGTCGATAACCTCAGCTCGAACCAGACCCGTCTGAACGCTATCCGTTACACCTACGACGCTGGTTCCTTCTATGCTGGTGTTGCCGTTGAAGAACTGGAAGGTGTTATCGCCGGTAACTCGATCACAACATCTGGCAGCACGACGACCATCCAGCGCAACAATCTGGGCGTAAACCAGCTCAACTGGACGACGCAGAACCGCCAGGGCGACAACAATGTCGGCGTCAGCGCCATCATTGGCGCCAAGTTCGGCGGCGTTAAGGCCAACTTGCTCGGTGGTTATGACACCGACGCTGAAAACGGTGCGATCCGCGCCATCGTGACGGCTGAAGTTGGCCGGGGTACGTTCGGCCTCGCCGGTGTTTGGGCTTCTGGCGCCAACGCATACTACGAAGAGTCCGAGTGGTCAGTTGCTGCTGAATACGCCGTCAAGGCGACCGATAAGCTGACCATCACTCCCGGTGTTCAGTACTTCCGTACGCTTGATATCGGCACCGATGGTGACTTCACCGGCAACCGCGATGCATGGCGCGCTGGTGTAGCAGTTGGCTACAAGATCACTTCCGGCCTCTCCACGCTCGTTTCGGTTAACTACCAGAGCGTTGACGGCGATGAGCGCGTTCGTAGCGGCATCGGCAGCGGCGCTGGCGACCAGTGGACCGGTTTCGTTCGCCTGCAGCGTTCGTTCTAATAGTCTACAAAAAGCATAGTAGGGTTAGACAACTCAGATCCACCCCGTTTCCGAACGGGTGAGTAACTAGCTCCAGTCAAAGTTTCTGACATGATGTCAGGTTTACTCCCCGGACCCTCCAGGCCGGGGAGTTTTTGCGCATATAGTCGATGCGTGGATGGCGGCTCCGCCCATTTGACTGGAGAATGCGTTCTGGCTTGCTGCTCCTCCCTTGCTCGCAAATGTGATACAGCAAAATCGGCTATCCCATGAGGAGGGTGATTGAGTAATTGTCTGCAATATGAAATATTATTGTATACAATAAATCAGGTGTTTCCATGGAATTCGATTTTACCGCGCTTGAGCCGCAGAGCCGTTATCGTTTGCTGACCAATTTTATCGGTCCACGGCCGATAGCGCTTGTCGCGACGCGCTCGGCCGCTGGTCACAACAATGCCGCGCCGATGAGCTTTTTCAACGTTTTCTCCCATGATCCGCCGATCGTTGTTCTCGGCATCCAGCCGCGTGTGACGGGGGAGGAGAAGGATACGATGGCCAATATTCGCCGGACCGGCGAATTCGTCATCAACATGGTCGATATGGCTCTATCCGAACAGATGCTCGTCTGCGGCCTCGGCTTCGACAGCGAAGTTGATGAACTTTCGATTGCCGGACTGACGGCTACGCCCTGCAGCAAGATCGATGCGAGCTTTGCGGCGGAATCGCCCTGCGCCTTCGAATGCCGTGTGGAGCGCCTGATCGATTATCCGCGCCGTACCCTTGTCCTGGGCGAGGTAGTGCACATGCATGTCCACAAGGATTGCCTCGATGCGGAGGGGCGTTATGTCGATCCGGACCGATATCAGCCGATTGCGCGCCTGCATGCCGATAATTACATCAGCTCGGATCGCCAGTTCGTCCTCAAGGCGCCAGCGATGACCGACTTCATCAAGCCGACTGGCGAGTGACGGTTCTTGCGGCCGAAGCTGAATACCTTTCGCCTGCCGTCGCAAACTCGAGAAAATGAGAGGGCAGGGCATCGAGGCGGCGATGACGATTGGTTTCGCTTCCCGGCGCTGTGCGGCAGGCCAGGCGAAACGACGGATGGGTCAATGCCGTCATGGAGCTGCGTCCAGTGCGGTTGGAGTGGTTGACCGAACGTCGACGCCCATGACTGCCCGCGCCTCACGGACCCAGTCTTGTCACCCGGCACGGTTTTCAGGAAAACAACGGCATCCATTTGCGGGCTTCCCCGCCTCGTTCTAGTGTTCTCCTGCTCGCACCATCCGCAGGGTCGCGAGCGACGCGGGAGGACGCATGATCGACAAGCTGGAATTTTTCATTGCATTGGCGCGCGCAGGGCATTTTGGCCGCGCGGCGGAGGAGTGCGGCGTTTCCCAACCCAGTCTCTCGGCCGCGATCCGGCAGCTGGAGGACCAGCTCGGTGTCGTTCTTGTGGTGCGTGCGGCACGTTATCAGGGGCTGACACCGGAGGGCCAGCGTGTTCTGGAATGGGCGCGTCGCATCGTCGCCGATACGCGCACCATGCGTGAGGAAATGCGGGCAGCGCGCAAGGGTCTGGCGGGCCACATCCGCCTTGCGGTCATTCCGACGGCGCTTGCGATGGTGCCGCGATTGACGGAATCCTTTCAGGCGCGGCATCCCGATGTCACCTTTTCCGTGACGTCACGCACCTCGCTTCAGGTCCTGAGCCAGATCGAAAACCTCGAGATCGATGCGGGAATCAGCTATCTCGACAATGAACCTCTTGGCCGAGTGACCACGGTGCCGCTTTATTCGGAGCGATATCACCTGATTGCGGCAGCCGGAACGCCGCTCGCCGATCAGGAAAGCGTTACCTGGAAGCAGGTTTCAGGTCTTAGGTTATGCCTATTGACTTCGGATATGCAGAACCGCCGCATCATCAACAAGCATATGGCTGAAGCGGGCGTAGAGGTGAAGCCGACTTTGGAGTCCAACTCCATGATTGTCCTGTTTTCGCATATCCGAACCGGACAATGGGCTTCAATAATGCCGCGTAACATAGCGGAATCATTCGGTTTTCCAAAGCAGATCAGAATGATACCGATTACCGAGCCGGATGCGGAACATCTGGTGGGGTTGATCGCGACCTATCGCGAACCACACACGCCGCTCGTTTCCGCGCTTCTTCACGAGGCGCGTCAGCGCGCAGCGGCGATGGCTTTTGATAGGAATTTCCTATCGGTTGACGAAAACACATTATTGACCTGATCCGGCCGACCTCGCCATTCTCTCGAACGATGCAGGGGCCGCGCCGGGACTGAAACATGTGCCGCTCGCCACACCTGCCCCTGTCGGTTTGGGAGGACTGGCTTATGAATATCCGTGCGGTTGCCGCAGATGAGGCGGCCCGTGTTTCCGCTATCATTGACGAACTTCTCCACCTGGAGGGGCCATTGCTGCCCATTCTGCACGCGGTGCAGGAAGAATTTGGCTACATACCGGAAAGCGCCAAGCAGATCATCGCATCCGCGCTGAATATATCGCGCGCCGAGGTTCATGGCGTCGTGACCTTCTATCCCGATTTTCGCGATCACCCGTCCGGCCGGCATGTTTTAAAGCTCTGTCGCGCCGAGGCCTGCCAGTCGATGGGTGGCGAGCCTCTTGCGGAAACCATCAAGAAACGGCTCGGCCTTGACTGGCACGAAACGGCAGCCGACGGCTCCGTCACGCTGGAGCCGGTCTTCTGTCTCGGGCTTTGCGGGCAGGCGCCGGCACTGATGTTGGATGGCGAGCTTCACGCACGACTGGACGAGCACTGTCTTGGCGACATTCTGGCGGAGGCGCGCCGATGAGTGTCACCGTTTTTGTTCCAGGCGATTCCGCCGCGCTTGCCGTTGGCGCAGACCGTGTCGCCCAAGCGATCGTCCGCGAGGCGGCCAGCCGCAACCTCGAGGTTCATATTGTCCGCAATGGCTCGCGCGGCATGCTCTGGCTTGAAGTGCTGGTGGAAGTGCGCACCGAACATGGCCGTATTGCCTATGGGCCGGTCAAGGCCAGCGACGTTGCTTCACTTTTCGATGCGGGTTTTCTCACCGGCGGCGAGCATCGTCTCTGTCTCGGGCCGACGAAGGACATTCCGTTCCTGAAAAGCCAGACGCGCCTGACATTTGCCCGCTGCGGCGTTACCGATCCATTGTCGCTTGCGGATTACCGCGCCTATCAGGGCTTGAAAGGCCTCGAAAAAGCCGTCGCCATGGCGCCGGCCGATATCGTTGCGCAAGTGACCGAAAGCGGCCTGCGCGGACGCGGCGGCGCGGGTTTCCCGACCGGTATCAAATGGAAGACCGTCGCCGATGCGGTGGCCGACCAGAAATATATCGTCTGCAATGCCGATGAGGGCGATAGCGGCACCTTCGCCGACCGCATGATCATGGAAGGCGATCCCTTCGTGCTGATCGAAGGCATGGCGATTGCCGGCCTCGCCGTCGGCGCGACGAAAGGTTTCATCTATACGCGCTCGGAATATCCTTACGCCATCAAGGTCATGGAGCAGGCAATCGCAATCGCCCGCCGCGAAGGCATCATTGGCCCATCCGTGCTTGGTTCCGGGCGGGCCTTCGATCTCGAAGTGCGCATGGGTGCCGGCGCCTATGTCTGCGGCGAGGAAACCTCGCTTCTGAACAGTCTGGAGGGCAAGCGCGGAACCGTGCGCGCCAAGCCGCCGCTTCCTGCTTTGCAGGGCCTGTTCGGCAGGCCCACCGTCGTCAACAATGTGATTTCGCTCGCCTCCATTCCGGTCATCATGGATCGCGGCGCGGCGTTTTATCGCGATTTCGGCGTCGGCCGCTCGCATGGCACCATTCCCATCCAGCTTGCCGGAAACATCCGGCATGGCGGGCTTTACGAGACCGCCTTCGGCCTGCCGCTCGGGCAGCTGATCAATGATATCGGTGGCGGCACGATCACCGGCCGCCCGGTCAAGGCGGTGCAGGTGGGCGGGCCGCTCGGGGCCTATTTCCCGGTTTCGCTGTTCGACACGATCTTCGACTATGAAGCCTTCACGGCCGCCGGTGGCCTGATCGGCCATGCCGGCATCGTGGTTTTCGACGATACCGCCGATATGCTGCATCAGGCCCGGTTCGCGCTGGAATTCTGCGCCGTCGAAAGCTGCGGGAAGTGCACGCCCTGTCGCATCGGCTCCACACGCGGCGTCGAGACGGTGGACAGGATCGCGCTCGGCATCGAGCCGGAGAAAAATACGGCACTCCTCGCAGACCTCTGCGAAACCATGAAATTCGGTTCGCTCTGTGCGCTCGGCGGTTTCACGCCCTATCCCGTCATGAGCGCACTTCGGCATTTCCCTGATGATTTTGCCCCCATCCCACGTGTTGAAGCGGCGGAGTAAGACCATGGCCCTTGTAACAGAATTCGACTATGGAACCCCCAAATCCCACGCAACGGACATGGTGACGCTCACCATCGACGGCAGGCAGGTGACTGTGCCTGCGGGAACCTCGATCTTGCGCGCCTCGCGCGAAGCGGGTATCGATGTTCCAAAGCTCTGCGCCACCGACATGGTGGATGCCTTCGGTTCCTGCCGCCTCTGTCTGATCGAGGTGGAGGGCCGCAATGGCACCCCCGCCTCCTGCACCACGCCTGTCGCCCCCGGTCTCGTCGTTCACACGCAGACGGAGCGGCTGAAGCAGATCCGCAAGGGCGTGATGGAGCTTTATATCTCCGATCACCCGCTCGACTGTCTGACCTGCGCCGCCAATGGCGATTGCGAACTGCAGGATATGGCCGGCGCCGTGGGCCTGCGCGATGTGCGCTACGGATACGAAGGCGACAACCACGTCAAGGCCCGCACTGGCGATGGCGATCTTAACGCGCGCTGGATGCCGAAGGATGAAAGCAATCCCTATTTCACCTACGATCCTTCCAAATGCATCGTCTGCTCGCGTTGCGTGCGCGCCTGTGAGGAAGTGCAGGGCACCTTCGCGCTGACGATTGAAGGGCGCGGTTTCGAAAGCCGTGTGTCGCCCGGTGCGCATGAGGCGTTCCTCGATTCCGACTGCGTTTCCTGCGGCGCCTGCGTGCAGGCCTGTCCGACGGCGACGCTTACGGAGAAATCGGTGATCGAGATCGGCCAGCCGGAGCATTCGCTGGTCACGACCTGCGCCTATTGCGGCGTCGGCTGCTCCTTCAAGGCGGAAATGCGCGGTGAAGAGCTGGTACGCATGGTGCCGTGGAAGGACGGGCAGGCCAATCGCGGCCATTCCTGCGTCAAGGGCCGTTTCGCTTATGGTTATGCCACCCACAGGGACCGCATTCTCAATCCGATGATCCGCGAAAAGATCAGCGATCCATGGCGGGAAGTCACGTGGGAGGAGGCCTTCTCTCACGTTGCCTCGGAGTTCCGGCGTATTCAGGGCCAATATGGCCGGGAATCCATCGGCGGCATCACCTCGTCCCGCTGCACGAACGAGGAAACCTTCCTCGTCCAGAAACTCATCCGCGCCGGCTTCGGCAACAACAACGTCGATACTTGCGCCCGCGTCTGCCATTCGCCGACCGGTTACGGTCTCGGCCAGGCGTTCGGCACTTCCGCCGGCACGCAGAACTTCGATAGCGTCGAGCAGTCCGATGTGGTGCTGGTGATCGGCGCCAATCCGACCGATGGGCATCCTGTTTTCGGATCGCGGCTGAAGAAGCGGCTGCGCCAGGGAGCGAAGCTCATCGTCATCGATCCGCGCCGTATCGATCTCGTCCGCACGCCGCATGTGGAGGCGTCCTTCCACCTGCCGCTGAAGCCCGGAACGAATGTTGCGGTGCTGACGGCGCTTGCGCATGTCATCGTCACGGAAGGGCTGTTCAACGAAGCCTTCATCCGCGAGCGCTGCGACTGGTCGGAATTCGAGGATTGGGCCGCTTTCGTCGCCGAGCCTCAGCATAGCCCGGAAGAAACCGAAAGCTTCACCGGCGTGCCGGCGGAAGAGGTGCGCGGTGCTGCACGCCTTTATGCCAGGGGTGGCAATGGCGCCATCTATTACGGGCTCGGTGTCACCGAACACAGCCAGGGGTCTACCACGGTGATGGCGATCGCCAATCTGGCCATGGCGACCGGCAATATCGGCCGCCCGGGTGTAGGCGTTAATCCGCTGCGCGGTCAGAACAATGTTCAGGGCTCCTGCGACATGGGGTCTTTCCCGCACGAGCTTCCGGGCTATCGGCATATTTCCGACGATGCCACGCGCGACATCTTCGAGAAACTCTGGGGTGTAAAGCTCAACAACGAGCCAGGGCTGCGTATTCCCAACATGCTCGATGCGGCCGTGGATGGCAGCTTCAAGGGCATCTATATTCAGGGCGAGGACATTCTCCAGTCCGATCCGGACACGAAGCACGTTTCGGCCGGTCTCGCCGCGATGGAATGTGTTGTGGTGCACGATCTCTTCCTGAACGAGACGGCAAATTACGCCCATGTCTTCCTGCCGGGCTCCACATTCCTCGAAAAGGACGGCACCTTCACCAATGCCGAGCGCCGCATCAATCGCGTGCGCAAGGTGATGTCCCCGAAGAACGGTTATGCCGACTGGGAGGTGACGCAGAAGCTGGCGCAGGCCATGGGGCTCGCATGGAATTACGCGCATCCGTCCGAGATCATGGACGAGATCGCGGCGACGACACCGAGTTTCGCCGGTGTTTCCTATGACTATCTGGAAGAAAAAGGCTCGGTGCAGTGGCCCTGCAACGAGAAATTCCCGGATGGTTCGCCGATCATGCATGTGGACGGTTTCGTGCGCGGCAAGGGC
>Ga0209371_1002089_pt1 | contig 11872 bp, 8 predicted proteins | sample AgamicAtAmrz_FD_187165 | JGI IMG/M metagenome (GOLD analysis project Ga0209371, IMG submission 187165) | Agave microbial communities from Guanajuato, Mexico - At.Am.rz (SPAdes) (version 2) | ecosystem: Host-associated > Plants > Roots > Rhizosphere | place: Guanajato, Mexico | collected 2012-06-07
CGTCTTCCTTAATCTGCTCAAGATAACGATCGTAACGTTGCAGGAACAACACCTTACAATCATCATCCATATTTCCTGTTATTGCCTCCGTACAGAGATGTCGTCCTTGCGAACGCATCTGGGCAAAACTGAAGGCCAGGAAATCAAAATCCCCAGAAGACACTGCATACTTTTGACTCACTACCTGCATGAATTCCTCCTCTATTGTGGGTAAAGCAAAAAGGAAATATGCATATTTAACTTAAGTATGGTGCAAAAATCGCGGCTCGGTGAGATCTGTGAAACGATTGTTGTAAGCTATCAATAAAAAGAGGGAGGCGCAGGCGCGCACTCCCTCTCTCTTCACGCTTGCTTCTTGCTTACAGCGACTGCAGGAACGCCAGCAGGTCGTTGTTCAGCTGATCCTAATGCGTGACGGCAAAGCCATGCGGCGCGTTATCGTACACTTTCAGCTGCGCACCGCGGATGGATTCCGCTGCGACTTTACCGGTGGTTTCGAACGGCACAACCTGATCGTTGCTGCCGTGGATCACCAGCGTCGGCACATCCACTTTCGCCACGTCCGGGCGGAAATCCGTTTCGGCAAAGGCGGTCACGCAGTCAATGGTGCCTTTAAGCGAGGCGAGCAGAGCGATGTTCAGCGTCTGGGTCAGCACGCCCTCAGAAACGTTCTGCCCGGCATTAGTGCCGTAGAACGGGGTAGAGAAGTCGCTGATAAACTGCGCCCGGTCTTTACGTAACCCGTCGCGAATACCTTCAAATACGCTCTGATCCACACCTTGCGGGTAGTCGGCGGCTTTGCCGAAAATAGGCGTCACCGCGCCCAGCAGCACCAGCGCTTTCACACGCTCGCTACCGTAACGACCGATGTAGCGGGTCACGTCGCCGCCACCCATCGAGAAACCAACCAGGGTCACGTCACGCAGATCGAGGCTGGTGATCAGGTCGTTGATGTCCGAGGCGAAGGTATCGTAGTTGTAGCCTTCCCACGGCTGATCCGAGCGGCCAAAACCACGGCGATCGAAGGCGATGACGCGATAGCCACGCTCGGCCAGGAAGTTCAGCTGGCTGTCCCACATGTCGGCATCCAGCGGCCAGCCATGGCTGAACAGCACCGGCTTACCTGAACCCCAGTCTTTGTAATAAATCTGCGTGCCATCCTGCGTCTTGATTGTGCTCATATCAGATCCTCAGTAGTGATAACGGGTTGTGTTGTTTAGGTAATGGGCGCTATCAGGTAGCGAGCCCTGGGGAGTTCGCCTCCCCGATGAAAAGCATAGACTTTGCTTTGGATCAGCAGATCGTTAGCCGTATGGCGCTCCTGCTGACGCAGGTGCTCGATCCAGGTGCCGATAACAAAGGTCTCAAGAAAAATCCCCGGTCGCTGAATATCTTCATATACCGACCAGCTTAGTGCGCCGCCGCGCTGACGGACCCGGCGCATCTCCTGAATACTCAGGACAAAGTCATATACGTCGTCGGCGTCAATTTGATATTCATAAACCACCATGATCGGGCCGCGCTCGTGAGAGACATCCAGCGTCCGGGCAAGGTTGTCGACTTCACGCAGATCCAGGTTGAGATCGGGGTTCTCATCCAGCCGCCAGCGGAGAACGGTCAGGCTTGCCAGCACCATGCCCACCGTTGCCACGCAGAGCGAGACGGGGAGGGTGAAATGCGACGCCAGCTGGCCCCAGATGGCGCTGCCCACCGTCATGGAGCCGAAAAATACCGTGAGATAGACCGCCAGCGCCCGCGCCTTAACCCATTTTGCCGCGCTGCGCTGTGCGCCCATATTGAGCGTGGAAAGCACCGCTATCCAGGCGAAGCCGGTGATGAACAGAAACGCGTTTAGCAGCCAGAAGTGGCGGACAAAGGCCAGAGCCAGCATCGCGGCGGCATAGAACAGGCTGGTCAGCACCATCAGGCGATCCGGGTTGAGCCGTTTGCGCAGGCCAGGCAGCAGCACCGCGCCAAAAATTGCCCCGATGCCAATACAGGCCAGCATAATGCCGTAGCCGCCGGGACCCAGCCCCAGTTCGCGTCGCGCCACCAGCGGCAGTAGCGCCCAGGCGGCGCTGCCGAAGAGGAAGAACGCCACGGTGCGCACCAGCACGTTGCGCAGCACCGGCGCGGCGTGCACGTAGCGTAAACCTGCCCGCACGGCGGGGAAGAAGTGCTCCGGCGGCAGGCGTTGAATAGAGGGCTCCGCTTTCCAGCGATAGAGCACCCATGCCACGCCCAGCACCGACAGCGCATTCAGCATGAACACCACCCACGGACCGGCAAACGACAGCACCAGCCCGCCCAACGCCGGGCCAATCGCCCGGCTGATGTTGATCCCCAGCGAGTTCAGGGCGATAGCCGGAGCCAGCTCATTTTTCTCTACCAGATCCGGCACGATAGCCTGAAAAGGCGGCGAGCTCATTGCTGCGCCCGTGCTCAGCAGGAAGGCGGCAATAAGCAGCACCGTCGGGGTCACGTAACCGGCCAGCGACAGCAGGGTCAGGCCCGCCGCTGCGATAAAGACCCATACCTGGGAAAACAGCAGGTACTTGCGGCGATCAACGATATCCGCCATCACCCCGGAGGGCAGGGCGAAGAGAAACATCGGCAGGCTGCTTGCCGCCTGCACCATCGCGACGGAGAGCGGATCCGCGCTCAGCGTCAGCATGGTCCAGTTGACCCCGACATCGTTCATCCATGAACCAATGTTGGACACCACCGTCGCTATCCACAGCATGCGAAAAATGGGATTACGCAGCGGCTGCCAGGACGATACGGCGGCGGGCTGCGTCGTTACAGCCGCTGCCTGCGCCGTTGCCGCGTGAATATCATTTACCTGCGCCATAGCGAAACTCCTGTGCGCGACTCGGGAAGGGGCGCCAGCTGCCCGGCCCGGTGATGGCCAGCGTGGTGAAGACAATCAGCAGCAGCCAACCAAACTGGCCTTCCGCTATGCTCCAGCCGGGATGAACCACCAGCATCGCCACCAGCAGCACGCCGATAATCGGCAGGCAGGCCAGCCGTGTACCGACTCCCAGGATGATGAAGAGCGGGCAAACCACCTCGGCGAAGATAGCCGGTAAGAGGCTGGCCCACGGGCCCAGTCCAAACGGATCCTCGATCCGCGTCAGCTCTTCACTAAAGTGCATCACCTTTGGCAAACCGTGCACGTAGAGCAGCAGCAGGCTACCGGTGAGGCGCAGGAAGAACAGCCCCGCATCAATACGGGGCGAAAAAGCCGATGCGCTTTTCATGGGCATCAGAAGGCGAAGCAGCTGCAGCCGAACGCGCCCCAGAAGGCGTTATCGTCTGAAACTGGAACCGAGGAGCGGCGGGCCACGTCATGCTGGTGGCTGTGTACGCCGCACGGGCCGCTGCAGTGGTGCACGGCAGGCATCAGGCCCACGCGGTTTTGCTGCGGCGGGGCGCTGCGGTAGTGGCCCGGCACGTTGACCACCGGCGACCACTCCGGCAGCACGGGAATCGACGGCGGCGCTTCCGAGGTAAAGGCCCCTGCGGCGTAGACGATGTTGCCATCCACCACGGTCAGCACGGATTCGATACCTTTGATCTCCTCCTCCGGCACGCGGAAGTAGTCTTTGCTCAGCACCGCCAGATCTGCCAGCTGGCCTACTTTAATCTGGCCTTTTTTGCCCTGCTCGCTGGAGAACCAGGCGCTGCCCTGGGTCCAGAGCATCAGGGCGGTATCGCGGTCGAGACGCGCGTTCACGTCATACATCTGCATGCCGCCCACGGTGCGGCCAGAGACCAGCCAGTACAGCGCGGTCCACGGGTTGTAGCTGGCGACGCGGGTGGCATCGGTCCCCAGGCCCACCGGCACGCCGGTTTCCAGCATCTTCGCAACCGGCGGCGTGTGGCGAACCGCCTCCATACCATAGCGCTCGGCGAAGTATTCACCCTGGAAGGCCATGCGGTGCTGCACCGCGATGCCGCCGCCCAGCGCCTTGATGCGGTCGATGTTGTGCTGCGTAACGGTTTCGGCGTGGTCAAAGAACCAGTGCAAGCCGTTGAAGGGGATCTCGCGGTTCACTCTCTCGAATACATCCAGCATGCGGCTGATGGATTCGTTATAGGTGGCGTGCAGGCGGAACGGCCAGCGGTGCTCTACCAGATGACGGACGACGCGCTCCAGCTCGTCTTCCATACCCGGCGCGAGATCCGGGCGCGGTTCGAGGAAATCTTCGAAGTCGGCGGCGGAGAAGACCAGCATTTCACCCGCGCCGTTGTGGCGGAAGAAGTCGCTGCCCTGGCCCGGCGTCAGCATGTCAGTCCACTTCTCAAAGTCTTCCAGCTCATGGCCGGGACGCTGGGTAAACAGGTTATAGGCGATGCGGATGGTCATCTGCTCTTTGGCATGCAGCTCGGCGATCACCTCATAATCTTCCGGGTAGTTCTGGAAGCCGCCGCCAGCGTCGATGGCGCTGGTCAGGCCAAGACGGTTCAGCTCGCGCATAAACTGGCGGGTGGAGTTGACCTGCTGCTCCAGCGGCAGCTTCGGCCCTTTCGCCAGGGTAGCGTAGAGGATCATGGCGTTCGGCCGCGCAATCAGCATCCCGGTCGGGTTGCCGTTGCTGTCGCGCTGGATCTCGCCGCCCGGCGGGTTCGGGGTATCTTTGGTGTAGCCCACCACCTTCAGCGCGGCGCGGTTGAGCAGGGCGCGGTCGTAGAGGTGCAGAATAAACACCGGCGTATCCGGCGCGGCGGCGTTGATCTCATCCAGGGTAGGCATTCGACGCTCGGCAAACTGAAACTCCGACCAGCCGCCAACCACGCGCACCCACTGCGGAGAAGGGGTGCGTAGCGCCTGCTCTTTCAGCATCCGCAGCGCGTCCGCCAGCGACGGCACGCCTTCCCAGCGCAGTTCGAGGTTGTAGTTCAGACCGCCGCGGATCAGGTGCAGGTGGGAGTCGTTCAGGCCTGGGATCGCGGTGCTGCCTTTCAGGTCGATGACGCGGGTGCCTTCCGCCTGGTGCTGCATCACCTCTGCCGCTGTGCCGACTTCCAGAAACTTGCCGTCGCGAATAGCCACCGCATCGGCGACCGGGTTTTCCCTGTCTACCGTATGAAATTTACCGTTGAGTAAGATGAGTTCTGCCTTGCCGAGCGAGACCATTGGGTTCTCCTGCTGAAGCGTCCGAAGCCTGATGCGCCGGACTATAAAGTGATGGGATTATCTTCAGCAGGGGGATCGGGCGTCTAGTTATACGAAGGTATACCTATACGAACGTATAGTTATACACAGAGATAATAGTTATGCCGGTTCAGGGGTTCTACTATCCGTGTCGATAACAATCTGTTCCACTTACACGACAATGGAAACTCACATGACCAACTCTAAGCTTGAAGTACTGACCCCGGAAAATTGCCAGATGATCTTTATCGATCAGCAGCCGCAGATGGCCTTCGGCGTGCAGTCTATCGACCGTCAGGTACTGAAGAACAACGTGGTTGGCCTGGCAAAAGCGGCTAAGGTCTTCAACATTCCTACCACCATCACCACCGTTGAAACCGAAAGCTTCTCGGGTAACACCTTCCCGGAGCTGCTGGACGTCTTCCCTGAGCATGACATTCTTGAGCGTACCTCCATGAACTCCTGGGATGACCAGAAAGTGCGTGACGCGCTAGCGAAAAACGGCAAGAAAAAAGTGGTGGTGTCGGGTCTGTGGACCGAAGTGTGCAACAACACCTTCGCTCTCTGCGCCATGCTGGAAGGGGGATATGAAATTTATATGGTGGCTGACGCCTCCGGCGGCACCTCTAAAGAAGCGCATGACTTCGCTATGCAGCGCATGATCCAGGCGGGCGTGATCCCGGTAACCTGGCAGCAGGTTCTGCTGGAGTGGCAGCGCGACTGGGCGCACAAAGAGACCTACAACGCCGTAATGGATATCGTGAAAGAGCACTCCGGCGCGTACGGTATGGGCGTTGATTACGCTTACACCATGGTGCACAAAGCCCCGGCGCGTGCCAAGGGCGCACATCGTACCCTGGCCCCGGTTCCAGCTAACAAATAACGCCGATGCGGGCCGGACGACTGTCCCGGCCCGTTTTTTTATTCAGTGATGATTGAATGATGGGAGAACTGCCATGAGCGCAGAGCTTATTTCCCTTGGCGCAGGGGTGTTGATTGGTCTGGTTTACGCCCTGCTGAAGGTGCGCTCGCCCGCGCCGCCCGCCATCGCGCTGGTCGGTTTGCTGGGGATGCTGGCAGGCGAGCAGCTTGTCAATTTCTTTACCTGGGCAGGCTAAATATGTTGAAATCATACGTTGTTTCGCTGGCGACCGGCCTTTTGGCAGGCGCTATCTATGGCGCATTACAGGTTCATTCGCCTGCACCACCGGTCATCGCCCTGCTGGGGCTGTTCGGTATGCTGGTGGGTGAACAGCTTATTCCGGTATGCCGACGTCTTCTAAGCCGTCAGCCGGTCACCCTGGCATGGTTTCGTCATGAATGCGTGCCCAAAATCAGCGGCACTCCACCCCCCGAAGGCAAAAACCTACCGTAGGGAGCGCCACTCACGTTCGCGTGAGCTCAGTCAGAGGATCACGGCATGGCGTTCTCTCCGCGCATTGTCATTGTTGACGATGAACGTTCCGTTCGCAGCGGATTAAGCAATTTACTGCTATCGGAGGGCTACGATACCTGCACCTTCGAATCCGCAGAAGCGTTTCTCAGTGACGACTCAGCGTTGGCAAGCGCCGATCTGTTGATCCTCGACGTCAAGCTCAAGGGGATGAGCGGCCTGGAACTCTATACCTCCGTCGTATCGCAGCCCAATCCGCCGCCGGTTATTTTTATCTCCGGACACGAAGAGAAAAACAGCCAGTGGACGATCACGGGCGCGGAGGCCGTCTCGCTTTTACGCAAGCCCATCAATATTGATACGCTGCTGGAACATATCCGCCGTGAACTCTCTTTACGCGAGGAGCGCTGATGAGCGAGAAACTTTCTGCCGCTGGCAAGCTGATGAATGGGGACGTATTTACCTTAACCGATGACATTATCTTCACCCCGCTGGCTCAGGACGGCTGCATCGCCTGGACCCTATGTCATCCGCTGCATTCGGGCGAGAGCTTTATTCTGGCCAGCGCCGCCAGCGATGATGCAGAGTTTCAGGCAACCCGGCTGCTCAAAAACGAATTTGCCCTGCGTATGCAGCTCTCGGGTATGTGGGCGGTACGACCCATCAGCTCCACCAGCCATCACGGCCGCTATGCCCTGGTCTATGCGCCGTTTCCCTTCCGCACCCTGGCGCAATCCACCCGCCTGCGGGTAGGCAATATCGCTGACTTCCTGGCGATGGCGCTAGGGCTGTGTACGCCGCTGCGGCAGATGCATGCCCAGGGGCTGGTGCACAGCGATATCAAACCCGGCAACTTTTTTATCGATCCCGGCGGCGCGTACCGGCTGGCCGGATTCGGCTTGACCACCGGCTCGCCGGAGATCGCCAGCCAGGCGAGCCTGACGGTGCCTGGCGGGACGCTGGCCTATATGTCGCCGGAACACACCGCGCGCACCCGCGATAGCGTCGACAGCCGCAGCGATCTCTACAGCCTGGGCATCGTGCTGTATGAACTGCTGACCGGCACGCTGCCCTTTGAGCCCAGCGAAGGCGGGCAGGCGGAGTGGGCGCATCACCATATTGCTTCCGTTCCCCGGCCGCTGCACGAGGTGCGGCCCTCGGTGCCCGGCATGCTCTCGGCGATCGTTCTGCGCCTGCTGGAAAAATCCCCGGCGAACCGATATCAGACGGTGGAGGGCCTGATCGCCGACCTGCGTCGCTGTCAGGCGAATCTGGCAGAAAACGGGGATATCACGCCGTTTACGCCAGGCTTGCAGGATCGTCTGCCCGCCCGCTTTTTGCCGGACAATCTCTACCTGGCCCATCCCCAGCAGCAGCAGTTGCTGGCGGCGTTTGACCAGGTCACGGAGAGCGGCGCGCATTCGCTGGTGGTCATTAGCGGCCCGCTCGGCAGCGGCAAGTCGTCGCTCATCGCCTCGGCGCTGAAAACGCTCCAGCATCGGCGGGTGCTGCTGGCGGTCAGCAAGGCGGATCAGTATTCGGCCGTCGTGCCCTATACCGTTATCGCCTCGGCCTTTCGCTCGCTAACGCTCTATCTGCTGGGGCTGGGCGCAGAGGACGTTGCGCGCTGGAAGCGGCGGCTGACCCGCGTGCTCGGCAGCTATGCCGTCCTGGCCGTCAAGCTGGTGCCGGAGCTGGGCCTGCTGCTGGACAACCGCTCCCTCACCGTGGGCGATCTCGACTCCACCGATGCCAAAGCACGTTTCAACCAGATGGCATCCCGGCTGGTGGAGGCCTTCGCCACGCCGGACTGTCCGCTGGTGTTATTAATTGACGATATTCACTGGATAGACCAGGCCAGCCTGCAATTGCTGGAATACCTGACCCACGCCAGCGGCGCGCTGCCGCTGCTTATGGTGGTTGCCCACTCCGATACCGACGCGTTTCCCGACGGTAGCGCACAAACGCTGCTAAAAAACCTGCGCGCCGACGCCCGTCATCTTGTCGATATCCGGCCAGCGCCGCTGAACGTGAAGGCGGTCGCGCGCTGGCTGGCGGACATTTTTCAGGCCCGGGCGTCTGGCTTACACGAGCTGGCGACGCTGATTCATGAAAAAACCGGCGGCAACCCGCTGTTTACCCATGAGTTTTTTCAGCGCATTGTCAAAGACGGGCTGATCACCCATAACAAAAAGCAGGGCAAGTGGTATTACGATCTGCCTGCGATCCGGGCGCGAAACTACACCGAAAACGTGGCAAGCCTGGTGCTGCTGCAGCTGGCGGATATGCCTTTGCCGGCGCGCAGGCTGCTCGGCTGCCTCGCCTGCGTCGGCGGAACAGGCAAGCCCGCGCTGCTGAGCCAGATGCAGGCGATTACTCCCGAGCATCTGCATGAGCAGCTGCAACCGGCGGTTTCCGCCCGGCTGATTAGCCTTGCAGGTGATGAATATACCTTTACGCACGATCGCGTACACAAGGCGGCGCGGGCGCTGCTTAACGCTGACGAGATCGGCCTGCTTAATCTCTCTGCCGCGCGCCTGTTCACCGAGGCAGCGCGCCAGAGCGACGACAGCGATCGGCTGTTTTTGGCGGTTCACCATATCACTTCAGCGCTTAACGACATTCGCTTCTCGCCGGAGCGCGACAGCTACCGTGCGGTGTGTCATCTTGCCGCCCAGCGGGCGAAAAGCACCGGCGATTACGCCTCTGCCGTGCGCTATCTGCGTACCGCAAAGCGGCTACATGAGGATGCGCTGCACGCCGAGCCGGATGAAGCTTTCCAGCTTGATTTCGACGAGGCGGAGTGTGAGTTTCTGCAAGGTAATCTCCCCTCTGCGTTGGCGCTGTGCCAGCGGCTGATGCACGCCCCGCGCCCGCACCAGAAAGCGGTCTCCGCCTGCATGATGGCGGAAATTTATATGCGCCAGTCCAATATGCCGCTGGCGCTGGAGACGGCCCTGTCCGGTCTGGCCGCCTTTGATGTTGACCTTAGCCGCCACCCGAACGCAGGTGACTGCGACGAGGCATGGCGCTCGGTAGAGTCGCGAATTAGCGGCGATCCGGTCGCAGCTTTTCAGACCCTTGCCGTAACGCAAGACCGGGAGGCGGAAACGATCATGAGCCTGATGCTCAGCGCCAGCATGTTCGCCGCCTTTGCCTGTCCGCGTCTGCACTTTTTACTGCTCTGCAAAATCATCCATATGACGCTGGACCGGGGATTATGCGGTGCCTCAACGGCGGCGTTTGCCTGGTATGGCGTGCTGATTGGCCGCCGCTACCACGAATATCCACACGGGTTTATCTGGAGCCAGCTTGCCCATGAGCTGGTGATGCAGCACGGCTTTAACAATTTCAAAGGGCGGACGCTGCTGGCGGTGGATCTTGCCACCTCGTGGGTGAAGCCGATCGGATCGGCCATCGAGAGCGCGAAAACCTGCTTTACGGCCTCGGTTGACCACGGCGATCTCACCGCCGCCTGTTTTATCATTCGCCATCAGACGATGAATTTTCTCACCCGGGGCGATCACCTGGACGGCGTGCTGACCACCATCGAGCGCGGCCTGGGCTTTATTCGCAAACTGCGCTTCCCGGATGTCGAGATCCTGCTCCTGCTGCAGCGGCTGTATGTGAATCACCTGCGTAATGCCTCGGGGAATTTTACCGGTGCAGACGTGTTCCCGGCGTCGCTGATTGCCGATGAAACCGCGCGCGGCCATCAGCATATTCCTCTGACGCTGTTCTGGTTCTGGCTCTATCGCGGCATGGCGCACTTTATGGCGGGGGAGTACGCCGAGGCATCCCACTGCCTGGAGAACGCTGCGCCAATGGTCGACAGCGTGCCGGGGTATATCCATCTGCTCGATTACCATTTTTACAGCGCGCTTTCGCTAACGCTCTCTCTGAAGCCGGAGAGCGCGACCGCCGCGCAGCGGGACACGGTAAAAGGCCATCACGCTCGGATCGCGCTGTGGGCCCGGCATAATCCGGCGACCTTTGCCGATAAAGAGGCGCTGGTTGGCGCTGAGCTGGCGCGCCTGGAGCAGAAAAATGACATTGCCATCGCCCAGTATGAGAGGGCAATTAAGCTCTCGGGCGACGCGGAGTTTCATCACATCCACGGCCTGGCCTGTGAGTTAGCGGGCGGCTTTGCTAAAGCAGTGGGTTTCCAGGTCGCCTCCGAGGCCTATTTCCGCGGGGCGTTTTCTGCGTGGCGGCGTTGGGGGGCGATGGCGAAACTGCGCCAGCTGGAGCGCCACTATCCGCACCTCTCGCCATCTGCCCAGAGCACCCCCTACGACACCATCGCCTTTGCGCAGAATGAGGTCGTACACGATCTGGAAAGCATGCTCAGAGCGGTACGGGCCATGACGGAGGAGATCGACCTCGACCGGCTGATGCAGACGCTGATGACCCTGCTGCTTGAGCGGGCAGGTGCCCAGCGCGGTCTGCTGATTCGCATTCTTGATGACAACGTGCTGGAAACCCAGGCCTGCGCGGAGACCTCCTCGGACGGCGTGAAGGTGCGGCGGGTTAAAGAGCGGCCCTCTGCCACCGATATGCCGCTGTCGATTCTCTCGGCGGTGATGCGTACCGGCCAGGAGATCCGCACCGGCAAGCCGGGAAGCTTCAGCCCCTTCAGCCAGGATGCCTATCTGGTGACGTCCGGCGCGGCGGTGATGTGCGTCCCGATGTACAAGCAGGCCAAAATGGTCGGCGTGCTCTATCTGGAAAACCGCGTCATGCCGGAGATCTTCACCGCCGAGCATTCGCGCATCGTCAGGATGCTGGCATCGCAGGCGGCGGTATCGCTGGAAACGGCGCGCCTGTACGCCGAGCTGCTGGAGGAGAACGTCCAGCGGCGGCGGGTCGAGAAAGAGCTGCGCGCCAGTCAGACCTCCCTGATGCTCGGGGAGCGTATCAGCAACACCGGCACCTGGCGCTGGGATATCGACCAGGATCTGATGTTTGTCTCCGATGAATACGCCCGCATCCTCGGCCTGCCGGACCGGCAGCGCACGATCTCGATGGCGGATTTCCTGATGCTGGTGCATCCGGAAGATTATCAGCGCATCAGCCGACTGGTGACCGATAGCGTGCGCAACGGCGTCTCGATGCGCGCCGAGTTCCGCGTGTTCCGCCCGGACGGAGATTGCCGCTACATTCTGGGGGTGGGTAATCCGGTGGGAGATGAACCTAGCGTCGCGGAGTATTTCGGCGTTATCACCGATATCACCGCCCGCCGCCAGTCGGAGGACGCCGTACGCGTGGCGCAGGCCGATCTCGCCCGCGTCTCCCGGGCGACCACGGTCGGGCAGCTGACG
>Ga0209371_1002091_pt1 | contig 11856 bp, 8 predicted proteins | sample AgamicAtAmrz_FD_187165 | JGI IMG/M metagenome (GOLD analysis project Ga0209371, IMG submission 187165) | Agave microbial communities from Guanajuato, Mexico - At.Am.rz (SPAdes) (version 2) | ecosystem: Host-associated > Plants > Roots > Rhizosphere | place: Guanajato, Mexico | collected 2012-06-07
CATGCAGCAAATTGCTGACGACTATACCCTGGATGAGAACGTGACCGCGGGTGGGTCGTCGCAGCGAGGCGAGGCGAGGGGCGCGCTTCTTAAATACCTGGTGTCGGGCGGCGACGAGCGACTGGATTGCGATCCGGTCAGCGGGCTCAACATGTATGGCTATGGCCCCGCGCCCCGGCCCGAAGATCTCGCTTTCGGCTCGTCGACGGCATCCACCATCTCCGCCGCCGCTTTTGTCGCGGTCGAATCCTATTACGCGGATCTGAGGCAGGAGATGGAATCGGGATTGACGGCGGCGGTCTACGAACGCGAAATCGGGCGCGTGCGGGACGATCTGCTGCGCTTGCTTGGCCTCAACCAAGCGTCGCAGCCGCGGATCGATGCGATCCTGGCCACATCGGGCACGGACATCCATCTTTTTTTGGCCGCGCTGTTGGCGGGTGAGGACGAGCGTGCCCTGATGACCATCACGCTGATGGGGAACGAGACGGGCAGCGGCGTCATGACGGCGTCGGCCGGGCGGCATTTCATGAGCCGCGTCAGCAGCGAGCGCACCGTCGTCAAGGGTGAGGAATTGCGGGCGGGCGACGCAACGCGCAACGCCACCATTGCTGTGCGCAACAAGGATGGTTCCCTTCGCGCCGAGCGCGAGGTGGAGGAGGAGTTACGCGGCCTTATCGAGCTTGCCCGCGCAGCCGGCCTTAGATGCCTGCTTGTGGTAACGGATGTCTCGAAGACCAGCCTGCTGGCGCCGGGCCTCGAGAGCATTCTGCGTCTAAAGGAGCGCTTCGGCACGTTGCTGGATATCATGATCGATGCCTGCCAGTTTCGCCTGTCGGCGGCGACGATCCGCGCCTATCTCGCACATGATTTCATGGTCGCGCTCACGGGTTCGAAATTCCTTGCCGGGCCGATTTTCAGCGGCGCGCTTCTGTGCCCGCCGCAAATGTCGGCGCGCTTCAAGTCACGTATGCTGCCCGCCGCTCTGGCGGATTACTGCGGGAAGGCGGAGTGGCCAGAAGACTGGGCCGCTCGCGACCTTTTGCCGGAGCGTGCCAATCTCGGCCTGCTGCTGCGCTGGAAAGCCGCACTGTTCGAGCTCGAACGCCTCGTCGGCTTAGCCGAAGATCGTATGATCGCCGTCTTGTCCGCTTTTGCCGAGGCAGTCTCTGATCGTCTTGCGAAGGATCCGGCTTTCGAGCCTTTGCAGAGCCGGCCATTGGATAGGCGTGAGCTGTGGGGTGCATCATCGGCTCTTCGCTGGGACGAGATTCCCTCCATTTTCTCGTTCTACCTGCGCAATTGCACGGATGGCGCGATGCTGACTGCGACGGAAATGGCTGCGGTTTACAAAGAGCTGGCCATCGACGGTGATGGGGTTGCGTCGGTGCGTCTCGGGCAGCCCGTTCGCTGCGCCGATTTTGGTGATGTACCGGCAAGTGCCCTTAGAATTTGCTTGAGCGCGCCGCTAGTCGTGGCTGCTTCCAAGAGCGATGAGGCGCTTGCGGCGGTGATCGCACAAGCGATGCTGGTTCTGGATCGCACCGCCGAGGCAGCGGCCCGACTAAGCGAAGGTTCCAACATCAGGGAGATGCGCCGCAGTGCCTGAAGCGCGTGGTGGAAACCCGCTTCAGCTGGCATAGTCCGCTCTCGGCGATGGATCACGAACCTCGGCGTTCGTCCCCGTCAAAGCCAGCGAAATCGCCTCTGACGATGCCGTGCCGCTGGAGCTTGTCATAGAAGGTCTTCCTGGGAATGCCGAGCGCTTCGATGGTGCGGCGCACATCGCCATTGTTCTGCGACAGGGTTTCGCGGATAAGTTCGGCTTCGTAGCGCTCTACCCGAAGGGGCAAAGGCAAGCCCTCATCCGCCGCCGGCGTTTCGTCGAATTTTGCCGTTGTTGCCGATTCGAGGCCGAGCACGAAGCGCTCGGCAAAATGCGAGAGTTCGCGAACGTTGCCCGGCCAGTCGTGCTGCTGCAGATGGCGGCGCACTGCTGTGGATACGGCCGGCACCTCGCGCTTGAAGCGACCGGCGGCGCGATCGGCAAAATGGCCAAAGAGCAGGGGAATGTCATCGCGCCGTTCACGCAGTGGCGGAATGGAAAGTGTGACGACGTTGAGGCGATAATAGAGATCCTCGCGAAAATCGCCGCGTTGGCGAGGATCGGCTAGATCGACCTTCGCCGCTGCCACGACGCGAAGATCGACAGGACGGACTTCATTGGTGCCGAGCGGCGTCACCTCGCGCATCTCAAGCACGCGCAGCATCTGCACCTGGATCGCCTGCGGCATGCTTTCGATCTCGTCGAGAAACAGGGTGCCGGAGCTGGAATGCTCGATGCGCCCAACGCGCTTCTTCTGCGCGCCGGTAAAAGCGCCTGGCTCATGGCCGAACAGCTCGCTTTCAATCACGGTTTCGGGCAGGGCACCGCAGTTCAGCGCAACGAAATTGCCCTTCGCGCGCCGGCTCCAGCGATGCAGCAGGCTCGCCACCACTTCCTTGCCGCTGCCGGTCTCGCCCGTGACAAGCACATCAACATCCGTATCGGCGATCTGCCGCAGCGTATAGCGCAGCCGCTCGATGGCGGGCGTCTGGCCAATCAGAGGCAGATCGCCTTGCGCCTGCTCCGCCGCTTGCCGCAATGCCCTATTCTCCAGGATGAGCCTTCGTTTCTCCGCCGCGCGTCGCACGCTTTGCACCAGCCGGTCCGTGGCGAAGGGCTTCGCGATGAAATCATAAGCGCCATCCTGGATCGCCTGCACCGCCATCGGAATATCGCCATGACCCGTCATGAGAATGACCGGCAGGTCGGCGTCGAGCGTCTTGATGCGGGCAAACAGCTGCTGTCCATCCATCTGCGGCATGCGGATATCGGAGACGACAACACCTGTAAAATCGGCGTCGAGAACAAGAAGCGCTTCGCCCGCGGCAGAGAAGGCCGATACGGCGAAACCAGCCAATTCCAGCGTCTGTTTCGTCGCCCTCAATAGATCCTTGTCGTCGTCGATGAGGAAAACGGGGAAACTCTCACTCATGGTGTGGCCTTGCGCAAATGGACAGTGAAGCGTGTGCCGCTGTCATTGCTCTCGACATCGATCCGGCCGCCATAGTCGACGACGATATCCTTTGAAATGACGAGACCAAGACCGAGGCCTTTTTCCTTGGACGTGTTGAAGGGTGTAAACAGTGATTCGAGGATCGCCGCCGGAATGCCAGGCCCATTGTCCGAAACTACGATCTCGACTTCGTCCGAAGTTTCATGCACCGACACCTCCACCTTGGCCCGATCGCGGCCTTCCAGGGCTTCCAGAGCATTCTGAAAGAGGTTGATCAGCACTTGTTCCAGCCGGATGCGCGTGCCGACAACACCGAGCCCCGTTGGCGGCAGCTCGATCTTCAACGCATCCAGGCGGCCGGCAAAGCGGCTCCTCAGCAGAATCACGGCACCTTCGATTACGCTTCTGAGGTCGACCGGCTCCGGTGCGGTCCTTCCCTTGCGGGCGAAGGCTTTCAGTTCTTCAGTGATCGTGCCGATACGTTCCGTTAGTGCCGCGATCGCCGAAAGATTTTCCTTCACCGGCTCCGTCTGCTGCCGGTCGAGGAAGACATTGGCATTTTCCGCATAGGCACGGATCGTCGCGACCGGCTGGTTAATTTCATGCGCGACGCCGGCGGCGACCTGACCCAGGATGGCAAGGCGATTGGCCTGCACGAGATCCTGCTGCACGCCCTGCAGCTTGGCTTCCGTTGCACGGTGGTCGGCAATTTCTGCCTCCAACCGGTCGCGGGCCTGGCTAAGATCGTCCGTGCGCTCAAGGACCCGACGTTCCAATTCTTCGCGCGCGATCCGGCTGACGGCAATCTGCATGGCCGAGACATCGCGGCGGCGTAGCAGGAAAGCGGCCAAGGCGAGGATCGGCAGAAGGACGGTCGAGGTAAGGAAACGCGTCTCGCGCACGGATGAGGCGATCGCCTGATCGGTCGGGATCAAGTAGCCAAGCTGCCAGGGTGTTGATGGAATGGCGACCGTCAGCCGCAAATATTCCGCAGCGCTGCTTCCAGGCAAAATGGCGCGCACGATGGTTGCATCCGGACCGACTTTTTCGGCATGGCTGACCGGAAGGGGCGAAAGCGGTGCCGCGCCGAACTGCAGGCTTTTTCGAATGGCGTCGGCTTCCTGGCGGGCAAGAGGAGCGGTTGTCATGAAGCGCCATGAGGGCAGGCTGGTGATGAGCACGACACCGCGTTCGTCGGTCACGTAAGCGGGGCGGCCGGTCTCGCTCCAGTCGGCCTCCAACTGATCGAATTCCATCTTCACGACAACGACACCAAGTGCAGAGCCGACATCGCCGACGCGTCGGGAAATATACAGGCCGGGGCGATTGCTGACCGTGCCGAGCGCATAATGCTCGGCGGTTCCCGTTTCCATGGCTTTGCGGAAATAATCGCGGAAGGAATAGTCATTGCCGACGAAACTCAACGGCTCGCGCCAGTTGCTGGAGGCCATGGCAACGCCGTCCTTGCCGGTGACGTAAAGGACGGATGCGCTGGTGCCGGAGACGAGACTTTCGAGCTTGCGATCCAGGGCAACGACATCGTCGATGTGCTTGTCGGCCAGCGCATCTCGCACCTGCTGATCGTCGGCCAGCAGCAACGGCAAGGCGCGAGGACGTTCGAGAACCGCGCGCAGAAGCGCGACCTTGAGATTTGCATCCGTGTGCCCCTGCCTCTGCAGCGCTTCTATTGCCGAGAGGCGGCCGAAGACGTTCGCGCCGTAAAGGCCCGCCGCAATGACGGCCGCACTTAGAAACGCGAACACGAACCAGACGCGGCGGGAGCGCCGGCCCAGTTGCTCGGGCGTTAGAAATCGTTCGTTGGCCGGGCGCTGCAGCATTGCCGTATTGTGCATGATTTCGCGCGCGCCGCAATTCGATCTGTGCGGATAGTCGCACAAATCAATGATCTTTGATCAGCGCCGGAAATTAAAAGCAAACGAAAGCAATGCGTTAAATTCAAGGCGTGCATCTGGCACGGTCATTGCAAAGAACGACGGAACAGTCGGAGGCTGTTGAATTCTAGTCGTCGCCCGGAGGGCCGAGAGATCGGTTGGGCTTAACGGAGGACATCATGATTGCTCCCATCGCTGCCGCGGAAACGCGCGCCAAAGTTCCCTTCTACCGGCACCTCTACGTGCAGGTTCTCACCGCCATCGCCGCCGGCATCCTGCTCGGTCACTATTATCCGCAGCTCGGCACATCGTTGCAGCCGCTCGGTGATGCCTTCATCAAGCTGGTGCGCATGGTCATCGCGCCCGTCATCTTTCTCACGGTCACCACCGGCATCGCCGGCATGTCGGACCTGAAGAAATTCGGTCGCGTCGTCGGCAAGTCGTTCATCTACTTCCTGACCTTCTCGACCTTGGCGCTGATCGTCGGTCTCATCGTTGCTAACGTCGTGCAGCCGGGCGCAGGCATGCACATCAATCCGGCGACACTGGATACGAAGGCCGTCAACAACTATGCGGCGCAGGCCCATGACGCATCGGTCGTCGGCTTCCTGATGAACATCATTCCGGATACGATCGTTGGCGCTTTCGCCAAGGGCGATATTCTCCAGGTGCTGTTCTTTTCGGTCGTCTTCGGTATTGCGCTTGGCGCTGCCGGCGAACGCGGCCGCCCGGTGACGGATTTCCTGCAGGCACTGACCACGCCGATCTTCCGTATGGTTGCCCTGCTGATGAAGTTCGCTCCGATCGGTGCCTTCGGCGCCATGGCCTTCACTATCGGCAAGTATGGTATCGGCACGATCGCCAATCTGGCCTTCCTGATCGGCACCTTTTACGCCACCTCGCTGCTGTTCGTTCTCGTCGTGCTCGGGGCCGTCGCCCGCTATAACGGCTTCTCGATCCTGGCGCTGATCCGCTACATCAAGGAAGAGCTGCTGCTGGTGCTCGGCACCTCGTCGTCTGAAGCCGCATTGCCAGGCCTGATGAACAAGATGGAGCGTGCAGGCTGCAAGCGCTCCGTCGTCGGCCTCGTCATCCCTACAGGCTATTCCTTCAATCTCGACGGCACCAATATTTATATGACACTGGCGGCATTGTTCATCGCCCAGGCAACCGATACGCCGCTGTCGCTGGGGGATCAGGTCCTGCTGCTCCTGGTGGCCATGCTGAGCTCGAAGGGTGCCGCCGGCATCACCGGTGCGGGCTTCATCACGCTTGCCGCCACCCTTGCCGTCGTGCCTTCGGTTCCGATCGCCGGCATGGCGCTGATCCTCGGTATCGACCGATTCATGTCTGAGTGCCGCGCCTTGACCAATTTCGTCGGCAATGCGGTAGCCACGGTTGTCGTTGCCCGCTGGGAAAACGAACTCGACCAAACCAAGTTTGCCGCCGCCATGGCGGGGCAATTGAGCGAAGAAATCGAGGTGCCTGCCCTGCAGGCAGCCGAATAAACTTCGCATGATCCTCCCAAGGATGAAACGGCCCCTTCGGGGGCCGTTTTTGGTTCCGTGCCGTTCGATCACAGTTTCGTGTGGCACGCTCAGATGGCTGATCTCCTCCGCATCATCAACAGCCGCCTTCATAAAACTGTCACCGCAGCGGCTCACAGCATCATACGGACAGTTGTGAATTTCGACGAAACCCAAGCGAGCAGGAGAGCAGCGTGTCACAGACGATTTTTGTGAGCGCGAGCCGGCCAGTTTCGAGGGGCGTGTGTGTCGATCGACCGTGTCGCGAGTAGCGCACATGGCTTTCTCACTCTCAGCGCAGCAAAAAGCCTTGCGACGGTCGGAGAGCTTTCTGTCCGAGCTCGCATCTCATGCGGACGAGTTGCTGCACGGCCAGGTCCATGAGCAATATGCGGCCATTTGTTACAGGAAGGTGCCCGAAGGCGACGATGCCGAGATGCTCGTCGTCACAAGCCGGGAAAGCGGCCGATGGGTCGTTCCCAAGGGCTGGCCGATCAAGGGCAAGAAGCCGCATGAGGTCGCCGCCATTGAAGCTTATGAAGAAGCCGGAGTGCGCGGCAAGGTGAAGAAAAAGCCTTTTGGCTATTTTACCTATCTGAAGCAGCTTGCCGACGGCAGCCGGGTTCCCTGCATTGTCGAACTGCATCTGCTGGAGGTCGATCAAACGCTCCAGGACTTCCCAGAGCGAGGCCAGCGCCGCGTCGAATGGGTTTCCTTCATCGAGGCAGCCAATCGCGTGCGTGAACCGGAACTCAAGGGGCTCTTGCTTGCGGCCGAGCGGAAGGTGCACAAGGCAAAAGGCAAGAAATGATCTTCGTCGTTACAGGGTGGCGTCCATAGCCGGCTGGCGGCTATCGTCACAAGGCGGCACGCAGCAGCGTTCATTCCTCTGTAACCGTGACGTGTTGTCGCTATCACAGAATATTAAATCGCGACATTAGCCGAGAGCCAGGCGATTGGCAGCTATGCGCTTCCGTGCTTGCCCTCGCCGCATTGATGCCTATATTGACGCAGCGTTCGGCCGTGTCTGTTTAGGTCGATATGCCTCATGGCTGCAATAGCTGCCTTCACCCGGCAACGAATTGGCCGGCGGACTTTGGAAGGAGAAATTTCATGTCCATTACTCCGAATAATATCGATAGTTCAAAGGCTTCTACGGTTCCTGATGGTGAGATTGCTGCTGCTGTGCGGCAGGCGCGTGAAGCCATCGGTTACACGATTGACGACCTCTCGGAGACCTGTGGTCTGACCAGCGAGGAGATCACGGAAATCGAGGCTGGTGCCGAGGCCGATCCGGCGAAGCTCCGCCGCATTGCCACCGCATTGCAGGTTCCGCCATCGACTTTCTTCATCGTCTGAACAGGCGGCGCACTTCGGTGCGCCCCTTCAATTCTGCGGATCGCGTTTCGCATTGGCTTTCTACGCCCCTCATCGCAATCGAAGAGCGTATCATCTCGTTTTCGCAAGCACGCGCGTCTGCAACTGTGTGAGCGACGTCTTGTGACGGGCTTGCAATGCTTCCGACACCGAAAGCTGCCGGAATGGCGATCGCAGGTGGATTGGGCGACATTTGAAGATACCTATGCAGCTATAGATGTAAGTGTGACTGCTGCATCGAAGAGATGCAGCTTCGATCACAGGACCATCCGCTGGCCTTTTAAGCGAAAATTTCCATATTTATACATTGAAAATAAGCCAATATCGCTCGGTTTTATGAGTATTTTCGCTTTCTGTTGTCGCGATACTGGTCAAATTCGTTTCAAAGTTTTAATCTATACGGGTCAATTGCGTTTTATTAGTAGTACTTTTGCCGATGCAACATATCGCAGCTATGCAGTGGGACGGGTTTGACGGCGTTTATTGGGACAGATCGGCATGGGGCGGAATGATAAGAGTTTTGGCGCCGACCTCGATAACGGTGCACAGCTTGTTAATTCGGTCCCTGATGATGTTTTCACTCCTCAAACGAACGTAGGTAGCCGCCTAGCCTCGCCGCCAGAGCCGCAGGCGGGAGAGAGTGGTCTGGACCAGGCGCCGACCGAAGAAGACAAGCTCGCGGCGCTGGATAGGATTGCTCGGGATATGACCTTGCTGGCCACGCTGGTGACGAGGCGCCGGCATGCGAAATCCGAAAATGCCGCCGATCAAGATCAATCAACCTCATTTGACGCCTCTGATGAACCCGCAGGGCTGGCATTCGCGCCGCTCGGAATTGCAGCGCAGGATGGGGACGAGATTCACTCCATCAATTCGATCGCACACGCCATTGAATATCTGACGACGAAATGGCCGATACGCTACGGAGATGCGTTTGAAGAAGCGTTGCAGGCCTGCGTTGACGGCGTCCAAGGCAGGGTTTCACCCGAACAGGTTCGCTCTGCCTTCCTCAAGGCGGCTGGCGCCGCCCGCATGCGTGTGATTCCCTGAGGCGATTAAAGCCTGTCGGTTTGTTTGGATTTACCGCCATGTGAACAAGCAGGCGCTTGGCGCATGCCGGGATAAAAGCAACTGACTGGCGAGTTGTGCTTGTTGCATGCAAGGAGGCCCGACCGCTGCTTGAAGCAAGGCGACCAGGCCTCCCGACCATCGCAAATTGGCGGTTGCGATAGTTCCAAAGATGTGGCGTGCCGCCGCTACATCGTCCATACGGAAAGCGGCGCGGGAGGTCTGATTACGCCCGGCGTTGGAAAGTCGATTTCAAAGTAAGCCTATGCCTAATGCCATCAGGCCGCATGTTTCGGAATGCTACAGCGGCAACATGATCGCTCTGCCTGTCTTCCTGGGCGCTGTTGCGGAGATTGACACGCCAAATATATGCATGCCGTGATTTGCCAGCCCGCTCTTCATCATATGTCCGTTTATAGAGGGAGGGGTTGGGCGCAGTTGGGAGGCCTGACGTTCCTTCTAGGGTCCGCCCCGCCAAGCCTCCCAGCGCAGCAGATGAATATCTGCGGTAGCGATAAAAACTCGCAGAACGGCGTCCTGCCTGTCTATATCGAAAGCGACACATCCCACCCGATTGCGTCACTCGGAAGCCGCCGCCGCCGGCGACTTTTGCGAGCGAAGTGAAATTGCCGCGCTTCGTTTCATACATTCTGCGTCCCCGGCAGACGTGAAGCCATCCATCTCATTCTGGTTGTAATGTTTTTGTCGCCGCGATTCCGGTATTTTGCGGTGCGTCAAAGTATAGAATCAATATGCTCTCAATACATATTGCGACAAAACTATACAAATAAAGCTTGTATCTCGAAAATATTTATTAGTGACTACGTATTTACAGCTATAATCACGTCTATATTATGGCCTCAACGTGAACTTTCGCAAGTTACATGTTGAATCTCGTGAATTCCTTCGAGGAGAATTTTCGAATGCGCAAGTTTTTGGGGACTACGGTTTTCTTGTTGGCGACGGTTGCGGGAAGTACCGTCTATGCAGCAGATCTCGCAACTTCCACACCGCCTCAAGCTCCCGTCGAGGCAGCGCCGGTATTTTCATGGACCGGTTTCTATGTCGGTGTGAATGCCGGCGGCGGTTTCGGTGGTAACGACGATGTCGGGTTCCATTCCTTCGGAAGTTACCTTGGCAGATTTGGCAAGCTTGAAGGGTCCGGTTTCCTCGGAGGCGGCCAGATCGGCTACAACTACCAGTTCGACCCCAACTGGGTAGTCGGCCTCGAAGCCGATTTTCAGGGTGCTGACATCAGCGACTCCTTCCGAAACGGCACCGCAAGTGCATCCTCCAAGATCGACTGGTACGGCACTGTTCGTCCCCGCATCGGCTACGCCTATGACAATACCTTGTTCTACGGCACCGGCGGTCTCGCCTATGGGCACGTCGACTACAAGGGCGCAGTGGCTGGCCTAAGCTTTGACGATGACAAGACCAAGGCTGGCTGGACCATAGGTGCCGGCGTCGAACATGCCTTCACCGACCATGTGACGGCAAAACTCGAATATCAGTATGTCGATTTTGGCAGCAGTAACGTGGGCGGGGATGCGCTCAATTCCAAAGCGAGCCTCGATTTCCATGCCGTCCGGGTGGGTCTGAACTACAAGTTCTGACCAAGTTTTGCCTTAAAAGTCAACATGTTAATCTGTCGGAGAGGGTAATAACATGGCTTTGATTGGCATCAACCTAATCAACAATGGCACGACTACGATTGATAGTAGCAATGCCGGCACTCCCTCCGATGGCATCCAACTCAATCTAGTTGCCAACGGTACGGTGATTGTTGACGGCGTTGATGTCGATATTAGCAGTATCGTCGGCATCGGCGGGGCTTCAAATACAACGATCAAAGCGATTAGTGGTGCGAATGTGACGATCAATGCCGGCCTCGCAAATGTCGGGGCCGCTTCGACCTATACTTATGCGATAGGTGCCGATTCGAGTATTACGGCGAATGTGGGCCTGCTTACCGTCGGTCTTTTGAACGGGGCTACCGTGGATTTTGCCGATGCAAAGGGTAGTGGGCTGTTCGCCTACGATCCAGGTGGCATCAATTTGGGCCTCTCGACTCCGCCGAACGTCGTAAACGTTCAATCGGGAGACAGGATCGAGGTAGTAGGCTCGAACGTTGTCTCTCAAACAGGGAATACCGTCACCTTCTTCGGCGGTCTCTTGAACGCGGTACCATTCGGCTCCTATACCATACCTATGGGTGTCACCTACACCTACGATGCTAATGCAGACAGCCTGACTTTTACGAGCTGCTTCCTGCGTGGCACACTCATCCGCACACCTGAGGGAGATACTCCGGTCGAAGATTTACGGGCCGGCGATCTTGTGGTTACCCACAAAGGCGTTGCGGAAATCAGATGGGTCGGACGGCGTCGGATTGATCCGAAGGCGATCGATAAGCCACGCGATACCCTTCCGGTTCGCATACAGGCGGGCGCCCTTGCCGAAAACGTCCCTTCCCGGGATCTTTACGTTTCGCCCGACCGTTGCATGTTTCTGGAGGAATCGTTGATTCCGGCAAAGTTCCTCCTCAACGGTACGACGATCACGCAGGAGACGACTTTGGTGCCGTTCGAGTATTACCATATCGAGCTCGAACAGCATTCGATCATTCTTGCCGAAGGCGCACCGACCGAGACGTATCTCGCTCTCGGTGGTCGTATGTCCTTCCTTGAGCCTGGCGTACTGCGGTTCGGTTCCTTTGCAAGTACAGCAACGCGCACCTGGAACGATTGGTGCTATCCGCCAGTCTATGCCGGAAGAGTGCTCCAGCAAGCCCGCATGTCGATTGAGAGGCGGGCGGTGGAAATGGGCTATCGCGTCCGCGAAGCTGAAGCATCCTGAGAGAAGAATAACGCCGCCATAAGACGATGCTCTTTCGTCCTATTTACTAAATGGGGATCGGGTTGACGGACGAGC
>Ga0209371_1002094_pt1 | contig 11848 bp, 10 predicted proteins | sample AgamicAtAmrz_FD_187165 | JGI IMG/M metagenome (GOLD analysis project Ga0209371, IMG submission 187165) | Agave microbial communities from Guanajuato, Mexico - At.Am.rz (SPAdes) (version 2) | ecosystem: Host-associated > Plants > Roots > Rhizosphere | place: Guanajato, Mexico | collected 2012-06-07
TCCGGCAGACGGTCTCGGGTGACCAGATGTCGGCGGAATCGCGCCTGCGTACCCGTCTCGACGCATCGCTGCGCCGGGTCTACGGTCTGCGCGGTTTCGAATCGGCGCTTTCGGATGCACGTGCATCGATGATGCAGGAAGTGCGTGACGATCTGCGTCCCGATGCGGAATCGCTCGGCATCAGCATCGTCGATGTCCGCATCCGCCGTACCGACCTGACGCAGGAAGTCTCGCAGCAGACCTTCGAGCGCATGAAGTCGGAACGTCTGGCCGAGGCCGAACTGATCCGCGCCCGCGGTAACGAAGAAGCGCAGCGCCGCCGCGCCATCGCCGACCGCCAGGTCGTCGAGCTGGAATCCGATGCCCGCCGTCAGTCCGAAGTTCTGCGCGGTGAAGGCGATGCGGAGCGCAACAAGGTGTTCGGTGAGGCTTTCCAGCGCGATCCGAACTTCTTCGAGTTCTATCGCTCCATGTCGGCCTATGCCAATGCGCTGAACGGCAACGGCACGACGCTGGTTCTGTCCCCGGACTCGACCTTCTTCCGTTATTTCAACAATATCGACGGTGCGGCTCCTGCCGCTCCAGCTGCCCCTGCGCCAGCACCGGCGAACTGATAGCGGATAAAATGATTTTGGAGGGGCCGGTTTTACCGGCCCTTTCTTTTTGGTCCGTTTTCGTGCCAATGCTGTGGCTAAGGGCAAGGCGTCCCCCGCCTGTTCACGAAAAGGTATTTTTACACTTCATCATTCCGCCTTATGCTTTGCCGATATATGCAGGGCAAGACTATTTGAAACGCGAGGACGCTTATGGCCGTGACCCTTCTTTCGCCTTTTCGCAGCAGCATCGCCGCAGTCGCGGGCATCGCGCTTGTGGCAGGTAGCCTGACGGCGCCGGTTGCTGCGAGAGCGCAGAGCCATGGGCCGGAATCGGTGGCCGATCTTGCCGAGCCGCTTCTCGATGCGGTGGTGAATATTTCCACGTCGCAGAACGTCAAGACCGAGGGCAAGGGCCCGGTTCCGCCGCGTCTGCCGGAGGGCTCGCCCTTTCAGGAATTCTTCAAGGATTATTTCGACAGCCAGAAGCCCGAGGGCGGCGAAAAGGTGAGTTCGCTGGGCTCGGGTTTCGTCATCGATCCGGCCGGCTACGTTGTCACCAACAACCACGTCATCGAGGGCGCCGACGCCATCGAGGTGATTTTCCCGAATGGCTCGAAGCTCAAGGCGACGCTGGTTGGCACGGATACCAAGACCGACCTTTCGGTGTTGAAGGTGGAGCCGAAAACGCCGCTGAAGGCCGTCAAGTTTGGCGATTCGCGCAGCATGCGCATCGGCGACTGGGTGATGGCCATCGGCAACCCCTTCGGGCTTGGCGGCTCGCTGACAGTCGGCGTCATTTCCGCGCGCGGGCGTAACATCAATGCCGGTCCCTATGACAATTTCATCCAGACGGATGCGGCCATCAACAAGGGCAATTCCGGCGGTCCGCTCTTCAACATGAAGGGTGAGGTTATCGGCATCAATACGGCGATCATTTCCCCGAGCGGCGGTTCGATCGGCATCGGTTTCGCCGTGCCGACGGAGCTTGCCCAGAATATCGTCCAGCAGCTCATCGAGTTCGGCGAGACGCGTCGCGGCTGGCTCGGCGTTCGTGTTCAGCCCGTCACCGACGATGTGGCGGCAAGCCTCGGCATGGACAGCGCAAAAGGTGCGCTCATCTCCGGCGTCGCCAAGGGCGGACCGGTGGAGAACGGCCCGATCCAGGCCGGCGATGTCGTGCTGAAATTCGACGGCAAGGATATTCATGAAATGCGCGACCTCTTGCGGATCGTGGCGGAAAGCCCGGTCGGCAAGGAGGTCGATGTGGTGATCCTGCGTGACGGCAAGGAGGAGACCGTCAAGGTCAAGCTTGGGCAATTGCAGGATACGACCGACGAAAAGGCCTCGGCCGAAGATCAGCAGAGCGAAGATGGTGATGGCGGCGTGGTTGCACCGGAAGATGATGGCGGCGCCGACGATCAGGCGCAGGACCAGACGCCGGAAGTGCGTGAAGCACCGCAGAGCGTGCTCGGCATGAATCTCGTGGTGCTGAGCAATGAGTTGCGCACCGAAAAGGGCATTGCCGAAAGCGTCGAAGGCGTGCTGGTGGCGAGCGTCGATCCGGGTTCGCCCGCCGAGCAGAAGGGCATGAAGGCCGGCGATATCATCGTCGAGGTCGGGCAGGACTTCATGGAAGTTCCGGGCGACGTGCTGGTGCGCGTCAACGGCCTGAAATCCGAAGGCCGCAAGAATGCGCATATGATGGTGGCCGATGCGCAGGGCAATCTGCGCGTCGTGGCGCTGCCGCTGGAATAAGGCGCTTTCTGCCCGGTCAGGCAGGAATCGGGTGGTTGTGATCCCGGCTGCTCTCTAATTCTTGGCCTCCATCGAACGGAGGCCAAGGATATGAAATTACTCGAAAACAAGGTTGCCATCATCACCGGCGCGTCATCCGGCATCGGCCGGGCGACGGCGATGCTGTTTGCCGCCGAAGGTGCGGCCGTTGTCATCAATGCGCGCGGCGAAAAGGCCTTGCATGAGGTTGCCGCAGACATTCGTGAGGCCGGCGGCCGTGTCCACACGGTTGCCGGCGATGCCGGTATTACGGAAACCCATTCACGGTTGGCGGATGAGGCCATAAGCGTCTTCGGTGGCCTCGATATCGCCGTCAACAATGCCGGTGCGGTGGGAGCCATGAAGCCGCTGGCGGAGATTTCGCCAGCGGAATGGGATCATGCGCTCAACGTCAATCTCACCTCCGCCTTTCTGGGGGCGCGTTACCAAATACCGCCGATGTTGATGCGGGGTGGAGGCTCCATCGTCTTTACCTCGAGCTTTGTCGGCACCAGTGCCGGCATACCGGGCATGGCGGCCTATGGCGCGGCCAAGGCGGGGTTGATGGGGCTGGTGAAAGGCATCACCGCCGACTATGCGGTCAAAGGCATTCGCGCCAATGCGCTGCTGCCCGGCGGGGTCGATACACCTGCCGCAGGAGACGACGCGCAAAAGGAATGGGCCGCCGGCCTGCACGCGATGAAACGTATCGCTGAGCCGCCGGAAATTGCGCGGGCAGCGCTTTTCCTCGCGAGCCCCATGGCGAGCTTCGTCGCCGGTGCCGCTCTGTTCGCCGATGGCGGCAATGCCGCGGTGAAATGACGGAACTGGCGGGCAGGTTTCTTATCGCGCCCGCCATTCCTCCAGCGTCAGCGCATAGGTGACGTGCGGCCGCAGATGCGGATGTGTCTCTTCCGGTACGCGCGGATGGTCGAAGTCGCGGGAAGGATCGCGCTTCAGGCCGATGCGCTCCATCACCGCCGTCGAACGGTGGTTGTCGTGGACGGCGAAGGAGACGATTTCCGGCGTTTCCTTTTCGTCGAAGGCCATGACCAGCAGCGACTGCGCCGCTTCCGTGACATAGCCGTGGCCCCAGAAGCGGGTGGCGAGCCGCCAGCCGATCTCCATGGTGCCGACCGGGAAGGGCGGATCGAGGTTCATGACGGGGGAGATGCCGCAGAAGCCCATGACCTCGCCGGTTTCGCGCAGTTCCATCGCATAAAAACCATAGCCGCTGCCGCGGATCATGCCGTTGATGGTTTCCAGCACGGCGTCCGCTTCCGCATGGCTGCGGCGGAAGGGGAAAAACTCCATGACCTTTTCGTCGGCGTTGATTTCGCGGAACAGGTCACGGTCGCTCTCCTTCCACTCGCGCAGAATGAGTCGTGGCGTCTCTCGGATAATCATGGAGTGACAAAATCCGTCTTGCGGTAGCCCTGGATGTAAAGAAGCGCCGTCAGGTCGCCATGGTCGATGCGCATCTGCGCCTCGGCGGCCACGGCCGGCTTGGCGTGCAGGGCAACGCCGGCACCGGCCAGATGCAGCATGCCCAGATCGTTGGCGCCATCGCCGACCGCCATTGCCTCTTCCGGCGAGATGCCGAGCCTTGCGGCGATATCGTTCAGCGCATCCACCTTGGCCTGTTTGCCGAGGATGGGTTCGGCAACGGTGCCATCAAGCTCGCCATTGGCTTCGCCGAGCAGATTGGCGCGGTTCTCGTCAAAACCCAGCATGGCGGCGACGCGGCCGGTGAAGACGGTGAAGCCGCCGGAAACGAGGGCGGTGTAATAGCCCTTGGCCTTCATGGTGGCGATCAGCTCCCTGCCGCCGGGGGTAAGCGTGATGCGCTTTTCGATGACGTCATCGATCACCGAGACAGGCAGGCCCTTCAGCAGCGCCACACGTTCCCGCAGTGCGGGTTCGAAGGCGATCTCGCCATTCATGGCGCGGGCGGTAATGGCGGAAACTTTTTCCTTTAGCCCGACTTCGGCGGCCAGCTCATCAATGCATTCCTGGCCGATCATGGTCGAATCCATATCGGCGATCAGCAGTTTCTTGCGGCGCTGATCCTGTTCCTGGATGACGATATCGATCGGTTTTCCGACAAGCTCGGTTGTAATCGCGCTCCGCGCCTGTTCGGCTGCGGTGCCGGAAGGCAGGGCGATATCGCAGGCAATGCCATCGGCCAGCCAATAAAGGCCCGATGCGTTGACGGCCTTTGCGGCCGCCTCGCCGAGGGCCGGTGTCAGAACAGGATTTGACGGATTGGCGATAAGCGTGGCAACGAGAGCCATGATGAAAAACCTTGATGAGAATTTTGATGCGATCCTGATAACCGGCCCGACGGCAAGCGGCAAGTCCGCGCTTGCGCTTCGTCTGGCGCGGGAGCGGGACGGCGTCGTCATCAATGCTGACAGCATGCAGGTTTACGACACGCTGCGGGTGCTGACCGCGCGGCCGTCCGAAGACGAGATGGAAGGCGTGCCGCATCTTCTCTACGGTCATGTGCCGGCGAGCAGCCTCTATTCAACCGGCGAATGGCTGCGGGACATTTCCGCCCTGCTTGCGGATTTGCGCGGGCAGGGGCGTTTGCCCGTCATCGTCGGCGGTACGGGGCTTTATTTCAAGGCGCTGACGGGCGGGCTTTCCGATATGCCCGCCATTCCGGATGACATCCGCGATGGGCTGCGTGCCCGGCTGATCGGGGAGGGGGCGGCTGCGCTCCATGCCGAACTCGCACGGCACGATCCGGCCATGGCGGATATGCTGCAGCCGGGAGACGGCCAGCGTATCGTCCGGGCGCTGGAGGTGCTCAAGGCGACCGGAAAGTCGATCCGGGATTTTCAGCGCGCCAGCGGCCCGATGATCGTCGATCCCGACCGGGCGCAAAAATTCGTCGTCCTGCCGGAAAGGCCGGTGCTGCACGACCGCATCAACCGGCGTTTCGAGATGATGATGGATAGCGGGGCGGTGGAGGAGGTGCAGGCGCTTCTCGCTCTCAACCTCGCATCCGATGCCACCGCAATGAAGGCGATCGGCGTTGCCCAGATCGCCGATATGCTGGCCGGGCGCATCGGCGAGGCGGAGGTCATCGAAAAATCGGCGGCCGCGACCCGTCAATATGCCAAACGGCAGATGACCTGGTTCCGCAACCAGATGGGAGACGACTGGACACGTATCCAGCCGTGAGAGCGCCCATCAGTCTTTTCGGTAGAGACTGCCGAGCGGCTTCTTCAGCAGGCTTTCGCGGAGCGAAGGACGTGCGTCGCCGGGTGGCGGGCCATTCTGCGCCTGCATCTGGAAACTCGCCTTGCGCAATTCGTTGACCACGCCGGAGGCGGCATCGGTTGCCGCTGGATTTGGCGATGCGGAGAGCGTGCGGCCGGGCAGCATGTCCGGGCGGTAGGGCTCGTATCCCTCTGGTGCGGCCGTTCCCAGTTCCCGCTTCCAGCGGTCGATGTCGTCCGTTTCCCGTGGTGCGGCTGCCGGCTCCGGCAGATCGGAAAAGGCTGCCTCGACGCTTTGCTGGAAGCCGGTGATAACAGGCTTGGCCGTGGCGCGCATGCGGGTGACGATGTTGTTCAGATCGACGGTGTCAGGGGTTTCATGGTTCGCATGGCTGATGGTGCCGCTTGCTTTCGGCAATTTGGCCGTGGCCACGCGGTCGAAACGCATGCGCATCGGTACATTGACGGCCTCGCCAAAGGCGATGGCCTCGCCATTGCCGATGGAAGACAGAAAGCTGGTGGTCGAGGTCGATGCGTTCGGTACGGCGGAGAGAATGATCTTCTGGTCGATCTCGTTCGACAGCCGCATGGCAAAAACGGTCGAGCATTGCGACAGGATGGTCTGGTCCAGCTCGCTTGGCCGCTGGCTGATGACGCCGAGCGAAATGCCGTATTTGCGGCCTTCCTTGGCGATCTGGGCAATGGATTGCCGAGTGGGGAAAAAGCCGCGCTCGGGATCGGCGGGTACATAACGGTGCGCTTCTTCGCAGACGACAAGCATATGCAGCGAGCCGCGCGCCAGTACCGCCAGTTCGAAAGACATGCGGCAGAGGACGGAGACCACCGAATTCACCACTTCGGAGGGGATGCCGGAAAGCTGGAACACCGAAATCGGCTTGCCTTCCCCCGGAATGCGGAAAATATGCGCGACCGTCTCCAGAATGGTGTCGCTGATCGTATTGCTGGAGAACATGAAATTGTAGCGCGTGTCGTTGATGGCCGAGAGGATGCGGCCTTTCAGCGAACGCAGCGCGGGTTTTTCGCCACGCCCTTCCAGCCGGCCGATACGCTCGTCGATGAGGGCGAGAAGATCGGCCATGCGATAGGGCACCGGCGTATCCGGCGTGATCGCGCTCTTGTCGGACGTGCGACGCACGGCGGAACCCTCGGTGCCGCGAAATGCTTTTTTTGCTTCCGGAACAAGGTCGCGAAGGACATCCATTTCTTCCGGCACCGGTTTGCGGCCGCGGAAAATCACTTCCGCAAATTCCTCAAGACGCATCAGCCAGAAGGGAAGATCCAGCGTATCGGTGTCGATGACGACCGAATGATCGGGAAAGGCGGCCGCGAATTCATTATGCGGATCGAGAATGAGGACGCGCAGCTTCGGGTCGGTCTCGATCGCCTTGTTCAGAAGCAGCGAGACGGCGGTGGTCTTGCCCACGCCCGTCGAGCCGACGACGGCGAAATGTTTGGCGAGCATCTGGGGAATGCTGATGGTGGCGTTGATCGTGTCGTCCTGCGTCAGCCTGCCGATCGTGCAGGCGTCGCGCTTGCCGCTGTCGTAAATCTTGGCAAGATCGCTGGTGCGGATGCGATGCGCCACCGCACCGAGATAGGGGTAACGGGAAATGCCGGTGGAAAAGCGCTCGCTGCCGTCCTCGGTGCGATAGACTTCGCCCACCAGTTCAACGTCGATCAGCAGCCTGTTCGGCCTGTCCGCCGCCCAGTATTCCTCGCCGGTTCGCATGGAAAAGACCAGCGCTGCGACACGGCTCGTACCCATTTCGATGGAGATAAGGCGTCCGACGGACCAGAGCTGCGATGCATCGGTGGTGCCGGGTTCGGTTTCGGCGGCGATGGTGGCATGCGCACCGTTACAGGCGATGACGCGGCCCAGCATGCGGTTCGCCGGCTGCTGGCCGGATCGCCGTTCGTTTTCGTCCATGCGGGACGCATTATGAAACGTGTCGTTACTCACATTTTTTCCCGGTACATGCGGATGATCGCGGTGGTTCGGGCAGTATCTGCGTTCTCGATATTAAAAGATTATGCTTAACAACATGTGTATCGACTGCGTTCGAAAATTTCGCCGAAGCGGCCTTTGGGGTAATAAAAGAAGGCGGCGGCGATTTTTTCCGGCAATATGCGTTGACGGCTGGCGCTTTTGTGGCTAACACTCCGGCCCATGAAAAATCTTAACGTACTTATCGTGGTGGGACGGCGCATGGGCAGGATGGTGTAACCATCCGGCGAAAGCACCCATGCGCTGAACGAGGCTCCTTAAGGGGCCTTTTTTTATGTCTTCAAACAGGCCCTCGGGCTCCTCGATATCCAAAGCCAAAGCGGGATGGAAACAGGCAATGACGGATAAGGACAATACGGAAAACAGCAATCGCATGACAGGTGCGGAGATCGTTCTGCAGGCGCTGAAGGACAATGGCGTCGAGCACATCTTCGGTTATCCTGGCGGTGCCGTGCTTCCGATCTATGACGAGATTTTCCAGCAGGAAGACATCCAGCATATCCTCGTGCGCCATGAGCAGGGCGCTGGCCATGCCGCCGAAGGTTATGCCCGCTCCACCGGCAAGGTCGGCGTCATGCTCGTCACCTCCGGCCCCGGCGCGACCAATGCGGTCACCCCGCTGCAGGATGCGCTGATGGATTCCATTCCGCTCGTCTGCCTGTCCGGCCAGGTTCCCACCACGCTCATCGGTTCCGATGCGTTCCAGGAATGCGATACCGTCGGTATCACGCGCCCCTGCACCAAGCACAACTGGCTGGTCAAGGACGTCAACGAGCTGGCGGGCATCATCCATGAAGCCTTCCGTATCGCGCAGACGGGCCGTCCCGGTCCTGTCGTCGTCGATATTCCGAAGGACATTCAGTTCGCCACCGGCACCTACACGCCGCCCTCCGCCGCTACCCAGCATGAGAGCTACAAGCCGAAGGTTCAGGGCGATCTGAACGCCATTCATGCCGCCATTGACCTGATGTCGAAGGCGAAGAAGCCGGTTTTCTATACCGGCGGCGGCGTCATCAATTCCGGCCCGGAGGCAACCCGGCTGCTGCGCGAACTGGTCGAGCTGACCGGCTTCCCCATCACCTCGACGCTGATGGGTCTCGGCGCCTATCCGGCTTCCGGCAAGAACTGGCTCGGCATGCTGGGCATGCACGGTTCCTACGAAGCCAACATGACGATGCATGATTGCGACGTTCTGGTCTGCGTCGGCGCGCGTTTCGACGACCGAATTACCGGCCGCATCAATGCGTTCTCGCCGAATTCCAAGAAGATCCATATCGATATCGATCCGTCCTCGATCAACAAGACGGTTCGCGTCGACGTGCCGATCATCGGCGATGTCAGCCATGTTCTGGAAGATATGGTTCGTCTGTGGCGCGCTCTGCCGAAGAAGGTTGAGAAGGCGCAGACGGCCGACTGGTGGGCGCAGATCGAGCGCTGGCGCGCACGCAATTCCTTCGCCTACAAGAACTCCAACGATGTCATCATGCCGCAATATGCCTTGCAGCGGCTTTATGAGGCTTCGAAGGGCCGCGACACCTATATTACCACCGAAGTCGGCCAGCATCAGATGTGGGCGGCGCAGTTCTTCGGTTTCGAGGAGCCGAACCATTGGATGACCTCGGGCGGTCTCGGCACCATGGGCTACGGCCTGCCGGCGGCCATCGGCGTTCAGGTCGCGCATCCCGACGCGCTGGTCATCGATATTGCCGGTGACGCCTCGATCCAGATGTGCATTCAGGAAATGTCCTGCGCCATCCAGTACGGTCTGCCGGTGAAGATCTTCATCCTCAACAACCAGTATATGGGCATGGTGCGCCAATGGCAGCAGCTGCTGCACGGCAACCGCCTGTCCAACTCCTATACGGAAGCCATGCCCGATTTCGTCAAGCTGGCGGAAGCCTATGGCGCGGTCGGCATGTATTGCGACGATCCGAAGGAGCTGGACGACAAGATTGCAGAAATGATCGCGGTCAAGAAGCCGGTCATTTTCGATTGCCGCGTCGCCAATCTTGCCAATTGCTTCCCGATGATCCCGTCTGGTAAAGCCCATAATGAGATGCTGTTGCCGGATGAGGCGACGGATGAAGCGGTTGCCAACGCCATCGACGCCAAGGGCCGTCAGCTAGTCTGAGCCGGGAGAGGAAAAGGACATGAACGCACACCTACAACCCACCGGCTCGGCCTATTTCATCCAGAAGGAAACGGCTGCCGTTGAAAATCACACGCTGTCGGTTCTCGTCAGCAACGAGCCGGGCGTCCTCGCCCGGGTCATCGGCCTGTTTTCCGGCCGCGGCTACAACATCGAAAGCCTGACGGTTTCGGAAACGGAACATGAGGCGCATCTGTCGCGCATCACCATCGTCACGCGCGGCACGCCCATCGTGCTGGAGCAGATCAAGGCGCAGCTTGAGCGCATCGTGCCGGTGCACCGGGTTCTCGATCTCACCGTTCGCGCCCGCGAACTGGGGCAGGAGCGGCCGATCGAGCGCGAAGTGGCGCTTATCAAGGTCGCCGGTTCCGGTGAGGACCGCGCCGAGACGCTGCGCCTTGCCGATGCGTTTCAGGCCAAGGTGGTGGATGCGACGGTGGAGCATTTCATCTTCGAGATCACCGGCAAGTCGTCGAAGATCGACCAGTTCGTGGCGATCATCAAGCCGCTCGGCCTGATCGAGATTTGCCGCACCGGTATCGCGGCGATGAATCGCGGCTCGCAGGGGATGTAACCTCCATATCCGGAGCATATGCTGGAATATAAGCCCGCGGTTCGCCGCGGGTTTTTTTATGGCCTCGCCCGGATCGACAGATGTTCAACCATATGGTTGACTTTCAGGGTGGATAGTCTATATTCAACAACATGGTTGAATTATCCGCTTCACATCTCGACACTGTCTTTCATGCCCTTGGCGACGCCACGCGGCGCACGATGCTACGCGATCTTTCCCTTGGTGAGCGAACGGTGAGCCAGTTGGCCCGGCCGTTCGACATATCGCTCGCTGCCGCTTCCAAACATATCAAGGCGCTGGAAAATGCGGGGCTTATCCGCCGCGAGGTGAGGGGGCGCATCCATGTCTGCCGCCTTGCGCCGGAACCGTTGGCGCAGGCGCATGAATGGCTCGATTTCTACCGACAGTTCTGGGGCAGCCGCCTCGATATTCTTGAGCAGATGCTCAGGGAGGATGATCAGGGAAAAATCCCTGCAGATGGAGGAAATGACAATGGCTGATATTGCAATGCCTGACGCCTATGGCCGTCTTGTCGAACCGACGACCCTTAAGATCGAACGGCTGCTGCCGGGGCCTATCGAGCGGGTATGGGCCTATCTGACACAAAGCGAGCTTCGCCGTCGCTGGCTGGCTTCCGGCGAAATGCGGCTTGCGCCCGATGCGCCGTTCGAACTCGTCTGGCGTAACGATGAGCTTTCCGTTCCGCCAGGCCGTCGCCCGGAAGGCTTTTCCGAAGAGCACAGGATGGCGTCCCGCATCATCACCGTCGTTCCGCCGCACCGCCTTGTCTTCAGTTGGGGCGAGGGCGCGGAGGTGTCCATCGAGCTTCAGGCTCTGGGCAAGGACGTGCTTCTGACGCTGATCCATCGCCGACTGGCGGATCGCACGGCCAAGCTCAATGTCAGCGCCGGCTGGCACGTGCATCTCGACATTCTCGCTGCCCGGCTTCAGGAAGAGGAACCGGGACCCTTCTGGGATACCTGGCTGGGGCTGAAAGAGGAATATGAGCAGCGCATACCGTAATGAAGCGCGGTGCGTTCTCATGGTCTGACGGCGCGGCTTGTCGCGCCGTTTCTTCGCGTCCGGGACTGATGACGCATCCCAGAACAGCAGGCCTGCTTTTCGGCATGGCGTTCACATTCCGATTCAACCGCTTGAGCGATTGATTCCGGAGTGTTTCGTAACCCTCTGTTACCTCACAGCATTTCCAGCGAAGTTTTGCGCATCGGCGGCGGGAAGACGGCGTCGAGAGCGGCCCAGTCTTCCTCGGTTATTTCAAGATTGGTCGCGCCGCGATTTTCCTCGACACGGGAAACACTGGCGGATTTCGGGATGGCGATGACGCCGTCCCTCTCCAGAAGAAAGGCGAGCGCCAGTTGCGCCGGTGTCGCCTGATAGGCCTTGGCGATGCGGATGAGTTCGTGGTTCTTCAGGATGCGGCCCTGCTCGATGGGGGAATAGGCCATCAGCGGCACGCCGCGCTCCTGGCACCAGGGCAGCAGC
>Ga0209371_1002099_pt1 | contig 11822 bp, 9 predicted proteins | sample AgamicAtAmrz_FD_187165 | JGI IMG/M metagenome (GOLD analysis project Ga0209371, IMG submission 187165) | Agave microbial communities from Guanajuato, Mexico - At.Am.rz (SPAdes) (version 2) | ecosystem: Host-associated > Plants > Roots > Rhizosphere | place: Guanajato, Mexico | collected 2012-06-07
TCACATCTGCGCGAAAACCTATGTACGGGTAAGTTAATCTCTGAGCGTGAATTAAATAGCAACCGCCTGTTCCCTATACCAGAACCTCATCAGAAAGGTACCAAAATGAAATTTAACCTCGCATTAGTCAGTGCATGTGTGGTTTCAGCGTGCATGTTATTCACAACACCCTCATTCGCTGCCAAACCTTACGATATAGCCGTGGTGGCCAAAGTTACCGGTATTCCGTGGTTCACCCGCATGGAAGTCGGCGTAAAAGAAGCCGCGCAGAAACTGGATGTTAACGCCTATCAGGTTGGCGCCTCGACGCCCGATCCGGCGCAGCAGGTCAAGGTGATTGAAGATCTGATTGCCAAAAAAGTTGACGCCATCATTGTGGTGCCAAACGATGCCAAAGTACTGGAGCCGGTACTGAAAAAAGCGCGCGACCAGGGCATCGTGGTATTAACCCATGAATCGCCGGACCAGCAAATTGGTCAGTGGGATGTCGAAACCATCGACAGCCAGAAATATGCGGAAGCCAATATGGACGAGCTGGCAAAAGATATGGGTGGCAAAGGCGGTTATGCCATTTATGTCGGCTCTTTGACCGTGCCATTACATAATGCGTGGGCCAATGCGGCAATCAAATATCAGAAAGAAAAATACCCGGACATGCATGAAGTCACGTCACGCCTGCCAGTGGCTGAAAATATTGATAAGTCATACTCCACCACGCTGGATTTGATGAAAACCTATCCTGATCTGAAAGGAATTATCGGTTTCGGTTCCCTTGGTCCGATTGGTGCCGGTCAGGCGGTTCAGCAGAAGCGGGCGAAAAATAAAATCGCGGTTGTCGGTATTGCGATGCCAGCACAGGCTGCGCCATATCTGATGCGCGGTGACATCAAAAAAGTCCTGCTGTGGGATCCAAAAGATGCCGGTTACGCTCTGGTTTCGGTTGCCGATCAGCTGCTGCAGGGTAAAGAAGTCACTAAAGACCTGAGCATTGAAGGTCTGGGCAAAGCCGACGTCGATATGGATAAGAAAGTGATTCGCTTTAATAAAATTCTTGAAGTAACGCCAGAGAATGCGAAATCACTTGGCTTCTGATCAGAATGTTTAACACCTTAATTTAACGGAGATAGATTATCTCCAGCGCCACACCAGGCAAATAGAAACAGATACGGCGTTGTATGTTGTGCTGTATCTGAACTTCTACTCAGAAATTGAAAACATATACCCTGAATAATTCGCGTCAGGCGCGGCGAAAGTCAGTGAAATTCGATGAGATATAAATGATTCGGATAAGCGAACATCGCCAACACCCGGCTGGAAATAGGATGGGCAGGCTTAAGGATCTATGATGAATACGCTCAGCACGTCCCCCGCCAATGCTGAGGCCTTTATCAGCCTCGAAAAAATAAGTAAAAAGTTCCCCGGCGTATTAGCACTGGATAATGTCAGCCTGACGCTGAATAAAGGTGAGGTGCATTGTCTGGCCGGGCAGAATGGCTGCGGCAAAAGCACCATAATTAAAGTCATTTCCGGGGTTTATCAACCGGAAAAAGGCGCGGCCATCACGCTGGACGGAAAACTCTTTCATACCCTGACGCCACAGCTGTCTTCTTATTACGGCATTCAGGTTATTTATCAGGATTTGTCGTTATTTCCCAATCTGTCAGTCGCCGAAAATATCGTCATTCACCGCTATTTACCGGGCGGTGATTTCTGGGTACATCGCGAGTCAATGCGCAAAAAAGCGCTGGCGGCGATGCAACGGGTCGGTGTTGCTCTGGATCCGGATCGTAAAGTTGAAAAGCTGTCGATCGCCGACCGCCAGTTAGTGGCAATATGCCGTGCCATCGCTGCTGACGCCAGTCTGGTGATTATGGATGAACCGACGGCGTCACTGACCCGCAGCGAGGTGAATGGTTTGCTGCGGGTGGTGAATGAACTCAAAGCCGCCGGTATCTGCGTGGTGTTCGTCAGTCACCGTCTCGATGAAGTGATGGAAGTGGCCGATCGTATCAGCGTGATGCGCGACGGCAAACTGGTCGGCACCTATCCGGCCAGTGAACTCGACAGCCATGAACTGGCGTTCCTGATGACCGGGCAGCGTTTCACCTATAGCCACCTGCCGCACCGGGCGCCCGCCGATGTGACGCCACTGCTGGAAATCAGCCAGCTGAGCCGCAAAGGGCAGTATCACAATATTTCGCTGTCGCTGCGCCAGGGAGAAATTACGTCGATTATCGGCCTGCTCGGTTCGGGCCGCACGGAACTCTGTCTGAGCCTGTTTGGCATGAGCCAGCCGGACAGCGGAGAGATCCGCATTAACGGCAAGGTGGTGAAATTCCACTCTAACCGCGACGCCATTCGTCACGGCATCGCTTATGTGTCGGAAGACCGACTGACGCAGGGGCTCATCATGGATCAATCCATTTATGACAACACGCTGGTATCGATTTTCGACAAGCTGCATACCGGCACCGGATTAATGGATCACCGCAAAGCCGCGGCGGTGGTTAAAGACCTGATCCGTGACCTGAACATTAAAGTCCCGGACAGCAGTTTACCGGTTAAAACGCTCTCCGGCGGCAATGCGCAACGTATCGCCATCGCCAAATGGGTGGCGACGCGGCCCCATATCCTGATCCTCGATTCACCAACGGTAGGGGTGGATATTGCCAATAAAGAAGGCATTTACCGCATTGCCCGCGATCTGGCGGAATCCGGCATGGCGGTGCTGATGATTTGCGATGAAATCCCGGAAGCGTATTACAACAGCCATCGCGTGCTGGTGATGCGCAAAGGCGAACTGGTAGCGGAGTTCGCGCCGCACCAGAGCAGCGAAGCGCAGATTGCGGAGGTGATTAATGGGTAACAAATCGCTATCGAAACTGTTTACCCAGCACGAATTCTGGCTGGGATTACTGGTGCTGCTGCTGGTGGTGGGTCTGAGCGCCAGCAGCAGTGAATTTATGACGCTGGGTAACCTGACAGACGTCGCCACCAGCTATGCCATTCTGGGCATTCTGGCCTGTGGACTGTTTGTGGTGCTGATTGCCGGCGGCATCGACATCTCCTTTCCCGCTGTCACCTCCATCGGTCAGTACGTGATGGCGAGCTATATCATTCATCACGGCGGCAGCTTTCCGCTGGCGTTTGCCATGTCGATGGGGATCGGGTTGCTGCTCGGCCTGGTCAATGGTTTTCTGGTGTACTGGCTGCGCGTGCCGGCCATCATTATCACCATCGCGACGCTCAACCTGTTTTACGGTTTGCTGGTGTATCTGACTAACGGTACCTGGTTGTACGGTTTCCCCGACTGGTTTATGAACGGGATCAGCTGGTTCTCCTTCACCGCCGCCGACGGTTACGACTATGGCCTGACCCTGCCGCTGCTTTGCCTGCTGGGGGTGATCATCGTTACCGGCGTCCTGATGAATCGCACCCGCGTGGGCCGCCAGATTTACGCCATGGGCAGCAACCGTGACGCCGCATCGCGTCTTGGTCTGAACATCCTGCGACTGCATTTTTACGTTTACGGTTTTATGGGATTGCTGGCGGGTATTGCTGCCGTGGTACAGGCGCAAATTACCCAGTCGGTGGCACCTAATTCCCTGCTCGGTTATGAACTGACGGTGCTGGCGGCGGTGGTACTAGGCGGCACCAGCATGACCGGCGGGCGCGGCTCGCTAACCGGCACCATTCTGGGCGTGATGCTGCTGGCCTTCCTGCAAAATGGCATGACCCTGCTGAGCATTTCATCTTACTGGCATCAGGTGTTCAGCGGCGCGATCATTCTGGTCAGCATTAGCAGCACCGCGTGGAACGAAAAACGCAAACTGGCGAAGGGGATGTGACATGACCACCTTAAACCGATTCTTCCCCGGCGACCGCATCATCCGTTTGCAGTTGCTGATCATTGTGGCCGTTGCCGTGCTGTTCTCCTTTACGCTGGGTGGCAGTTTTTACAGCGTCGGCAATTTCCAGTCGATCTCCTCGCAGTTACCGATTCTGGGCATGCTGGCGCTGGGGATGGGCATTACCATGCTGACCGGCGGGATCAACCTTTCGATCATTGCCGGTGCCAACGCGTGTTCGCTGGTGATGGCGGCGATTCTGGTGGCGCATCCGAACCAGCCGGAATATGTCGCACTGGCGCTGCTTGCGGGTCTGGGTGTGGCGCTGGTGATTGGGGTGCTCAATGGCGCGCTGATTGCCTTTATCGGGGTTTCACCGATTCTGGCGACGCTCGGCACCATGACGCTGATCGCCGGGCTGAATATTCTGCTGACCAACGGCGCGGTCATTTCCGGTTTCCCGCCGGTAATTCAGTATCTCAGCAACGGCAGCCTGCTGGGTATCCCGGTCGCCCTGGTGTTATTCCTGCTGGTGGCGCTGCTGCTGTGGGTGTTTCTGGAACACACTACGCTCGGCCGCAGCCTGTATCTGATGGGTTCCAGCGAGCAGGCGACGCGGTTCAGTGGGGTCAACACGCACAAAGTCACCATCGCGGTGTACGTGCTTTCAGCTCTGCTGGGGTGGGGCGCGGCACTGCTGATGATGTCCAAATTTAACTCGGCACAGGCTGGCTACGGCGACTCCTATTTGCTGGTGACCATTCTGGCCTCGGTGCTTGGCGGCATTAACCCTGACGGCGGTTTTGGCCGGGTGATTGGGCTGGTGCTGGCGCTCATCGTGCTGCAAATGCTGGAAAGCGGCCTGAACCTGATGGGCGTCAGTAGTTACCTGACCATGGCGCTGTGGGGTTGTGTCCTGATCCTGTTTATCGCTCTGCAAAACAGAAAATCATAAGCGAAAGCTTTTCAAGAAAGGAAAGAACATGGCGAGTTATTTTATTGGCGTCGACGTAGGAACCGGCAGCGCCCGCGCGGGCGTCTTCGACATGACTGGCCGTATGCTCGGCCAGGCCAGCCGGGAGATCACGCTCTACCGCCCGAAAGCTGATTTTGTTGAGCAATCCTCTGATGAGATCTGGCAGTCCGTGTGTAACGCGATTAAAGACGTGGTCAGTCAGGCGGATATCAACCCGATTCAGGTCAAAGGCATCGGTTTTGACGCCACCTGTTCGCTGGTGGTGCTGGATAAAGAAGGCAAACCGCTGACCGTGAGCCCGACCGGGCGCAGCGAGCAGAACATTATTGTCTGGATGGATCACCGCGCTATCACGCAGGCAGAACGCATCAATGCCACCGGCCATCGCGTACTGGAGTTTGTCGGCGGGATTATCTCGCCGGAAATGCAGACCCCCAAACTGCTGTGGCTGAAACAGCACATGCCGACCACCTGGAGCAACGTCGGGCATCTGTTCGACCTGCCGGATTTCCTCACCTGGCGCGCCACCCAGGATACCACGCGCTCTTTATGTTCTACCGTCTGCAAATGGACCTATATCGGCCATGAAGACCGCTGGGATCCGAGCTATTTCCGCCAGATTGGCCTGGAGGATTTACTGGAAAACAACGCGGCAAAGATCGGCAGCGAAGTGAAAACCATGGGTGAGCCGCTGGGGCATGGCCTGACGCAGCGCGCCGCCGCAGAGATGGGGTTAATGGCGGGCACGGCGGTCAGCGTTTCGATTATTGATGCGCACGCCGGCAGCCTCGGTATTCTTGGTGCCAGCGGCGCATCTGGCGAATCAGCGGATTTTGACAACCGCATCGCGCTGATTGGCGGCACGTCCACGGCCCATATGGCGATGTCGCGCAGCGCGCGCTATATCGGCGGCATCTGGGGGCCGTACTATTCGGCGATTTTGCCGGATTACTGGCTGAACGAAGGCGGGCAATCCACCACCGGCGCGCTGATTGACCATGTGATACAGTCGCATCCGTGTTATCAGGATCTGCTCAAGCAGGGCAAAGACAGCGGCAAAACCATTTATGAAGTGCTCAACGGCATACTGCGCAAGATGGCGGGTGAACCCGAGAATATTGCCTTCCTGACCAAAGACATTCATATGCTGCCTTATTTCCATGGCAACCGCTCACCGCGTGCCAATCCGACCCTGACCGGCACGCTGACTGGCCTGAAACTGTCACGCACGCCGGAAGACATGGCGCTGCATTATCTCGCCACCATTCAGGCGCTGGCGCTTGGCACTCGCCACATTATCGAGACCATGAACCAGAGTGGTTACTGCATTGATACCATTATGGCCAGCGGGGGCGGCACCAAAAATCCCATCTTTGTACAGGAGCACTCCAACGCGACGGGCTGCGCGATGCTGTTGCCGGAAGAGAGTGAAGCCATGTTGCTCGGCAGCGCCATGATGGGCACCGTGGCGGCGGGCGCGTACGACTCTTTGCCCGAAGCGATGGCCGCCATGAGCCGCATCGGTAAGACCATCACGCCGCAGACCAACAAAATCAAAGAGTATTACGACCGTAAATACCGCGTATTCCATGAGATGTACCACGACAGCATGAAATACCGGCAGCTGATGCAGGGAAAAACTGAATAAATGCGGAAGAAGCAGGGCTGTAATCACAGCCCTGTTACGGAAGCGGCGGTTGCGGTTATTTTTGTCCATCCGCCTGAAGTACCCTTTTCGCCACAATCCGCATTTCCACCAGAGCGTTTTCCGGAATGAACTCTGATACGCCGATGGCAGACCATGCCGGGTAGGGGGCTTTGATATACACATCTTTGACCTTAGAAAATACTCCGATGTGTTTTTTAAGATCGATATGAAAGGTGGTCATCTCCAGTATATGTTCATAGTCCAGTCCGGCAGCGTTTAAATACACACCCAGCTTATAAAACGCATCATGGAATTGTTCTTCAGGGTGGGTACTTATCGGTTTGTCTTTCCGCGCTGCCGTCACCCCGGAAAGATACAGGGTGCCATCGGCTTCGATAACGGGAGAGAAGTGCCAGTCATGGTAATAGTGCTGAAATTCTTCAGGAACGATTGATTTTTTCATGGTTTTTTCTCTGATTGATGACCTGGGCAATGGCCGCCTGTTTAAAATCCTATGCCTGGCGAACTGCCCGATCGGGTACTCTTAACATAAAACGGCGCAGAAGATCCGCAGCAGGTCGGTGTCATCGCCTTTTTTATTTTTCCGCAGGTGATACCGCTGAGCGAAATCGGGTTATTGTCATCGCTTACCCCGCTTAAGATCAGGCCGGACACAGTGTGGCAGACGGTGCCGGACGACTGAAGGAGACGATGATGCACCGGGTAGGTTTACTGATTTCCGATTATTTCCAGGTTCTGGGATTATCCACGCTGAGCATTTTTGAGTTTGCCAATCAGGTAAACGGCGAACCGTTTTATCACTGCACGGTTTATTCAGAGCGCGGTGGCACGGTGCAGTCCTCTTCCGGCTTCGGCGTGGACAGCCAGCCGATTCATGCAGAGATGGAAATGGATACCTGGCTGGTCGCAGGCGTAATGACGCCGCTGGAGCTGCCGGCCACAGCGGGCATCGTTGATTTTCTGCAGGTGCACGCGCCCCGGGCCCGCCGGGTGGCCGGGATCTGTACCGGCGCATTCGTGCTGGGGCAGGCCGGTCTGTTATCGGAGCGCCGCGCCACTACGCACTGGGTACATGCCCAGAGTCTGCAACTGCTGCACCCGACGACGCGGATAGAAGAAGACCGCATCTTCATTATTGACGATCACATCTGGACCTCGGCAGGACTTACCGCCGGGCTGGATATGGCGCTGGGAATGGTGGAGAAAGATCTCGGTGCCGAAGTGGCGCGCAGCGTGGCACACCTGCTGGTCATGCATCACCGCCGCTCCGGCGGACAGACGCAGCACTCTGAGATGCTGATGCTCTCTCCGCGCAGTGACCGGCTGCAGTCGGCGCTGGAATATGCGCGCAACAATCTCAACAAAGCGCTGACCATCGAAGACCTTGCGGATGCGGTTCACCTCAGCGCGCGGCAGCTCAGCCGCCTGTTCCGTTCTGAGACGGGCAAGTCGCCAGCCAAAGCCATTGAGGGATTACGACTGGAAAACGCCCGCTTGCTGATCGAGCAGAGCAGGCTGCCGATGGAGGTGATAGCCCGTGAATCCGGCTTCCGCGATCGCCGCCATATGCGGGAAGTGTTCATTCGCGGTTACGGCATCCCGCCGCAGTCGCTGCGTACCGGTAAAGCCTGACGCGGGCTGTCCCGCCTGAACGCCTTCTGATCACGATGGCCGGAATCCCGGTCATCATGTTGTCCGAAATCACGACCTTTCTCGTCAGCCGCGCCGGTGCGCGACTGCGTACTATGAATTCACCAACCCGATAACTGACAAGGTGAATATCATGACGCAGCAGACACACACCAACCGCGGCACTGCCGTTGTCACCGGTGCCTCTACCGGTATGGGCGCACTGTACGCCGGCCGCCTGGCACGCATGGGCTATGACCTGATCATCGTGGCCCGCAATCACAACCGCCTGAACCAGCTGGCTGAACACATCACTACCGACAGCGGCCGCAGCGTGGAAGTCATCACCGCGGACCTGGCCGATGCTGCACAGCTGAACGCGCTGGAAGAAAAGCTGCGTCAGGACGCGAGCATCACACTGCTGGTGAATAACGCCGGCATCGGCACCCATACCCCATTGCTGGACAGCGACGTGACGCAGATGAACGCCATGATTAACCTCAACGTCATCGCGCTGACCCGCCTGACCTATGCGCTGGTGCCGGGCATGGTGGCGCGCGGACGCGGCGCCATCATCAACATCGCCTCGATCGTCAGCATTGCGCCTGAACTGCTGAACGGTGTTTACGGCGGCAGCAAGGCTTACGTGCTGGCGTTCAGTCAGTCGCTGCACCATGAACTGGCCGGTAAGGGGATTCAGGTGCAGGCCGTACTGCCTGGCGCTACCGCGACGCCGTTCTGGGATAACGGCGGTCTGCCGGTTGACCAGCTTGACCCGAACATCGTCATGAGCGCGCAGGAGATGGTTGATGCGGCGCTCACCGGCTTCGCCCGCGGCGAGCTCATTACCATTCCGTCCCTGCAGGACGAAGCGCTCTGGACCCGCTATGAGCAGGCGCGTCAGGCCATGATGCCGCACCTCGGCAGCGACGCGCCGGCTGAACGCTATCGGCCCGTCTCTGTGCACTGAACGCCCCCCTTATTCAGAATCGCAATCCCAATAACTGTCCCATTAAGGAATCAGATCATGAAACTGACCGATAACACCATCTTCATCACGGGCGGCACTTCTGGCATCGGCCGCGCCATGGCAGAAAAATTTCATCAGCTGGGCAACCAGGTGATTATCTCCGGACGCCGCGAGGCGCTGCTGCAGGAAGTCACCGCCGCCAGTCCGGGCATGGACTATGTGGTGCTGGACGTCACGCGCGCCGACAGCATTCAGGCCGCGGCACAGAGCGTGCTGGAACGCTATCCGGCCCTGAACGTGGTCATCAATAATGCTGGCATCATGCCGTTTGACAACGCGGCGGGCGAACTGGATGACGTGCAGGCGGTGACGCTACTGAACACCAACATTCTGGGCCCGGTGCGCGTCAGTGCGGCTTTCATCGAACACCTGAAGCAGCAGCCGGACGCGGTGCTGATTAACAACAGCTCGGTGCTGGCCTTCCTGCCGCTGGCGACCAACGCACTTTACTCGGCCACCAAGGCCGCGATTCACTCCTATACCCTGTCGCAGCGCTTCCTGCTGCGTAATACCGGCGTGCAGGTCATCGAAATTTCACCGCCGTGGGTGGATACCGATCTGATTTATAAAAGCGGCGACCCGCGCGCCATGCCGCTGGACGCCTTCATCAGCGAGACGTTTGAAAAGCTGGGAACCGACACGATCGAAGCGATTGTCGACCGCGTGCTGCCGGTGCGCGATAACCCGGGCGCGAACGAGCATACGCTGGTGAATCAGTTCAACCAGTCTGTGGCGGATAACCCGATTCCTGTTCAGTAAACATTTCAGGGGCAGCGCCCCTGAAGTTTATGCCGGAGAGAAATAATGAACGCTGTCATCACCTCTTCCCAGCGCCGCGCGCTGCGTGCGCTGAGCATTGCCTACTTCGTACAGGCTACCGGCGCGCTGTCTGTCGCTGGCAGTCTGCCGGCCATTTCAGCAGCCTGGCAGCTGACTGATGCGCAGAGCGCGCGCTTACTGAGTGTTTTCGGACTCACCTTCGCGCTGGCGGCTCCGCTGGTACAGGTGCTGTTTGGTCACCTGCGCCGTCGCCGGCTGGTGCTCACTGGCATTGCACTGTTTAGCCTGGGCGCCTTCGCGTTTGTGCTGTCGCCGGGCTACAACGCACTGCTCGCCTCACGCATCCTGATGGGGGCCGGCGCCGGGTTCATCGGTCCGGTGCTGGTTGCGCTGGGCTCCGAACTGGTCCATGAACAGCAGCGCGGCCGGGCCATCGGCATGGTACTGCTCGGAGTATCGATGGCAAGCCTTGCCGGTATTCCGCTCGCCGCCTGGGTAGCCAGCCTGTGGGGCGCGAAAGCCCTGTTTGTGCTGGTCGGATTGCTAAGTCTGCTGAGCGGGCTGAATATTTTGCTGACGGTGCCGGATGACAGCGCGGGAACGCGCATCCGGCTGCGTGAGATGGCCGGCGTGCTGGCCGATGGCAAATACCTGACGGCTTTCCTGGTGGTGTTTTTTATTACTTCCGGCGTTTACAGCTTTTACGCTTTTATCGCGCCGCTCATTCGCGACACCTACACTGGCGGCACGCATGCGGTCTCCGCAGCGCTGGCCGTGCTGGGCGTTGCCGGCGTGCTGGGCAATCTCTGGGTCACCCGCGCGGCGACACGCTTTACCGCTGAGAAGCTGCTGCTGAGCGGCATGACGCTGCTCATCGTCGATACGGCGCTTATCGCCGTGCTGCCGAAAGCGCTGGGCGTGCTGCTGGCGGCACTGGTGGTCTGGGCGTTTGCCACCGATCTGCTCTGGCCCAGCCAGCAGCGCCGGATTGTCGAGCTGGCATCAGTCCGCCATCGCGGCATTGCGCTGGCGCTGACCAGTGCCTTCATGTTTGGCGGTATCGGCTTTGGCTCTGCGGTCGCATCATGGATATATCCACTGGCCGGCTTTTACGGGCTGATCGGCATGTCGGTGGCCTTTATTCTGCTGGCGATGCTCAGTCTGCAGCTGTCAGAAAAGCGCAGGCAACCGGTAAACATCGCTGAGTGCGGTCAGCGTCAGGCCTGAATCGGTGGACGCCTCTTACCCGGTGCCGCGAAGCGAATGCTGGCCTGGCATGCTCTGCGTATTAAATACGTGACGCCAGCAGGGAAGGGGACCGGCTGGCTGCGGACAGGCTTTTACCGAACGTCCGGTATGCGATCCCGGCAGGCCTATGACGATGATAACTCAGGGAAACAATCTCCCGTTGACACCTTAAAGTGCCCATTGTATAAAAGCCCGCTTCGTTAATGAGTTTCATTTGCATTAAAGCGGCGCGGGCTTCTCAAAACAATATCAATGGGGATAGGGGTAAATGAAAAAGGTCATCTGCACGTTATGTTTGGTGTTTGCATCGGTTAGCTCTGCGCTGGCCACCACCTATCCTCTCACGATTGAAAACTGCGGCTATAAAGAGACCTTTACCAAACCGCCTGAGCGCGTGGTGGCGCTGGGGCAAAATACCGCAGAAATTTTGCTGCTGCTCGGCCTGCAGGGTAAGGTCATCGCCAGTGCATTCTGGCCGACTAAAGTGTTGCCACAGCTGGCTGAACAGAATGCAAAAATCAAAACGCTGACGGTTGAAATCCCCACCCTTGAATCCGTGCTGGCGCAAAACCCGGACTTCGTTCCTGCCCAGACGCCGCTGCTGCTGGGACCCGAGAGCAAGGTGGCAAAACGCGAAGATTT
>Ga0209371_1002115_pt1 | contig 11746 bp, 20 predicted proteins | sample AgamicAtAmrz_FD_187165 | JGI IMG/M metagenome (GOLD analysis project Ga0209371, IMG submission 187165) | Agave microbial communities from Guanajuato, Mexico - At.Am.rz (SPAdes) (version 2) | ecosystem: Host-associated > Plants > Roots > Rhizosphere | place: Guanajato, Mexico | collected 2012-06-07
CGCCCGTCGCGCGCCCGGCGGTGTCACGGGCTGCGCCCAAACCACCGCCGGGCAGCGCGCCGAACGAAAGATCCATCCACGGCCCCGCATCAGCCGGCATCAGCTCGTTGTGGTTCAGGGCCTGTATACGGGCGGTTATGAGCACCACAAGGTTGGTGGTGCGTACGCGGTTGGATTCGTGGCGGAAGGCGCGCCCCAGGTAGGGGATATCGCCCAGGATGGGCACCGAGCTGGTAGAGCGATCGGTCTGCGTCGATCGCAGCCCACCCAGGAGAACCCCCTGGCCATCCTTGAGCTGTACCCGCGTGATGATGCGGCGTGTGTTGGTGATGATGTCGGCGGCGGTGTTGTCGTCCGAGACGCTAGAGGCCGACTGACTGACCTGCAGCTCTATCGCGTTGGATGGCGTGATGAAGGGCGTGACCTGCAGGGTGACACCCACATCCTGGCGCACGATGGTCTGAAACGGATCTGATGCGGGTGTGGAGCCGCTGGTGGTCTGGCCGGTGATGAATGGGACGTTCTGGCCGACGACGATGGAGGCGGGCTCACGGTTGAGGGTCAGAAGCTGGGGCGTGGATAACAGGTTGCTGGTGGAGCTGGAGCGCACCGCTTGCAGGAAGGCCGAGATGGTCGGCCCAGAGAATGTGAGGCTGAAGCCCAGGTCGGAGCGATCCGAAGATCGGATGGTGCGGCCCGACAGATCGAGGCGGTTGGAGCCGGCAGCGGCATTGAGCCCCAGGGCTTCGAAGTCGTTGTCGGAGAGTTCAGCCACCACCGCGGTGATCTGCACCTGTCGCCGCGGTCGGTCTATTTCGGTTACCACCTCTTTGATGGCGTCGAGCTGGGGGCGCGTGGCGGTGACGATCAGGGCGTTCGAGGTCGGCGACGGCGTGACGAGCACCTGGCCGGTTGTGCTGGCCTCATTGGTGCGGTCAGCGCGGGAGGCCAGCACATCGCGCACGGACTGTTCGGCAAAGTCGGACTGCAGGTGCTGGAGCTGAATCACCTCAGTGACCAGGACGGGTGATTCCTGAATCGGCTGCGCGCTGATGCGGATGGCGTTGGGGCTTTTGGAGTAGTGAAAGCCCGAGGACAGGACGGCGTTTTCCAGTAGCTGTTCGAGTTCCTGGGGGCCATCGAAGGTGGCGAAGATGGAGATCGGCGCGGAGCGGATATCAGAGCCGACCACCACCGATTTATTCAGCATCACGGCGGCCCACTCCACGAAGTCCTGCAGGGTGGAGTCGTAGAGTTCGATCTTGTCCACTGCAGCGCGGGCCAGGGTTGAAGTGAGTGCGAGCGGCAGCAGTGCCAGGGAGAGCCAGCAACGTTTCATGGCCTATTACCTGTAGACGGTTAGAGAGTCAGTGCCACGCAGCAACCGCACTTCTCGCGGCCCCCGTGGATCGATGGTGATTGCGCGGGACAGCAGATCCTCGGAGCGAATGCGCTTGCCGTTGGGATCAACGAACACGTAGCGGGCCTGCCCGGACATGAGTCCATAGGAGGCAATGCGCAGGCCGGCGAACTCGTCTTCAAGGGTGGCTTTCTTGTGCTCAGGCTCAGCGGCTTGTGCCTGTACGGGCGCGCTTGGGTAGCGGATCCAGGCAATGGCGGCGAACACCGGCAGCGAGACAAACAGGGTGATCAGGCCGCCCAGGAAAAAGGCGTTCACCACCCGAGTGCGGCGGAAGAAGATTTTGGTAGTGCGCATGAGAAACCCCAGGTCGCGAGGTGATGCAGGAGGGCGGCGACGCCAGTAGCCGGGCGGGAGCATGGAGTACGAGCCTTTGTCGTAGTCCTTGTTGTATTCCTGGGTGGTGTCGTAATAGCTGTAGAACTCTTTGCCCTGATAGAACCAGTCTTCCACCTTGGGTGAGTTGAACTTGGCGCCGTATTTCACGATGGCTTGATGCAGCTTTGGCAGGTTGCCTTTCCACATGCCAAAGCTCAGCACACGCAGCGGCAGGCGGAACACGAAGGGAATCTTCAGCTTGTCCCAGCGGTTGATGTACACCACGTGTTCAGCGATGGATTCGCGGATCTGCTTATCGATGACGTTGACGTTTTGCACGCACAGCCACAGATCCCAGCGGCGTTTACGCAGGAACAGAAAGAACTTCAGCAGGTCGGTACGGCCACCGGAATTCCAGTCGCGGGAGTTGAGCCACACGCCGGCTTCGTCGAGGAAGATCCCGCCGAATTTTTCCTCGTCGTAGGTTTCATGGCCGAAGCCCAGGCCGACCAGATCTTCAGCGGATGGCAGGTCAGGCAGGCGGACAAGACGCGAGTACTTGTTATCGCCCCGGCACAGCTTGTCCATCCTCACATCGACGTTGACGGCGACGCGGCGGCGGGCCTTGAGGTATTCCAGAATTTTGAGAATGCACAGCAGGGTTTTGCCAGCACCCAGCTTGCCGGTAACGATATAGACGGCCACGGGCGATCCTCAGGTGTGGATAAACTTTTCGGTGAGCCGGTGGGCCCACATGAAGATCAGCGACTGCAGCCGGGCGAACAGCAAAATGGTGATGCCCGCGCTGAGGTTGGAAGGCAGAAACATGCGCCCAAAACTGATCAGGTCGGGCGCCATGGCATTTACCAGCCCACCGGCAATGCCGTTGATGGCCGCAGCGAATGCCATCAAGAGAACGCCGATTGCGCCAAGGATCGCGATGAACAAGGCCACCTTGCGAAAGAACTTGGTAATGAACTCAAAAAACGGTGTGATCAGCGGCGTAATAAACGCCAGCAGCCAGCCGTTGAGGCGCTTGAACAGGTTGGGGAAGAACTTTCCCAGCCAACCGGCAATCCAGCGGAGCCCGAACATCAGAAGCCTCCTTTCTCAGCTTTAGCGTTTTCCAGCCGCAGACCGGCATAGGCGATGCGCCACACCCCGATAAGGGTCAGCATCCAGATAATCCACTCGAGCAATGGCTTGATACGGCTCAGCTCGCAGGCGTCGAGGCGCAGGTTGGTGTGCAGCTTTCCGGCATCGATCTTCACGTCGAAGGGCGAACACGACGTGCTACGGGGTAATACGCCGTCGATGATGTAGATGGCCTTATAGGCAGCGGTGCCGGGGCCAAACCACTCGTTGTTAACGATGTTGGAGATGTCCGCCAGGGTGGCGATATCAGAGGCTTCCTGAGCCGCGAGCGTGTCAGTCATGCCCTGGCCGAAGGCACCAGCCAGATTGCCGGCCAGCCCTGCAGCCGCATCGCCGATGCTCTTGTCGTCGCCGTCACCTTCGCCGTCGTACTTTTCGCCCAGGGCATCTTCAGCAAACTCTTTGAAGGCATCGCCCAGGTTGCCCAGGGCCTTGCTGATGCCGTCCAGCAGGCTGTTGGTCTTGTCGATTTTCGGGCCGAGCTTTTCTTGGTCGCCGTCACCATCACCACCGGGCGTGCCGGGTTCTCCGTCGCCATCACCAGGGCCGTTGCCGTCGTCGCCGGGGTTATTGGGATCGGTCGGATCGGTGGGGTCTGTTGGATCAGTAGGATCGGTTGGCGGGCAGACCTCGCCGGTAGACGGGTCGCATTGCTTGGGCGGGTCTTTTACGCAAGTTGTACCCGACCATGTATGACCAGGGCCGCAGACCGGAGGCGGATCGGTAGGATCTGGCGGCTCGGTCGGATCAGTGGGATCGGTTGGCGGGGTGGTCGGGTCGGTGGGGTCAGTCGGCGGATTGCCGAGGCCGGAGGGCGTGTCGCCGCTCAGGCATACCTGCCCGTTGTAGGTAGCAAGGCCCCAGCAAGCGGAGATGCCTTGATCGTTGGTGCCGCACTCGCCAGACCAAGCAGCGCGGCAGCCCTGTTGGCAGATGTACTCACCGGGAAGACTGGTGCCACCGTTAGGAACGTTGGCAAAGAAGCTGAAGCGTTGCCCTGTGAGTGGCTCGCAATTAACGGGAGGCGTTTCACACTCGCCGGTTTGAGCGTTGTAGGTGTGCTGGGGAGTAGGACAAGAGTCGCCAAAGCGATAAGCCGACGACCAGCAAGAGTTTTGGGGATTGGGATTACCTTCGTACCGATAAGAGACACAAAATTGCATTTCAGTATCGGACTGCCAGCGAATAGCACCTAAAGCATGATCTACCTCACCGACAGATGCTGACTGCTTATACATGCGCACAAAATCGTTAGCGGCAGATAGAGCGCTTGAGAATCGCTGTGTAGAGGCAGAATGAGTCCAGTGATAGTCCTCAGCAAAAACAAACTGCCCCCACCCCATAAGGGTGAGAGCAAGTAGCAGGCGGAGGCCGAAAGCCGTACGCATCAGTCGACCCCCAACCCTGTTTAGGCGCCCGCAGCGCTGAACACGCGACCGGCGATCTTGAACAGGGCCACACCACCACGGATGACGCCGAACAGCACGGCACCAGCCGCCATCAGGGTGCCGAACGCGAGTGCCAGATCGGTGAAGACTTCGAGCAGCTCAGGCGGGACGGTGATTGCAGCATTGGCGGAACCGGCAGTCAGCGAGGCCGCACCGGCAGTGATCAGAGCGAGCGATTTGCCGCCCAGTGCTTTACCGACACTGGCCTCGTTCTGTACGAGCTGGCTGCCACGAATGGCAGCTTCTTTTTTGCTTTGGTACATGAGTTGTTTCCTCAGTTGGTTGAAGCGTCGACGATTTCCTTCCAGCCCAGCCGGAAGGCCCCCCAGGACACGCCAATCCCGAGAGCACCCACAAAGAGCCCAGCGATAACGAGGTACTGCCCCCAGGTGAAAGCCATAAACCGTTACCTCTGGTGCCCGTGGATAAGGCCAAGGGCGGCGATCATCACCACGCCTTGAATGAACTGCAGGGCCCAGAGATCACCGAGGGTGACGTTGGCCAGATAGGCGTCGATTCCCATGCAGTGAGCTCCAGGCGGTCAGGGTTAGGCTTTGGCCGGGTCGGCAGGCTTGCCGGTGTTGGCAGCAGGTGCCGGGCTCGCAGTGGTGCGGGCTTTGTTGTCCACGGCTTCGATATGCAGGGCGAGGTTCTTGCCCTTGTTCTGGCCGCCGCGGGCCACGTCGAAGGTGATGCGCACCAGTTGCAGGGGCTCAAACTGAGCGCCGGCCATGAACACTTCGTCGGCGGCGTCTTCAGCGATGGCCATGCCGATGATGGAGAGGCCGTGCTCGGTCTTGCCGTCCGGTTCGTCGCCGTAAAAGACCTTGGCGTATTTGGTGTCATCGACCTGAGTCATCTGAGTGCCCAGGAATGCAACTTCCATAGTCGAACGTGCCATTGAGTGTTTCCTCTTTTCAGTTGCGCGTTATTGCGCGGTTTTGCCTTTCAGCAGGCCGAGCGAGTCCGTGCAGGTGAACTTCGAAGTTCAAAACCTGCAGGTGCTTATCGGTCTACCGGGGGTTAAAGCCGGGTCAGGCGGTGCCTGATCGTTCATTCACACCAAGGGCCTTGCCCTTGTCATCCCATTTCGCCACCGTCGCCCGCGACTGGCGGTGCGCGCGGTGAGCTGGCCGGGTGGTCGCGTTGGCCAGTCACGGACGCCGGAGGCGATTGATTCGGTTGCCCACCACGGCGCGGGCAAAACTCACGACGCAGCAGCAGGAAGGCGAACAACAGGCCGAGGGTCACGAAGCAGATGACCAACAGGCAGTACGTGATCACAACGAACAGCTCAGGCGACATAAACCACCCCATGAACGATTGGGCCTTGCAGGGCTTCTACGATTTCCTGCCATTCATCCAAACCCCAGTTTTCCGGGATGCCCTTCTCATTGGCAGCGTCCTGTTGGTGCTGGATGCGACCCAACTGCTGGCTGGCCAACGGCAGCAGCTCAGCGGCCTGGGCGACGGTCAGGACGATGCCGGGCATTACTCGGTCTCCCCTTCAAGGTCAGCGAGGCGACCTTCGTTGATGTCCTGGCAGTCGCGGCAAACGATGACGTCCGGGATGTCCGCCACGTTGAAGCCCTGGCAACTCACCACCAGGGTTTGGCCGCAGTAAAAGCACTCGCCTACAGGCATGAATCCGGTCAGGTCGTGCATGGCTCAGACTCCAACTCGAATAGATCCCAGCGCGGGACGTAGGGCGTTGGCTTGCCGATGTTTTCCACCATGTACCAGTACCGAGGCGGGCGCGGGGTTGGCGAGTGCTGGGGACAGGTAAAGCCCGAGACCCAGCGGTAGGTACTGCTCACGTGCAGCCAGTGCCCGTTCACCAGCCGCATTTGGCCAACGACCGGAAAACAGCGAACGAGGCGGCATTGGGCGCAGCGTGGCGACAGGCTGATAGGCCCCAGTCTTTTGACATAGCAGACAGAGCAGTCGCAGCCCGGCGCGTGCGGACGGTGCAGGTACTTGTGCATGCGTCATGGCCTCCGGTCCCCTTGCTGAGCCTGGGCGAACGAAGATTCCAGGCGGTGGACGAGTTCGGCGTTCAGGGAGCGGCGCGAAGCTTTGGCGGCTTGCTCTACCAGGGCGCGAAGGGCAGGGGGCATACGGAGCTTGAATTGCGGATCTGTGCGACTCATGCCGTCCACTCCTGCTCAAGCAGCCAATGGCGGAGCATGGCGCTGTTGACCATGCGGCGTTTGCCGAGCTTCACGGTGGGCAGCACACCACGCATGGCCCAGGAGCGGGCAGTGTCGTAGGTGATGCCGTTGCGATCCGCCCAGGTTTCGATGGTTTCAACGTCCTGTTGCGGGCCTATCAGCTTGTTGGCGTCCAGCTCTTCTAGTCCCATGTCGTTCCGTGCCTATTCGTGTCAATATTGGGAAATTGAACTTGCTTCGTGTTGAATGTACACAATGTATATAATACACGAGGTCCCAATAATGTATATAGAACATCAATGGCATTTTTCAATGGCAGACGGGATGGCCGATAGAGCACTTCAATTGCTGAGCAGCACCAGCCTGAAAGAGCTGGCACCTGTAGGAAGCAAGGACTATGTGCGGTGGCAGAACATCAAAAGAGGCAAAGCACGACTTGGTCCAGAAGAGATTGAACAGCTCGGAAAAATGTACGTGCAGTACAGATGGTGGCTAATGACCGGCGAAACGATGCCTGCTCAAGGTCAAACTAGCCCAGAGTACGACGAAGCAAACAGAAAATTGCCAAATCAGAGCGCGGGATAACCATCACGGCTGAAGTGGGTAAGCGTTGGTTTTCCAGATTAAGATAAGCTTGTGTTGAATAGGATTGAAACAAACAATCGTAGGTTTGACTGCCGATTTTAGCTAAGGACGGTAACTATGAGCCAAGATAAATCAACGCTTGCACCTGTGATATCGGTGCTCAATATGAAAGGCGGCGTAGGAAAAACAACAATAAGTGCTCATCTTTTTAGGCATATGATGAGTGTGACGGGTAAGTCGATACTTCTTTTGGACTTCGATCCACAGTTTAATTTAACCCAAACATTAATGACGCAAGCTAGATATAAGTCATTTAGGGAAAAAAATAAAACTGTTTTTTCAGTTATGGAGCCACCATCAACACCTTCAATGTTCAAGGTTGCAAAAAATCTAGGCCCTCCGCCTGAAGTTGATGACGTGAAGGAGCAATTGTTTTACTGGACTGCGACAGGTAAGACTGCTTTGGGATTAATACCAGGGGATTTTCGAATGATAAAGTATACCCTGGTAGATGACTCGAAAACTTTGCAGCCAGTACAAAAACGTTTTAATGATTTCATTGATAAAGCTAGGGCGCAGTATGATTTAGTTGTGATTGATTGTAATCCAAGTAGCTCATTCATGACTGTCTGCGCTATTAATGCATCTACGCACCTTCTAACGCCTGTAAGATCAGACAGGTATTCTGTTTTGGGGCTAGAGCTATTGGATGAGTTTGTGAATGGACTTCCAGTCATTGTGAAAAAACCTAAGCAGATAGTATTGATCAATGGCGGGCCTGGGAAAAGTGCCGAGAATGAGTTCGAAAGAGCACTGCGTGCTAATTCTAAGTTTGGTCCTCTGACATTGCCTACAATTCTTAGGTCTTCGACTTTGCTTGGAGCTAAGGAAGGTAAGGTTGGATGTGCTACTGATAAAAAGGTTGCACATGTGAATGCGTTAAAGAGGAATATGACCAATATTGTAAATGAGATTAAAGTTCCTCTAGGGTGGCTGCCATGAGCAATAATGTAAGGCGTCTCTATATGCTTCTTGCTGCAGCTGGTTTTCATCGCGAGGATGTAGAAGATCTATTCTATGATCTGCGTGATATGGGGGTTAAGAAGGCTGTCTCAGATTATGAGAAAACCTTAAAGAGCGGTTTTCTTTCCCGTGATAATCACCCGCAAAATCGAGTGAGCATTCATTCAAATGAATATGGCGTTGATGCGAAAGTTTATGACCTGCTGATTCGTGAATGCAATATGACAGCAAGGCAAGCATTTGTGATGTTTGAAGGTATATTGATGGAGATTTATCCCGATAGAAGCTTTAGCTCCCCAAATCCTAAGAACGGTTTTTCTGCGTGGATAAGATCTCTCAGTAAAAGTTTCACTGACTCTGAGCTTTTGCATGTTGCAAGTCGTTTGAGGAATCAAGTTGTGCACGGGTTGAGCGAGAGCAGTGATTGGGTACTTAAGGAATGAGTAGTGATGCTACAAATCAATTGGCCTTGTTGGTGGAAGCTGTTTGCTCGTACTCAGGCTCGCATGGGGCAAAAATAGTAGCTGATGTTGATCAGAAATCCTCACTGTTTCTTGAGTGGATTCCTTATTTAAATAGCCAGAAGACCGGTGTAGCGGACGAGCTTCTGGATGGCGCTGTATCGTCTTTGAGGGAGGCAGCCGCATGCGCAGGGTTAGGCCTGGTTCGCCCGGCATTACTTGCACTTAGAACACAAATTGACTTGGTGCTAGGATGGATTTACTTCAAAGATCATCGAGTGGAGTGGGAGTATTTAAATATTAGCGGAGATGGTTTCAAATTAAAAAAGGAGATATTGGATTATTTGTCTAAGCATGTTGCGGGTTATGGAACTAGGAATGGAATACTGAAAGATATAAAAAAGCGATTAGAGGTCGATCCTTACCGGCTGCTTTCTGCACATGTTCATTCTCAAAGTCTGTATACCTTGCCGCTAGTTGCCGAGCTTAAGGATGTTGTTGGTTCGGCGGGGACCCTAGAAGAACTGCCAATGCTAGCTTTCGAAGTTGATGAATATATTAGTGATATCTTATTTTCAATATACGCGCCTTGTTGGACACAGATTGCGTCGGCGTTAAAGCTTGAGTTAGATGTAAGATTCAAAACACCTGCGCAGAAAAATACATTTTACAGTTGCTAAATTAGACATTTCGTTCAGCATAAGTGACAGTGATTTAGTTATTTTGCAAGGAGTAGTAATGAGAGCTGACAGGGACGACATTCCTGATTATTTACGGCCAGGCAAGAAACAAGGCCTATGGCAAACGTTGGCAATCATGGGGGTAGGCTCAGCCATCTTTTGCGGACTGGTAGCGGTATTCGCAAAACCCATCGTGATCGACGTGGCACAGCTCAAACAGGCAATCCGCTTTGGCGGTGACCCCATATTCAGCCAGCAGCCTGTACAGCCTCAGCAGACACCAGCCGAGGCGCTTCAAGGCAACGACCAGGACTGGATCAGATCCAGCCAAGCCCAACAAACAATCCAAGCCAACCGCGAACTTGAAGAATGGTCACGCCAACGCGCCCAGGAAACTCAAGAGCGACAGACTTCGTTCAACGATAGCAACTACAAGCCGAAGCCAATCGCGAACACCTACGCCGCATCTACTTATCAAACCCAACCAGTGAGCCAGCCACAACGGCAGCAGCGGAAACAGGTGCGAGAGGTCAGCAAGTCCGGATACTGGTCTTGGGAAAACGGTCATCAGAAAAAGAGAGTAGGCGGCGAGTTTTCTTGGACAGAACGAAACGGAGTAATTGACCACTCCAGCGTCTGCCAGAACTATCAGAAAGGCTCTCTGATGTATCGTGACTGCAGGAAGGGCGCTAAGGAAGCATTCAAGAAAATGTGCGGAAGCTACGAGCCAGCTTGTAATCCGAGTAGGAATATGACGCTGTAAATGGGCGATAGGCGAAGCTTTCGGCTTCGATTCTAAGGACTATAAATTTTAATTTGGCGGAGTGCTAATGGGAAAGATACTAAAGATATGTGGGACGGTAGGAGGAGCGTTAGTCGTAGGTGCAGTGGGTAGCGGTATTTGGGAAAGAATTTTATCGCCAGCGATTAGTTTCGTGAGTGAGGGGATCGCTAATACGTTATCTAGGTATTCACAATCTTACTCAGACTCAATTTACAAGGGGGCCGCCAATATACACGGAGGTGCAACCGTTATCGATTTGTCCGTGCTGCTAGTTCAAATGGCGTCATTGGCTTTGTTTTCATACGGCTTTCATATGGTAATGGCGTCTAAGTATGGGCACGGTAGTGATCAACATAGAAGTTATTCGGTTTTTAATGGTTATATGCAGGTAGCATTTGCCGCAGTACTTTTTTTTCTTGGTGTATTCCTCAACGCAAAGTCAACTGCAGTTAAGGATGCAAGAGGCTATTCGCTCACAGGTATGGATATAGTTAGGCCATATATTGGAGATGAGGATTATTATAAATTAATGTCTCAGTTTTTAAGGGTCAAAACTGAGTCGGAATTCAAAGAGTTCGTTAGCGCCCTTCGTGAACGTTCAAATAATTCCGGTGTGAATATAGGGGATTTCAAGGAGTTCTAGTGAGCAGGCTAGTAGCGCAATGTGTCGATAAAGTGTCGAAAACACTGTGCCGCATAGCTACGAACTGACACGCTGAGGCCCAGCAAAATCACAGAATGGCACGCACTGTGACGTACTGAAACCGCTCAAAAACGGGTTCAAATCCCTATCTTCCCGCCATACCGAATAGCACAAAGCCCCTGAATCTTTTGAAGATCTCAGGGGCTTTGTGCTTTGGCGTAGAAGATTTAGTCCTCTTCCTAGAGCGGCGGGCTCACCCATGAACCGGCAGCCAACTGGCTTATTCCGGTGCTTTCCAGCACGCAACGCCCCCTCGCAGCCAAAGCCCTACTCATTTTCTATTCCCCACAACACCCCTGAAAGCTTTACGAAAGGTTTCAGGGGTACTAATGCTGTAACCGGTGAACCTCCGGCGGACGGCCCTCTAAAAAGCCGCCTAACAATAAAAATCAGTGGAGAGCCACCCCATGCTCGTCACCGCCCGCCGTGCCACGTCTGTCCTTGCCTTTCCCCGTTATGCCATTGCCTTCAGGCCACCTGCGCCGGGTTTGACCCTGGGCGCTGCCTGATCGGCTGCCTGGCGTAAGCCTTCGCGGCGCCTGCTAGAAATTCCGCTCGTACTACAAAAACAATTCAGAGGTGCGTTCCATGAATCCCATGTTTCGTCGTGTTCTGCTGTCCGCCTGCTGCGCGCTGGTGGTCGGTCATGCGCTGGCCGATGAGCCGCGTCGTCCCGAGTGCATCGCGCCGGCGTCGCCCGGTGGTGGCTTCGACCTGACCTGCAAGCTGGCGCAGAGCGCGCTGGTGCAGGAGAAGCTGCTCAAGTCGCCCATGCGCGTGACCTACATGCCTGGCGGCATCGGCGCGGTGGCCTACAACGCGGTGGTCGCCCAGCGGCCCGCCGATGCGGGCACCATCACCGCGTTCTCCAGCGGCTCGCTGCTGAACCTCGCCCAGGGCAAGTTCGGCCGTTTCGACGAGAGCGCCGTGAAGTGGTTGGCCGCCGTGGGCACCAGCTATGGCGCCATCGCGGTGCGTGCGGATTCGCCCTACAAGAA
>Ga0209371_1002123_pt1 | contig 11704 bp, 10 predicted proteins | sample AgamicAtAmrz_FD_187165 | JGI IMG/M metagenome (GOLD analysis project Ga0209371, IMG submission 187165) | Agave microbial communities from Guanajuato, Mexico - At.Am.rz (SPAdes) (version 2) | ecosystem: Host-associated > Plants > Roots > Rhizosphere | place: Guanajato, Mexico | collected 2012-06-07
GATTGGCGGCGGGCGCGTGCTGGATACGGCCAAAGCGGTGAATGCCGCGCTGGGCGATCGCGTACTGATTGCGCTGCCGACGCTGGCCGCAACCTGTGCAGCCTGGTCGCCGCTGGCGATAGTGTATAACGCGGCGGGCGGGCACCTCAGAAGCCAGCCGCTGGACGCCATGCCGGCGCTGATCCTGGTCGATAGCGCGGTGATTGCTCAAAGCGATGTGCGCTATCTGCGCGCCGGTATCGTCGACGCGCTGGCTAAATGGTATGAGTTTGAGCCTTATCAGCGTCACAACCCGCATCAGCTTGCGCTGGATGTGAAGGTATCGGCGGCGTGGCAGGCCGTGGAGGTATTCCAACGCTGGGGCGAGGTGGCGGTACGTGATAATCAGCAGCAGCAGGTTACGCAGGCGCTGGAAAAAGTGATTGAAGCCAATATCGTGCTGGCCGGGCTGGCGAACAGCGTGCGCGGCTCGCTGGATACGCCAGGCTTTGCGCATGTGATCCACGATACGCTAACCCATCAGCCCGAATTACATGACTGGCTGCATGGCGAAAAGGTGGGATACAGCCTGCTGATCCAGTCGCTGGTGGCGAACCATAACGATCGCCCCGACGGCACGTTACTGGCGTTGCTGCGTCATTTCCGCAGCCCGCTGCGTTTGCCTGCCTTGCAGGGAGATCGGGCCGCCCGCCTTGCACAGATTGCCGCCGGCATTCACTTTCCCGCCGCCAGCCTGGACCATTTGCCCTTTACCATCACGGCATCAGCGCTTAATGAGGCTTTATTGCTGACCGAGGCGCAGGATTTCGGTTCTCACTGACAGAATGGGGGGATGGTAACCGCCAGCCGCAACGGAAAATCCCCGAAAGCAAAAAGCCCGCTCAGGTAACCCTGAGCGGGCTTTTCAAATCTGGCTCCTCTGACTGGACTCGAACCAGTGACATACGGATTAACAGTCCGCCGTTCTACCGACTGAACTACAGAGGAATTGTTGGAACGGGGCGCATAATATCTATAGCGATTTGCGATGTCAAAGCCTGTTTGCACTTTTTTCGCTGACTGCTGCATTAATCGGCAATTAAGCGGCGGGCATCGCCCGACGCGAAAAACGCCGTCGGCCAGGCTTTGCGTAGCGCCTCGCAATCCGTGAATGTAACCGCTGAATAACGCAGCAATTTTCGTCAGCATGATCACGTTTATTTCATTTTCACATTGTTCAGACGGATTTTGAAATATACATTCCATCGACGCGCCTCGTTCACCCGTAAGGAACCCCAATGAAAAAGGTCAGGATAGGTTTGATCGGCACCGGCTATATCGGACGCTGCCACGCGATTGCTTATGCGCAGGCGGCCACCGTCTTTGCGCTGAAAGGCGAGATCGTGCGCGAGATGGTGGCGGAGGTCAGCCCGGCGGTCGCCAAAGCGCAGGCCGCGGCGCTGGGTTTTGCCCGCTGGACAGGGGACTGGCGCGAGCTGGCGGCAGACCCGGCGATCGACGTGGTGGATATCTGCGCGCCCAATTTTCTGCACAAAGAAATGGCGCTGGAGGCTATCCGCCACGGCAAGCATGTCTATTCTGAAAAGCCGCTGGCGCTGAGCGTGGCGGATGCCGAGGAGATGACGCGGGCCGCCGCGCAGGCCGGGGTGAAAACGCTGGTGGGCTTTAATTATATGAAAAACCCTACCAGCCAGCTGGCGAAAGAGATTATCGCCAGCGGCGAGATAGGCGAGGTGGTGCATTTTTACGGCACGCATAATGAAGATTATCTCGCCAGCCCGCAGGCACCGCTGGACTGGCACTGTCAGAAGGCGCTGGCCGGGCTGGGCGCGCTTGGCGACCTGGGCGCGCATATCGTTAATATGGCGCATTATCTGGTAGGCGAAATCCGCGAGGTTTCTGGCGATATGCAGACGGTGATCGGGCAACGTCCCGATGCAAAAAATCCCGCCGTGCTGCGCGAGGTAGAAAACGAAGATCAGGCCAGCGCGCTGCTGCGCTTTGCCAACGGCGCGCACGGCGTGATTGAAACGTCGCGTATCGCCTGCGGCAGCAAAATGGGGCTGACCTACGTGGTGACCGGCACGAAAGGAGCGATCCGCTACAGCCAGGAGAGAATGGCGGAACTGGCGCTTTATCAGCATGAGGACGCCGCCGGACGACAGGGGTTTAAAACCATTCTGACCGGCCCGGCGCATCCTGATTATGCTGCCTTTTGCATTTCTGCCGGACACGGCATCGGCTTTAACGATCAAAAAACGGTGGAAATCCGGGATCTAATCAACGGTATCGCGGCGGGCGATCCGATGTGGCCAGACTTTGCCGAAGGGCTACAGGTATCGAAAGTGCTGGAGGCGATAGCCGTTTCTGCGCTGGAGCGTCGCTGGATCGAGGTGCAGGGCACGTCCCGGTTTTAATGCGGCGTTTTTATGCTTTTTCGCCGGAGATAAGAATGACCACTTTAGCGATACCAGCTGCTGGCTTTGGCGACATCAGTCTCTGACAGGCGGAGGCTTCTACCTCCGCCCTGTTGCTCAGCGGAACGGCGGCTCGTTAAAGGTGCGAAGCTTACGCGAATGCAGCTTATCGCCCTCCGCGCGCAGCAGATCTATCGCGCAGATGCCAATCTGTAGATGTTCAGAGATCGCGCCTTCGTAAAAACGGTTAGCCTGGCCGGGCAGCTTGATCTCACCGTGGATCGGCTTATCGGAGACGCAGAGCAGCGTGCCGTAAGGCACCCGAAAGCGATAGCCCTGGGCCGCGATGGTGGCGCTTTCCATATCCACCGCTACCGCGCGGCTGAGGTTAAACCGCAGAGCGGAGGCGGAATAGCGCAGCTCCCAGTTGCGATCGTCCGTCGTCACCACCGTGCCGGTACGCAGGCGCTGTTTAACTTCTTCGCCCGGCATGCCGCTAACCTGTTTGGTGGCGTCAAACAGGGCGCGCTGCACTTCGGCAATGCTCGGTACCGGAATATCCGGCGGCAGTACCGCGTCCAGCACGTGATCGTCGCGCAGGTAAGCGTGAGCCAGCACGTAGTCGCCAATCGTCTGGCTTTCACGCAGGCCGCCGCAGTGGCCAATCATCAGCCAGGCATGCGGACGCAGTACCGCCAGATGATCGCAGATGGTTTTCGCATTGGAGGGGCCAACACCGATATTAATCAGCGTAATGCCCTGGCCCTCTTTGGCAATTAAATGCCAGGCCGGCATCTGGTGGTTTTTCCACGCCAGGCCGGAAATAGTGGTCTGGGGATCCGGCGTTTCGGCAGTCACGCAGATATTGCCCGCGCAGGAAAGAGCTTCGTAAGGCGAATCCGGATCTGCTATCTGCTCGCAGCTCCAGCGCACGAATTCGTCAACGTAGCGGGTGTAGTTGGTAAACAGCACCCACGACTGAAAATGCTCGACCGGCGTGCCGGTATAGTGACGCAGTCGCGCCAGTGAAAAGTCGGTGCGCAGCGCGTCAAAATGCGACAAAGGGAACTTTTCGCCCGGCTGGTAAAGGCCGTCCGCGTTCTCATCGCCAATTTGCGCCAGCTCGGTAGTCGGAAAATGCTGCGCCAGCCCGGCGCTCATGCTGCGATCCAGCCCCAGGTTGGAGCCGTCGATAACGTAAGGGAAAGGGATCTCCTGCTGCGAAGGCCTGACTTCCAGCGTTACCGGATACTCGCTGCAAAGCATGGAAAGCTGTTCGGAAAGATAGTGGCGAAACAGCGCGGGGCGGGTGATGGTGGTGGCATAGCTGCCGGGGCGGGTAAAACGGCCAAAGGCGCGCGACAGCTTGTGGCCCGCCGCATCACCCTGCCAGCTGACGCGCAGCTCCGGGTAAACAAACAGGCCGGCGGCGCGGCTGGCCGCATCCGGCAAGGTGCCTTCGCTGACATAGGTGGTAATCGCCTGGCGCAGCGCGCTGACCGCTGCTTCGTACAGGGCATCCAGCTTATCCAGCGCCTCGTCTACGGTTAATCCTGATGGTGGCCGCGTCATAAGTCTCTCCTGGGCGGTTATTGTTTTCTTAACAGCATGTTAGCTGAAATAAAGCGTGCGCGCTCAGGCGCAGTCTGAATTCATCCCCACAGGGGATAATTTGCGCTACGCTGGTAGCCCCGAACGTTAATAAGGGGAATGGGATATGGATAAGCATGAGCACAGGGAAAAAACGATCGGCGTTCTGGTTATCGCGGCCGGTCAGGGACAGCGGTTTACCGAAGCGGGTGGCGCAACCGATAAGCTCCAGGCGGCGTTCGCCGATGCGTCAGGGCAGGTAAAATCGGTGTTTGTTCACAGCTGCCAGGCGGCGCAGCAGAGCGGCCTGCCGGTATGCGTGGTGACGCGGCCCGCGCAGCAGGCCATTCGCGACTACTGTGAGCAGCAGGGCATTCCGACGGTGCTGGTGGAAAATACCCGCATGGGCGAATCGATCGCCGCCGGCGTTCGCCAGACGGCGGCATGGGACGGCTGGCTGATCCATCTGGCCGATATGCCCTTTATTTCTGCGGCCACGCTGCGGCTGGTAGCCAGTAAAGTGGTTGAGGAGGGGATCGTGCGTCCCGTTTTTCGCGCCAGTCCGGGGCATCCGGTGGGGTTTGGCCGCTGCGCTTTCAGGGCGCTCAGCGCCTTGACCGATGAGCAGGGCGCACGCAGCCTGCTGGTGCAGTTTCCCCTGTATACGATTGAGCTACAGGATGCGTCAATTTTGCAGGATATCGATCTGCCTTCACAGCTGCCAGCAGGAGAGAGCCCTGCTGTCGCTCAACGATCGGGTTATGCGCCAGGCGCTGAGCTGGACTAAAGATCGGCCCGTCTGGCTCTGTATCGTCATCAAAACCTGGGGATCGTCGCCTTGGGCAGTGGGATCGCTGCCGATCGCTGACGGGGGCGGTGCGGTTTGCGCCGGTAGGGCTGGCGATCGGCAGCAAAACGCCAGCCGAAACAGCGCTGGCGCCGCATAAAAATCGCGGGCCGTTTGCCAGCCCGCCTGCGGTTATAACAGCTTGTCCTGAGTGATGGGTAAATCGCGGATGCGTTTGCCGGTGGCGTGCCAGACCGCATTGGATATGGCGGCCGCCACGCCGACGATCCCCAGCTCGCCGACCGCTTTGCCGCCCAGCACGGTAGCCAGGTAATCCGGCTTGCCAACGTCAATCGTGGTCAGTTCAGGGATATCCGCGTTGACCGCTATCAGATAGTCGGCCAGGTTGGCGTTGGCTATCCAGCCGTCGCGATCGTCTATCTGTCCCTGCTCCAGCAGCGCCTGGCCAATGCCCATCACCATGCCGCCAATCCACTGGCTTTCTGCCAGCTTAGGATTGTAAACCCGGCCGGAATCAAAGGCGCCGACCATTCTTTTAACCCGCACCGTGCCGAAGTCTTCATCTACTGCGACTTCGACAAAGATAGCGCTCCAGCTGTGGGCCGACACGCCGCCATCGGTAGGCGGCAGCATCATAGTGGAAGTACGATCCGCTTTGTTGCGATCTTCCTCGCTGGCGGTTTTATCGAAAGTGTCCTGATGCGCTACCAGCTTTTCGCGGCCGCTAAGCTTCAGCAGCTCGGCAAAGCTAATCCGTAATCCCGGGCTGTTGCTCAGCCAGAGATAACCGTCGGCCAGCGAGAGAGCGGAAGGCGGCTGCTGCCACAGCGGCGATTTCTCCGTGGCGGTCGCCAGCGTTATCAGCATATCGCGCAGCGCCTGCGCGGTCTTATGCACCGCGCCAGTCAGCAAATTCGCCAGCTGCGAACCGCCCGCAACCGGCGCACGGGGCAGCAGCGTATCGCCAAGCGACACGGTGATGCTTTCCGGCGCAACCAGCAGCACGTCCGCCGCCGTCTGCGCCAGAATAGTGTAGGTGCCCGTGCCGATATCCACCCCGCTGCTCTGCACCTCAATACTGCCGTCAGCGGACAAAACAATCTGCGCCTCGCCGGGCGTACGGCGTACCGGATAGGTACCGGAAGCCATTCCCCAACCGATCAGCTGGCGGCCTTCGCGCAGGCTGCGCGGCTCAAGAGGACGTTTACTCCAGCCAAATGCGTCGGCGCCCTGTTGATAAGCCTCGCGCAGCTGGCGAGAGCTCCAGGGGATATTGGCCTGCGGATCCTGCTCCGCATAGTTTTTCAGGCGCAGCGCCAGCGGATCCATTTTTAGCGCCCACGCCAGCTCGTCCATTGCCACTTCCAGCGCAAAGGCGCTCGGGTTTTCGCCCGGCGCGCGCATCCAGCTTGGATTGACGGTATTCAGGTGGATCAGCTTGTGGTGCGATAAAAAGTTTGGCGAGGCGTACATCAGCGCCGTTACGGAATTACAAGGCTCCTTGTGCACATCGTTCAGCGCGGTTTCGTTCCAGCTGTCGTGCACGATAGCCTGTAACAGCCCGTCACGGTTGGCGCCCAGCGCCAGCTGCTGATGCGTGCGCGGCCTGCCGCCGAAAGCGGTAAAGGTCTGCGGCCGGGTCAGCGCCAGTTTAATCGGCCGGTTAAGCTCGCGCGAGGCCACGCAGGCCAGCGCGCTATGCGGCTGTATCCCGCCTTTGCAACCGAAGCCGCCGCCGACAAAGGGTGAAATCACGCGCACCTTGTCGTGATCTATCGCCAGCCATTCCGATACTACCTGACGCGCGCCGCCCGGCCACTGGCTCGGTTCCCACAGCGTCAGGCTGCCGTTTTGCCAGTGCGCGATACAGCCGTGCGGCTCAATGGGCGAGTTATATTCTCTGGGCGTGGTATAGATGCCGCCTACCTGCACCTCCGCCTGGGTCAGCGCGGGGATGGCGTCGCCCCAGTCAATCGTTAACGCATCCACCGTTTCTGGTTTAGCGTTGGGGTGGGTCGGATGCACCACAGGCGGCTGTTGTTCATATTCCGTCTCAATTAGCGCGGCGGCCTCGGTGGCCTGCTCCAGCGTTTCGGCCACGACCAGCGCAATATGCTGACCGTTCCACAAAACCTTATCGTCCTGCAACGGCAGAAAAGCCTGCGCCGCCGCGCCGCCTTCGCCAAAGGTTTTGGCTGAATGAATGGTTAATCCGCTTTCGTGGTTATACACCGCCAACACGCCGGGCGACTGGCGCGCTCGCTCGGTATGCATCGCGGTAATACGTCCATAGGCGATGGTTGACTGAACCACTACCGCGTAAGCGAGATTATCCAGCGATTTTTCGACAGCGTAGGTCGCCAGCCCCTGAATTTTCAGCCTGCCGTCGGCGCGATCCAGCGGGCTGCCTAAAGCCTGCTGACGACCGATCGAAGACGTTTCGAGCGTGCTCATACCAGACCTCCCACGGTCATCAAAGCCCTGGCGATAACGCGAGGCGCAAGAATAATTTTGTGCCCGTTATGCTGGCGGGCAATGGCGCCTTCCGTCACTTTTTCCGCCGCTTTGCGCAGCGTTTTCTCCTCCAGCCGCTGGCCTTTCAGCGCCTGCTCTACCTGGTAAGCGCGCCAGGGTTTGGTTGCCACGCCGCCCAGCGCGACGCGTACCTCTTTGATGGTCAGGTTATCTTCTTCCATCTCCAGCCCTACGGCCGCGCTGGCAGCGGCGAATTCGTAGGAGCTACGATCGCGCACTTTAAGGTAGTGCGAGCGGGCCAGCGCGGCGCTACGCGGCACCGTCAGGCTGACGATCATCTCGCCAGGCGCGAGCTGGTGTTCAAGATCGGGACGATCGGACGGCAGGCGGAAAAAATCGGTAACGGGAACGGAACGCAGTTCGCCCGCGCTGTTTTGCAGGTTCAGCACCGCGTCGAAAGCGGTCAGCGCCACCGCAAAATCGCCGGGATAGAGCGCGATGCAGCTGTCGCTGGTGCCCAGCACCGCATGATTATGATTCAGGCCGTTCAGCGCGGCGCAGCCGGAACCGGGGTTGCGCTTGTTGCAGGCGGACCAGGCCTGCGGATCGCGAAAATAGCTGCAGCGGGTGCGCTGTAGAATATTGCCGCCCAGCGAGGCCATATTGCGCAGCTGCGCCGAGGCGGCGAGCGAAAGGCTTTCCGCCAGCGCGGGCGCAAAAGTTTTTACCGTTTTGCTGTCGGCCGCCTGGCTCATCTTTACCAGGGTGCCGAGCGTCAGCTCACCGTCGCTGAGCGTAATATCATGCAGATCCTGCAAATGCGTAATATCCACCAGCGTGGCGGGACGCTCGACGCCGCACTTCATCAGATCCAGCTGCGTCGTGCCGCCGGCGAGAATGCGCGCCTCTGGCTGGCTGGCCAGCGTCGTGGCCTGGCTGACGTCGGTCGCGCGTTGATAGTTGAACGATCTCATGATGTGGCCTCCTGACTCAGGCTGGCCGCCGCGTCCTTCACGGCTTTGACGATATTGGGATAGGCGCCGCAGCGGCATAAATTCCCGCTCATATATTCGCGGATTTCGTCATCGGAACGGGCATGACCTTCTTTGATGCAGGCGACGGCCGACATGATTTGGCCGGAGGTGCAATAGCCGCACTGGAAGGCATCGTGGCGCAGGAAAGCGGCCTGCACCGCATGCAGCGTCCCGTCCGGCGCGGCCAGGCCTTCAATGGTGGTAATATCTCTGCCCGCCGCCTGGGCCGCCAGCGTCAGGCAGCTCAGCACGCGTTCGCCGTCGATATGCACGGTACAGGCGCCGCACTGCCCCTGGTCGCAGCCCTTTTTCGAGCCGGTCAAACCAATATGCTCCCGCAGCGCATCCAGCAGGGTAGTGCGCGGATCGACCATCAGCTGACAGCTTTCACCGTTGACGGTGAGCTGCAAAGGATAAAGTTGAGTCATTGTCGTCTCCAGATTGGGGAGGTCACTGACAGTGTGCGCAGCGCTTACTCATGTCGACACTGCCTCATTGCTCTGAATACAGGCAAGCCTGAAAAGGTGAATGCGATCGCTCTTCTCAGAGGAGCGTATCGGAAAGATAAGGATAGTCAGAATTGGGAAAAAGGGGCGCCGCAGTTTGCAGGCGCAGATGCCGTATCCTGGCTTCAGGCGTGCGAATAAATTTCCTCCGCCCGCTGAATAAATACGCCCGGCAGCATTCTGACCATCAGGCTGAAAAAAGGGGCGAGGGTCAATCGCAGCAGGCCGTTAGCGAAGCGATATTTCACCGCGAAAGTCACGGTACAGGTTTTTTCTCCCGTAGCCTCAAAAAACCAGTCGCCCTCAAACTGCGACAGAAAGGAACCGCTTACCAGCCGCAGATGCAGCGAGGAGGGGGGATGGAAAGTGGCGCGGGTTGTCAGGCTAAGTTCAGGAAACTGCTGAAAGCGCAACCCGATGCGCACCATTTTTGCTTCCGGTTGGCTGGCAAGGATCTCGACCTGCCGACACCAGGGCAAGAAGTCGGGATAAGCGGCGACGTCGGCGACAAGGTTATACATCTGGCTCTGGCTGAAATTAACCTGAATGCGTTTTTCAAAAGTTGTCATCTTAACCCTTAGCCTGTTTGGCATCGCGCGCAGCCAACATAGCCGCTGCTCAAGGCTAATAAGTTACTTTCTAACGCTTATTGATCGGCCGCAAAAGAATTCGTTACAGGCAGAAAACTGCGCTTTCCGAGGCACAGTTTTGCGAGCGGCGCTGCATTCACACTGCAAGCAAGGCATACGTGCACGTTTTCTCAGGAAAGCGCTTCTGGTTTTAGCAAACAGGCAGCGGCATCTTACAAAAAAAGCCGTCATTATAGTTTTACACCTATATAGGTCTGGAGCTATATTAACGGAGGCCGCATATGTGGTTGCTCAAAACAACGGACAGGTTTGACTGGTGGTTCAGCACGCTTCAGGATCACGAACGGGCAGCCGTGCTGGGTTCGCTGCTGGTACTGCGCGCAAGAGGGCCGGAGCTGCCACGTCCCAGGGCCGACAGCATTCAGGGTTCGCGCTACAGCAATATGAAAGAGCTTCGCGTGCAGTGCCGTGGCAAACCGATACGGATCTTTTTCGCTTTTGATCCACAGAGAACCGGCGCGCTGCTTTGCGCAGGCGGCAAAACAGGCAATGAAAAACGTTTTTATCGCGTGATGATCCCGATAGCCGATCGGGAGTTTACTGACTATCTGAACAGGACCAGAGGTAACGTATGCGTACATTAGAACAAATGCTGGCGGAAGAAGCACCGCATGTCGTGGCAGAAGCGGAAAAGCTGGCCGCAGAGATACAGCTGGATATTCAGCTTGCTGAACTGCGTGAGCGGGTGCAGAAAACCCAGAGCGAGATGGCGCAGGCGCTGGGGGTAAAACAGCCTACCGTGGCGGGCATGGAAAAGCCGGGGCGCGATATCAAACTTTCCACGCTAAAACGCTATATCGAAGCGGCGGGCGGCAAGCTGCAGTTGAATATTGAGCTGCCGGACGGCTCGCACTATGGATTCAAGGTGTAAAACCGCAGGCAAAAGGGCATAGGCAACGGGCCAGCCAGCCGTTATTATTTCACCCTCTTTTTTCAGGGTTAAAGGCAAAAGCAGGGAGGCGATAGCTGGCGGCATGAGCAGAAAAATCACAGGGCGCGCGGCGTCAAACCACAGCCCGTATCAAGGCTGCGCACGGGGAGGCGGGGATCGCACCAGTCCCTGCCTGAGCCGGAATCGCTCTCAAGGCGGTGCGCAGGGAGGCAGGTTTGAACGCTAAAGCCGCACTCCCGCACCGACAACATGCGTTCCGCTATGCGCCATTCAGAAACCTTTTTCTGGCCCGTTTCCTTACGGTGCTGGGCAACAGCATTGCGCCCGTTGCGCTGGCTTTCGCCGTGCTGGATATGGGCGGATCCGCAGCGGATTTGGGGCTGGTGGTGGCGGCGCGCTCCATTTTCAACGTTGCCTTTCTGCTGTTCGGCGGCGTGCTGGCGGATCGCTATTCGCGCAGCCTGGTGCTTTTTTCCTCCTCCGCCGTGGCTGCTTTGTCGCAGGGCGTGGTGGCATGGCTGGTGCTGGAAGGGATGGCGACTATCCCGCTGCTGGTTCTGCTCGGCACGGTGAACGGCGCAGCGGCCGGTATTGCGCTGCCTGCCTCCTCAGCGCTTGTACCGCAAACCGTCCCCTCGCCAACGCTGCGTCAGGCTAACGCCTTTATTCAGGTCGGCATCTATATCGGGACGGTGTTTGGCGCGTCGTTCGGCGGCGTGTTGACCAGCGCGGTTGGGCCGGGCTGGGGGCTTGCCGTTGATGCGCTGGGGTTCGCTGCCGCCGCGCCGCTCTATCGGTGCATCCGTATTAGCTATCAGCCTGTCGATGCGCCGGGTAATCTCTGGCTGGATCTGCGCGACGGCTGGCGCGAGTTTACGGCGCGTGCCTGGGTCTGGGCGGTGGTGGCGCAGTTTGCGGTGGTGAACGCCGCTTTTACCGGCATGGTCATGGTGCTGGGGCCGGTGATCGCCGACGCCTCTTTTGGCCGCACCCGCTGGGGCATGATGATTGCCGCGCAAAGCGTCGGGCTGATCCTCGGCTCGTGCGTCGCGCTGCGCTGGCGACCGCAGCGCGCGATGTTTATCGGCGTCATGCTGGTGGCGCTTTGTGCCGTTCCTGTTTTGCAGCTGGCGACCGGCGCGACGGCGCTGGCACTGATGGGCGGGTTTTGCCTGGCGGGCGCAGGATTCGGGCAGTTTGGCGTGGTCTGGGCGCATGCGCTACAAACGCATATTCCCCGTGACAGGCTGGCGCGCGTTTACGCTTATGACGCTATGGGGTCTTTTGTTGCTATCCCCGTTGGCGAGCTGGCCGCCGGGCCGCTGGCGATCC
>Ga0209371_1002125_pt1 | contig 11702 bp, 6 predicted proteins | sample AgamicAtAmrz_FD_187165 | JGI IMG/M metagenome (GOLD analysis project Ga0209371, IMG submission 187165) | Agave microbial communities from Guanajuato, Mexico - At.Am.rz (SPAdes) (version 2) | ecosystem: Host-associated > Plants > Roots > Rhizosphere | place: Guanajato, Mexico | collected 2012-06-07
TCGACCAGAAAGATCTGGTGGAAGGCGAACAAACGCTTAATCTCGCGGCGGATGAAACCGGCAACGTCAGCTTCCCGGTAGAGTGGGGGTCTTACCGTCTGGAGGTCAAAGCGCCGGATGAAACCGTCAGCAGCGTGCGTTTCTGGGCGGGCTACAGCTGGCAGGATAATAGCGAAGGCGGCGCAGGGGCGCCGAGGCCGGACCGCGTTACGCTAAAAATCGACAAACCGACCTACCAGCCAGGCGACACGATTAACCTGCACATTGCCGCGCCAGCCGCCGGTAAAGGTTATGCGATGGTGGAGTCGAGCGACGGTCCGCTGTGGTGGCAGGAGATAGACGTGCCGGAAAAAGGGCTGGATATTGCGATTCCGGTCGATAAAGCCTGGCAGCGTCACGATCTCTATCTCAGCGCGCTGGTGGTCCGCCCGGGCGATAAATCCCGTTCTGCAACGCCCAAACGCGCCGTAGGGCTGCTGCATTTACCGCTTGGCGATGAGAGCCGTCGCCTGGCGCTGAGCCTGGAATCACCGCAAAAAATGCGCCCGAATCAGCCGCTCACGGTAAAAGTGAAGGCCAGCGTGAAGAACGGCAAAATACCTGAACAGGTTAATGTGCTGCTGTCCGCAGTGGACAGCGGCGTGCTTAATATCACCGATTATGTCACGCCTGACCCGTGGCGCGCCTTTTTCGGCCAGAAGCGCTATGGCGCGGATATTTACGATATCTACGGCCAGGTTATTGAAGGGCAGGGGCGGCTGGCCGCGCTGCGTTTTGGCGGCGACGGCGATGAGCTTAACCGCGGCGGCAAACCGCCGGTCAACCATGTCACCATTATTGCCCAGCAGGCGCAGCCGGTGCTGTTGGACGCCAATGGCGAAGGCACGGTGACGCTGCCGATTGGCGATTTCAACGGCGAGCTGCGCGTTATGGCGCAGGCATGGACTGACGATCGCTTCGGCAGCGCGGAAGGAAAGGTGATCGTGGCCGCGCCGCTGATTGCGGAACTGAGCACGCCTCGCTTTATGGCAGGCGGGGATGTTTCACGCCTGGCGCTGGATATCACTAACCTCACGGATAAACCGCAGCAGTTAACCGCGCAGTTCACGACCAGCGGGCTGGCGCAGCTTGAAACAAATGATACGAAGCAACTGCAGCTCGCGCCGAATGCTCGCCAGACGGTGTTTATCCCTGTGCGGGCAGGGCAGGGCTATGGCGATGGCGAAATAAGCGCTCGCATTAGCGGTCTTGTTCTGCCGAATGAGACATTCGCGCCGTTGGTCAAACAGTGGAAAGTGGGCGTGCGTCCGGCTTTTGCCGCGCAGACTGTCAACAGCGGCGCCGTGCTTGGCCCGGGCGAAGTCTGGACGCCCGCCGCGCGTCATGTGACTGGGCTGGATGTCGCCACGCTTGGCGGACGACTGCTGCTGAGCGGGCAGGCGCCGCTTAACATTGCCCGCTATATCCAGGAGCTTAAGGCCTACCCTTACGGCTGCCTTGAACAGACCACCAGCGGCCTGTTCCCATCGCTCTACACCAATGCCGCGCAGCTTAAATCTTTAGGGATCAAAGGAGAAAGCGATGAACAGCGCCGGGCCGCTGTGGATATCGGTATTGCGCGTCTGCTGGAAATGCAGCGTGAAGAGGGCGGCTTTGGGCTGTGGGATAAAGAAGGCCCGGAAGAGTACTGGGCGACCGCCTATGTTACTGACTTCCTGGTGCGCGCTGGCGAGCAGGGCTATAGCGTTTCCACCGAAGCGCTTAACAAAGCCAATAACCGCCTGCTGCGCTACCTGCAGGATCCGGGCGTGATGGCGCTGCGCTATAGCGATGACACGCCTGCCAGTAAATTCGCCGTACAAGCCTATGCGGGCCTGGTGCTGGCGCGTCAACAAAAAGCGCCGCTGGGCGCGCTTCGCGAACTGTGGGAGCAGCGCGCGGCGGCGCGCTCCGGGTTGCCGCTGGTGCAGCTTGGCGTAGCGTTGCAGTTGATGGGCGACGCGCCCCGCGCCAAAGAGGCGATAGAGACGGGGCTTAAGACCGGACGCAGCGAAAAAGCTGGCTGGCTTGGCGATTATGGCAGCACGCTTCGCGATAATGCGCTTAAGCTCGCGCTGCTTCAGGAAAACAAACTGCTGCCGCTGGCGCAGAACCTGCTTGTCACTTCGCTTTCCGAAGAGGCTTACAGCCAGCGCTGGCTTTCAACCCAGGAGAGCAACGCGCTGTTCCTTGCCGGACGCAGCCTGCAAAGCCAGCCGGCGGCATGGCAGGCGCAAACCTCGCTGCCGGGGCAGTTCCTGCAGGGTGATAAAGCGCAGGCGATTCCGGTCTCAGGCGAACAACTGGCGTCGCTTCAGGTAACCAATACGGGCAGCGCGCCGCTCTGGCTGCGTCTGGACAGCAGCGGCTATCCGCTTGAGGCGCCCGCGCCTGGCGGCAACGTGCTGCACATTGAACGCCACTTCCTTGACAGCAAAGGCCAGCCGAAACCGCTTTCCAGCCTGAAAAGCGGCGAACTGGTGATGGTCTGGCTTGATGTCTGGGCCGACAAAACGGTGCCGGACGCGCTGGTTGTGGATCTGCTGCCCGCCGGGCTCGAGCTGGAAAACCAGAATCTGGCGAATGCCAGCGCCAGCCTGAATAACGCTGGCAGCGAAGCGGAAAACCTGATTAACCGCATGCAGCAACTGGACATTCAACACATGGAGTTTCGCGACGATCGCTTCGTTGCGGCGCTGCCGGTAAACGAAGGGGAACATGTCACGCTGGTATACCTGGCCCGTGCCGTCACGCCGGGCAGCTATACCATTCCTGCTCCGCAGGTTGAGTCGATGTATATTCCCCAGTGGCGAGCTAACGGCGCGGGCGGTGAAACCCTCAGTGTTACGCCTTAAACGAGCCTTATTGTGAGAAGGCGTTTAATGCGGCGTCGCTGGCTCTGGCTGGCGGCGCTGCCGCTCCTGTTGATGCTGATGTTGTGGAGCGCCGACCGGCTCTGGCCGCTGCCGCTGCGCGAAGTGCATCCTGCGCGTGTTGTCGTCACGGAAGCGGGCGTGCCGCTGTGGCGCTTTGCCGATGAAAACGGCATCTGGCGTTATCCAGTCTCTCTGAACGAGGTTTCGCCCCGCTATCTTGAAGCGCTGCTGAACTACGAAGACCGCTGGTTCTGGAAACACCCCGGCGTAAATCCTTTTTCCGTGCTGCGCGCCGCCTGGCAGGATTTACGGGCGGGCCATGTCGTATCCGGCGGCAGCACGCTTACCATGCAGGTGGCGCGCTTATTGGACCCCCATCCGCGAACGCCTGGCGGCAAGCTTCGCCAGTTATGGCGAGCCCTGCAGCTGGAGTGGCATCTTTCAAAAACGGATATCCTCACGCTCTATCTTAACCGCGCGCCTTTCGGCGGTACGCTGCAGGGCGTAGGCGCAGCAAGCTGGGCCTATCTGGGCAAATCGCCTGAACGGCTGAGCTACGCCGACGCCGCGCTACTGGCGGTGTTGCCGCAGGCGCCGAGCCGGCTGCGGCCCGACCGCTGGCCGCAGCGCGCTCAGGCAGCGCGCGACAAAGTGCTGCGGCGAATGGCGAAGGAAGGCGTCTGGAGCGACAGGCAGGTCAAAGAGTCCCTGCAAGAGCCTGTATGGCTTGCGCCGCGTCAGATGCCGCAACTGGCGCCGCTCTTCGCCCGCCATCTGGCGCAGCGCGAGGCTGGCGTAAAAATTGTTTCCACACTCGACGCCGCGCTTCAGCGGCAACTGGAGGCGCTGGCGCTTAACCTGAAAAGCCGTTTACCGGCCCGCAGCTCGCTGGCGATGCTGGTGGTGGACCATCAAAGCATGAAGGTGCGCGGCTGGGTCGGGTCAGCGGATATCGATGATGATAGCCGTTTTGGCCATGTGGATATGGTCACGGCCGTGCGTTCTCCAGGCTCGGTGCTTAAACCCTTTATCTATGGCTTCGCGCTGGATGACGGGCTGATCCATCCCGCCTCTTTACTACAGGATGTGCCGCGTCGTTTTGGGGATTACCGCCCCGGAAATTTCGACAGCGGTTTTAACGGCCCGGTCAGCATGAGCGAAGCGCTGGTGCGTTCGCTCAACCTTCCGGCGGTGCAGGTGCTGGAGGCCTATGGACCCAGGCGTTTTACCGGCAGGTTGCGAAATGCCGGCCTACAGTTGCGGTTCCCGCCAGCGGCTGAGCCAAGCCTTGCAATTATTCTTGGCGGCGCGGGCGCCCGGCTTGATGAACTGGTCGCCGCGTATAGCGCCTTTGCCCGCCATGGTCGGGCAGGGCAATTGCGGCTGACGCCGCAGGATCCTTTACTTGAACGTCCCCTGATGTCGCAGGGCGCAGCGTGGATTATTCGCCGCATTCTGGCCAATGAAGCGCAGCCGCTGCCGGACAGCTCGCTGCCGCAAACCGTGCCGCTGGCATGGAAAACCGGCACCAGCTATGGCTACCGCGACGCCTGGGCCATTGGCATCACTGCGCAATATGTCATTGGCGTCTGGACAGGAAGACCCGACGGTACACCGGTCGCAGGGCAGTTTGGTTTCGCCAGCGCCGTGCCGGTACTCAATCAGATCAACAATCTGTTGCAGGCAGGCGTACAGAGCCAGCGCATTGCGCAGCCTGTCGATCCGCGTCCCGCTTCGGTAACTTCCGCCGCGATCTGCTGGCCTGGCGGGCAAGCTCTGCCCGCAGGCGACACGAACTGTCGTCGTCGGCTTGCGACCTGGCTGCTGGACAACAGCGAACCGCCAACGCTGCTGGTGCAGGGGCAGGAGAGTAACCAGGGCATCGTTCGCCCGGTCTGGCTTAACAAGAAAGGCGAGCGTGTGGCCGCCGATTGTCCCGAGGCGATAAAAAAGGACGTTCTGCTTTGGCCTTTGCCGCTGGAGCCCTGGCTGCCGGCGTCCGAGCGTCGTGCGGCGCGCTTGCCGCCTGCCTCAGCAAGCTGCCCGCCAATGCAGGCGGAGGATGTCGCGCCGCTGCTGATTTCCGGCGTTAGCGATGGCGCGATAGTGAAACGGCTGCCCGGCCAGACGGCGCTCTCCTTACGCATTGTCAGTCAGGGTGGGCAGGGCAGGCGCTGGTGGTTTTTAAATGGCGACCTGCTTGAAGCGAGCGGCAACAGCGTAACGTTAATGCCGCAAAAAAGCGGTGAATATCAATTAGTGGCGCTGGATGAGGCGGGCCAAACGGCGGTAGCGCGCTTTACTTTGCAATAAGCCAAAATGGTGAAAAACGCGCTTTAAGCATGAACTGTTGCTAAAGGTAACATTATTTTAAAAAAATGTTATCCCGAACCATAGGCAAGGCTGACGTTGCTCATTATAATCGGCGCCAATTTCACTCCGGCCTGCCGGGTAAACAGAACAATTACAGAGGTAATCATGGCAATTGAACGTACTTTCTCCATCATCAAGCCGAACGCCGTAGCTAAAAACGTTATCGGCAGCATCTTTGCTCGTTTTGAATCCGCTGGTTTCAAAATTGTTGGCACCAAAATGCTGCATCTGAGCGTTGAGCAGGCTCGCGGCTTCTATGCTGAGCACGAAGGTAAACCGTTCTTTGATGGCCTGGTGGAGTTCATGACTTCCGGCCCGATCGTGGTTTCCGTACTGGAAAGCGAAAACGCGGTACAGCGTCACCGCGACCTGCTGGGCGCAACCAACCCGGCAAACGCGCTGGCCGGCACTCTGCGTGCTGATTACGCTGACAGCTTCACTGAAAACGGCACTCACGGTTCCGATTCCGTAGAATCCGCTGCGCGCGAAATCGCCTACTTCTTCGGCGAAGGCGAAGTCTGCCCGCGCACTCGCTAATCGCTGTAAAACCGAAGCGCCGCAGGAAGTTTATTTTTTCTGCGACGCTTTAAGCGATGGCATCCATGCCATAGAATTTGTACAATGCTGCGCCCCGGACGAGCGTGTCTGCTCACCGGGGCGTCTCTTTTTAACCCTCCAGGGGCCATAACGTGTAATAACGAGGCCGGAATACATTATGTCTGAACACATTGTCACGCCTGAGCTCGCCTCAGCAGCCACCGCTTCCAAAGCTGAAAAAATCAACCTGCTCGACCTGAACCGTCAGCAAATGCGCGAATTCTTCAAAACGCTTGGTGAAAAGCCTTTTCGCGCCGATCAGGTGATGAAATGGATGTATCACTATTGCTGTGATGATTTCGATGAGATGACCGACATCAACAAGGTGTTGCGCGGCAAGCTCAAAGAGGTAGCGGAAATCCGTGCACCGGAAGTCGTTGAAGAGCAACGTTCTTCCGACGGCACCATAAAATGGGCCATCGCCGTAGGCGACCAGCGCGTGGAAACGGTTTATATCCCGGAAGACGATCGCGCTACCCTGTGCGTCTCTTCACAGGTTGGCTGCGCGCTGGAGTGTAAATTCTGCTCTACCGCACAGCAGGGCTTTAACCGTAACCTGCGCGTTTCAGAAATTATCGGCCAGGTATGGCGCGCCGCCAAAATTATTGGCGCGGCGAAAGTGACCGGCCAGCGTCCTATCACCAATGTGGTGATGATGGGCATGGGCGAACCGTTGCTGAACCTCACCAATGTGGTGCCGGCGATGGAGATTATGCTGGATGATTTCGGTTTTGGCCTGTCAAAACGTCGCGTTACGCTGTCTACCTCGGGCGTCGTGCCAGCGCTGGACAAGCTTGGCGATATGATTGACGTAGCGCTGGCCATTTCCCTGCACGCGCCGAACGATGAAATCCGTGACGAAATTGTCCCGATCAATAAAAAGTACAATATCGAGACTTTCCTGGCGGCAGTGCGTCGTTATCTGGAAAAATCCAACGCTAATCAGGGCCGCGTTACCATTGAGTACGTGATGCTGGACCACGTCAACGATGAGACGGAGCATGCGCACCAGCTGGCGGAACTGCTGAAAGATACGCCGTGCAAGATTAACCTGATCCCGTGGAACCCCTTCCCTGGCGCGCCCTACGGACGGAGTTCGAACAGCCGTATCGACCGTTTCTCCAAAGTGCTGATGAGCTACGGTTTCACCACCATCGTGCGCAAAACGCGCGGCGATGATATCGATGCGGCATGCGGCCAGCTGGCTGGCGATGTCATCGACCGCACTAAGCGTACGATGCGTAAGCGTATGCAGGGTGAACCTATCGCCGTTAAGGCAGTCTGACAGGCAGACTGGCGGCGCGCTGGCGATGTTTACGTCAGTGCGCCGCTTGCAGGATAAAGAAGCGTAAGATGTAAATAATTACGGTGCGTTTCTTCTCGCTTTGAGGCAGTATGTAGCGTCGCAACAACAGTTTAGCTTGGCCGATTCTGGCTGTTCTGTGCGCATTAAACAGACAGGGCATAAAAAGCTGGCTATGGTTAACTGACCAGAAGCGCGTGCGTTAACAATGACACAGGCTTAACGGTGAAAACACCGTCAGTCTTCGGCATGACAGCGAGCACGTAAGCTTCAATGGGCAAACAGAGTTTTCGCGGTACGGGCGGGCAATACAGGAAACCGTAGAGTCGCCAGCCGGTGCCTGGTTCCTTAATTAAAACAGTACCAGCAGTTGTAGCTAATGAATACTGAAGCCACTCACGAACACAATGCAGCACAAACCACGGGCGAACGTCTTCGTCTTGCTCGTGAACAACTCGGACTTAGCCAGCAGGTCGTGGCGGAACGCCTTTGCCTGAAGCTCTCTACAGTTCGCGATATCGAAGAGGATAAAGCGCCTGCCGATCTGGCGTCGACTTTCCTGCGTGGCTACATCCGTTCCTATGCGCGCCTGGTGCATATTCCGGAAGAAGAACTGCTGCCGATGATGGCTAAGCAGGTGCCCGTTAAAACCGCCAAAGTCGCGCCGATGCAGACTTACGCGCTGGGCAAACGCCGTAAAAAACGCGACGGCTGGCTGATGAGCTTTACCTGGCTTATCTTGTTTGTGGTGGTCGGCCTGACAGGCGCGTGGTGGTGGCAGAACCACAAAGCGCAGCAGGAAGAGATAACCACCATGGCCGATCAGTCAAGCGCTGAACTGAACGCTTCCGGCGGCCAGGGCCAGGCCGTTCCCCTGAATACGGGCGACGCCTCCGCGGCTCAGGATCAATCCACCGTGCAGGCGACGCCGCCTGCCGATCTCCCGGACGAAACCAGCACCTCTGCCGCCAATGCGCCCGCCGCTACGGCGCAAACCAGCGCGCCGACCGCGACGCCAGTGCAGCCGCAGCAGCCGGCTGTCGTTTCGCCGAGCCAGGCGAACGTAGACGCCACAGCACAGCAGCCTGCGCCTGCAGCCGGTCAGTTGCCGGTTGACCAGGCGGCCACAACGCCTGCGGCGGATGCTAACGCGCTGGTAATGAACTTCACCGCCGATTGCTGGCTGGAAGTTACGGACGCTACGGGTAAGAAATTGTTCAGCGGCCTGCAACGTAAGGACGCTAACCTCAATCTTTCTGGCGAGGCGCCTTACAAGCTCAAAATTGGCGCACCGTCCGCTGTCCAGATCCAGTATCAGGGTAAACCGGTTGATTTAAGTCGTTTTATCAGAACTAACCAGGTTGCTCGTCTGACCCTCAATGCCGAACAATCAGTAACGCAGTAACAGACGGGCAGTGAGGGAGAAATTTCATGCATAACGCAGCGCCGATTCAACGCAGAAAGTCTAAACGTATTTATGTCGGCAATGTGCCGATCGGCGATGGCGCCCCCATCGCCGTTCAGTCGATGACCAACACCCGCACTACGGATGTAGAAGCGACGGTCAATCAGATCAAAGCGCTTGAGCGCGTGGGCGCCGACATCGTGCGCGTATCGGTTCCTACCATGGACGCCGCTGAGGCGTTTAAACTCATCAAGCAGCAAGTCAGCGTGCCGCTGGTGGCAGACATTCACTTCGACTACCGCATCGCCCTGAAGGTGGCGGAATATGGCGTGGATTGCCTGCGCATTAACCCCGGCAACATCGGCAACGAAGAGCGCATCCGCACGGTAGTAGACTGCGCGCGCGATAAAAATATTCCTATCCGCATCGGCGTAAACGCCGGATCGCTGGAAAAAGATCTGCAGGAAAAATATGGCGAGCCGACGCCGCAGGCGCTGCTGGAATCCGCCATGCGCCATGTCGATCACCTCGATCGTCTGAACTTCGATCAATTCAAGGTGAGCGTAAAGGCCTCCGACGTGTTCCTGGCGGTCGAGTCTTATCGCTTGCTGGCAAAGCAGATCGATCAACCCCTGCATCTTGGGATCACCGAAGCGGGCGGCGCACGCGCGGGCGCCGTGAAATCAGCTATCGGCCTTGGTTTGCTGCTGTCTGAAGGTATCGGCGATACCCTGCGCATTTCGCTTGCCGCCGACCCGGTGGAAGAGATCAAAGTCGGCTTCGATATTCTCAAATCCCTGCGCATTCGTTCCCGCGGCATTAACTTCATCGCCTGCCCGACCTGTTCGCGCCAGGAGTTCGACGTTATCGGCACCGTGAACGCGCTGGAGCAGCGCCTGGAGGATATCATCACGCCGATGGATGTCTCTATTATCGGCTGTGTGGTGAACGGGCCGGGCGAAGCGCTGGTTTCCACGCTTGGCGTAACCGGCGGCAACAAAAAGAGCGGCTTTTATGAAGAGGGCGTGCGTAAAGATCGTCTCGACAACGAAGAGATGATAAGTCAGCTTGAAGCGAAGATCCGCGCCAAAGCCGCCATGCTCGATGCAAGCCAGCGCATCAACGTGCAGCAACTGGAAAAATAAGGCAACTGGGAAGCGTCTGGCTTCCCGTGTATGATTGAACCCGCATGGCGCGTCGCGATTTGGCAGCGGGCCTGATTCGGGTTCATTTTTTGTATTGAATAAGAGAATAAACGTGGCAAAAAACATTCAAGCCATTCGCGGCATGAACGATTATCTGCCGGGCGAAACCGCCATCTGGCAGCGCATTGAAAGCACACTCAAACAGGTGCTCGGCAGCTACGGTTACAGCGAAATTCGTTTGCCGATTGTAGAGCAGACCCCGTTATTCAAACGCGCCATCGGTGAAGTCACCGACGTGGTTGAAAAAGAGATGTACACCTTTGAGGACCGCAACGGCGATAGCCTGACTCTGCGTCCTGAAGGGACCGCGGGCTGCGTGCGCGCCGGTATTGAACATGGTCTTCTGTACAATCAGGAACAGCGCTTGTGGTACATCGGGCCGATGTTCCGTCACGAGCGTCCGCAAAAAGGGCGCTATCGTCAGTTCCATCAGCTGGGTGTTGAAGTTTTTGGCCTGCAGGGGCCGGACATCGACGCTGAGTTGATCATGCTGACCGCTCGCTGGTGGCGTGCGCTCGGCATCGCCGACCACGTATCTCTGGAGCTCAACTCTATCGGTTCGCTGGAAGCGCGCGCGAACTATCGCGATGCGCTGGTGGCTTTCCTTGAACAGCATGTTGATAAGCTCGACGACGACTGCAAACGCCGTATGTACAGCAACCCGCTTCGCGTGCTGGACTCTAAAAATCCGGAAGTGCAGGCGCTGCTTAACGATGCGCCGACGCTTAGCGATTACCTGGATGACGAGTCGCGCGAGCATTTTGCCGGCTTGTGCGCATATCTCGATGCGGCGGGCATCGGTTATACCGTCAATCAGCGCCTCGTGCGCGGTCTCGATTACTACAACCGCACCGTGTTTGAGTGGGTGACCAGCAGCCTCGGCTCGCAGGGCACCGTCTGCGCGGGCGGGCGTTACGATGGCCTGGTCGAGCAACTGGGCGGTCGCGCAACACCGGCCGTTGGCTTCGCCATGGGGCTTGAGCGCCTCGTTTTACTGGTTCAGGCTGTGAATCCGGAATTTAAAGCCGATTCTGTTGTCGATATTTACCTGGTTGCTTCCGGCGACGGTACCCAGACGGCGGCGATGCTGCTGGCTGAAGCGGTACGCGATGCGTTCCCGGCAGGCAAGCTGATGACGAACTACGGCGGCGGCAACTTCAAGAAACAATTCGCCCGTGCTGACAAGTGGGGCGCTCGCGTTGCGCTTGTGCTCGGCGAAAACGAAGTGGCGAACCGTCAGGTCGTCGTGAAGGACTTGCGTTCAGGTGAACAGCAAACCGTCGCGCAAAGCGAGGTTGCGGCTCACCTGCAGGCGCTGCTGGGTTAATGTCCCCGGCGATTTATCGTTAAGGAGAAGGACAGCGTGGAAATCTACGAGAACGAAAACGACCAGGTCGACGCAGTAAAGCGTTTCTTTGCCGAGAACGGCAAAGCGCTGGCGGTCGGGGTGGTATTAGGGATTGGTGCGCTGGTCGGCTGGCGCTACTGGACAAGCCATGAAGTGGAGTCAGCGCGCAGCGCTTCGCTGGCCTATGACAATGCCGTTTCCGGCGTACGCGCCGATAATCCGCAATCGCTGACTGCCGTAGAGCAGTTCGCTGCGGAGAATAAAAACAACTACGGCGCGCTGGCGTCGCTGAAGCTTGCTCAGCAGTACGTTGATAAAAACGATCTGAACAAGGCTGCTGCGCAACTCCAGCAAGGGTTGAACAGCACGAAAGATGAAAATCTCCAGGCGCTTATTAATCTGCGTCTGGCGCGCGTTCAGGTTCAGCTTAAGCAGGCTGATGCGGCGCTGAAAACGCTGGAATCAGTAAAAGGCGCGGGCTGGACGGCAATTGTCGCCGACCTGCGCGGTGAAGCGCTGCTGAGCAAAGGCGACAAGCAGGGTGCACGCGAGGCGT
>Ga0209371_1002129_pt1 | contig 11666 bp, 12 predicted proteins | sample AgamicAtAmrz_FD_187165 | JGI IMG/M metagenome (GOLD analysis project Ga0209371, IMG submission 187165) | Agave microbial communities from Guanajuato, Mexico - At.Am.rz (SPAdes) (version 2) | ecosystem: Host-associated > Plants > Roots > Rhizosphere | place: Guanajato, Mexico | collected 2012-06-07
ACCGTCAAGGAACCAGCGCTCATGCCCTTCGCACAGCGCCAGATAGTCCATTACCGCCGTGGGCGCCTCGCAAAGGCCAGCAAAGGTAAAATGCAAAAACTCGCCCGGCGCGGAGGCGGCGTGCAGCGTGCGGTGGCCGACAGTCAGCGCAACCGCCCCGGAGGCGTCCGGCAGCCCCAAGGCCTGCCGCCGGGCCGCACTGGCGGGCCACAGATAAGCGCCTTCGCTGAAAACGCCGTGGCCCGTCGCCTGCTGGCGATAATCCCGCGGACCATTGAGCGCCATAACGGTCATGTGGCGCTCAATAAGCGCAATGGAAGGCACAAAGCGATCGTGATAAAGCGGGTTCGCCAGCAGCGCGCGCGGCGGATAGTTTGAGGTGAAGATAAGCGCCACGTTGCGCGCTATAGCCAGCGCTATCAGCCTTTTCACCAGCATCGCGTCGCCGATATCGTGCAGATGGAACTCATCAAAGCAGAGCAACCGCGCCTCGCCCATCAGCTCAAGCAGCGCGGCGTCCAGCCCCTGGCCGTTAAGCTGCTGATGCAGTTCGCGAAAGAAGGTATGAAAGTGGGCGCGTTTTTTTTGCGCCAGCGGCAGCGCGGCGAAGAAGCTGTCGACGATAAAACTCTTGCCGCGTCCGGGTTGCCCCCACAGGTAGAGCCCGGCGAAAGCGGCCCGGCGGCGCAGCAGCGTTTCGGCAAGCGTCTCCAGATGCCGGATGAGCCGCTGCTGGTCATTATCAAGCTGAATCCCTTTCTCCTGCGCTTTACGGTTCATCACGTCGGTAAAGTTCAGACGCGGTTCTTTCAGCAGCATCGCTTTTCTCAATCGTTTTGTGAATGAATTGTTATTTACCCATAAGCGAGCGTAATTTTCAAAAGCTTCACCAAAAGGGCGCACGCCCTGCCACTTCACGAGGCAGCGCCTCATACCGGCGGGTGAAAAGTTGCCCGCTTTGCCGCTGGTACACTCCTTGCAATAGCCCTGCGGGATATCCGTTTATTGGCGAGGTGAGTAATGAGAATGCAAACCGAACAGTCCGGATTAAAACGCACGCTGGGCAGCTTCCGCCTGTGGGGCATTGCCGTGGGGCTGGTGATTTCCGGTGAATATTTTGGCTGGAGCTACGGCTGGTCGCAGGCGGGCACCATGGGTTTTCTTATTGTAGCGCTGGCGATAGCCGCCATGTATTGCGCGTTTATTTTCAGCTTTACCGAGCTGACCACCGCCATTCCCCACGCAGGCGGCCCCTTTGCTTACGCCTACCGGGCATTCGGGCCAACAGGCGGGTTTATCGCCGGTTTCGCAACGCTGGTGGAGTTTGTTTTCGCGCCGCCCGCCATCGCCATGGCGATTGGCGCTTACCTCAACGTGCAGTTCCCTTCGCTCGATGCGAAATGGGTCGCCTGCGCCGCTTACCTTATCTTCATGACGCTCAATATTCTGGGCGTCGGCATCGCCGCGACGTTTGAGCTTATCGTGACCCTGCTCGCCATTTTCGAACTGCTGGTCTTTATGGGGGTGGTGTCGCCGGGCTTCTCGTGGAGCAACTTCACCGCCAACGGCTGGGCCGGGTCGGAAACCTTCAGCAGCCTGGCGCTGCCGGGGATGTTCGCCGCCATTCCGTTCGCCATCTGGTTTTTCCTGGCCATTGAGGGCGCGTCGATGGCGGCGGAAGAAGCCAAAGATCCGAAACGCACCATTCCCCGCGCCCTCGGCGGCGGCATCATTACGCTGACCTTGCTGGCGGTAGGAGTGATGATTTTCGCCGGCGGCGTGGGCGACTGGCGCACGCTCTCCAACATCAACGACCCGCTGCCGCAGGCAATGAAAATCATCGTCGGCGCAAACAACGGCTGGCTGCATATGCTGGTGTGGCTGGGGCTGTTTGGTCTGGTGGCGTCGTTTCACGGCATCATCATGGGGTACTCGCGGCAAATTTTCTCGCTGGCGCGGGCCGGATATCTGCCGGCAAGCCTCGCCAGAATCAACCGTCGCACCCGCACGCCGCACCTGGCTATTCTTGCGGGCGGCGTGGTGGGCATTGCGGCGATTTTTTCTGATTCGCTCATCACCATTAACGGCATGCCGCTGACCGCCAGCATTGTCACCATGTCGGTTTTTGGCGCTATTGTTATGTATATCGTCTCTATGGCGTCGCTGTTTAAGCTGCGCCGCAGCGAGCCGGGGCTGGAGCGCCCGTTCCGCGCGCCGCTCTACCCCCTCGCCCCGGCCTTCGCGCTGGGCATGGCGGTGCTGTGTCTCGCGGCGATGGTTTACTACAACCTGGTGCTGGCGGCCATCTTCGCCGTCATGATGCTGGCGGGCTATCTGTGGTTCCGGCTGACGGCGCGCGCCCGCGCCAGCGCCGCGCTGGACCCGCAACTGCGCGTCGCCTCGTAAGGAGTCACTCGTGTACCAGACTACGCTTGCGCATACGGTTTACCGCTTCTCTTCTCTGAAAGATTTGCTGGCGAAAGCCTCCCCGGCGCGCTCCGGGGATGTGCTGGCGGGCGTCGCCGCGAAAAGCGCCGAAGAGCGCATGGCGGCGAAGATGGCGCTCGCCGACCTGCCGCTGCGCGAGCTGCTCAATAACCCGCTCATCCCTTACGAGCAGGATGAAGTCACACGTCTGATTATCGACACCCACGACCGCGACGCGTTCTCCCCCATTCATCATTTAACGGTGGGGGCGTTCCGCGACTGGCTGCTGGACGACGCCACCACCTCTGAGACGCTCTCCCGGGTCGCGCCTGGCGTCACGCCGGAGATGGCGGCGGCGGTGAGCAAGCTGATGCGCAACCAGGACTTGATTCTGGCGGCGAGCAAATGCCGCGTCGTCACCCGCTTTCGCAACACCATCGGCCTGCCGGGCCATTTAAGCGTGCGCTTACAGCCCAACCACCCGACGGACGACCTGCGCGGCATCGCCGCCAGCATGCTCGACGGGCTGTTCTACGGCTGCGGCGACGCGGTGGTCGGCATCAACCCGGCGAGCGACAGCCTGCCGGTGCTGGAGCGGCTCAACTATATGCTCGACGACGTTATCAGCCGCTTTGCGATCCCAACACAATCCTGCGTGCTGACCCACGTCACCAACACGCTCCAGCTCATCGAGCGCGGCGCGCCGGTGGACCTGGTGTTTCAGTCGGTGGCGGGCAGCGAGGCGGCCAACAGCGGCTTTGGCATCAATCTCGCCCTGCTGGAAGAGGCGCGCGAGGCGGCGTTAAGCCTGGGTCGCGGCACGCTTGGCGATAACGTCATGTATTTCGAAACGGGCCAGGGAAGCTGCCTTTCTTCAAACGCGCATCACGGCGTCGATCAACAAACCTGCGAAGCGCGGGCCTACGCGGTAGCGCGACACTTTAAGCCGCTGCTGGTCAATACCGTCGTGGGGTTTATCGGCCCGGAGTACCTCTACGACGGCAAACAGATTATTCGCGCGGGGCTGGAAGATCACTTCTGCGGCAAGCTGATGGGGCTGCCGCTCGGCTGCGACGTTTGCTATACCAACCACGCCGAGGCGGACCAGGATGATATGGATACGCTGCTTACCTTGCTGGCGAACGCCGGGTTGACGTTTCTCATCGGCGTGCCGGGGGCGGACGACATCATGCTCAACTACCAGAGCACCTCGTTTCACGACGCCCTCTATATTCGCCGCCTGCTGGGCCTGAAGCACGCGCCGGAGTTCGCCGCCTGGCTTGAGAAGATGCAGATTATCAACGCCCAGGGGCAGCTGCGGCTCACCGGGGCCAACCATCCGTTGCTGGCGGCGCTGCCGCAGGAGGTATAGCGATGAGCACCCACGACGCCTGGGATCTGTTACGCCAGTTTACCGACGCCCGCATTGCGCTGGGGCGCAGCGGCGCCAGCCTGCCTACCCGCGAAGTGCTGAAATTCGGCCTCGCCCATGCGCAGGCGCGGGACGCTATTCATCAGCCTTTCGACAGCGAACCGCTGCGCGGCGAGCTGGAGGCGCTGGGTCTGGAAACGCTCACTGTTCACAGCGCCGCCGCCGACCGCGATACCTATCTTCACCGCCCCGACTTAGGCCGCAGGCTGGATGAGGAGAGCCGCGCGCTGCTGGCGCGCCGTAAAGGGAATGCCGACCTGCTGCTGGTGATTGGCGACGGGCTCTCTTCGCACGCCGTGCACCGCCAGTCCGTTGGGCTGATTCGCGCCCTGCTGCCCTATATTGAAACGCTCGGCTTAACGCTTGCGCCGGTGGCGCTGGCGCATCAGTCGCGGGTGGCGCTGGGCGATGATATTGGCGAAGCGCTCGGCGCGAAAGCGGTGGCTATATTGATTGGCGAGCGGCCCGGCCTCTCGTCGCCCGACAGCCTCGGGGTTTACCTTACCTGGAAACCCGAACGTTCGCGCATTGAGTCCGAGCGTAACTGCATCTCCAACATCCGGCCTGAAGGGCTGCCCTGGGAAGCGGCGGCGTTTAAGCTCGCCTGGCTGCTGGAGCAGGCTTTTTTGCGCAGGCTTACCGGCGTGAAGCTCAAGGATGAGAGCGACAACCCGGCGCTGCATGGCAAAGTAAAGCCGCTGCTGCGCTGACCTCCTGCAAAGCGGGGTCGACAGGCGCACCGTTCTGTGTAAAAACGGTGTTTTACTGTTGAGAAAGGAAGCCGTCATGACAGCGATTCCCGCCGCGCCTGAACTTCATACCGAACGCCTGCTGCTAAAACCGCTCGCGCCGGAAGATGCAGAACAGATTCAACAGACCTTTCCCCGCTGGGAAATTGTGCGCTACCTGGTGGCGAGCGTTCCCTGGCCCTATCCGCCGGACGCGGCGCGGCATTATGTGAATAACGTGGCGCTGCCTGCGGCGGCGGAAGGCCGCGGCTGGTTCTGGACGCTGCGTCGCCGCGAAGCGCCGGCGCAGCTGATTGGCGTTATCTGCCTGCTGGATGAGCCAGACAACAACCGCGGCTTCTGGCTGGCGCCGGAGCAACAACGCCAGGGGCTGATGAGCGAGGCGTGCCGGGCGGTGAACGACTTCTGGTTTACCGTACTCGATCGTAAGGTGCTGCGCGTGGCGAAAGCGCAGGCCAACGACGCTTCGCGCAATCTCTCAAACCGAAGCGGCATGCGGCTTATCCGCCGTGAAAAAAAGCAGTACGTCAGCGGCGAGCTGGATTCCGAAGTGTGGGAAATTACGCGTGATGAATGGCTGCAAGTAAAGCAGGGGATGGCGTTTAAGGGATAACGCCGCGCTGCGCCGGGCGCCGCGCTAATAGTTTTTTATGGCTTCAGTTTAATTTTAGTGACGCTAAACTCTTGAATAACGCTTAAGTTTGGTATTGCAGTAAAAGTGTCACACTTCTCCCCTACCCTAAGATAATTCTTACTTCGTAACGGGTTATCTGTTTAATGGATATTCCACTGGCGCTGGCCTCCTCGTCGCAGCAGCTTAACGCCGGGATCCTGCGCATCGCGGTGCCCCACGTCACGCCGGGTTCCACCAATCTGCAGGTGATGGCGCTCTTTAACGAACATAAATCGCTGATTGGCCTGCCGGTGCTGGAGAACAACCGGCCGATTGGCATGATCAACCGGCACATTTTTCTCTCGCAAATGAGCCGCCCCTTTTTCCATGAGCTTTACGATCAGAAAAGCTGCATCGCGTTTATGGATAAAACGCCGCTTATCGTCGAGGCGGACGCCGGGCTGGAATATCTGGCCGAGCGGGTGGTGGAGACAGGCGACAAGGCGGTCGCTGAGGGGTTTATTCTCACCGAGGCGGGCGGCTACGTAGGCATCGGCCTTGGCATCGATCTGATTAAAACCGTCTCTGGCCTGCAGGCCCGTCAACATGAGCAGATTATGCAAAGCATCGAATACGCGCGCGTGATTCAGGACTCTATGCTCAACCGCTCGCGCCAGACGATGGAAGCGCACCTGCGCGACTGGTGTCTCTCCTGGTATCCGCGCGACTGCGTGGGCGGCGACATTTACGCTTTCCAGCGTTACGAACACGGCTGGCTGCTGGTGATAGCCGACTGCACCGGCCACGGCGTGCCCGGCGCCTTTATGACCTTTATTTTCTCTTCCGCGCTGGAAAAAGCGCTGACGCAGGCGGCGCCCGACGAGCCGGACCGCCTGCTGAGCCTGATTAACCAGTACATCAAACAGACGCTGAGCCAGCTTCAGACCACGCCTAACCATAGCCAGTCGAACGATGGCTGCGACGCCATCGCGCTGTTTGTTGACGCCCGCGACGCGCAGATTGTCTGGGCGAATGCGCAGATGCACGCCTTTGTGCTGGGCGAGGGGGAAGACGAGGTGGCGCTGCTGGAAGGCGATCGTAAAGGGATGGGTTATATCGACACGCCTGCCGATTTCCGCTGGCAGCGCCATCGGCGCACGCTTAAGCCTGGCGATCGGGTGCTGATTGTCACCGACGGCGTGACTGACCAGATCGGCGGCGAGCGCAACATCATGTTTGGCAAAAAACGCATCCAGTCGCTGCTGCTGGCGCAGCGTCATCTGCCGATGCGCGAGTTTTCCGACGCGCTCTTTGCCACGCTTCGCGACTGGCAGGGCAAACAACCTTCCCGCGATGACATGACCTGGTTTGGCTTTCGCTGGTAAATAAAGAGATGAGCATGAGTGAATTACAGGTAAAAACAGCGACGCTGTTGCCGCTGCTTACCCCACAGCGACAGGGCGGCGTCGCCCTCTCTTACACGGGTTTTATTTCGCAGCAGAATATTGTGTCGATGGGCGAAGTGGTCCGCGCCTGGCTTGATGAAAACGAAGCCTCCGCGGCGCTGCGCCGCAAGCTCTTTTCGGTGTTTGTCGAAATGGGCCAGAACATTGTGCGCTACTCCTCTGACGAACGCTTTTTGCATAAGGGTGAAGAGGCGCTGCGCTACGGCTCGCTCTGCTTTCACGCCGACTGCACCCGCTATTACCTCGAAACCGCAAACCTGGTGGGGCCGGAAGAGTCCTCTTTACTGCGCGCCAATCTGGAAGTGCTGCGCGCCATGACGCAGGACGAAATCCGGCAGGCCTGGAAGCGGGGATTGCGCAGCGAAGCGCCGCCCACCAGCAAAGGCGCCAACATCGGTCTGCTGACAATGGCGCGGGACACCAGCGAGCCGCTGGAATACCGTTTACATCCCCTGGCGGCGAGTCATCTGTCCGCCTTTCACCTGAAGGCGACGTTCTGCCATGACTGAAACTACCTTAACGCCTGCCGTTGTGCTGGCGGCGACCCACTCCACGCCGGAAGTGAATTTTGATTTCGCCGCCCATCGCCTGTGGCTGAAAGGCGAAGCCTACCCGGAAAACGCCGCCGCCTTTTTCCGCCCGCTCATTCAGGCGGTGGAGAACTGGCTTGACGCCTCGCCCGTCGATGCGCAGCCTATTGCGCTGCACGTGGCGCTTAGCTATTTCAACAGCTCCAGCACCAAGCTGCTGTTTGAGTTTTTCGAATGCCTCAACAGCTTCGCGAAGCGGGGCAAACGCTGCGAGCTGCACTGGTATTACGATGAAGAGGATGACATTTCCGAGGAGTTCGGCCAGGAGCTGAGCCTGGACTTCACCTCGCTGACGGTGCTGCTGAAGCCGGAACTGAACGCATGCTAGATATTAACGAGCTGTTCCAGGACGAGTATGCCGTGCTGGAAGAGGCCCGCCTCGCGGCCGCCAACCCGCAGCTTAGCGCCGACGCCTGTCGCGATAAGCTGTGGCTGATAGCCAAACATTATCAGCGGTTGATTCGCCACTCCTACCGGCTGATTTCCCGCAGCGACCGGGCGGAGCGGGAGCTGACGCGCATGAACGAACAGCTTCAGAAGCTGGCGCGGCAGCTGGAATACGAAGCCACCCATGACGCCCTCACCGCCGTCTTTAACCGCAGCGCCATTATCCACCAGATAAACCAGGCGCTGACGCAAGGCAACGTGGGGCTTATCCTGCTGGATATCGACCACTTCAAGCGCATTAACGACGAGCACGGCCACCCCACCGGCGACCGGGTGATCTGCTCGCTGGTGCAAAGGGTGCGCAAAGCCCTGCCCGCTCACGCCGCCATCGGCCGCGTGGGGGGCGAGGAGTTTACCGTGCTGCTGCCGGGCAGCCGCGTTGAAGAGGCGATGATTATCGCCAGCTATATTCACGCTTCGCTGAACGCCTCGCCGCTTGATGTCCTTCCCGAACAGCGGGTGACGGTAAGCCTTGGCGTCAGCCTTGGGCTGCGCGACAGCGATTTCGAAACGCTGTACGGCGCGGCGGACGCGGCGCTTTATGTGGCGAAAAAGCGCGGGCGTAACCAGGTGGCGCTCAGCGACACGCTTTTTCGCCCGCCGTCGCTGCCTTTAGCCGCGGGAAAGCTGCGAATGGAGTAACCCGCCGCACGTTGTTCGCCACGCTGGCGGCGAGTTTCAGGCGCCGCGGATAGCGTCGTCAGAACGTGCCGGCGCCGCCGTCGGCGCAAAAGACCTGGCCTGACGAGTAGCTGGTTTCCGCCGCCGCCAGCGTCACGTAGAGCGGCGCTATCTCCGCAGGCTGGCCCGGGCGGCCATAAGGCGACTCGGCGCCAAACTGTTCGAACTTCTCTTTCTTTTTACCGCAGCTTGGTTGCAGCGGCGTCCAGAACGGGCCCGGCGCGACGGCGTTCACGCGTATCCCTTTTTCGGCGAGCTGCTTAGCAAGGCTTTTGCTGAAAGCGACAATGGCCGCTTTGGTGGAGGCGTAGTCGAGCAGGTTAGCGTCCGGCTTATGCGCCTGTACCGAAGCGGTGTTGATGATGGCGGCGCCCGGCTTCAGGTGCGCCATCGCCGCTTTGGTTATCCAGAACATGGCGTAAACGTTGGTCTTGAAGGTTTTGTCGAAAAACTCGGTGCTGAGATCGTTAATCGACTCCACGTTGCGCTGGCGCGCGGCGTTATTCACCAGAATATCCAGCCCGCCGAGCTGGGCGGCTGCGTCGTTCACCAGCTTCTGGCAAAAGGCTTCGTCGGTAATATCGCCCGGGATCGCCACCGCTTTGCGCCCGGCGGCTTCGATGAGCGCGATAACTTCACGGGCGTCCGGCTCTTCCACCGGCAGGTAGTTTATCGCCACATCCGCCCCCTCGCGGGCAAAAGCGATGGCCGCCGCGCGCCCGATGCCGGAGTCGCCGCCGGTTATCAGCGCCTTGCGCCCGGCAAGCCGCCCGCTCCCCTTGTAGCTCTGCTCGCCGTGATCGGGACGCGGGTTCATTTTGCTCGCCAGCCCCGGCGGCTCCTGCGTCTGGTATTCGAAAGGCGGTTTCGGGTAAGCGTCGCGGGGGTCTTTGCCGGTGAGCGGGTGCGGCCCGGGTTCCGTGGTTTGGGTTTGCGGGGTGCTTGCCGCGTTAGCGTGGCCCGCGACGGCGGTCACCGCCATGCTGCCCACGAGGCCGCCAACGAGCTGGCGGCGTGAAATGCCGGAGTTATCCTGTTGTGACATCTTTCCTCCTGCTTTAAGCCAGACGGTTCAACGAAAGTGACATCCGTAAAGCCTGGACGCTATCAGTACGATAAGCCCAGCGGGAGGCGAAAAAACAGCAGCGGCGGCTCGTTACAACCCCATTCATGATCACTTGCCGTAATACATCCCCTCGAGCTTCATGCCATCCGGGTCGAGGAAAAAGACAGCGTAATAGTCAGGATAATATTCACCGGCAGGGTCAACGATAGTCGCCTGCTGCGCCTCCAGCCACTGCTGGAGTTCATCCACTTCGGCGCGGCTGCCAAGGGACCAGGCGTAGTGGTGAAAGCCGGGGTTGCCTTTGCGATAAGGCGTTTCTTTTCCCTGTTCATCGGCCTGATAAATCCACAGGCGCGTGACCTCATTGCGCCAGCCGATGGCGTTTTCCATTTCGTCCATTATCTCAAAACCCAGGAATTTCATTAGCGGGCCGTAGAAGGCTTTCGAGCGGGCAAAATCGCTGACGGACAGCACCAGATGGTCAACACCGGTTACGCGTGGCATGGGCGGCTCCTTATTTAAGGTAAAAAGTAACTATAGACCGCGGCGCGCGCCCATAAAAAAACCGGCGGCCTGGGCCACCGGTTTAAGGTATATCGCGTTACAGGTAGAGCGACGCTTCGCCCGCCGGGCGGGTCTTGAAGCGGCGGTGGATCCAGAGATACTGCTCCGGCGCGCGCAGGATTTCCCGCTCGATCACTTTGTTCATGTAGCACGCTGCGGCGGCTTCGTCGTTGCGCGGGTAATCTTTCAGCTCCGGCTGGATTATCAGCTGATAACCGCTGCCGTCCGCTTTTCTTATCATCACGATAGAGAGCAGCGCCGCGCCGCTCAGGCGCGAGAGCACGAAGGTGCCTTTGGTGGTGGCCGCGTCGTTCACCGCAAACAGCGGCGCGAAGGTGCTGCCGCGCGGGCCGTAGTCTTGATCCGGCGCGAACCAGACCGCCTCGCCTTTTTTCAGGGCGTTGACCATGCCTTTGAGATCTTTGCGATCGAGCATCGCCTTGTTTGACCGCATGCGTCCGCGGGTTTGCGCCCACTCCAGCGCCGGGTTGTTGTGCGGACGGTACATCGCCATCATCGGCCGACAAAGGCCCATTACGCGCCCGCCCAGCTCCAGCGACATAAAATGCACGCCGATAACAATCACGCCGCGGTTGCCATCAACGGCCTGTTGCAGATTGTGCAACCCTTCAACATCAAACCAGCGCTTGATGCGTTTATCCGACCAGAACCAGGCCATGCCCGTTTCCAGCAGCGCCATGCCGAGCGAGAGGAAGTTATCGGCAATCAGCCGCTCTTTCTCATCGGGTGAAAAATGGGGAAAGCAGAGCTCGAGGTTGCGACGCAGAATTTTCTCGCGTCTTTTCAGCACGGGCCGCGCCTTCGCGCCGAGAAAAGCGCCAAGACGCATCAGCAGCGGATAAGGTAGCTGCACCAGCAGCCAGAGCAGCCCCAGACCGCACCAGGTAAGCCAGTAGCGGGGATGCAGGAGCGATGAAGAGAAGTGTCCGGTTTTGTTCATGATTGACCCTTTATGCCTGTAGCGGTATCGCATAAAGAAACCCTTTCGTTAGCGGTACACTCTGTTTTGTTTGATGTAGACGACAGAAAAAACGCCCGTGCGTGAACCGGCAGTACCCCCTGCGACACGCGGACGCGAAAACATAATGCGCGAATGATAAGTAACCCTGATTAGCTGTTTAAACGTTGCGACGGTCTACGCGACCCGATTTTTTGTCCGCCGTGCGGCGAGAAAAAGGAGGGTTGAGTTGAAAAGACGAGCCACCTGTTTGGGGCGATGGTCAATGAAGCGATATGACTGCGACGATGAGGCCGCCCGTCACCACAGTGGGCTTTCCGCCGGTAAAAAGATAGCGAAATTTTGTAAAGTAAGTGAAGAAATTATAAAGCTCTGCGGGCGAAGCGAAGCGCTGGTTTCACCCGCAAGCGGTCTGTTCTGATTTTAACCTTTCGTGCGGTTAAAAGACGTTCAAATAGTGGTCCAGGCCGTAATAAACCCAGTAGAGCGCGGAAGCGCCGACATAGGCCCAGCATCCCCACCAGGCTATCGGCTCGCGGTCCGTTTTGGCGCGGGGAAGAAAGGCGAACAGATAACACACCGCTGCGATCAGGGCGACAAAGTAAAAGAACTTCATAACACCGCTCCTTATGTCCCAAAGACTTAAGTTTTC
>Ga0209371_1002136_pt1 | contig 11648 bp, 4 predicted proteins | sample AgamicAtAmrz_FD_187165 | JGI IMG/M metagenome (GOLD analysis project Ga0209371, IMG submission 187165) | Agave microbial communities from Guanajuato, Mexico - At.Am.rz (SPAdes) (version 2) | ecosystem: Host-associated > Plants > Roots > Rhizosphere | place: Guanajato, Mexico | collected 2012-06-07
CCAGACGACAAAGGCGATGATGGCCATGATCGTGCTCGTTGTGCGGTGCCATGTCATACTTCTTTGCCCGAAAGGGCGTCGGAAAGCCTTATGAACCTTCCCATCGCTGGAAGGTCAAGGCGGAAAATAGTGATTGCCATCCACAGTTCACAGGGTTGCCTTCCTATCTCGCCGCGGACGGCGATGATAAGTTCCGTAAGATCGATGCAATGATGTGATTCCAATGCGATATGATCTAACCACACTGCCGCTTGCCGCGCTTCTGCCCGCCATCGTCAAGGCGGAGGATATGTTGGCACGGCTGGATGAGCGTGTCCTGAGGCATGCGGTGGCGGATGGTTTTCGCGAGCGCGGGCACTTTTTCGATGCCGCAGGCGCGCTCTGGGTCGGCGGCGAACTCGTGCACGTGGAGGATCTCGTCCTGCATGATGCGCGCATGGATACGCGCACACCGACGCACGAGCTGACCATCGCCCATGCGGTGCTGCGCAGCCGTCGCCGCCTTTGGACCGCCGATCCTTCCTGGGGCCTGGAGCCGGCCGGTCTTGCCGTCTTACGCGGGGATGTCGGCGAAACCGAAGACACCATTTCGCCGCGTTCGACGCGTGCCCCGGCCATAGAGCCCGACGAGCCAGTGGACGAGGAAGACGATTTCGGCGTTGATTTCGCCGAGATCGACGCCATTCTCGCCCGATCCGACAAGATCCTGAATGGCGGCGTTCCGGAAGCGCGGCAGCCGACCGTTGATGTTGATGATCCCCTTGCACTCATCCGTGATGAGGATTGGGATGAGGATGAGCGGCTGGAGAGCTGGCGCGCTGTCATTCGCGAGGCTGATTTGCTGCCGCCCGCTCTCGGCGCCGCGGTGCTTTTCGATGCCTGGGAGCGAATAGAGCCACTGCGACGGCAGCATTGGCTCGGCGGCTTGCTGGTCAGCGCCTATCTGCGCAGCCGGGGCAAGGTCGCATCCCATCTCTTTTGCCTGAATGTCGGCCTGAAAGCCGTCCGTCACGACCGCCGGCGTGCGCCAGATCGCACCACGCGGCTGACAGCCTTTATGGAGGCCATGGCACTTTCGGCCGATTCGGGCCTGAAGGAGCTCGATCGCCTTTCGCTTGCTCGGCTGCAGATGGAGCTCCGGCTCAAGGACCGGCGGTCCAACAGCAGCCTGCCCGAAGTCATCGATATCGTGCTGTCGCGGCCGATCGTTTCGGCGAAGATGATCGCGCGTCATGTCGGCGTCACCTCCAGAGGTGCGCTCAATCTGGTGGCTGAACTCGGCCTGCGCGAGATGACGGGCCGTGGTCGCTACCGTGGCTGGGGCGTGCTTTGACGCGCTGTAGCGGCCTGTGCGGGTAGACGCATCCACCTTGCAACCACAACCCTAGTTTTTCGTCCAATGTTACAGTTTGTTACGCTAAGTGGCGCTAAAATGGACAAAATTTAATGGCCATACCAAATTCCTAAGCGGCACGATGCAAGCTAAGGTCGCGCCATGAATATCGGGGGATCGCCGATCACCCGGGCTTTGAGGAAAGGTGCGTGAATGGCTCGGACGTTTCGGGTCGTCGTGTGGTTGGCTGTGATTGGCGCGGTTGGGTATGGCGCCTATGCGACCCGCGATCGTTGGCTTGGGCCGGCAGAGAAGCTGCTCGGCTATCAGAACGCGGCTGCGCCGGGAGAGCAAGCCCAGGGTGAGCGCCGCGGCGGTCAGGGGCAGGGCGGCGGCAGCGGCAGCGGCAGACGGCGCAGCATGTCGCAGTTCAGCGGACCGGTTCCCGTACTTGCTGCCGATGCGACGACGGCCGATGTCCCCGTCTACATCAACGGCGTTGGGTCGGTTAAGGCGCTGAATACAGTGACGGTGCGCGCGCAGGTCAGCGGACGAATCGTCGAAATCAATTTCGTCGAGGGGCAGGATATCAAGAAGGGTGATGTCATCGCCCGCATCGACGATTCCGTCTACAAGGCGCAGCTCGATCAGGCGATTGCCAAGAAGGCGCAGGACGAAGCCCTGCTCGCAGGCGCCCAGCGCGATCTCGTCCGCTATCAGCTGATGGTGAAGAGCGCCTCCGGCACGCAGCAGCAGGTCGATACGCAGACCTCGTTGGTGGCCCAATATACAGCACAGGTCCAGGTGGATGTGGCAGCCATCGAGAGCGCGCAGGCAACACTCGATTATACGACGATCAGGGCGGCCTTCGATGGGCGCACCGGCATCCGCAACGTGGACGTCGGCAATCTCGTCAGCTCGTCCGATGCGACCGGTATCGTGACGCTCTCGCAGATCAAGCCGATCTCCGTGCTGTTTTCCATTCCGCAGCAGCAGCTTGCCCGCGTCAATGCGGCCAGTGCGGCCGGAACGCTTGCCGTCCAGGCCATGGGCAATGACGGCGAGACGGTGGTCGACAACGGCTCGCTTGGCGTGGTCGACAATCAGGTCGATCCCACCACGGGTACGGTCAAGCTGAAGGCTAATTTCCCCAACGACAAACTGGCGCTGTGGCCAGGCGCCTTCGTCAATGCCCGCCTGCTTGTGGAGACGCTGAAGGGCGTTACCGTCATTCCGAGCGGCGCCGTGCAGCGCGGACCGAACGGCACCTTCGTCTATATCATCGGCCAGGATCAGACCGTTGCGATGAAGCCGGTCAAGGTGCGCCAGCAGGACGATACGCTTGCGGTCATCGCCGATGGTGTGACGCCCGGCGATAAGGTGGTGACGACCGGTTTCGCGCGGCTTCAGAATGGGTCGAAGGTGCAGATTTCGGCCAATCCGGATCAGGCTTCGCCGGCTGCTCCGTCAACTGACAATAACGGACAGCCTGTTGCAGAGAACGATCAACAGAATGCTGCTCCAGGCACCGCGAATGCGGGCGAACGTCCGCATCGCCGCCACAATGGCCAAGGCGGCCAGGGTGGGCAGGGCGGTCAGAGTGGTGCTGGCGGTCATAATGGCCATCGCGGCCAGGATGGTCAGCCTGGCGCCGCTGGCGAGCAGGGTGCGGATACGGGCGGCGGCTCGGCCTCCAACAATTCCTCCGCGACGCCGACGCAGCAACAATGAACGTCTCGTCGCTCTTCATCTCCCGGCCGATCGCCACCTCGCTCCTCGGGGTGGCGGTGCTGTTGGGCGGCATTCTCGGCTTTCTCTTCCTGCCGGTCGCGCCGTTGCCGCAGGTGGATTTTCCGACGATCCAGGTGACGACGCAGCTTCCGGGTGCTGATCCCGATACGATGGCGGCGCTGGTGACCGCACCGCTGGAGCGGCCGCTCGGCCAGATCCCGTCGCTGGCTTCGATGACCTCATCAAGCGCCTTTGGCATCAGCCAGATCACGCTCCAGTTCGATCTTGGCCGCGATATCGATGGCGCGGCGCAGGATGTGCAGGCGGCCATCAATGCCGCCGGCTCGACCCTGCCGCGCACGCTTCCCTATCCTCCGACCTATTCGAAGGTGAACCCCGCCGATACGCCGATCGTGACGCTGGCGCTGCGCTCCAACAGCTATTCGATCCGCGAGCTCAGCGATTTTGCCGATACCATGATGGCGCAGCGCCTGAGCGAAGTGTCGGGCGTCGGCGACGTCAATATCCAGGGCGGCGTCAAGCCCGCCATCCGCATTCAGGCGGATCTGCCGCGCCTTGCTTCCTACGGACTTGCCCTGGAGGATATCCGCACCGCCATCACCAACGCCAGCGTTGCCGGCGCGAAGGGTTCGCTCGACGGCACACAGCAAAGCTTCACGCTTGCCGCCAACGACCAGATCGTCGATCCGAACGTCTATAAATCGGTCATCGTCGCCTACCGCAACAGCGCGCCGGTGCAATTGAAAGACGTCGCGACTGTCGTCGAAGGGCTGGAGAACAATCGAGTCGGCGCCTGGTATCAGGGACAGCCCGCCGTCATTCTCGATATCATGCGCCAGCCGGGCGCCAACGTCATCCAGACGGTCGAGAATGTGCTGAAGCAGATCCCGAAGCTGAAGCAGGCCATGCCGGCCGGTATTTCCCTCGATATCGTCAATGACCGTACCGAGACGATCCGGGCTTCGATCCACGATGTGCAATGGACGCTGGTCATTTCCATCGGCCTCGTCATTCTCGTGGTTCTGCTCTTCCTGCGGACGATGACGGCGACCTTCATTGCCGGTGTCGCGCTGCCGCTGTCGTTGATTGCGACCTTCGGCGTCATGTGGTTCGCCGGCTTCAGCCTCGATAATCTCTCGCTGATGGCGCTGACCATCGGCACCGGCTTCGTCGTCGACGATGCCATCGTGATGATCGAGAACATCGCCCGCCATATCGAGGAAGGTGAAAACCCGATGCAGGCGGCCCTGAAGGGTGCCGGCGAAATCGGCTTCACGATCATTTCGCTCACCGTCTCCCTGGTTGCGGTCTTCATTCCGCTGCTCTTCATGACCGGCATTGTCGGCCGCATGTTCCGCGAATTTGCACTGACGCTCACCATCGCCGTCGTCGTGTCGGCCGTGGTCTCGCTGACGCTCACGCCGATGATGTGCGCGCGCATCCTGCGCAAGCCGAAAGAGCATCAGGGCGGCTTTCTGGCCGGTGCCGACCGTTTCACCGACTGGATGGTTGAAGGCTATCGGCGCAGCCTTGTCTGGGCCGTGGATCGCAGCCGTCTCATGCTGCTGGTGACGGTGGTGACGCTGGCTGCGACGATCGCGCTCTATGTCGTCATCCCCAAGGGTTTCCTGCCGGCGCAGGATACGGGCCTCATCACCGCCGTCATCGAGGCCGAACCGACGACCTCCTTCGAAACCATGAAGCAGATCCAGGCTGATGTGACCGACCGACTGCGCAAGGATCCGGATGTTACCGGCGTCGTTGCCGTCATCGGTGCCAGCGCCAGCAATCTGACGCTGAATACCGGTAATCTCAGCCTTGTCTTGAAGCCGCGGAGTGAGCGTAATGCGTCCGCCGATCAGATCATCGAGAGGATGCGCGGCGAGGTGACGGGCTTGCCCGGCATTCACGTCACCTTCCAGAGCGTCCGCGACATCTCGATCAGCACCAGGGCCAGCCGTGCGCCCTACCAATATACCCTTACGGGCACGGATACGAATACGGTGGTCGACTGGGCGCAGAAGCTCGCCCAACGGCTGCAGGAAAGCCCGAAGCTGTTGGATGTCGCTTCCGAAGTGGAGATGGGCGGCGGGCGCATTTTCGTCGATGTCAATCGCGAGACCGCCTCGCGGCTCGGCGTGTCCATGCAGGCCGTCAGCGATACCCTGAACGACGCCTTCGGCCAGCGGCAGATCGCGACGATCTATGGCCAAGCCAACCAGTATCGTGTCATCCTGGAGGCGGCACCGCAATATCAGTCGGATCCGAAATCGCTCGACAAGCTCTATGTCGCCGGCGCCAGCGATACGCAGGTGCCGCTCAACGCCTTCACGACGGCGAGTTTCACGACCGCGCCGCTGGTCATCAGTCATGACGAGCAGTTTCCGGCCGTGACGCTCAGCTTCGATCTCGCCAAGGGAGCCTCGCTCAGCGATGCCGTCCTCGAGATCAAGGCGGCGGAGCGGGATATCGAGATGCCCGACAATATCCAGCGCAAATATTCCGGCGATGCCGAAGAGTTTGCCTCCTCGCTTGCGGGTGAGCCCTGGCTGATCCTGGCGGCGGTCGTGACGATCTATATCGTGCTTGGCCTGCTCTATGAGAGCGCGGTCCATCCCGTGACCATCCTGTCGACGCTGCCTTCTGCCGGCGTCGGCGCGCTGCTCGCCCTGATGCTGTTCGGACAGGACCTGTCGATCATCGCCCTGATCGGCATCGTGCTCCTGATGGGTATCGTCAAGAAGAATGCAATCATGATGATCGACTTCGCGCTGGAGGCGGAGCGCAAGGAGGGGTTCGAACCGCGCGAGGCCATTCTGAAAGCCTCGATCCTGCGTTTCCGGCCGATCATGATGACCACGCTTGCAGCGCTCTTCGGCGCCCTGCCGCTGGCGGTGGCCCAGGGCACGGGTGCGGAGCTGCGCATTCCGCTTGGGATCACTATCATCGGCGGTCTCGTGCTATCGCAGCTTTTGACGCTCTATACGACGCCGGTGATCTATCTTGCCTTCGAGCGCCTGCGCGCCAAGGTCGTCGGCCGCACCAGCGGCATGCCGAGCGCCGAGATGAATGAATTGGCGGGTGACGAGACATGAACATCTCCGAGCCGTTTATCAAACGCCCTGTCGGGACGACGCTTCTGGCGATCGGGCTGGTGATCCTCGGCATCGTTGCCTATCGCTTTCTGCCGGTGGCGAGCCTACCGACCGTCGACCTTCCCACAATCGTCGTCTCCGCCAGCCGTCCGGGCGCCGATCCCGCCAGCATGGCGGCGAGCGTTGCAGCGCCGCTGGAACGCCATCTCGGCACGATCGCCGGCGTGACGCAGCTGACATCGGTGAGCTCGCTCGGCTCGAGCACCATCATCGCGCAGTTCGATCTCTCCCGCAGCGTCGATGGCGCCGCGCAGGACGTGCAGGCGGCGTTGAACGCGGCGGCGACCGATCTGCCGGGCGATCTGCCGACCCTGCCATCCTTCCGCAAGATCAATCCCGCGGCAGCGCCCGTCCTGATCCTGGCGTTGACCTCGGACAATGTGCCTGCGAGCGCCATCTACGATGCCGCCGACACGGTGGTCGTGCAGCGCATTTCGCAGGTCGATGGCGTCGGCGGTGTGACCGTGAGCGGAGCCGACCAGCCCGCCATCCGCGTCCGGCTGGATCCAGACCGGCTTTCCGCCATGGGCCTGTCGCTCGATGCCGTGCGCACCGCGATCGTCAATGCCAACGTGCTCGGCCCGTTCGGCTCGATCGATGGGGCTTCGGGTGCATTCTCCCTTGCCGTGAACAGCCAGTTGCGGACGCCGGAAGCTTACGGACGGATCATCGTGCAGAGCGGGGATGGCACCGCCGTTCGCCTCTCCGACATCGCCACTGTCGAGCCCGGGGTGCGCAACAGCCGCTCGGATGCCTGGTATGACGGCAAGCCGGCCGTGCTGCTCAATATCACCAAGCAGGCGGATGCGAACGTCATCGCCACCGTCGATGGCGTCAAGCAGCTGATCCCCGAACTGCAGCGGCTCATTCCCGCCGGTGTGAATATCTCGATCCTTTCCGATCGCACCACGACGATCCATGCCAGCGTCAACGACATGCAGTGGACGCTGCTTGCCACCATCTGCCTGGTCATGGCCGTCGTCTTCGTGTTCCTGCGGCGCACTACCCCCACAGTCGCTGCCGGCGTCACTGTGCCGCTGTCGCTTGCAGGCACTTTCGCCGCGATGTGGCTCTTCGGGCTGTCGATCGACAATCTCTCGCTGATGGCGCTTGCCGTATCCGTCGGCTTCGTCGTCGACGATGCCATCGTCATGATCGAGAATATCTATGCCAATCTGGAAACGGGCATGAAGCCGATGCGGGCAGCGCTCGAAGGCGCCAAGCAGATCGGCTTCACGGTCATCTCGATCAGCCTGTCGCTGCTTGCCGCCTTCATTCCACTATTCTTCATGGGCGGCATCGTCGGCCGCTTCTTCCAGACCTTCTCGCTGACGCTCGGCTTTACCATCGTCGTTTCGACGCTCGTGTCCCTGACACTGACGCCGATGATCTGCGGTCATCGCCTGCGCCAGCATGATATCGACGCCCGGCCAGGCCCGTTCGGCCGTATCGTCGAGGGCACGCTGGGCGCCATTACCGGCTTTTATGGCCGGACGCTACGGGCGGTGCTGCATCACCGTTTCCTTTCCGTGGTCGTCATCATCGCCTGCGTGGTCATGTCCGGCTATCTCTATGTCAAGGTTCCGAAGGGCTTCATCCCGCAGGACGATACCGGCTTCATCCAGGGCGGAACGCAGGCTGCGACCGATATCTCCTATCCCGCCATGGTCAAGCTGCAGCAACAGGCGGCGGATATCGCTTCGAAGGATCCCGCCGTTTCCGGTATCGGCTCTTCCGTCGGCGGTGGCGGCTTTTCCAGCTCCATCAACCGCGGTCAGCTCTATATCTCGCTGAAGCCGGAATCGGAGCGTGCGCCGACGGCCGAGGTCATAGACCGGCTCCGCAAGCAGCTGATGGCTGTTCCAGGCCTCAGCACTTTCCTGTTTTCGCCGGGCGATATCCGCGCCGGCGCGCGCCAGTCGCAATCGCAGTATCAGTTCACGCTCTGGGGCGCGAATTACGACGAGCTGGTGGAATGGGCGCCCAAGGTGCTGGAGCGGATGCAGGCCCTGCCGGGATTGACCGATGTCGCGACCGACAGACAGCCCAACGGCCTGCAGGCGACCGTCAATATCGACCGCAGTCTGGCCTCCCAGCTCGGCGTGAACATCCAGTCTATCGATTCCGCGCTCAACAATGCCTTCGCGCAGCGGCAGATCTCGACGATCTACACGCAGCGTAACCAGTATCGCGTCGTGCTGGAGGCGGACCCGAACTATGCGCTCGATCCGCATGATATTTCCAAGCTCTACGTGCCCGCCTCCGGCGGTACACAGGTGCCGTTGAGCGCAGTGGCGTCGATCGACCGCACGCTGGCGCCGCTGGTGGTCAATCACCAGGGTCAATATCCCTCCGTCACCATCTCCTACAATCTGGCGCTCAATACGCCGCTGCAGGTCGCCAATGATGCCATCCAGAAGGCGGTGCTGGACATGCATCTGCCCGACACGCTGCATGCGGATTTCGCCGGCGATGCGGCGAGCGTCACGCAATCTTCCGGCAGCCAGCCGCTCTTGCTGCTGGCGGCACTGCTGACGGTCTATATCGTCCTCGGCATCCTCTATGAGAGTCTGGCGCATCCGCTGACGATCATCTCGACGCTGCCGTCCGCCGGTCTCGGCGCGCTGCTGGCGCTTGCGATCAGCGGTACCGAGCTGACGATCATCGCCTTTATCGGCATCATCCTCTTGATCGGCATCGTCAAGAAGAACGGCATCATGATGGTGGACTTCGCGCTGCAGGGCGAGCGCATACTCGGCCTGTCCTCGGAAGAGGCCATCTATCAGGCCTGCCTCAAGCGTTTTCGGCCGATCCTGATGACGACGCTGGCAGCATTGATGGGCGCCATCCCGCTGATCATCGCCACCGGCCCCGGGTCGGAGCTGCGACGCCCGCTCGGGATCACTATCGTCGGCGGCCTCGTCGTGTCGCAGGTACTGACGCTCTATACCACGCCGATCATCTACCTGATGCTTGCCAAGCTACATGCAAAATGGTCGCCGAGGGCGCAAGCCACGGTGCCGGTGCCTGCCGCTTCGAGCTGAGACGGTCCCAGCTCTCACATTCCAGATCGCGTTCTTGACACTGCTTTTTGGCTACTGTTGAGCCAGGAAAGCAAAAGGCTCCGGTGTGGTGATGCCGGAGCCTTTTGTTCGAGGCTGGATTAAAACCGCCCGCTTCTCGATGCCGGAGCGGGCAGTGTTTCGCTAATGCGTGGTGCCGCCATCGGTTGCAGGCGTCTCCTGCGTTGTCACCGGGCCGACCCTGCCCTTGAAGATACGGCGGACGGAGACGAAGAGCAGCGGGATGAAAAAGATGCCGAGCACGGTCGCCGAAATCATGCCGCCCATGACGCCGATACCGATCGAGTTCTGGCTACCGGAACCGGCCCCATTGGCGACCGCCAGCGGCAGCACGCCGAGGATGAAGGCGAGCGAGGTCATCAGGATCGGTCGCAAGCGCTGGCGGGATGCTTCCAGCGTTGCGTCGATCAGGCTCTTGCCCTGGTTCTGCTGCTCGATGGCGAATTCAACGATCAGGATGGCGTTCTTTGCCGCCAGGCCGATGGTCGTTAACAGGCCGACCTTAAAGTAGACGTCGTTCGACTGGCCGAAGATGGTGGCTGCCAAGAGTGCACCGAAGATGCCGATCGGGACCGACAGCATGACGGCAAGCGGGATCGACCAGCTCTCGTAGAGGGCGGCAAGTGCCAGAAATACCACCAGAATGGAGATGGCATAGAGCTGGGTTGCCTGGTTGCCCGAAAGCTTTTCCTGAGCGGACAGGCTGGTCCATTCGTGGCTGAAGCCCGGCGGCAGGCTCGCCATGATCTTGTCGATCTCGTTCATGGCGTCGCCCGAGGAGACGCCAGGCGCCGCGGAGCCGAGGATTTCGACCGCGGACGAGCCGTTATAGCGCTCCAGACGCGGTGAACCGTAGGTCCATTCGCCGCTCGAGAAAGCGGAGAACGGCACCATGTCGCCGCCGGAATTGCGCACATACCAGCGGCCCAGGTCTTCGGGCTGCATGCGGAAATCCTTGTCGGCCTGGACATAGACCTTCTTGACGCGGCCGCGGTCGATGAAGTCGTTGACATAGGTGCCCCCCCAGGCCGTCGACAGCGTCGTGTCGATATCCGAAAGGCCGATGTTCAGCGCACTCGCCTTTTCCTGGTCGATGTTTACGGAATATTGCGGCGTGTCCTCCTGGCCGTTCGGACGCGTTCCGAACAGCTTGTGGTTCTGTGCGGCTGCGCCAAGCAGCTGATTGCGGGCCGCTATGAGCGCTTCATGGCCGGCGCCGTTGATATCCTTGATGAAGAAGTCGAAGCCGCTCGAGCTGCCGAAGCCGGGGATTGCCGGCGGTGCCAGCGCAAAGACGCTACCGTCCTTGATCTTGGAAAAGGCTCCCATGGCACGACCGGCGATGGCTTGTGCCTTCGACTGCGGCGTCTTGCGCTGATCGAAATCCTTCAACCTGACGAAGACGAGACCGACATTCTGGCCCTGACCGCTGAATCCGAACCCGGCGACCGCAAATGCGCCCTCAACATAGTCCTTCTCATTGTTGAGATAATAATCTCTCACCTGGTCGAGCACCGCCCAGGTTCGGGAATCCGTGGCGCCTGGAGGCAGCTGGATGGCCGTCAGCAGAATGCCCTGGTCTTCGTCCGGAAGGAAGGAGCTCGGCAGGCGATTGAAGAGATAACCGACACCGACGCCGATCAGGACGAATATCAGCAGAAAAACGGCGGTCATGCGAATCATGCGGTGTACGCCGCGCTGATAGCCACGTGTTCCCCGCTCGAAATTGCGGTTGAACCAGCCGAACACGCCCTTTTCCTTCGCACCATGTTTGGGCTGCCTGAGAATGGTGGCGCAAAGAGCTGGCGTAAGGATCAAGGCGACGATGACGGACAGCACCATCGCCGAGACGATCGTCACCGAAAACTGCCGGTAGATGATGCCGACCGAACCGGAGAAGAAGGCCATCGGTATGAACACGGCCGACAAGACCGTGGCGATGCCGATCAGCGCGCCGGTGATTTCCTGCATCGACTTGATCGTCGCCTCGCGTGGCGACAATCCCTCTTCTTCCATCACGCGCTCGACGTTTTCGACGACGACGATGGCGTCGTCGACCAGAAGGCCGATCGCCAGCACCATGCCGAACATGGTCAATGTATTGATGGAATAGCCGAACATCGCCAGCACGCCGAAGGTGCCGAGCAGCACGACCGGGACGGCGAGCGTCGGGATCAGCGTGGCGCGCAGGTTCTGCAGGAAGACGAACATGACGATGAAGACGAGCACGATGGCTTCGAACAGCGTCTTGACCACGTCCTCGATCGACAGCTTCACGAAGGGCGTCGTATCATAGGGATAGACGATCTCCACGTTCGGCGGCAG
>Ga0209371_1002137_pt1 | contig 11639 bp, 9 predicted proteins | sample AgamicAtAmrz_FD_187165 | JGI IMG/M metagenome (GOLD analysis project Ga0209371, IMG submission 187165) | Agave microbial communities from Guanajuato, Mexico - At.Am.rz (SPAdes) (version 2) | ecosystem: Host-associated > Plants > Roots > Rhizosphere | place: Guanajato, Mexico | collected 2012-06-07
GGTGTCCTGATTGCGTCGGTGGCGCAGGAGGGGCTGATTCGTAAAAAGGCAAATGATTAAATAAAGTGCAATTTTATAAAATTGCACTTTATTTGTGCGGCTCTCGCGGCGAGAAATGCCACTTTATTGGGTCTGTGCAATAAATCTGTTTTATTTCAACACGTTATAAATGTGTCACGAATCTGGCACGTCCTTTGAATGTGTATGGCCAGTCGCTGCAGAAACACTCGTCGGCGGCAAGGAGAGTCGGCTCCGCGCCGAGGCTAACAAAGGATGGGAAACCAGATGAAAATTGTGATGGCCATTATCAAGCCGTTCAAGCTCGATGAGGTCCGTGAGGCCCTCACGGCTGTCGGCATCCAGGGCCTGACTGTGACCGAAGTGAAGGGCTACGGGCGCCAGAAGGGGCACACCGAGATCTATCGCGGCACCGAATATGCCGTCAGCTTCCTGCCGAAGCTGAAGATCGAGGTCGCAGTCGCATCCGAAACCGTCGACAAGGCAGTCGAGGCCATCGCATCGGCCGCCAAGACCGGCCAGATCGGCGACGGCAAGATCTTTGTCTATTCCATTGACCATGCCGTGCGCATCCGTACGGGCGAAACCGATTCAGAAGCGCTGTAAGACACGGCGGACCAGGGAGTTATTTGCATGTCATTTTCCAAGCTTTCCTCCGCCTTGACACGGGTGGGTGCGCTTTCTGCCGCCTTGCTTGCGCCGGCGATCGCCTTTGCGCAGGAGACCGCTCCGGCTGCAGCCGCTGCGACCGCCGCCGCACCGGTTCCGGACAAGGGCGACACCGCCTTCATGTTCATCTCCACCATTCTCGTGCTCTTCATGCTCGTGCCGGGCCTGGCACTGTTCTATGGCGGCCTCGTCCGCGCCAAGAACATGCTCTCGGTTCTGATGCAGTGCACGATGATCGGCGCGGTCGTAATGATCCTCTGGGTTCTCTACGGCTATTCCTTCGCCTTCGGCGGCGGTTCGAGCCCTTACTGGGGCGGTACGGCCAAGATGTTCCTCTCGGGCGTTTCGACCTCGACCACGGCTGCAACCTTCTCCAAGGGCGTCGTCATCCCTGAATTCATCTTCATGCTGTTCCAGATGACCTTCGCTGCCATCACGCCGGCGCTCATCATCGGCGCCTTCGCCGAGCGCATCAAGTTCGGCGCAGCCGTGCTCTTCTGCGCGCTGTGGGCGACCTTCGTCTACTTCCCGATCGCCCACATGGTCTGGGATTCCAACGGCATGCTCTTCAAGATGGGCGCACTCGACTTCGCCGGCGGCACCGTCGTTCACATCAATGCCGGTATTGCAGGCATCGTCGGCGCCATTCTCGTCGGCAAGCGCGTCGGCTTCGGCAAGGACATGATGGCTCCGCACTCCATGACGCTCACCATGGTCGGCGCATCGATGCTCTGGGTCGGCTGGTTCGGCTTCAATGCCGGCTCCAACCTCGAAGCTTCCGGCGGCGCGATGCTCGCAACCGTCAACACCTTCGTCGCAACGGCAGCCGCCATCATCTCCTGGTCGCTGGTCGAAACCTTCACCCGCGGCAAGGCCTCCATGCTCGGCGGTGCTTCGGGCATGGTTGCCGGCCTCGTCGCCATCACGCCTGCAGCCGGTATCGCCGGTCCGATGGGCGCGATCGTCATGGGTCTCATCGTCTCGCCGCTCTGCTACTTCTTCGTCTCGGTCGTGAAGAACAAGTTCGGCTACGACGATACGGCTGACGTCTTCGGCGTACACTGCATCGGTGGTATCTTCGGCGCCATCGCAACCGGCATCTTCGCCAGCGCCTCGCTCGGCGGCGTCGGCTATGCCGATGGCGTCACGATGAGCAGCCAGGTCGTCGTCCAGCTGACCGCCGTCGTCACGACAATCCTGTGGTGCGGCATCGGCTCGGCGATCCTCTACAAGGTTGTCGACGTCATCATCGGCCTGCGCGTCGCTCCGGAAGCCGAACGCGAAGGTCTCGACCTCGCCTCGCACGGCGAAGCCGCCTACCACAATTCCTGATTGGAGCTTGCGAAACCGGAGCAAACTCTCCGGTTTCGCTCAACATCCCGTCGCGTCCTATTTCATCGTAAATAGGCGCCCTTGGCCCGGACCTTAGTTCGGGCCCTTTTCGTTCGTGCGCAGCCATTTTTCTTCAGACGACAGGCGATTCATGAGGTTGGCGTGCATGGTTAACATGCCATTAACCCTCCTCTGATTAGGTATGGCTAACCTGCCGGCGAGTGGGCATAGACCGATTCGTTTGCGCTTTGGACAGGAACGGGGCTGGATATCATGGGCAGAAGCAATTCGGCGGCGTTGAGCGGTCGCCCCGACCGTTTATCGCTATCGAGTGTGGTTTGGCGTCAGGTCAAGGGCCTGACAGGTTTCGCGATACTGTTCCTGCTGGCGCTTGCCGTTGCAGCGCTGGCGACCTGGAACGTCATGGACCCCAGCTATTCCTACGCAACTGCCAATGCGCCGACCAACCTGCTCGGCTTTCCCGGTGCAGCCTTTGCCGACATCCTGATGCAGTCGTTCGGCCTTGCCTCGCTTCTGGCGATGCTACCCGTCGTCGCCTGGGCCTTTGCGCTGATTGCCAACCGCAAGCTTCATCGGGTACCCTCGCGCCTCGGCGCATGGTTCGGCGGTTGCATCGTCGCGGCCGGCTCCATCGCCTGCTTTCCGGCGCCGCCCACCTGGCCGATTCCCAACGGTATCGGCGGTGTCGTCGGCGATCTTCTGCTGCGCCTCCCAGCCCTTTTCATCGGCACCTATCCGAGCGGTGTCGTCGCCATCATCATCGGTTCGGTCCTCGCAGTTCCGGCCATTTGGCTCATGCTCTTCGCCTCTGGCGTCATCGGCGAAAACCTCGTGGAAGACGAAGAGGATGAGGACGACTACGAGGAAACCCGCAGCCGTGCCCGCCGGGTGGGCGATGAGGACGAGGATGACGATCGTGGCGGTTTCCTCGCCAATTTCATGGCCTATGGCGCGGTCATGCATGCCTGGTACAACACGCAGGCCCGCCTTCGCCGGCTGTTCGGCATGGGACCGCGCAAGCGCCGCGACCATGCCTTCGACGCACCTTATGATTTCAACGACGACGAATTCGGTACGCTGAACGAGCCGGTGCGCGCCAAGGCACCCATGGCTCGGGGGGACCGTCTGGAGCCGTCCATGGATGGTCCGGCGCGCCGCGTCGTTTCCGCGCCGTCGATCAGTCTCGGTGACGATGAGGATGAAGACGAGGATTCGATCTATGATCGCGATCCGCGCCGTCCTGCCGATATCCTGCCTGACGATGAGGATGACGAGTGGCCGTTGGCCCCGGCTGCTCCAAAGGGAGCCGCTGCCGGCCATCGTGTCACTCCTGCCGCGCCGCGTCCGAAACCGGGTGCGCGAGCGGAACGCGAGGCGCAGACCTCCTTCATTCGTCCCTATGGCTTCCAGCTTCCCGCCGTCCATCTGCTTGCCGAGCCGAAGGCCGTTGCCCGCGATGCGACGCTCTCGGCCGACGCGCTGGAACAGAATGCCCGCATGCTCGAAGGCGTGCTGGAGGATTTCGGCGTTAAGGGCGAGATCATCCATGTCCGGCCCGGACCGGTCGTCACGCTTTACGAGTTGGAGCCGGCGCCCGGCATCAAGTCGTCCCGCGTCATCGGCCTTGCCGATGACATTGCACGTTCGATGAGCGCGATTGCTGCGCGCGTCGCCGTCGTGCCCGGCCGCAACGCCATCGGCATCGAGCTGCCGAACTCGACGCGCGAAACGGTCTATCTGCGCGAACTCATCGCCAGCCGCGATTTCGAGACCTCCAAGGCGAAGCTTGCCATGTCGCTCGGCAAGACGATCGGCGGCGAGCCCGTCATTGCCGATCTCGCCAAGATGCCGCATCTGCTCGTGGCCGGTACGACCGGTTCGGGTAAATCCGTCGCCATCAACACCATGATCCTGTCGCTGCTCTATCGCATGACGCCGGAACAGTGCCGCCTGATCATGATCGATCCGAAGATGCTCGAACTCTCCGTCTATGACGGCATTCCGCATCTTCTGTCGCCCGTCGTCACGGATCCGAAGAAGGCCGTCGTTGCGCTCAAATGGACCGTCCGCGAGATGGAAGAGCGCTATAAGAAGATGTCGAAGATCGGCGTGCGCAACATCGACGGCTTCAACAGCCGCGTCGAGCAGGCCGTTGCCAAGGGAGAGGCGATCAGCCGCACGGTGCAGACCGGCTTCGACCGCCAGACCGGCGAGGCGATCTACGAGACGGAAGAATTCGATCTGAAGCCGATGCCCTACATCGTCGTCATCATCGACGAAATGGCCGATCTGATGATGGTCGCCGGCAAGGATATCGAAGGTGCCGTGCAGCGTCTGGCGCAGATGGCGCGTGCGGCCGGCATCCATGTCATCATGGCGACGCAGCGTCCGTCGGTCGACGTCATCACCGGCACGATCAAGGCAAACTTCCCGACGCGCATCTCCTTCCAGGTGACGTCGAAGATCGACAGCCGCACCATCCTCGGTGAGCAGGGTGCCGAACAACTCCTCGGCATGGGCGATATGCTCTACATGGCCGGCGGCGGGCGCATCCAGCGCGTTCACGGCCCCTTCGTTTCCGATGGCGAGGTGGAGGATATCGTCGCTTATCTGAAGACACAGGGCGCGCCGCAATATCTCGATGCCATCACCGCCGATGACGACGAGGATGATGACGGGCACGGTCCGGTCGGCACTTCCAATCTATCGGATTCAGAAGATCCCTATGATCAGGCGGTTGCGATCGTGCTGCGCGACGGCAAGGCTTCGACCTCCTATATCCAACGGCGTCTCGGCATCGGCTACAATCGCGCGGCGTCGCTGATCGAGCGCATGGAGCAGGAAGGCGTGATCGGCCCGGCCAACCACGCCGGCAAGCGCGAAATTCTCGTCCCGACCGAAGCCGATATTCTCGATCGCTGAGGCAATCCGTCTTTCCGTGTCGCATATCTCGTCTATGTTCAGGGAAATTTGATCGCAGACCCTTACCGGCCTTGGGCCGTGGCGCCATGAAGACGCCGATTTTGCGCGCCATGGACGAAGCATGAAGGAGAATTCGATGACAAAGTTTGATGCGCAGCCGTCCAGCCGACTTTCCCTGACCCGCCGGCACCTTCTCGGCGCTGCGCTTGCGGTCGGCGCGGCAGGCGCTCTGCCGGTTTCGGCTTTCGCACAGGCTCAGGCCCAGACGCAAACAGCTGCAGCTACCCTCAATCCCGGTATCGCCCAGGCCATTGCCGATCATTTCTCGTCCATCAAGTCGATGAAGGGCGGCTTCCTGCAGATCGGACCGCGCGGCGATCAGATGAGCGGCGCATTCTTCATCCAGCGGCCCGGCAAGATGCGTTTCAACTACGATCCGCCGTCGCGCATGCGCGTGATCTGCGACGGTAATAACGTACAGGTCATCAACGATCAGACGCAGACGAGGAACATGTATCAGCTATCGAAGACGCCGCTGAGCCTGCTGCTGGCCAACAAGATCGACCTCTCGGCCGACATGGTGCGCAACGTCGATTCGCAGCCGGACCTCACCAAGATCACACTCGGCAATCGCACCGTCTTCGGCGATTCCACCATCACGATGATCTTTGATTCGAAGAGCTACGACCTGCGCCAATGGACCGTCATCGATCCGCAGGGCAAGACGACCGACGTCATCATCAACAATGTGAAGACGAACGTCGCCTTCGACGACAGTGTTTTCCGCATCGACTATACGCGCTAAGCGTCGCTTCCATCCTGCGCCACAGGTAAGCCGCGAATGGCGCTTTTCTTTCCGCTACAGCCGGTCTAAAGCCTTACGCTGACCGGAGAGAGAGACCGGTGATTCATCGAATCGCCGAATCGCTCCGGCTGTCTGTTTTGACGCAATTCCGGACGGAAAACCGCTGCGCACTTTTCCTCGAATTGCTCCAAGGAAAAGGCTCGGGCATGGGATTTTCGATTGCGACCTGGAACATCAATTCGGTGCGACTGCGTATGCCGATCGTCGAGCAATTCGTCATGCAGGCCCGGCCCGATATTCTCTGCCTGCAGGAAACCAAGGTTCCGAACGAGCTTTTCCCTCACGCGCCGCTCCGCGCGCTTGGCTATGAGCACATCATCATTCATGGCCAGAAGGGCTATCATGGGGTGGCCATCGCCTCGCGTTTCCCGCTGACCGAGGATCATCGCCAGAATTATTGCAATGTCGGCGACAGCAGGCATATCTCGGCCATCTTCGAGCGCGGCGGCCGGCGCATCCGCCTGCACAATTTCTATGTTCCGGCCGGCGGTGACGAGCCGGATCGCACAATCAATCCAAAATTCGGTCACAAGCTCGATTTCATCGAGGAGATGAAGAAGCTGCATGCCAATGCCGAGCAGAACACCTCCGCGATCCTCGTTGGCGATCTCAATATCGCGCCGCTGGAGCACGACGTCTGGTCGCACAAGCAGCTCCTGAAGATCGTCAGCCATACGCCAGTGGAGACCGAAGGGCTGCTCGAGGTGATGAAGCGCGGCGCCTGGCTCGACCTGATGCGCCAGCAGGTGCCGGCAAGCGAGAAGCTCTATACGTGGTGGAGCTATCGCGCCAAGGATTGGGAGGCTGCCGACCGCGGCCGCCGCCTCGACCACATCTGGTCCTCCTCCGATCTTGGCCCGCATCTGCAGCGCATCGAGATCCTGAAAGCGGCGCGCGGCTGGGACCGTCCGTCCGACCATGTGCCGGTCGTGGCGCATTTCAATCTATAGATTTGCTGAGACGAAAATCGCCTTACTGGTTTCAAGCGCTAGCGGATCAGGGCGCGAAGCGGCTTCTCACCGTATCTATTTATGCGGGAAGTGCCGGGCGAACGCATGGTCGGTTGCTAGATAGTCGTCGAGGTTTTGCGATGCGGCATTCAGCGTCCGTTAACCGCACTCTTTTTTGGCGGCGTTCGCGGTATGGTAGAATATGGAGAATTCAGTATGCTTTTGCGATAAATTCGACTCCTTCCAACTGCGCGGTTGTTCATGTCACCTATGCTAGCATTGATTGGCGTGCTCATTTTCATCATGTTCTACGGCATCTCACGCGGACTATTTAGGAAGGGACATCGGCTCTTTGGATGGTTGATTGCCGTTCTGGCGTTTGTTGCGCAGCTCACCGTTTCGAACAAGATGGAGTACGACGCCAAAGCTGCAGGTTTTCAATCCTCAAGTGATCTCAGTGCTGCACATGAGGCAGGGATCTACGATCCCAACGCATGGAAACTGGTTCGAGGATTCCAAGACGCCTTACGTCAATCCCGGCCGATTTCACCGCCGGCCTCTTCGAAGAAGACCGCCATCGAGCTCTAAATTGAAATTCTGGCTTTGCTGTCAGGAAAAGCGGCCGAGCATTGCGGCTGCCTGTCTGGCAAGGGTGGCGAAGTTTTCGCGGATACGGTTCTGGATCAGCAGGCCGGCGTCTGGATATTCCTCGATCAAGCGGTGAAAGAGGGCGCGTGTGATGCGGATCACGTCGGATTCTTCGGCGGCGACAGCCGTGTATTTCCGTTCCACCAACGTTACCATCGCCAGTTCCGAAAGCATGGTGCCTGCCTGGACCACCGCTTCCACCTGCTTCTGGCCGTTAGCATCGATGGTGCTGAGCTCGAAACTGCCGCGCGTGATGACATAGGCGCATTCGGCGGGTGATTTTTCCCGGAACAGCGTCTGGCCCTCATTCACATGGCGGCGATCCGCGCCGAAGGCGATCAGCCGCAGCGGCTCATCGCCCATGCCGTGAAACAGCGGCAGTTGCGACAGCAGTCGGATATCGTCGTTCAGCGCCATCGATCGCCTATGGAATGATCTTGTAGCCGCCGTTTTCCGTAACAAGGATTTCGGCGTTGGAGGGATCGCGCTCGATCTTCTGGCGAAGGCGGTAGACATGGGTTTCGAGCGTATGGGTGGTCACGCCGGAATTGTAGCCCCAGACTTCCTCCAGCAGGATATCGCGGGTGACGACCTTCTGATCGGCGCGATAGAGATAGCGGATGATGGCGGCTTCCTTTTCCGTCAGGCGGATCTTTTGTCCGTCTTCGGTGGTCAAAAGCTTCTGGCTCGGCTTGAAGAGGTAGCGTCCTACTGTGAAGGTCGCATCCTCGCTCTGCTCGTGCTGGCGCAGCTGCGCGCGAATGCGGGCGAGCAGCACGGCGAAGCGGAAGGGCTTCGTCACATAGTCGTTGGCGCCGGCTTCGAGGCCGAGGATGGTGTCGGAATCCGTGTCATGCCCCGTCAGCATGATGATCGGCGGCTTGAAGCCGTTCTTGCGCAGCAGCTTCACGGCTTCGCGGCCATCCATATCGGGCAGGCCGACATCCATGATGAGGAGATCGACAGGTACGGTGCGCGCGGTCTGCACGCCTTTTCCGGCGGTCGCCTCTTGCAGGACGTTGAATTCCTCGTAAAGCGATAATTGCTCGACCAACATTTCACGCAGGTCGTTGTCATCGTCCACCAGGAGAATGGTGCGTGCGGTCATGCCGTTCGGGTCCTCATTCTAATCCCACTTAAGTCCTACGCCAAATTGCATTTTTAGCAAGTCGCGACGCGGCTCAGGCTTGGTCGTTTGGTTGAAACTGCTATGATTTCAAATGAAATCACGCGCAAAGCAAAAACATGTGAGGAAAATGCAAAAGACAAGGGCGGGGACCAGGCGGACCGCTTCGACAATCGTCGTGCGTCCTCAGCCAGGTAAGAAAACGCGGGCGCTGGTGCAGGTCGGGGGCATGACGGTACCGGCGGCGATCGGCCGATCCGGACGCAGCATATTGAAGCGCGAAGGAGACTGCGCGACACCCATCGCGGATATGAAGTTGCTTTACGGCTTCACGCGGGGCGATCGGGTCCGTTTTCTGCGGACGGCCTTGCCGATGCGGCATATCCGGGAGAATATGCTGTGGTGCGACCAACCTGATGATCCCAACTATAATAGACTGGTGAAGGCTCCTTTCAGGCCGAGCCATGAGGAATTGCGGCGAGGCGACGGCCTCTACGACGTCTGCCTGGTGCTCGACTGGAATGTGAGCTCTCGCAGGCGCAACCGCGGCTCGGCGATCTTCTTTCACCTGATCAGGCCGGGATACGAGCCGACGGCCGGGTGTGTTGCCGTGAGCCTGCGCGACATGAAGCGCATTCTGCCATCGCTGCGAAGAGGTACGACCGTCCGGGTTGTCTGAAAGGACGCCCGGGGTTAACATCCCGATATTCTCCACTATATGGGATTTCGACCGGTGCGCCTTTGCGGACCAGACCGCCCGCTTTTCTTTTAGAATTTAAATCACGCCTTCACTCCACCCGCTTCTCATCCTTTGGAGACTTATCGTGACTACGCAACCGACAATTACGTTCAATGACGGCAATTCCATTCCGCAGGTCGGCCTCGGCGTCTGGCAGACACCGGAGAATGTCGCGCCGATGGCCGTCAGCACGGCTTTGAAAGCCGGCTATCGCCATATCGATACCGCAGCCATCTATGCCAACGAAGATGGCGTTGGCGAAGGCGTGCGGCAGTCCGGCGTTGCCCGCAAGGATATCTATCTCACAACCAAGCTCTGGAACGAGGCGCAGGGCTTCGATTCCACACTGAAGGCGTTCGATGAAAGCCTGAAAAGGCTCGGCACCGACTATATCGACCTCTACCTGATCCACTGGCCGTCGCCGCACCGCAACCGTTATCTCGACACTTGGAAGGCTTTCGTGCGCCTGAAGGAAGAAGGCCGCGCCCGTTCGATCGGCGTTTCCAATTTTGCCGCCGCGCATCTCGAACGTATCATCGGCGAGACCGGCGTGACGCCTGTGCTGAACCAGATCGAGCTGCATCCCACCTTCCAGCAGAAGGAACTGCGTGCGGTTCACGACAAGCTCGGCATCAAGACCGAATCCTGGAGCCCGCTCGGCCAGGGCAAGCTCCTCACCAATACAGTCATCGGCAAGATCGCCGCCAAGCATGGCCGCACCCCGGCGCAGATCATCATCCGCTGGCACATCGACAACGGCCTGATCGTCATCCCGAAATCGGTGACGCCGAGCCGCATCGAGGAAAACCTCAACGTCTTCGACTTCAAGCTCGAAGGCGACGATCTGGCCGAGATGACCAAGCTCGATTCGGCAAGTGGCCGCATCGGGCCGGACCCGCTGACGGCGAGTTTCTGATTTCAGAAATTGAACTCTGGAAGGCCGGAAGCATTTGCATCCGGCCTTTTTCTATAAGCCGATTATAGCGCCTCCTCTGAAAGAGGTGCGCGCTTCGCATAAGCAGAGCCGGCAAGTGCTATAGCCAAAGTCCCAACGATCAGCAGAGCGGCCACCGCAAAGGTGGTCTGCATTCCGCTCGCCACTGCTTCCGGATGCGCCGCCGTGATGTCGGCGGCGCCGGAGGCGAATGTGAAGATCGCACCCATGACGGCGGCGCCTGTAATCAGGCCTAGATTTCGCGACAGGCTCAACATACCGGAAATCACGCCACGCTGCTCCGCGTTTATGTCCTTCATGATGGTGGTGTTGTTGGACGCCTGAAAGAGCGCATAGTTTGCGGTCACGATAACGAGCGGGCCGATATAGCCGGCGGCTCCGAATCTGCCTTGCAGCATCACTATCAGGAAGAGGCCGACAATCATGCCCGCAAGACCCGTCGTGGTCACGCGCTGGGCGCCGAAGCGATCGACAATGCGGCCGGCCGGTACCCCCGTCAGCGCCGACACCAGCGGGCCGGAGGACATGATGGCACCGACATGGGCTGCATCGAAGCCAAGGCTGCGAGAGAGATAGAAGGGACCGACCACCAGCGTTGCCATGATGACAGTGGAAACGAGAGTGCTCATGGCAAGGCCCGTGCTGAGCTTACGATCGTGAAACATGGAAAGATGCAATAGCGGCGACTTCACCTTCGTCTCAGTGAAGGCAAACAGAGCGATGCCTGAAGCCGTGGCCAGCAGCAGACCCATATTCAAGGCGCCAAAGCTTCCATGCCCGATTGTCATCGCCAGCGCATAGGCTGCCAGCGTCAGCGCCAGCAGCAAAGTGCCGATCATATCCAGCCGCCCCTGGCTTACCTTCCTGTGCCGGCGATCCGCCGGCAGGAAGCAGGCGGCGAGCAGGAAGTTTGCGATCCCGAGCGGCACATTGGCGAGGAAAATGGTCTCCCAGCCGAAGCTGGCGATCAAGATGCCGCCGAGCGACGGGCCGAGCGTAGTGCCGATCGCAGACATGGTGCCGAGCAAGCCCATGGCGCTGCCCGTCCGCTCTTTCGGCACGGTTTCGCCGACCATTGCTATCGCCAGCGCCATCATCATGGCGGCGCCGAGGCCTTGAAAGGCTCTGGCGGCCAGCAACAGCCAGAGGGTCGGTGCGATGCCGCAGAAGAGCGAGGCGAGGGTAAAGAGGCTTATGCCGATCAGCAGCAGGCGCCGCCGGCCGAAAATGTCACCCAACTTTCCGACGCTGACGATCAGCGTGGTAATGGCAAGGAGATAGGCGAGCACGATCCATTGCACCTGTTGGAAGGATGCGCCGAATGTCCGAGCGAGCGTCGGCAGCCCGACATTGGCAATGCTGGTATCGAGCGAGGGCATCAGCATGGACAGCGA
>Ga0209371_1002138_pt1 | contig 11632 bp, 7 predicted proteins | sample AgamicAtAmrz_FD_187165 | JGI IMG/M metagenome (GOLD analysis project Ga0209371, IMG submission 187165) | Agave microbial communities from Guanajuato, Mexico - At.Am.rz (SPAdes) (version 2) | ecosystem: Host-associated > Plants > Roots > Rhizosphere | place: Guanajato, Mexico | collected 2012-06-07
GGCGGATTTTTTCGGCGACGCGCATTGCGTCCTCGAGCGGCGTGCAGGGCAGCAGCAGCGCGAATTCCTCGCCGCCGAAGCGGCCGAAGGTGTCCTGCGCCCGCACGACGCCGGCCACGCGCTGCGCCATCACGCGCAGCACCGTGTCGCCGACGCCATGGCCAAACTGGTCGTTGATCTTCTTGAAGTGGTCGAGATCGAACAGCAGCACCGACATATCGCCGCCATAACGCTGCCAGCGCGTATATTCGTCGAGCAGCCGCGCCTCGAAATAGCGTCGGTTGGCAATGCCTGTCAGCCCGTCGCGGTCCGCGTATTCCTGCAGCTTGGCCACAGCCTCTTCGCGCTCGCGCTGCACGATGCTCACATGCGTGACATCCGAGATCGTCACGCAAACAGCCACCACTTCCCGATCGCGCGTGAGCGGCATGAAGGTGCAGTCCTGCTGCATGTAGTCCACGCCGCCGGTGATTGGCCGGTCGTGATCGAACTTGAACAGATACGGGCGCTGCTCCCATGAGCTGAATGCAAAACTGCCGAGTTGAAACACGCTTTCTATCTTGCGTGACAACCACACGCGCGGCAGTTCCGGGAAATGCGCGAACAGCGATTTGCCGACCACCTGCTCCGCCGACAAGCCGCTGTGGTCCTGCATGAAGCGATTCCACATCAGCACGTTCATGTCGCGGTCGAGCACGAAGATGCCGAAGCCGACCCGCTCCACCACCATATCGCTCAACGACTGCACGGGCGAATTCATAGGCTGGACAGCAACGCGTCGAGCGCGTCGTTCATGTGGCGGATGGACTCTTCCGCCATCAGCATCACGAGGTGCGCGCGGAAGCTTTGATCTTCCAGCGTGAAGTTCACCTCGACGAGCAGCGCGACTTCCCACTGCAGCACGCCGGGCTGGAACACTTCGTCGAGCGTGAGCGCGTCGCCGAGCAGGCCCGGCGCGGAGAACACCGGGGTGCGGCCGAGCTGGTCCAGGATGCACGACACGCACGCGCCGGTCAGCACGTTCGCGACGTCGAACATCAGCTCCTTCTGACTCACCGATTCATATGCCGAGCGCGAGTACGGATCGCTTACGAGCGCGCAAAGGTCGTCCACGCTGTCGCTGCGGCAGATCACCAGCGCCTCGCCCTTGATGTCCGAGCGAAAGCCCTGGCGCACGGCGCTCACCGGGTCCTGGATGCCGGTCATCTCCCTCAGCGTCTGCGCAGCCTCGGTTACCGCCACCACTCTGACGCGCGGCACGGATAATTCGATGAACGAATCGAGCAGCCGCGCGAGACGCGTCGCGGCTTGACCCATCGCCAGATTGGCGACCTCTTGCAGCGCGTCGCGCTGATCTTCGTTGAGGACTGGCTCAGACATACAACCCGTACTCCTTGAGGATGGGCAGTACCGCCTCCGGCGTCACGGGCTTGGCGACGAACGCCGCGGCGCCGAGCGCGCGCACGCGCGCCTGTGCCATCGGCTGGATATCGGCTGAGACGACGATGACGAACGTGTTCAGGTCCTCATGCTGCAACGCCTCGAGCACCTGATAGCCGTTCATGTCCGGCATGGTCAGGTCGAGGAACATCACCGAGGCTTTCCCTTGACGATATAAAGCGAGCGCTTCACGTCCGTTCGACGCGTACGACACGTCGACGTCCCAATCCGGCGGCAATGCCTTGGTGAGCACCTTGCGGGCAAGCAACGAATCATCGGCGATCACGATAGGCAAAGACATGGCGTTCTACAGACGGAATAAGCTCGTGCGTGTTAACGGCTAATCGCCCGAACTCTTTAGTGTGACGTTCGACGGCGCGCGTCGCGATGCGCGTGTGCCTGCTGGGAGGCGGCGTGCGGACAGGCGGGGATGAGGCGCGGCAAGGCGCGCCTCGCGCAAGCTTTGCTCGCGCGAGAACGCGCGTACGTGCGGCGGACGACGGTTATGACCGACATGTTGAGCCTACCCCGTATAGAATCGGCGCGGCTCGCTGGAACCTGGCTGATCCCCGTGCCGCGCGCGCGTGGTTTCCGCGAACGCCGGCACTCACGCGCGTACGCATGATCCGGTGCCCTCGCGGCGCGTGCGTTCGAACATGGCGGACGCACTTTTTGTCGTGGGATCGATTCTCAAAGCAATACCGCCGAAAAGCAATACGCGGTATTTTTCACCGGCTAACAATATCTTCCTCGGTTAGCCCATTTTTGAAAACATACGTGCCGCATAATTACACGTTTTATAACGCTTATACTTTTGTGTACGTTTGCGCTTGTCAGTTTGTCACTGTTTTAAAAGGCTGACGAATTGCGCCCAAAAATTCCCAGCACCTGCCATTACGGTAACTTCTACCGCCATTCAGCGACTATGCTTCACGTATCATTCCCGTGTCTTTACGTTTTTGAAAGCCCGAGCGTTTAACAATGACAGCTGACCGGTTCGATCCGCACCGAGCGAGCCGCCTTTCCGCGGACGGGCAGAGCGACGCGGTGTTTCCCAGTGTGCCGGAGCAGAACTTTCACGTGCGGCGCATGACGTTGATCGCGCTGCTGGTCGCCGCCGTCGTGCTGCCGTGTCTTTACGTTGCGGCCATGGCCTTCAACGACATGCGCAGCCGCGAAGCCGACGCCACCGACATGACGCTGCGCACCGTGCGCATCGCCGAGGAACACGCGCTCAAAGTGTTCGACATGAACGAAACGCTCGACACGCGCATCGTCGATCTGACGGAGGGGCTTGACGACGCGGGCATACGCGCACGCGAGGCCGCCATTCATCAGAAAGTCCGCACGATGGGCGGCGGCTATCCGCAGGTCGCCGCCGTGTCCATTTTCGGCCGCGACGGCACGTTGCTCGTGAGCAGCCGGTTCTATCCGGCGCCGCCGGTGTCGATCGGCGACCGCGAAGACTTCGTCGGCCTGCGCGAAGGCCGCGACCTCGAACATGTGTCGAAAGTGATGTCGGGGCACGTGGCCGGCGAGCAGGTGTTCAATTCGGGCATCGAACGGCGCGCGCCGGACGGCACGTTTGCCGGCGTGGTGTCGGTCGCCCTGCGTCCGAGCTATTTCGACGCGTTCTACCGCGAGCTGCTGGGCGGCAACGACGGCGTGCCCATGAGCATGAGCCTCGTGCGCGCCGACGGCGCAGTCCTCGCTCACTACCCGCGCCGCCCGGGCGAACCGACCGCCGTCGCTGCGGACTCGCCGTTCGCCGAAGCCATGAAAGAGGGACGGCGCGCCGGCGTGGCGCGCATGCGCTCGAATATCGACGGCGACAACATGATCGTCGCGTTCCGGCATGTCGGCTCGTATCCAGTGTATGTAATGTGCGGCTATCGCGCGTCGGCCATGTGGGCCGCGTGGTATCGGCACCTTGCGGTGCTGATTCTGTCGATATTCACGCCGTCCGTCGCCCTGTGGTGCGTGATCTGGCTTTCGTTGCGGCGGCTCGGCGCCGAGGAAGAAGCGTGGGAGCGCTGGCAGGCGGAAGCCTCCATGCGCCGGTCCATCGAATCGGCGTACCGGCAGTCGCGCAAGATGGAAGCGCTCGGCACGCTGGTGGGCAGCGTCGCGCACGACTTCAACAATCTGTTGATGATCCTTTCGGCGAACGTGCAGATTGCGCGCCGGCGCGGCGCGAGCGGACTCGACCGCGAGCTGTCCGCCATGGAGCGGGCGCTCAAGAGCGGGCAATCGCTCACACGGCAGCTGCTGGGTGTGGCACGCAAGCAGCCGCTGCGTAACGAAACCGTCGCGCTCGACCGCTGGCTGCCGGCGTGCCGCGACCTGTTGCGCGCGTCGCTTGGGGCCAAGGTTTCGCTGGTTATCGATATCGGCGTCGGCATCTGGCCGATGCGGGTGGACGTTGCGGAGCTGGAGCTCGCGCTCATCAACATCGCCGTCAACGCGCGCGACGCCATGCCCAACGGCGGACGCTTCACCGTGCGCGCGACCAACATCACGTTCCGTCACGAAGACGGCTTTCCGCTGACCGGCGACTTCGTCCAGGTGTCGCTGGAGGACACCGGTGTCGGCATGGCGCCCGAGGTGCTCGCGCGCGCCTTCGAACCGCTTTTCACGACCAAGGCAAAGGGCATGGGCACGGGGCTCGGTCTGCCGCAGGTGTTTGCCTTCTGCGAGCGCTCGGGCGGGCTGGCCGCGATCGACAGCGCCGTCGGTGCGGGTACCTCGGTACGGCTCTATCTGCCGCGCGCGACGGAAGAGCCCATAGCGGACGGGCCGGCCGAAACAGGCACGGAAGACCCTGGCGCATCGCACGGACTGCGCGTGCTGCTCGTCGAGGACAACGAAGAAGTGGCCGCGGGCACAGAAGCGCTGCTGCAGATGATGGGCCACCACGTCACATGCGTGCTGAATGCGGACATGGCTCTGAGTCTCCTCGAGCAAGCGCGTGCGCAGCACACCCGCAGCGGCGAGCCGCTGCCGTTCGACGTGGTGCTGTCGGACATCCATATGCCGGGCGCGCTGAACGGCATCGACCTGGCGGAGGCCATCCGGGCGTTCGACATCAACCTGCCGGTGATTCTCGTGACCGGCTACGCGGAAGAGCTCGACCGCGCGCGGCAAGTCAATGTGCGGGTGCTCTCCAAGCCCTTCGACATCGCTCTGCTCGAAAGCCTGTTGCAGGGCATTCAGCGCGAACTCGCGCACGGCGGGCTGGATCCCGCGACGCATCAGGCGCTGTAGCGGGGCGTCTGCGGACCGATTTGCCGTTTCTTTCGCCCTTACGCCAGATTGTAAAAATGCGCGACCTCCGGGCCGTCATGCGCGCCGTGGCTGCGCTTTTTAGCGCAAGCCCACGGCGGCTGGTGCCCCGCGCGCCGCCTGTCCGGCATGAAGGTTGCGGCGTTCCCTGGGAATGAGGACGGCGCGCCACGCGCTGTCCTACCCCGAAGGGAGACAGCCATGCGACATACCGTGATTGGTCTATTCAACACTTATGTAGATGCCGAAGCCGCGCGCGAGACGCTCGTGCAAACCGGTTTCGCTCGCGACACCATCGATTTGCAGGCGAACGCGGAGCCGTCGGTCGGCTCGGCGACTGAAGAAGTGGCCGGTTCCGGCGTGCTTGCCAACATCGAACGCTTTCTCGCTAGTTTGTTTGCGAGCGGCCCGCGCGCGCCGGAGACCGCCCGTTATACGGAAGCGGTGCGCCGCGGCGCGGTGCTCGTGGTGATAGACGCCGCCAGCGCATCGCACGCAGAACTCGCTCGCAACACGCTGACGCGGCTTGGCGCCACGGACATCGGCGAACGCCCGGCCGATTGGAACACGCACACGGCCAGCGAAAGCGCGCGCGAACATTCGTTGCTGGACGAGCTCGGAATCGGCACCGTCACCACAGCCGCGCCGCGCAGCGCAGAGAGCGGATTCACCGGCGCTGAAGGCCGCGACACGACGACGTCGGCGGGGACCGGAATGGGCGCGACCATGGGTACCGGCGGGCCAGGCACCGCGACCTGGACGTCGCCTCCGGGGGCGGCTGGGACGCCAATGGGAACGGGTGCGAGTACTTCTACGTCCGCCGGCACCGGCGCGGCCGCAATGACAAGCGGAACGCCGTCAGCGCCTGCCAGCGGCGTCAGCCCGCGTGCCGCTCCCGGCTCCGGCGCGGCGGCGCACGCGGCCGCAGCGGCGGACCCACTGTACACGGCGCCCCCGCGCAGCACCGACGCCGAACCGTTCGTGCCGCCGCCCATCAGCGAGCGTCCGGCCACCGATCCGCTGAACGAACCCATGCCCGACCCACTAGCCGACGACGCCGGGCGCAGCGCCATTGCCGCAGGTTCGGTGCCGGGATCGGGCGCGGTCATGCAGCCGTCGGAAGTGGTTTCCAGCGCCGCGCAGCCCACGTCCGGCTTGAGCGGGCAGATTCCGAACGAATATCTGGAGTACGAGGAAGACTTCCGCACGCATTACGACGAGCAGTATTCGGCTGACGACTCGCGCTACGAGGACTATGTGCCGGCTTACCGCTACGGTGCAGAGATCGGTCAGGACGTGCGCTACCGCGACAGGGCGTGGGACGACGTGGAACCGGAGGCGCGGCGTCATTGGGAATCGACGGCGGCGGACAGCAGCACGTGGGAGCGCTTCAAGCTCGCCGTGCGCCACGGCTGGGAACGCGTGACGGGACATCATCACGTGTAGAAGCGGGAACAGCCAAGCAGAGTGGCGGAGCGGCGCGATACTTCGCGCCGCTCCGCCGTATTCAACACACCGGTCGGGTGGCGGACCGGTACTGCGGGCAACGGTTAGCCACCCGCGCTACCGAGCTACCGGCCAACTTCAGGCCGCGGTATGCCGCTTGACCCACGCGACGTAGCGGTGGACGAACCCCTGCAGGAACTTGCGCGTGCCGTCGTTGAGAATTTCGCCCTTCTCGTTGATGACCGCCGGATCGTGCTTGATGAATACCTCGGGCTGGCCTAGCGTCGCGACGTCCAGGTAGGCCAGCACATTGCGCAGATGCTGCTGCGCGAGCGCCGAGCCCGTCGCCCCGACCGAGGTGCCGATCACCGCGCCCGGCTTGTTGCCCCACGAATTCGCGCCCCACGGACGCGAGCCCCAGTCGAGCGCGTTCTTCAGCACGCCAGGTATCGAGCGGTTGTATTCGGGCGTGACGAACAGCAGGCCGTCGGCGGCTTCCACGCGCTGTTTCAGTTGTCTCGCCGGCTCCGGGAAATCGGCGTCGTACTCCTGGCTGTAGAGAGGCAATGAGCCGATATCGATGAACTCGAACGTGAGATCAGGCGGCGCGAGCGATATGACCGCTTGGGCCAACTGGCGGTTGAACGACTCGCGGCGCAGGCTGCCGACGACGACTGCGATATGTAGGGCCATGATTCGCTTCCTCGGTGTTAGGCGCTCTAGGCGCGAAGGGTACGAACTGCCCATCATAAGCAAAAGCGCGGCTCCGGTGCTTACCCAGGCGCATTCCGTTCGCGCAGAAGTTGATCGCACCGCGGTTCCCACCCGACGCGGTGGATAAATCTCGCCACCGCAAAGTTATCCACAGAATTACTGAATAACCTTGTGGATAAGTTGTACTTTTGCCTTGTCAATCAAGCCTGCCTCCGGGCTGTCCCGATTGGAGGCAGCCGGGATTTTGTCTGCGGCTGCCGCCCACCTGGTTTGACGCAAAAATATCGTCCAGATGTGGCAAGGGCGCCGCTGTGGGCGCCCTTGCTGGCTGGCTAACGGCAACGATGGCCAGTTAGTTGCCGAAGAACACGTTGCAGTACGACGCCGGCCCATTGCACTGCGAAGGCGCTGCGGCATGGGCGGCGCCCGAAGCGGCGGCGAACAGGGCGACGGAAGCGATCAGGGCAGAGAGAATGCGTTTCATGGTGCTACTCCTATTGATTGTGGCTGGCGATCGGTTGATCGATGGCCGAAGAATAGCGATTCAGCGTTCCCCTAAAAACAGCCGAGACCGGAAGACTTCTTTTCAGTTTCTGAAATGATGGGGAGGTGCTCGGTGGCGACCAAACGCCTGCGCCGCTGCTGGCGTGCCTTTGCGGGCCGGTGGTTGGCCCGACGCAGCGAGCCACGGTGCGTTTTCAAAGTGCGCAATAATCCATTTCTGTCGGCATGACCTGCTGTCGCTGGGACACGTGCCGAATAGAGCCGGATCTGCCTGAGCTGGGCACGGACAACGGCACCCTTTCTTCTTGAAGAAAAGGTGCCGTACTGTGCGTGGAGTGGAAGCCGTGCCTGCGGCGGAGTCGCGGGCACTGAGGGCGAGGAAGTGTCCGGGCGGACAACTAGCTTAACGCCTGAGGAATGCGCAGCCGCTCTGCAAAGAGCGGCGCTGGGATGTTTGGTGGGCCTCCCGTGAGTCGAACACGGCACCAACGGATTATGCTAACCAGCTACGGCTTTCGCCGCCCCTTTCGGGTTTGTGGTCTGGACTGTCTCTTGTCTTTACGACCTGCCCGTTCAGTCTCTACACGTTCTCTCAAAGAGAGCTTCGCTCGGGATTGCCACGCTGCAAGAACAGCAGAGGTTTCCCCGAATTTGAGCAGTTCTACCAGGGGGCAGAGCTAACTTACCCCAAGGCAACCCATTCACGACTCACCATGCCGAACCGCAAGGTTTAGGTGAGTCTTTGCTAAGTCCGCTGCTCTAACCAAGCATGAGCTAGAGGCCCCGAGAACTCGAAATTCTACCGTATCGAAGACGAACAACGAAAGGACCTTTGCAGTCCGCGCCTGTCCGCCGATTGGCCGCCATACTACACGAAAAAGGGGCCTCCGCAATCGCTTCACTGGGGTGAAACGACCGGGAGGCCCCTTATGATCGGCTACTGGCAGACGCTAGTTCTCCCAGCGCTGCGAACCGCAACGGGAAACGCGACGATCAGTTGCCTTCAAGGAACGACTTCAGCTTGTCCGAACGGCTCGGGTGACGCAGCTTGCGCAACGCCTTCGCCTCGATCTGACGGATCCGCTCACGCGTCACGTCGAACTGCTTGCCGACTTCCTCGAGCGTGTGATCGGTGCTCATCTCGATACCGAAGCGCATGCGCAAGACCTTCGCCTCACGCGGCGTCAATGAATCCAGCACGTCCTTCACGACATCGCGCATGCTCGCGTGCAGCGCGGCGTCCGCCGGCGCGACCGTATTCGTGTCTTCGATGAAGTCGCCGAGATGCGAATCGTCGTCGTCGCCGATCGGCGTTTCCATGGAAATCGGCTCTTTCGCGATCTTCATGATCTTGCGGATCTTGTCTTCCGGCATTTCCATCTTCTCGGCCAACGTTGCCGGATCCGGCTCGAGTCCGGTTTCCTGCAGAATCTGACGCGAGATGCGGTTCATCTTGTTGATCGTCTCGATCATGTGAACCGGAATACGGATCGTGCGCGCCTGGTCCGCGATCGAACGTGTAATGGCCTGGCGAATCCACCATGTGGCGTACGTGGAGAACTTGTAGCCCCGGCGATATTCGAACTTGTCCACGGCCTTCATCAGGCCAATGTTGCCTTCCTGAATCAGGTCGAGGAACTGCAGACCCCGGTTCGTGTACTTCTTCGCGATCGAGATCACAAGACGCAAGTTCGCCTCGGTCATTTCGCGCTTGGCCTGCCGCGCCTTCAGTTCGCCGGCCGCCATCTGACGGTTGGTTTCCTTCAGGTCTTTCAGCGGCAGCACCACACGCGCCTGCAAATCGAGCAGACGCTGTTGCTGCTCGCGAATGGCCGGAATGTTGCGCGTGAGAATCGCGCTATACGAATGACCCTCGCTGACGATCTTGTCGGCCCATTCGAGGTCGGTTTCGCTGCCCGGGAAACGCGCGATGAATTCCGCACGCGGCATGCCGCACTTGTCGACCACTGTATGCAGAATCTGACGCTCGACCTGGCGCACCTCGTCCACCTGCGCGCGCAACGTGTCGCACAGCCGCTCGACGGTACGCGCGGTGAAGCGAATGGTCATCAGCTCGTTCTGGATGGTTTCCTGCGCCTTCAGGTAGGACTTGGACTTGTAGCCTTCCTTCTCGAACGCGCGGCGCATCTTGTCGAACCACTCGCTGATGAGGGCGAACTTTTCCAGCGACGCACGCTTGAGCGCTTCCATTTGCGCTGCGTTAGCCGTGGCCTGCGCCGTGCCGTCGTCTTCTTCCTCGTCGCCTTCTTCCTCTTCCTCTTCTTCCTCGTCTTCGCTCTCGATGGCTTCCGCCTCCTGCACCGAGAAGCCGTCCGCGTCTTCGGCGTCGGCGTCGATCAGGCCGTCGACCAGTTCGTCGATGCGGACTTCCTCGTTAGCGACGCGCTCGGCCATGGCCAGAATGTCGGCGATCGTGGTCGGACACGCCGAGATGGCCATCACCATGTGCTTCAGGCCGTCTTCGATCCGCTTGGCGATTTCGATTTCGCCTTCGCGCGTGAGCAGCTCGACCGTGCCCATTTCACGCATGTACATGCGCACCGGGTCGGTCGTGCGACCGAATTCCGAGTCGACCGTGGACAGCGCGACTTCGGCTTCCTCTTCCACCTCGTCGTCGGACGAAGCGGCGGGCGCGTTGTCGTTCAGCAGCAGCGTTTCCGCGTCGGGCGCCTGCTCGTACACAGCCACGCCCATGTCGTTGAACGTGCTGATAATGCCTTCGATCGCCTCGGTCTCGGTGAAATTGTCCGGCAGGTGATCGTTGATTTCAGCGTACGTGAGGAAGCCGCGCTCCTTGCCGAGCTTGATGAGCGCGCGCAGTTTCGAGCGGCGCTCTTCGAGTTCCTCGACCGTGCCGGGCTGCGACGACGAAAACGCGTCTTTCAGCAGCGCCTTTTCCTTGGCGCGACGGTCGCGAGCCCTGGCCTTTTCCACTTTGCCGGAAGCGGCCACAGGGGTTTCTTCGCTTTGGGTTGCGTCGTCATCGACGGGTACTTCATTCAGCTTTTTCGTCATGGAGTTCGCCGTACCGGCTGTAGTCTCGACTCGCGGCTGGTGGACAACAGCCGGTTGAACCGTGGATACTGGAGTCTCGCGCACTGCCGCATCGTCCTGCGCGACAGCCGCTTCCCTTGCGCTTCTGACACCCGGCCGCCTCTCAGCCGGAGGTGGCACGGCTTGCGCCGACTTCGCCACCGCCTTTGCCACTCCTGTTGACTCCGCTCGCGCGGCCGAAGTGGTCGAGGACTTTCTCCCGGCTGCGGGTGTAACGCTGGCAGAAGACGCTTTTCTGGTGGAAGAAACTAGCTTGGCCGAAGTGACCTTGGCGGTCTGCTCCGTGGAGCGTGGGCCAGTTCTGCTCTTTCCACCTGTCGTCTTTGCCATCGCATCGCCTTTCGCCTTTGCTAGGAAAACCCTTGAAAAACAAACTGCTGGAAACCTTTTATTATACCACCCAGGTTTCCGCCCTTCCGCCTACAAGCCCAGCTGACGCTTCATGTCAGCCCGCTTCCGGTTGAGCTCGGCAAGTTCCGCGAACTCCTCCGGCGTGTGCCGGGATTGCCGCGAAAGCTGCTCGAGACGCTCACAATAAGCGTCATAACGCATCTTCAGAATTGCCGCTTTCAGTTCCTCTCCGACAATTCGTTCCTGCTCGCGCCGCTCTTCGATAACAGTCGCATCTTCCGGGTCCTTCAGCAACAAATCCCGGACATTTTCATCATAGTCCAGAATTTTGCGAAAGATTTCCTCGAAAGTTGGGGCGTTTGCCCCGTTTCGCAATAGGTCGGAGAGCAACTGGAACTCTGCCGAATCGCCGAGCGCGCGCGCGTGGGTCGTCACTTCCTCGAACAGTTCGCCGTGCCGCGTCACAGTGAGAAGCGCCTGCTCGGCTTCCTCGTCGAGCACCGCGACGGTGCGCGGATACATCACAAGATTGCGCAAGGTCTTTTCTTCGATGCCGGTCACGCTGCGCCGGTCCTTGCGCGCGGGCGCCGAGCGTGCGGCCGCCGCGATGCGCGAGTCGACCTCGCAGAGGGCGGCTACCTCGTCGAACGGCACGTCGAGCCGGTCGGCGAACATATGCATGATCTGCGCGCGCAGCGCGTTGGCGGGCAGCGCCTGCAACAGCGGCTTTGCGTCGAAGAGCGCGCGCGCCTTGCCTTCCGGCTGGTCGAGTTCCTTGCCGGCAAGCACTTCGTTCAGCATGAACTGTGACAGCGGCATG
>Ga0209371_1002141_pt1 | contig 11624 bp, 9 predicted proteins | sample AgamicAtAmrz_FD_187165 | JGI IMG/M metagenome (GOLD analysis project Ga0209371, IMG submission 187165) | Agave microbial communities from Guanajuato, Mexico - At.Am.rz (SPAdes) (version 2) | ecosystem: Host-associated > Plants > Roots > Rhizosphere | place: Guanajato, Mexico | collected 2012-06-07
ATCGGCTTCCGCCACGCCGAGGCGCACCGCCTGATCGACGACGATACGCGCCAGGTCAAAGTGGCGCGCGCGCGGATACTGGGCGAGATAGTCGCGCATCACCGTGGCGAGGTTGAGCGGTTTCTGCTCGGATTTGTAGCTCAGCAGCGCCTCTTCAATCATCGCCGCCAGCTGTTCGCGGATTTCGTTAAACTCTTCATACTCCAGCTCGGCGGGGAGTTCGCCCATTACCTCGTCGTTGCGCAGCGTGAGATCTTCATCACGCATGTCGAACAGACGATCAGCGTTAGCGTAAGTCAGCGCCCAAGGCTGGTCGAAGTAGTTCTGCACCGACTGGCGCAAGCGCTGCGCAAAGACGCGGTTCTTGTCCATATCGATGGCGGTTCGAATAAATTTGTGTACGTGGCGGTCGTAGCCAATCCACAGATCGATCGCCTGCTGGCCCCAGCTGATAATGCGGTCCAGCTTGCTTTGCAGATCGAATACCAGCTTGTCGACAAAGCCGAGATCGGGGCTGTTGAGCGTGGCGTCCTGGATGCGCAGCAAATTGGCCTGTAGCTTGTCGCCCGCGGCTTCCAGCGTATCCTGCAGCTCGCGCAGCGTGCCGGAGGTTTCAGACAGCAGCATTTCGCAGCTGGAGATCGCCGCGCGCCAGTCTTTGTTCAGCAGATCGGCGATGTCGTTCTTCACCGCCTGCTGCTGTTCGTCCATCAGGCGCTGCGTCATGTCGATGCTGTCAAAAATCTCCGCCACTGAATATTTCAGCGGGGCGAAGACATTGCGGTGCCAGTGGAACTCGTCGCCGTCTTCGTCCGCCGCGTCGGCGGCGCGTTTCAGCTCACCCGCCACAATTGACAGCTGCATTGAGAGGCGCAGCGTAGAGAATTCGCGCTGGCGGATATAATAGTCAGTGATACCGATCGCCAGCGGCGTCAGACGGTAAATGGCATGGCCTTCCGTCATTTCGCTGGTAAAACGGTTGATCAGGCGCTGGCGCACCATGTCGTTAATGGCGTTATTGGCGCGTACTACCACGGTTTCATGGGTTTGCTCAAACGCTTTGCTGACGTGATGAAAGGCGTCAATCAGCTCGCCTTCACTCATTTCGCCATCCATGCGCTCACCGTTCAGGGTAGCGATGGCCAGCAGAAAGGCCAGACGATCGACCGGCAGCGCAAGAGAGAAATCATTCTTGCGCGCCCAGCTGACCAGCTCGGGTACCGTCTGGGAAAATTCACTCATAATTCGTCCTTCTGCCCTGGTTTACGCGCGGTTACGTGAATGTAACGTCCCAGGCTTAAAAAGGGTTCCTGGCGACAGTAGCGTCGCTCCATCTCAAGAATACTCTCGTCGCCGCCGCCGTCCGCCGGTGGCGCTTTCATGTAATCGCTGAAGACGCGCACGCCGGTACGCTGTTCAATGTTGAAACCGCATGCGGCAAGCCAGCGGTAAACATCCTCAGGATCGCGCGGGTAATCTGGCGACAGCGAGCGCTTCTTCTGTTTTGCCATATTGACCCGCAGGTAGCCGAAATTGCCCAGCGTGAGGTTGCGAAATACCAGGCTGTGGCGGTTAAAAAACATCAGCGACATCACGCCGCCTGGCCGCAGTACATCATAGAGCGCCTGGAGCGCTTTTTCCGGCTCGGCGACCCACTCAAGCACAGCGTGAAACAATACCAGATCCACAGGCGTATCCAAATGTTCACCCACCTGCTGGACTGCGATTTGTCTGAATTGCATGTTATGGCTCACATCCTGCGCTTCGGCATGCTGCTGCGCGCGGCGCAGCATCTCTGTCGAGAGATCGCATAACAGGATTTGATGGCCGCGCTGCGCCAGACCGCTGGAAATTTGCCCCAGTCCGCCGCCAGCGTCCAGCACGCGCAGCGGATCTGTGCCGAGCGTCGGTAAAATCGTCTCCAGCTCGTCCCACAGGATCGCCTGACGCACGATCCCTTTGGTGGTGCCGTAAATGTTTTGCGAAAATTTTTCCGCGAGATCGTCAAAGTTACGATCCTGCATGGCGTGGGCTCCGGTATGCTGCGCTCAGACTTGTGCTATTTTGTCACAGCCTCAAGAAGAATGAACCTTTCATCCCCTTCTTCCTTTCCGGCTGCTGTTTTTTCGGACAACAAGGAGTTTTTTTGATGTTTTTCGGCCTGAAAAAACTGGTGGGCGGCCTGTTGATGCCTTTACCACTGCTGCTTTTGGTCATGGCAGCGGGCATTTTGCTGCTTTGGTTCGGCCGCTGGCAAAAAAGCGGCAAAATTTTGGTCTCGTTAAGCTGGGTGTTATTACTGTTGCTGAGTCTGCAACCCATTGCCGATCGGCTGCTGCTGCCGCTGGAATCACGCTATGCCACCTGGAACGGCGAGCAGAAGGTCGATTTTATTGTGGTGCTGGGTGGCGGCTATACCTTTAATCCTGAATGGGCACCGAGCTCGAATCTCATTGGTAATAGTTTGCCGCGCGTTGCTGAAGGCGTGCGTCAGTGGCGACGAAATCCCCAGGCAAAAATGATTTTCACCGGCGCGGCAGCGGGACATAACCCCGTCAGCAACGGGCAGGTTGCCGCGTCGGTTGCGCTGAGCCTCGGTGTACCGCCAGATCATATTCTGGTATTGGATCGACCCAAAGATACGCAAGAGGAAGCACGCGCTGTGCGTGAGGTCATCGACCAGCAGCCTTTCCTGCTGGTAACCTCCGCCAACCATATGGTGCGCGCCATTAACTTCTTCCATGCCGCAGGCTTAACGCCGGTTGCTGCGCCAGCCAACCAGCTGGCGGTGACTTCACCACTGAACTGGTGGGAACGCGCGATACCTTCCCCGCTCTGGCTAAGCCACAGTGACCGCGTCGCCTATGAGATGATGGGTCAGGCGTGGCAGTGGCTGAAAGGCGGCGATACCTCTTCAGCCGAGCCAGGGAAGTAGCTGCGCACGGGCATGATTGAAGCGCTGACGGTCAAACTCGCCGTTCTGTACCAGCCGGTCAATGCAGTCCCAAAGCTGATAGAGCCAGCGTCGCCAGAGAAAGCCTTCAGAGACGGGCGCGCATCGCAGATAGTGCTCCATCAGCGCCTGTTCCGTTGGGCTTTCACCCAGATGAATCAGCTCATATTCGCGCGGTGCCCATAGAATGGTGCCAGGCTGCGTCATTGCCAGCAGCTGATCGCTGCGCGCGTTTTTGATCATGCTGTTCAGGCGAACATTGCCGTGCACCATCACGCAAGGATCGTCAAAGTCTCGAAAGAAATCGGCCAGCTTTTCGCGGCTGCGGAACAGCACCTGCCGGTCAGCCAGGGTAAACGAAGGCGGTTGAAGGTAGCTGAGTGTTGACCACAACACTTCAACGCGCTGATGGAACCAGGCTGGCCAGCTGTTTTGCTGCGTGCTGTCAACGGTGCCGACCAGGCCATGGCTGCTGATGCGGTGCCAGGCAAGCAGCCCTTCAACGACCTCTTCACACAGCTGCTGCCAGCGCGCGGCATCGCGCGTCGGCGCTTCAGCGGAGACACCGTTGAGGCGCGCCATCAGCAGCATTTCATGCACTGGCGGCTGTTGGCTTAAGACCAGACCGTACACGGCTGGTACAGCGATAAGCCCTTCATGGCCCAGCAGCGCCAGCTTTTTAGCTTCGAGCGCAGCGCGTCCCTGATGACGAAAATATTTCGCCACCAGCGGCATCGGTTTTCCGTCGCGGTCGTAAAGTGCATACAACCGCGTTGGCGGCTGTTCGCTGATGGTTTCCAGGCGGCTGACCGGTTCGCCCAGCACCAGCGACAGTTCAGATTTGAGATTCTCCATGCATCCTCCTCAAGGAAAATATCACACCATCCTGGAGGCCTCAGCGGGCAGAAATACAGAAGCAGATCAATAAAAAGCATCGGGGACGTGCCCCGATACTATTAGCCCTGTAGCGCAGCGCGCACGCGTGCCAGATCTTCAGGGGTATCCACGCCTACGCCCGGCACGGTTTGCGCCACGGCTACGTGAATTTTTTCGCCGTACCAGAGTACGCGAAGCTGCTCCAGCAGTTCGATACGCTCCAGCGGGCAAGGTGCCCAGGAGATATAACGACGGATAAAGCCCGCGCGATAGGCATAAATGCCGATATGGCGCAGCAGCGTATCACCGATCTCTTCGCGGGAAGTAGCGTAGCGCTCGCGATCCCAGGGGATAGTGGCACGGGAGAAATAGAGTGCATAGCCCTGCGCGTCCATGACGACCTTTACCGCGTTGGGATTAAACGCCTCTTCTGCGTCATGGATTGGCACCGCCAGCGTTGCCATGCCCGCCTGCGCGCCAGCCAGATTTTCCGCGACCTGCCGAACGATTTCCGGCGGGATCAGCGGCTCATCGCCCTGCACGTTGACGATAATCTCATCGTCTGCAAACTGGCAGGTTTCAATCACTTCCGCCAGCCGCTCCGTGCCCGACTGATGGTCGGCGCGCGTCATGCAGACTTCGCCACCGGCGGCTTCAACCGCCGCTTTCACGTCCGGATGATCCGTCGCCACAATCACGCGGCTGGCACCCGATTCGCGGGCGCGCTCCATGACGTGGATAACCATCGGCTTTCCGGCGATATCTACCAGCGGTTTGCCGGGTAAGCGCGTTGAAGCGTAGCGCGCAGGAATAATCGCCGTGAAACTCATGGATGGATCTCTTCAACAGAGAGCGTGCGCGCTTCATTTTCCAGCAGCACCGGGATACCGTCGCGCACCGGGAAAGCCAGCGCGTCAGGTTTACAGATCAGCTCCTGCTGTGCGTTGTTGTAGTAGAGCTTGCCGTTGCATACCGGGCAGGCAACGATTTCAAGTAAACGGTGATCCATAAATCCTCCATCACGGACCGATTGCGTAAGGCGCTAAGGATACCATAGCGCAGTGTCTCAGCGTGCGCGGAAAGCGACTGGGAAACTGCGGCGCACGCCGCAAAGCTCAGGAATTGAGCACCCATTCTGCAGGCCAGTGCGGCTGGAGCGCGGCGGGCATCTGCTCGAACAGGACGCTATCTGCCTCCTGCCAGGCTGCAAACCGGCTAATCGCCTGGCGGATATCTTTCACAAAAGCGGCGGTGACGCGCACGTCTGGCTCCAGCCAAACGTTTTTGATCACCAGCTGTCGCACCTGACGCAGCATGCGGGCGTCCAGCCTGGCCTTGATCGCGCCGCGATGCAGCACGGGTAGCACGAAGTAGCCATACTTGCGTTTCGCCTCTGGCGTATAGCACTCAATGCGGTAGTCGAAATTGAACAGCTCCAGCGCGCGGCGGCGATCCCAGACCACGGGATCAAAGGGCGACAGCACGGCGCTGTGTGTGGCGTTAAGCGGCGCATGGAGCAGCGGCAAAAGATCGCGGTGCAGCCACATTCCCCCCAGCCCGGCCACCTCAACAGGGAAAATTTCGCCCGCCTGCTGTGCCTTTTCCAGAAAAGGCTTGAGCGCTACGCGTTTCAGGCGGTAATAATCAGGCAGCCAGGCAGCACGGAAAATGCCGAGGCTGCGCGCGCTGTTACGTAACATCTCCCACTGCGCATCGGCTTCGCTAAGCGCATGCAGCGCATCCTGCCATTCCGGCAGCACGCGCGATCGCAGATCGTAAATTCGCTGAAAATTGCGACGTTCGCTGACCATTAGCTCGCCCGCGCTAAACAAATTTTCCAGATGGCGCTTGTGTGGCTTCCATGCCCACCAGCCCGCTTTATGACCCTTGCCGCTGGCAAAATCAGCGGCGCGTACCGGCCCGTTATCGGCTATATGTTGCAGCAGCGCAGCGATCTCTTGCTGATGATCGCGCACCCACTGGGCACTATATTTCCAGCCCAGCCGCTCAGGTTCGAGCATTCGGTGGCGCAGCAAGGCATAATCTTCACGCGGGATAAAGCAGGCTTCATGCGCCCAGTATTCAAACAGCTCGCCCTGTGCCAGCGCCTGTTCCAGCCAGGCCTGCGGATAGCTGCCAAGGCGACTAAACAGTACCAGGTAAGGGCTGCGAGCTACAACGTGGATTGTGTCAATTTGCAGCAGCGACATACGTCGAATCGTAGCCAGCAGATCCGCATACTGGGCGCGTTTTGACGGCGTACGCAGTAACCCCTGCGCAGCCAGATGGAGATGTCTTGCCTGTTGAAGCGAAAGCGAAAGCGTTGTGTTCATTCCCTTCCTGCGTCCGGCGTAGATTTAATCGATGGCGTCCCGGCGGGCCAGGCGTTCAATATCGTTCAGCAGCGGCGCAACTGCACTGCCGCTCAGTTCCGCCTCAACCGGTAAATACCACCAGTCTGGCTGTGCAAAGCGGCGACATTTGACCGCATCTTTTTCAGTCATTAGCAGCATTTGCCCGTCAGCCAGCAAACCCGTGAGTTCATCTTTGCTGTAGGCATGATGATCGGCAAAAGCAATCTCCGTTTCCGGTGTGATGCCATGCTGCTTGAGCGTGTTGAAAAAGCGCGGCGGATGGCCAATGCCTGCCATCGCCACCACTTTTTGCAGGGCTGAAAGCGGCACCGTCTGGTGTGTTTGCAGATTGACAGCCTCGCCTGCGTGCAGCGACATGGCGATTTCATTCGGTTCCGCACTGCCGCCATTGACGATAACAGCATCAACGCTGTTCAGCCGCGATGCCCGCTCGCGCATGGGGCCAGCGGGCAGCCACCAGCCGTTGCCGAAACGACGCATACCGTCTACGACAACAATCTCCCTGTCACGTTGCAGCGCATAGTGCTGAAGGCCGTCATCGGTAACGATAAGGTCAATGTCGCTGCTGGCGAGCAAGGCCTCAACGGCAGCACGCCGTTTTGGTGCTACCGCAACCGGCGCACCGGTGCGCTGGGCAATCAGCACCGGTTCGTCGCCGGCCTGCTCTGTTGGCGTATCCACATTGACCAGCAGTGGATAGCGATCCGCTTTGCCGCCGTAGCCACGCGACACCACGCCAACCTTCAGGCCGCGACGCTGTAATTCCTGCACCAGCCAGATGACGACAGGCGTTTTACCATTCCCACCCGCAGTCAGATTACCGATCACCACGACCGGCACCGGCGCACGCCAGCTTTTGCGCCAGCCGCGCTGATAGCTGATTCGTATCAGAGTAGACACCAGACCATAAATCAGGCACAGCGGCCACAGCAGCAGCCACAGCGGGGAGCGCCCACTCCAGATGCGATCAATCATTGTCCAAATTGCATCTTATGCAGCTGGGCGTAGGCACCCTTTTGTGCAATCAGCACAGCATGCGTGCCACGCTCGACGATACGGCCATCTTCTACCACAACAATCTCATCCGCTTTTTCGATGGTTGAGAGACGGTGGGCGATAACCAGCGAAGTACGGTTTTTCTGCAGCTCGTCCAGCGCCGACTGAATCGCACGCTCAGATTCGGTATCCAGCGCAGAAGTTGCTTCGTCGAGGATCAAAATCGGGCAGTCGCGCAGCAGCGCGCGCGCGATGGCAATACGCTGGCGCTGACCACCAGAAAGCAGCACGCCGTTTTCGCCAATCACCGTATCCAGCCCGTTGTCCATCTTGTTGATAAAGTCCATCGCGTGCGCCATGGTCGCGGCTTTCTCGATCTCTTCACGGCTGTACTGCTCGCTGCGCGCGTAGGCGATATTGTTGGCGATAGTGTCGTTAAACAGATGGACGTTTTGCGAGACCAGCGCGACCTGGTTACGCAGCGAACGCAGGGTATACTCACGCAGGTCATGACCGTCCAGCAGGATTTCACCCTGCTGAATATCGTAAAATCGCGTCAGCAGGCTGGCCATGGTCGATTTACCCGAACCTGAACGGCCGACCAGCGCGACGGTTTTACCCTCCGGCAGCGAAAGGTTGATACTGCGCAGTGCAGGGGTGTCGCGTCCCGGATAGGTAAAGGTCACATCACGGAACTCAATATTGCCTTTCGCACGGGTGATTTCGCGGGTACCGTTATCCGTTTCCTGCTCGCTATCGAGAATAGAAAACAGTGTCTGACAGGCCGCCATTCCGCGCTGGAACTGCGCATTGACGTTAGTCAGGGATTTCAGCGGGCGCATCAGGGCGATCATTGACGAGAAGACCACAGTGATCGTCCCGGCGGTCAGCGTTTCCATCACGCTCGGGAAGCTGGCGGCATAGAGTACGAATGCCAGCGCCAGTGAGGCGATTAGCTGAATAATCGGATCGGAAATAGATGACGCAGAGACCAGCTTCATGCCCTGCTGACGCATGCGGTTGCTGACGCGGGCAAAGCGTTCTGATTCCACGTCCTGACCGCCGAAGATAAGCACTTCTTTATGCCCTTTCAGCATCTGTTCTGCACTGGTCGTCACCTGCCCCATAGTATTCTGCATAGTTTTGCTGATATTACGGAAACGCTTAGAGACGAAGCGAATGGCCAGCGACACGACGGGTGCCAGAACAATCAGGATAAGCGACAACTGCCAGCTGTAATAAAACATCATGATAAACAGGCCGATAATCGATGCGCCTTCACGCACTACGGTGACCAGTGCGCTGGATGAAGAGGAGGCGACCTGCTCAGAATCGTAGGTAATGCGCGACAGCAGCGTGCCTGTCGACTGCTGGTCGAAGAACGCAACCGGCATGCCCATCATATGGCTAAAGAGACTACGGCGCATATTCATGACCACATTGCCGGAAACCCAGGAAATGCAGTAGCTGGATATATAACTGGTAATACCGCGAATCAGCATGAGGCCAATCACGGCTAACGGCATCCAGACCAGTACCGATTTATCTGCTTTACCAAATCCATCATCCAGTAAAGGCTTCAACAGGGAGAGCATAAGTGTGTCGCCGGCGGCGTTGAGTATCAGGGCCACTGCGGCCACAAATAAACCCGCTTTGTGCGGCGCGATCATCGGCCAGAGTCGACGAAATGTCTGCCACGTTGAGAGATCTTTATCTTGATGCATTATTTATTCACGCTGTTTGAAATAGCCGCTCATTCTACCTGGATTCCCGTTTTACACCAAACCACTGATGGTACCAGCGGGGAAAAATTTGTTCTCTCAGCGACGAAACGGTTAATTTTCCATCATGTATGGCGATTGTGAGCTGCCCTGATTGCGCAGTGTCATACCATGCAAAACCTGCTTGACGGTAGTTTTCCACTACGCTTTTAACCGGCATCCGCCAGGCGTTGTAACGCGCGACTGAGGCAAGAGCAATCTGACCTGCGACATGGCGCAGTAGTAGCGGCGTTGATGAGGTACGACTGCCATGATGGGGAACCTGAATAATAGCGGCGCTAAGGCGATTTTTTTCCAGTGCAACCAGTTGACGCTCCGCTGATGCTTCAATGTCACCCATCAGTAATACACGCGTAACGCCGTCACTCACGCTTAACACGCAGGAGTCATTATTATTGCTGACGTCCGACAGCGTTAGCGGCCACAGCACATTTATGTCGAGCTGTCCCCAGTGCCAGTGCGTGCCGCGTACGCAAGGTTGATGTTGGGCATCCAGCGTGGCGCTACGTATCGGCACATCGGGCCACCGTTTGATGATGGTGCTAAGCCCGCCGCTATGGTCGAGATGGCGATGGCTAAGAACAATATTCTCAAGATGGAGGTGCTTTCGTGAAAGCCAGGGAATGATATGGCGCGCACCGGCATCACCCTTTTCCCAGCGTGGACCGGTATCATAAAGCATCGCCTCTTTTCCCTGACGGATTACCACGCTTAGCCCCTGCCCGACATCCAGCATATCAATATGCCAGCCTTCATCTTGATGGGGCCAGCGCCAGGCAATGAGCCCCACGATCAGCGCTACGCAGCCAGTGGGCGCTGCGTAAACCAGCGCGCACCGCCAGATTATCAGGCTGCCCCATAAGCAGAGCGCCAAACTCGCGGCATCGTATACGGGCCACCATCCCGCAGGCAGGGCTTCCAGCGCTGTCATTAGCCATGCTACAGAGCGATCGGCCAGCCACCATAATGTCGCACAAAGACCGCCGATCGGTAACAGCATTGCCAGTAAAATAAGCGGCACGCTGATGAATGAGATTACGGGTATCGCCAGCATATTGGCGGCCAGCGCTGAAAGACTAATTCCTTCAAATAGCATTACCTGAAGCGGGGCCATCAACAGCATCATACCGAGCTGAAGATGGAGCAACTGGACTGGCAGCCAGCGCCAGCCATGACGACATCGCATCGGCAAGGGGAACCATTGATACCAGGTCAAAAGGATGGCAACGGCCAGTGCTGAAAGCCAGAAACTTTCGGACAGCACATTCATCGGATCAAACAACAGCAGCCCGCCTACGCAAAAAGTCCAGACCTGCCAGCCGCTGAGCTGTACGCCCCTTATACGAAAAATCACCCATAGGGTTAACGCGATTAGGGCGCGCTGAGCAGGCGCATAGCTGCCCGAAAGCCAGGTATAGAGAGCCGCCAGTAGCCAGCTCATTAGCAACGGGAAAAGGTAGCTAATAAATTGCGCCGGTAACATCAGTTGAACAGCCCGCGCAATTAACCAGCCGCTGCTGGCCGCAAGCGCAATATGCATACCGGATATCGCCATAAGATGGGCCGTGCCGGTTTCCCGCAAAAGCTGACGCAGCGCCTCGCTCATATCTGCCCGCTCACCAAATGCCAGCGCCAGTAAAATCGCGCCCTGGTTTAAAGAGTTGATAACGGGCAAATCGCGCTTAATACGCTGCCAGCGCCAGCTACAGCTTAATGACTCCGGCTGCTGCCGCTGAATGCGGCCTCTTAGCGCCGCATGATTAGCCAGGGCGAATCGCTGTGCGTCAAATTCACCCTCATTGAGTTTTGCGTGCACCGGTCGTAGGTTCAACAGCATTGACCAGCGTTCTCCTGGGCAGTAGACCTGCTGCCGATCTCCGAGCGATAGCCAGGCAAAACGTGGCGGAAACAGATAACGTCCTTCTCGTTTGATTAACTGCACTTTGATTTGCTGTCTGTCCTGCCGCACTTCATCAATCCGCACGCTATAGTTGGCAGGCGCTGCGCTGGCCGTTTCAATTGCGGTAACGTTTGAACGTGCCGCGCCCAGCATCCAGGCCAGCATTAGCAGCGCGACTGCTGCGACAGGCGACCAGGCTGTTTTTGCCCATAGCAGCAGTAAGCCTGCAACGGCAATAGCAGCGATGACCATGGCGGGCGGAAGCCGATGAAGGAAAAGCAGCGGTAATGCTGAGAGAATGGCAATTCTGGCAACCAGGGTGACTGTCATTAGTTCGTCCTTGTTTAACAGGCTTGCTTAGTATGCTGATAAACCACTGGACGATCTGGTGCAGCTTTTACCCTTTAGGTGCCGTTTCACAAACTATCAGGCGAATTTCAGACAGGATTCAGGAAATTTAGCGCTGGCTCGCAGGTTAGCGGCAGGCAAAAAAAAACGACATCCTGAGATGTCGTTTCTGCGTTCAGTTACGGCTTAACCGTAAATGTTTGCACGGTCTCGCAGCTCTTTGCCCGGTTTAAAGTGGGGAACGTATTTACCTTCCAGTTCCACTTTATCGCCCGTTTTCGGGTTACGACCCGTACGCGGTGCGCGGTAATGCAAAGAAAAGCTGCCGAATCCCCGGATTTCAATGCGTTCGCCCTGGGCCAGCGTAGTGGCCATGTGCTCCAGCATCTCTTTTA
>Ga0209371_1002145_pt1 | contig 11613 bp, 8 predicted proteins | sample AgamicAtAmrz_FD_187165 | JGI IMG/M metagenome (GOLD analysis project Ga0209371, IMG submission 187165) | Agave microbial communities from Guanajuato, Mexico - At.Am.rz (SPAdes) (version 2) | ecosystem: Host-associated > Plants > Roots > Rhizosphere | place: Guanajato, Mexico | collected 2012-06-07
GCCGATTTTGCATTCGCCTGGGGTGATGACGCCAGGGCAGTTCGGGCCAATCATACGCACGCCCGCTTCATCCAGCTTCACCTTCACGGTCAGCATATCCAGCGTCGGGATACCTTCGGTGATGGTGATAATCAGTTTGATGCCCGCGTCGATCGCTTCCAGGATGCCGTCTTTGCAGAACGGCGCCGGAACGTAAATTACGGAGGCGGTGGCGCCAGTGGCTTCTACCGCTTCACGCACGGTATTAAAAACCGGCAGGCCCAGATGCTCGGTGCCGCCTTTGCCTGGCGTTACGCCGCCAACCAGCTGCGTGCCGTAAGCCAGCGCCTGCTCGGAGTGGAAAGTGCCCTGTCCGCCGGTGAAGCCCTGGCAGATTACCTTGGTGTTTTTATCGATCAGAATGGACATTATTTACCCTCCGCTGCGGCAACAACGCGCTGCGCCGCGTCGCTCAGGCTGGTTGCTGCAATAATATTCAGGCCGCTGTCCGCCAGTTTCTGCGCGCCCAGCTCGGCATTGTTTCCTTCCAGACGCACCACGACCGGCACGTTAACACCCACTTCCGCTACCGCGCCGATGATGCCGTCAGCAATCAGGTCGCAGCGGACGATGCCGCCGAAGATGTTGACGAAGACGGCCTTCACCGCGTCGTCAGAAAGGATGATTTTGAACGCTTCGGTCACGCGCTCTTTGGTGGCGCCGCCGCCAACGTCCAGGAAGTTAGCCGGCTGGCCGCCGCTCAGCTTCACGATGTCCATGGTGCCCATCGCCAGGCCTGCGCCGTTAACCATACAGCCGATATTACCTTCCAGCGCCACGTAGTTCAGTTCCCACTGCGCAGCGTGCGCTTCGCGGGAGTCTTCCTGGCTTGGATCGCGCATTTCACGCAGCTCCGGCTGGCGGAACAGCGCGTTGCCGTCTGCGCCCAGCTTGCCGTCCAGGCAGATCAGATCGCCCTGCCTGGTGATCACCAGCGGGTTGATTTCGACCAGCGCCAGATCGCGCTCCAGGAACATGGTCGCCAGACCCATAAAGATTTTGGTGAACTGACCAACCTGTTTGCCGGTCAGGCCCAGTTTGAACGCCAGCTCGCGGCCCTGATAAGGCTGCGGGCCGGTTAACGGATCCAGCGCCATTTTGTGGATCAGATGCGGCGTCTCTTCCGCCACTTTTTCAATTTCCACGCCGCCTTCGGTCGAGGCCATAAAGACTACGCGACGGGTGCCGCGATCCACGACCGCGCCCAGGTAAAGTTCCTGATCGATGTCGGTTGCCGCTTCCACCAGGATCTGGTTGACCGGCTGACCGTTAGCGTCGGTCTGGTAAGTGGTCAGACGCTTGCCCAGCCAGTGCTCGGCAAATGCGCGGATCTCTTCTTTGCTTTTTACTACCTTCACGCCGCCCGCTTTACCACGGCCTCCGGCATGAACCTGACATTTCACGACCCACGGGCCAGCGCCAATTTTAGAAGCGGCTTCTTCTGCTTCGCGTGGAGTGGTGCAGGCATAGCCGACAGGTGCCGGTAAACCATACCGGCCAAACAGCTGTTTTGCCTGATATTCATGTAAGTTCATGTTGTTAATCCATCCAGTTCGGAAAAGACTTGGCCAAATCCGGCAGTATGCCAGCGCTTTGGCCACACATAGGGTTGAGCGCGGCTTTCACCGCGCCCGACAGGAATTAAACGTCCAGCAGCAGACGAGACGGATCTTCCAGCAGCTCTTTGATCGCGACCAGGAAGCTCACGGACTCTTTGCCGTCGATCAGGCGATGATCGTAAGAGAGCGCCAGATACATCATTGGCAGGATCACCACCTGACCATTGACCGCCATCGGACGATCTTTGATCGCGTGCATCCCCAGAATGGCACTCTGCGGTGGGTTGATGATCGGCGTGGACATCAGCGAGCCGAAGACGCCGCCGTTGGTAATGGTGAAGTTACCGCCGGTCAGTTCGTCTACGGTCAGCTTGCCGTCACGGCCTTTGATCGCCAGCTCTTTGATTTTTTTCTCGATATCCGCCATGCCCAGCGCATCGATATCTTTCAGCACCGGCGTAACCAAGCCGCGCGGCGTGGATACCGCAATGCTGACGTCGAAGTAGTTGTGGTAAACCACATCTTCGCCGTCGATAGAGGCGTTAACTTCCGGGAAGCGCTTCAGGGCTTCCACTACCGCTTTCAGGTAGAAGGACATAAAGCCCAGACGGATGCCGTGACGTTTTTCGAAGGCTTCGCCGTACTGCTTGCGCAGGTTCATGATCGGCTGCATGTTGACTTCGTTAAACGTGGTCAGCATCGCGGTGCTGTTTTTCGCTTCCAGCAGACGCTCGGCGATACGCTTACGCAGACGAGTCATCGGCACGCGTTTTTCGCTGCGGCCAGCCAGCGAAGGCGCGGCTTCAGCCGCTTTCGGCTCGGCGGCTTTGGCAGCTGGCGCTTTCGCCAGGTGTTTCTCTACGTCTTCACGGGTCAGACGTCCGCCCACGCCGGTGCCTTTGATCGCCGACGGCTCCAGACCGTGTTCGGCAATCAGGCGACGGATAGCCGGGCTGAGTGCGTCGTTGCTCTCTTCTTCCAGCGAGGCGCTCTGGCGCTGCGCCGGAGTAGACTCTTTCTCTTCCGTTTTGGCGGAGCTTTCTTTGCCGCCGCTGTTGCCTTCTTTCAGGCGACCCAGCGCCTGACGAGAAGTTACGGTGGCGCCTTCGTCTTCCAGAATCGCTTCCAGCACGCCGTCGGCGGAAGCAGGCACTTCCAGCACCACTTTGTCGGTTTCGATTTCTACCAGCACTTCGTCACGGCTGACCGCGTCGCCAGGTTTTTTGTGCCAGGTCGCTACGGTGGCGTCGGCGACGGATTCAGGCAGGTCGGGAACGAGAATATCTACGCTACTCATTATTTTTCCTTTAATTAATTAACGTTCAGCGCGTCATTAACCAGATCTTGCTGCTGCTGCTGGTGAACGGACATATAGCCAACTGCCGGCGAGGCCGAAGCGGGACGACCGGCGTAACGTAATGAAGCACCAAACGGCACTACCTCACGGAAATGATGCTGGCTACAGTACCAGGCACCCTGATTCAGCGGCTCTTCCTGACACCAGACAAAATCATGCACGTGCGCGTACTGCTGGAGTTTTTCCTGCACCGCTTTGTGCGGGAACGGATAGAGCTGTTCAATGCGGACGATAGCCACGTCGGTCTGCTCGTTTTTACGCCGCTTTTCCAGCAGATCGTAATAGACTTTGCCGGAGCAGAGCACCACGCGCTTAACGCCTTTTGGATCGAGATCGTCGACTTCGCCAATCGCCGGCTGGAAGCTGCCGTTAGCCAGCTCTTCCAGCGAAGAGACCGCCAGCGGATGACGCAGCAGCGATTTCGGCGACATCACCACCAGCGGACGACGCATCCCGCGCAGCGCCTGACGACGCAGCATGTGGTAAACCTGCGCCGGCGTGGAAGGCACGCAAACCTGCATGTTCTGCTCGGCGCAGAGTTGCAGATAGCGTTCCAGACGCGCGGAGGAGTGCTCCGGCCCCTGCCCTTCATAGCCGTGCGGCAGCAGCATCACCAGACCGCACATGCGGCCCCATTTCTGCTCGCCGGAGCTGATGAACTGGTCGATAACCACCTGCGCGCCGTTGGCGAAGTCGCCGAACTGCGCTTCCCAGATAGTCAGCGTGCGCGGTTCCGCCGTGGCGTAACCATATTCAAACGCCAGCACCGCTTCTTCAGAGAGCACGGAATCCCAGACGCGGAACGTGCCCTGACCGTTATGGATATGCTGTAACGGCGTATAGGTAGAGCCGTTGGCCTGGTTATGGATCACCGCGTGACGATGGAAGAAGGTGCCGCGGCCCATATCTTCGCCGGACAGACGGCACGGAATGCCTTCGTCTACCAGCGTGGCGTAGGCCAGGTTTTCCGCTGCGCCCCAGTCAAATGGCTTCTCGCCTGCGGCCATCGCGGCGCGGTCGTTGTAGATCTTGGCCACGCGCGACTGCATTTCAATCGCTTCCGGCACGGTGCTGATGCGTTTGGCCAGCGCCTGCAGGCGTTTCAGATCCAGCGTCGCCGGATAGCTTTCGTCCCACTCGTGGTTCAGGTAAGGCGACCAGGTAAAGGAGTGCAGGCTCATCGGACGCCATTCCGGCACCACGCATTCACCGGCATCCAGCGCGTCGCGATAGAGATTGACCATCTCCGTCGCGTCTTCCAGGCTGGCGACCTGTTCCGCTTCCAGACGGTCGGCGTAAAGCTTACGCGGCGTCGGATGCTTTTTGATTTTCTGGTACATCACCGGCTGCGTTGCGCTTGGCTCGTCGGCTTCGTTGTGGCCATGGCGGCGGTAGCAAACCAGATCGATAAAGACGTCGCGCTTGAAGGTGTTACGGAAATCAAGCGCCAGGCGGGTAACAAACGCCACCGCTTCCGGATCGTCAGCGTTGACGTGGAAGATCGGCGCCAGCACCATTTTACCGATGTCGGTACAGTACTGCGTGGAGCGCGCATCCTGCGGATTAGACGTGGTGAAACCAATCTGGTTGTTGATCACGATGCGCACGGTGCCGCCAACTTCATAGCCGCGTGCCTGCGACATGTTCAGGGTTTCCTGCACCACGCCCTGGCCGGTAACGGCCGCGTCGCCGTGGATGGTGATCGGCAGCACTTTGCTGCTGCGCGGCTCGTCCAGACGATCCAGACGGGCGCGAACCGATCCCATGACTACCGGGCTGACGATTTCCAGGTGCGACGGGTTAAACGCCAGCGCCAGATGCACCATGCCGCCTTCGGTTTCCACGTCGGACGAGAAGCCCATATGGTATTTCACGTCGCCGGTGCCGAGATGCTCTTTATGCTTGCCGGAGAACTCGTCGAACAGGTCCTGCGGCTTTTTGCCCAGCACGTTGATCAGCACGTTCAGACGACCACGGTGCGCCATGCCCAGCACCACTTCGCGCGTGCCGCTTTTGCCCGCGTGACGGATCATCTCGTTCAGCATCGGCACCAGCGCATCGCCGCCTTCCAGCGAGAAGCGTTTCGCGCCGGGGAATTTCGCGCCCAGATAGCGCTCCAGCCCTTCCGCAGCGGTCAGCTGTTTCAGAAAGCCTTTTTTCTCATCCGTAGAGAAAGAGGCCTGGCCCGCCACCGATTCAATGCGCTGCTGGATCCAGCGTTTCTCTTCGGTGTTGGTGATATGCATATATTCCGCACCGATCGAGCCGCAGTAGGTTTGCTGCAGCAGGCTGAACAGATCGGCCAGCTTCATCGTATCTTTGCCGAAGGCGAAGGAACCTACGTTAAAGGTTTCCTGGAAATCGGCCTCGGTCAGATCGTGAAACGCGGGATCCAGATCCGGCACCGGCTCCTGTTTCCACAGGCCCAGCGGATCGAGATTGGCCTGCTGATGGCCACGGAAGCGGAAGGCGTTAATCAGCTGGAGCACCTTCACCTGCTTGGCGTTGGTGTCGGGATCGCTGACGGAAGAGGTATAGCGAGAGGCATCTTTCGCCAGACGCTTGAAATATTCGCGAGTGGTGGAGTGGAATTGCTCTGGCCTGACTCCGTGACCCGGAAGCTGCTGAAACAGCGTTTTCCAGGCCGCATCGACAGAGTCAGGATCGGTCAGATAGTCCTCATAGAGCTGCTCTATATAGGTCTGATTCGCGCCGGCCAGCCAGGAGGAGTCCAGCCAGGGTTTCATCGCGCTGTTCTGCATTGTGATCCCTTAAAGCATTACGCTTTTTTGTTGCCGTGATTATGTAACGGAACAGCTAAGCCCCGCGCCGCGTCAGCGGCTTGCCCTCGGCCGTGTTCCGCTTAAGCAAAACCCGGCCTGATAAAACGACCGGGAGCCAGGCTCCCGGACGGTCTGCGCTTAAGCGCTTCGCGCCAGCAGCATCGACTTGATATGGCCGATGGCGCGCGTCGGGTTCAGCCCTTTCGGACAAACGCTGACGCAGTTCATAATGCTGTGGCAGCGGAATACGCTGAACGCATCGTTAAGGTCATCCAGGCGTGCACCGGTTTCCGTATCGCGACTGTCGATCAGGAAACGGTAGGCCGCCAGCAGCCCCGCCGGCCCGATAAACTTGTCCGGGTTCCACCAGAACGACGGGCAGGAAGTGGAACAGCACGCACAAAGAATACACTCGTACAGGCCGTCCAGTTTTTCCCGCTGTTCCGGCTGCTGCAGGTGCTCGCGAGCCGGTGGATTTTGCCCATTATTCAACAGGTAAGGCTTAATTTTCTCATATTGAGTGTAGAACTGGCCCATGTCTACTACCAAATCGCGGATGACCGGCAATCCAGGCAGGGGACGGATCACAATTTTACGTTTTCCCGCGCCGAGCGCGGAAACCGGCGTAATGCAGGCCAGGCCGTTCTTACCGTTCATATTGATGCCGTCGGAGCCGCAGACGCCTTCGCGGCAGGAGCGACGGAAAGCCAGCGTCGGATCTTTCTCTTTCAGACGGATTAGCGCATCCAGCAGCATCATATCGCGCCCTTCTTCCGACTCCAGGCTGTAGTCCTGCATCCGCGGCGCGTCATCGACGTCCGGGTTATAACGATAAACTGAAAATTCGATTCTCATCATATGCTCCGCGAACTAGTAGGTACGGGCTTTCGGCGGGAAAGCCGCGCGCAGTTTCGGCTCCATGTTCACCTCACGGCGAGTCATGCTTTCGCTCTGCGGCAGATAGACGCTGTGGCACAGCCAGTTTGCATCGTCACGTTCCGGGTAATCGAAGCGGCTGTGCGCGCCGCGGCTTTCCGTGCGGTAGTTGGCCGCGACAGCGGTGGCGTAAGCCGTTTCCATCAGGTTATCCAGCTCCAGACACTCAATACGCTGGGTATTGAAGTCAGGCGAACGGTCGTCCAGACGGGCGCTTTTCAGCCGCTCACGCAGGACTTTCAGCTCTTCCAGACCTTTTGCCATCGCGTCGCCTTCGCGGAATACCGAGAAGTTGTTCTGCATGCAGGTTTGCAGCGCTTTACGCAACTCGGCAGGATCTTCGCCGGTTTCGTTATTGTTCCAGCGGTTCAGGCGCGCCAGCGAGGCGTCGATCTCTTCGTCGGTAGCGTCCAGCAGCTCGCCCTGCTCCAGCATCGACTGCTGTAAATGCAGGCCAGCCGCGCGGCCAAATACCACCAGGTCCAGCAGCGAGTTGCCGCCGAGACGGTTAGAGCCGTGTACGGATACGCAGGCGATTTCGCCTACGGCAAACAGACCCGGCACCACGACGTCTTCGCCCTGCTCGTTCAGCGTTATCGCCTGGCCGGTCACTTTGGTCGGAATGCCGCCCATCATATAGTGGCAGGTCGGGATAACCGGAATAGGCTCTTTGACCGGATCAACGTGGGCAAAGGTGCGGGAAAGCTCCAGGATACCCGGCAGACGCGCTTCCAGCACATCTTTACCCAGATGATCGAGCTTCAGCTTGATATGCGGGCCCCACGGGCCTTCGCAGCCGCGGCCTTCGCGGATTTCGATCATCATCGAGCGGGCAACCACGTCGCGTCCGGCCAGATCTTTGGCGTTAGGCGCGTAGCGTTCCATAAAGCGCTCGCCGTGCTTGTTCAGCAGGTAGCCGCCTTCGCCGCGACAGCCTTCCGTCACCAGCACGCCCGCGCCAGCAATGCCGGTCGGGTGGAACTGCCACATTTCCATATCCTGCACCGGCACGCCGGCGCGCAGCGCCATGCCCACGCCGTCACCGGTATTGATGTGTGCGTTGGTGGTGGACTGATAGATACGGCCTGCGCCGCCGGTCGCCAGCACGGTGGCTTTTGCTTTAAAGTAGACGACTTCGCCATCTTCGATATTCAGTGCGGTACAGCCGACCACCGCGCCGTCGGCGTTTTTCACCAGATCCAGCGCATACCACTCGGAGAAGATGGTGGTCTTGTTTTTCAGGTTCTGCTGATAGAGCGTATGCAGCAGCGCGTGGCCGGTACGGTCAGCCGCTGCCGCGGTACGTGCCGCCTGCTCGCCGCCGAAATTTTTCGACTGGCCGCCGAACGGACGCTGATAGATACGGCCATCGTCCAGACGGGAGAACGGCAGGCCCATATGCTCCAGCTCCAGAATCGCTTCCGGGCCGGTTTTGCACATATATTCAATGGCGTCCTGGTCACCGATATAGTCGGAACCTTTCACCGTGTCGTACATATGCCATTCCCAGTTGTCTTCATGACTGTTGCCCAGCGCGACGGTAATACCGCCCTGCGCGGACACGGTGTGGGAACGGGTCGGGAATACTTTAGATAACAGGGCACAGGTCTGGCCCGATTGGGAAATTTGCAGTGCGGCACGCATACCTGCACCACCTGCGCCGACTACGACGGCATCAAATTCTCTGACTGGCAACTTCATTTTTTACACACCCCACACAACGACGGTTCCATAAATCGCATAGACAAACAGCACTACCACAATCGCCATCTGCAACAGCAGACGCGTCGCCAGATGTTTGATGTAGTCTGTCAGCACCTGCCACATCCCTATCCAGCCATGCATCAGAATGGAGAACAGCGTCAGCAGCGTGAACACTTTCGTTACGGAGGAGGCAAAAAAACCGCGCCAGATGTCGTAAGTCAGCGTGTCCGTCATTACGATAAAGCCGAGGATGTAAAGGATGTAGAGCGTCATCACAATAGATGTGGCGCGCACCAGCAGCCAGTCGTGAACGCCGTTGCGTCCTAATGCGGAAGCGTTGCTTAACATACGAGGACTCCAGCCAGAATTGAAAGCACGACGGTGATACCAAAGCAGATTTGCGCCGAACGCGTTCCCACCACCTGCGTCTCTGCCAGGTAGCCAAAATCCATTAACATATGACGTATCCCGCCGACGGTATGGTACGCCAGCGCGGTGAGAATGCCCCACATGATGAATTTAACGAAGAAGCTTTGCATAACGGCAGACGCCTGCAAAAAGCCTTCGGGCGACGACAGCGACAGGCCCAATAACCAAAGCAGTATGCCCAAGGCAACAAACGTAATGACGCCGGACACGCGGTGGAGAATGGACGCGATTGCGGTAACGGGAAACCGGATCGTTGAGAGATCCAGGTTGACAGGTCTTTGTTTTTTCACGGTTTTGCCCACAGAGCCTTTCTTATTTTGCTTCCTCCGGTCCTGAAGGTGACAGCCAAATACATAAGCATTCGGACTGTGAACCGGCACCAAAACAGCAACATCCAGTGTTAATTGTGGCGCTAAAACGCTGGGTGGCTCCTGGTGTCAGGGTATTCCGGAGACCTGGCGGCAGTATAGGTCGATCACAATCTCATTACAATTCCCCTACAAACATCTTGGTGAAAAATAGATGGAACAGTGATCTCACTCACGTTTTTCACAAATTGTACAAATTTAATTATCTGATTTGACAAAACTTCAACATTTTTGTTACAAACTGAGCGCGAAAAGTTCTATGATGCACAAAAGTTATGGGGATACACTTTCCCCTAAGCACAAGTTATGTAACATTGGTGAGCTAAACTTATTAAGCATCAGGTTAACAAGTTACGACCATACCGAATCTTTAACAACTGCTAAACAAAGCCTGATTGTGCCCTTCCGGCCCACAGGCGCCGTCACTCTGTACCCTGCACGTAATAAGATGCCACAGAGTTGATACTGCTTACCCGCAGCGGTGGACATAACGGCGTTTCAGATGTCATAGATTCATCGACAAGGCGCTAAGGAGACTTAAATGGCTGATAAAAAAGCAACGCTTAACCTGCCCGGCGAAGACGCTATCGAACTCGACGTACTGAGCGGCACGCTAGGCCAGGAAGAGATCGATGTCCGTAGCCTCGGTTCTAAAGGTTATTTCACTTTTGACCCGGGCTTTACCTCCACCGCCTCTTGCGAATCCAAAATTACCTATATCGACGGCGACGAAGGCGTTCTGCTGCACCGTGGATACCCTATCGACCAGCTGGCGCTGCACTCTAACTACCTGGAAGTGTGCTATATCCTGCTGAATGGCGAAGCGCCAACCAAAGAGCAGTTTGAAGAGTTCAGCACTATCGTTACCCGCCACACCATGATCCACGAGCAGATCCACCATCTGTTCCGCGGCTTCCGTCGTGATTCCCATCCGATGGCGGTCATGTGCGGCGTAACCGGCGCGCTGGCGGCTTTCTATCACGATGCGATGGACGTGAATATCGAGCGTCACCGCGAAATCGCCGCTTTCCGTCTGCTGTCGAAAATGCCGACCGTGGCCGCCATGTGCTACAAGTATTCCATCGGCCAGCCGTTCGTCTATCCGCGCAACGACCTTTCCTATGCCGGTAACTTCCTGAACATGATGTTCTCTACGCCTTGCGAAGAGTACGTGGTCAACCCGGTGCTGGAACGCGCCATGGATCGTATTCTGATCCTGCACGCGGATCACGAGCAGAACGCCTCCACTTCTACCGTGCGTACAGCTGGTTCTTCCGGCGCTAACCCGTTCGCCTGTATCGCTGCGGGCATCGCTTCCCTGTGGGGACCGGCGCACGGCGGCGCCAACGAAGCCTGCCTGCGTATGCTGGAAGAGATCAAAACGGTTGAGCATATCCCGGAATTCCTGCGTCGTGCGAAAGACAAGAACGACTCTTTCCGCCTGATGGGCTTCGGCCATCGCGTGTATAAGAACTACGATCCGCGCGCCACGGTGATGCGTGAAACCTGTCACGAAGTGCTGAAAGAGCTGGGCATGAAGGACGACCTGCTGGAAGTGGCCATGGAGCTGGAGCATATTGCGCTGAACGACCCGTACTTTATCGAGCGCAAACTCTATCCGAACGTCGATTTCTATTCAGGCCTGATCCTGAAAGCGATGGGTATCCCTTCCTCTATGTTTACCGTTATCTTCGCCATGGCGCGTACGGTCGGCTGGATCGCCCACTGGAAAGAGATGCACGACGACGGCATTAAAATTGCCCGTCCGCGTCAGCTTTACACCGGCTACGATCAGCGCGATTTTAACTCGTTGACCAAATAAGGCTAACGTTGCTATGAGAAGCGCCGCAATGCGGCGCTTTTTTTATGTCTGACAGCCCGGACACCAGTAAAAAGGCCGTGAAGAGAGCGAGGTTTTCTCAATGATGCCACCGCAGCGCTCGCACGGTTTGCCCGCCCGATGAAAAACTTTAAAGCTGAACAGCGCGCCATGATGCTTGTTTTCTTTTGCCACGCCACGCGTCTGGTAAGAAAGCCGGGGGATGGCCAGCAGCGCTTCCGCCAGCTTGTCCAGCTGCGCCTCGTCTAAATCCTGTGCCTTATGCTGCGGCGCCAGACCGGCGTGCCAGAGGATCTCTACCCGCAGATAGTTGCCTAAACCCGCCAGGAAAGCCTGATCCAGCAGCAGGCCGCTGAACTGGCGCCGCCGGAAGCGCGGTGACAGCAGGCGCGCCTTGACCTCTTCCACCGTCAGCGTCATATCCAACACGTCCGGGCCGACGCGTAGCAAAAAAGGATGAGCCGCCAGCGTGTCCTGCGTCAGCAGTTCAATATCAGAGGCGCTATACAGCAGCAGCGTTTTATCTTCTGCCGCCAGCTTCACGCGCAGCACCCGATTGCTTTGCGGCTCGGTGCCGCTTTTAATCACGCGCCAGACG
>Ga0209371_1002146_pt1 | contig 11613 bp, 14 predicted proteins | sample AgamicAtAmrz_FD_187165 | JGI IMG/M metagenome (GOLD analysis project Ga0209371, IMG submission 187165) | Agave microbial communities from Guanajuato, Mexico - At.Am.rz (SPAdes) (version 2) | ecosystem: Host-associated > Plants > Roots > Rhizosphere | place: Guanajato, Mexico | collected 2012-06-07
CGTTTCTGCGACCCATACAGCAGTCTTACCGAAGCATGCCTCCTCAGAAGCCCCCGAAAGAGGCAGGGCGCGGCATCATGTTGATGCATTTGAAGACAGACTTCCTATCACTTCAGACAGGCAGGCGTCGACAAGCGACGGGGTCAACGACAAAGGTGCCGCCAGAACCGAGGTTCGTGCGCTTTACCGAGCAGCGCGCCAAGCGAGCCGAACTGATCCGGCGCCAACTGCGCATGACGCTTCCGTATCTTTGCCAGATGGCGCCGGCCTGCTGAGCGAATTCAAGCATAGGATTCGCGAGCGCCCGATTACGACAATAGTTGCGGCCGCGGTGATAGGGTTTGCGTGTGGCATGACACGCTAGCCAATTCGATCATCAATAACTCGTCACCGAGACACCGGCGGATTGAGGATGACGCACAATAACTGAAGTGCCTCAGGTGAATGGGTTTGGCTGGAAGAAGCAAGTGCCATTACTGTCGCCAAGCTGATTAGCGATCTGCTCGCCCCTATCACCGGCACTGCGGTATTCGTCGACATTGGGCAAGGACTGTTGCGGTAGCAGAGTCTGATTTGCCACAAGGAGAGTACCAGATGAACCAGAATGACAGCCTCGAGGATGCAGTTAAACTGGAAACCCATCACCAGGCAGAGATCGGCCCTCGCGAGAAGCTCCAGCTGCGATTGCTGGAGCTACGAACTGAAATTGCAATCGTGCAAATTCGACTACTGACGATTAGATATCGAGCAAGGAATGTCGCCTGGAGTGGAATCCGATGGGTTGATGCCTCTGCGCATGACCAACTTGGAGCCTATCCATGGCTGAAGTTATCCGCAGCATCACTGGCGGCCTTTATGACCGGACGCGTCCTTCGACGGCTACCTCTCAGCTTGATGATGATAGCGGCAAGACCGCTCGTTGCGACAGCCGTTGGGTCTGCTTCGAGGCATATCCGCTAAGCGGATTACCGCCTACATTACCGATCGTCTCATTTCAGTTTCGGATCATTCGTCGATGAAGCGACAATTATGAGGCCGGCTATTGCGATCGAAACAAGACCAAAGCCACAGTCGAATATATCTCGTGGAGACAGTTCGCAAAGCAGCTTTGCCATATTTTCAAGTCAGCAAAATGATGCTGATTGACCACCAAGAAAAAATCGATGCTGCGGCGATTCCTATCGTCTTTCTAGCTGCAACTATAGAAAGTGGTGTGATGTCTTTTGTGAAACACTGCACTGATATCAAACCTAGATAGGAAGAAATGCTGAGTTGTGATCGGGAAGGGCAAGCTATCTGTAACTATTCGAACATAGTTCTGTCTGCTTGCGTACGGAAGAATATGAAAGGGGAACAAGCTGGACGAGTAAGCATTCCAGATTTATCCAGGAGGATAAATCAAATGCTCATAACCGCATGTTCTACATTGCAGGACGAAGTTGTCGCCCTGCTGCCAGCTTTGCGCAACTTTGCCCGACGGTTCGTTTTTAGCGAGACCGATATCGACGACCTCACGCAGGAGACCGTCGGCAAAATGCTTGCCCATCTCGACAGCTTCACTCCGGGAACCAGGCTCAGGAGCTGGGCATTCACCATTATGCGAAACACTTATATGACTGAATACAAGCGCCAAAAACGAGTCCAGCTTCGTTCGAATGATGATGGACTTTTCGAAATTCCAGTAGTAGGCCGCCAGCAGCTCTGCATTTATACGGCTGACGTCCGCTCTGCCTTAGCTCGCCTTCCCCCATATCAACGAGACGCACTTCTTATGATTGTCGATGGTTTGTCATATGACGATGCGGCGAGACTTTCGGGGTGTGAGATCGGAACGATTAAAAGCCGCGTATCACGCGCACGCGCGACATTGGTTAAAATCCTCGGAGAGAATTCGATACGTGGTGCCGCCTCGATCCACTAAGATCCTTTGTGACCTGCGCATGAATGGAGCTTGGGTTCACCTCTGAAGACTTTGACAGGCGCCTTGCTGACGTATGGGCAACCAGGAACCGGAAGCCGGTGTTTTGATTTCCTAGTGTGTGTCTTTGGCGGTCTCCATCGTTCATCCCCCTACCGGCGAAGGATACTGGCGGCCGTCTGAGCGTCGGCCACCAGTTGGGTTGGGTCGATCAGTTCTTGATGGCGATGCGCTTGACTTGCGACTGCGCCTTCTCGCTTTTCGGCAAGGTCACGGTCAGCACGCCATTCTTGAAGCGGGCATCGACCTGGTCTTCCTTGACCTCGACGCCGAGCGGGATGCGACGCTCGAAGTGGCCGTAATAACGCTCGGAGAACTGGCGATCCTTGTCCTCGTTCTCGGAACGCTTTTCGCCCTTCAGCGTCAGGACGCCGTCATTGAGCAGGACCTCGATGTCCTTCTCCTCGAGGCCGGGCACCTCTGCCGTCACCTTGATCTCCTTGTCGGTATCGGAAATCTCAACGCTTGGCCAGCCGGCGTTGAATGCGGAGCTCTTGCCGAAAGACGGCAGGCCCGAGCCGAAGCCGCGGAAGACATCGTCGAAGAGGCGGTTCACCTCGCGATGCAGCGACAGGAAAGGATCACGATCGTCATCGCGCAGGAAACTTGGAACCTGGTTGCCGTTGTTGCGGCTCCAGGGAATGAGATCACGAACACTCATCGTATTTCTCCTTTCTCTTGGTCTGTTGGCAAAGTTTGCTCGCTGGCGCCGAGCCTCGCCCGGCGCCTTTGCGCGTATCGAACTGGTGAAAGGCCTAAGCCGCGTGCTTTTCAGTCCCGATCTGCTTCGTCTCCGCTTTCGGCAGAGCCATATCCGTCGAAATCTCGATTCGGCGCGGCTTCATCTCTTCGGGGATTTCGCGCTTGAGATCGACGGTCAGCAGACCGTTCACGAGACCGGCGCCCACGACCTTGACATGATCGGCGAGCTCGAACCGGCGCTGGAATGCGCGGTTTGCGATGCCGCGATGCAGATAGTGGACGTCTTCGCCGTTTGCCTTCTGACCTGAAACGACGAGAAGGTTCTGCTCCTGTGTGATCGTCAATTCGTCCTCGGAGAAACCCGCCACCGCCATGGCAATGCGGTAATCGTCCTCACCGGTTTTGACGATGTCATAGGGCGGCCAGTTGTCGATCGTATCGACACGGCTCGCAGCTTCGAGCGCATTCAACATTCGGTCGAAACCGATGCTCGACCGGAACAGGGGAGAAAAATCGAGGTTTGTCCTCATAGCCATATCCTCCTTATAAGCAACATGGATACAAGGAGGCGCCAAGAGCACATGGCGCCTCCTGGACTTCGTCGATTCCCATTGGGCAATCGAACAATATTCATATAATTCCGTGGTTTGCCGGTTTCAAGAACAGGTGAATCATCCGGCTTAAAATTTGATCTCTTATTGTTCCCGCCAAGCTCCTGTTGAGGAAAATGGAGGAGCAATTGGCCGTGACCATGACTTTTGACGGCGCTGTCGTCGTCCTTGGACCTGTCGGTGAAGTGCTGGGCAGAGGCGATCGCGGCCGACGCGACGTGGTCTGCGCTCGCCCAGGCAATTTGCGTGAGCCGGCAATGATGAAGCGTTGATAGGCGAAGGTGGACATCTGCCGGCAGACAGGAGGTGATGATTTGCTGACGCGGGCGAGGAAGATCAGCCCGACGGAGCCGGCGGGCCGAGGGGTCGCCATTCATCAAGTCGTCGTGATCACCCGAACATCGCCTCGACGATCGACGACGTCGACCACGAATTGGCGGCCGGATCGGCGGATGGCGATGTCAGCCGAACCGTCGCCGATCCGCAGACGTCGCAGGAGCACCTCATCGAGGAAAGAAGGCAGCTGTGGCTCGTTGAAGCTGAAGTGCTGCGCGTTCGGGTCAAAGTCAAGCCCCAGGCACGATTGCAGCAGGAAGAGCGGCGCGGCGGCCGCCCATGCCTGTGGGGAGCACGCGACCGGATAGAAGGTCGGCCCTTGCGCCTGCTGGCGCGGCAGCCCGCAGAAGAGCTCTGGAAGCCGGCGCAGGTCGATATAGGTCGATGCCGCAAACAGGCCTTCGAAAATCCGCGCAGCTTCAGCGCGATGGCCGTAGCGGGCAAGGCCGGCGGCAATCAGGGCATTGTCGTGCGGCCAGATCGAGCCGTTGTGATAGCTCATGGGATTGTAACGCGCCTCGGTCGAGGCAATGGTGCGGATACCCCAGCCGCAGAAGGACGAAGCACCCATCAGCGTCCGGGCAGCGACGCGTGCCCTTTCGGGATAGGCGATGCCGGTGAAGAGGGCATGTCCGGCATTGGAGGATCGAACCCGGCAGGGGCGTTTATCTCCGTCCAACGCAAGTACATAGGTGCCGAGTTCCTCATCGAAAAAGCTCGTGTCGAAAGCGCGGCGCAAGCCCTCACTCCTCGCGAGGAATTTCGCGGCCCGTTCCGCTTTGCCGAGCCGGCGAAAGATCTCGGCGGCCGCCTGCCAGGCGCCGTAGAGATAGGCCTGAACCTCGGCGATGGCGATCGGTCCCCTCGCAAGCGTGCCGTCAAGGTGGAAGATGGAATCGTGGCTGTCTTTCCAGGCCTGATTGATCAGGCCTTCTTCTGTCCGTCGTCCATATTCGACGAAACCGTCGCCGTCTCGATCGCCGTGTTCGTCGATCCAGGCAAGGGCCGCCTCGATAGCAGGGAGCAACGACTGGATCGTGGCAAAATCAGCCGTGCGTTTGAGATATTCGCCAGCCAGCAGCACGAAGAGGAGCGTGGAGTCGATACTGCCATAATAGCGGCGGAAAGGCACCTCGCCGAGTTCGGCCATCTCTCCATAGCGAACCTCGTGCAAAATCTTGCCCGGTTCCGCGTCCGCGATGGGGTCGATCTCCGTCGCCTGGTTGGCTGCCAGATGGCCGAGCACCCCACGGGCAATTTGCGGATCGAGCCAGAGCGTTTCCAGCGCGGTGATCAGGGCGTCGCGGCCGAAGACGGTGCTGAACCAGGGAATGCCCGCATAGGGATAAGGTCCTTCCGGCTTGTCGGTCATCAGCATGTAGAGATCGGAGACGCTGCGGCGGACCACCTCATTGAAGATCTCGTTGGACGTAACGATCGATGCCGCGCGCGAGGAAGACGAACGCAGTGCTCGGCGTGCATCCCTGAGCGCAAGGAAAAAGGAACGGTGGCTCGGCCTGTGGTCAGGGACTTGATCGCAGCCTATCTCGACGAAGAGCGATCGTGTCTCATGCGGCTCAAGTTGGAGGTCATAAACAACATGATCGCTGCGAATTTGCTTCGGCCTTGGATCAAACCAAACGCGGGTCGACCGCTTTCGTTCATCAAGCCCGATATAGGAAAGCAGGATCGAATCCTGCTCCACAACGGGGGTAAGATGGCGACCTTTGCGTGCTCTCACAGTCCCGCGGACCTCGAACAGGTCGGCGAAATCGGCCGCAAATACGATTTCGATACGAACATGCTGCCGCCGATCGTCATAATTCCGGATGGCCAGCCGCTCATAGCAACCGCCATTCCACAAGAATCGGGATCTGCGAAGATGAATGAGATCGTGACCGAGGGTGAGCTTACCTTTTTCGTCGAAGAGATCGGGATTGGTGAGATCGCAGGTGAGCATCGCGTTGTCGTCACGCAGCGTCGACGACAACAGCATCGGCCGCTTGCCGTTGATCGTCAGATGGAAATGCGAGAGATAACGCGTATCACGATGGAATAGGCCTTCCGGGCTACCCGGCCCGGAAAGCGCATCGCCATTGTGGTCGAAGACGGCGAAGGTATCGCCGTGCTTCAGGGTACGCGGTCGCCGCTCCTGCAGGGATGCGGTTGCCGGGATGAAGAACTGCGCCCCCGGGGCGGCCGGCTCTGCCGACACGACGGATGGCGTGCTGTCCACAGAAGCGGTCGACATGCTGCTATGTCTCCTACGCCACGACCTGGAGATCCAGATCTTGGCCGTTGGCGCGGCGCAGTGACGCCGCCTTCGTGCGAACGCCGGGCAGGTTACGATAGATAGCGAGATAGTCTTGCGCCATCCGTTCCGCGCTGAAACGCCGTTCGAAGGTCGCGCGCACCTTGTGGCGATCCATTCGCAGCGCCCATTCGATATTCTCGGCCGCCTCCGTAACGCTATCGACGACGACGCCCGAAATACCGTTATCAATCACTTCCGGAACCGAACCGCATCCGAACGCGACCACCGGGGTGCCGCATGCCATTGCCTCGATCATCACTAGCCCGAACGGTTCGGGCCAGTCGATCGGGAAAAGCAACGCGCCCGCGTTACCAAGGAAATCGGCCTTCTGGTGCTCGTTGATTTCACCGATGAACTCGACGTTCGGATGGCTCTTGACCATCGGCGCGATCACCGTGTCCCAATAGGCCTTGTCCGCATTGTCGATCTTGGCGGCGATCTTCAGCGGCATACCAACCTTGGCTGCGATGCGGATCGCGCGATCCGGACGTTTCTCGGGGGAGATTCGTCCCAGGAAGGCAAGATAGTTGCCTTTGGGCTTTGCCGTGAAGGAAAGAAGATTGGTCGGAAGACCGTGATACACCGTCCCGGACCAGTTGACCGGCGGCATCGGGCGACGCTGGTCATTGGAGATCGATACGAGCGGGATATCTGGAAAAGCCTTGTAGAAAGGCTTGAGATCCGGCAGGTCGAGGCGTCCGTGTAGCGTCGTGATCGTACGATCCGCAAAATCCCGGATCAGCGGGAAATGCAGGAGATCGATATGGAAATGTATGACATCGAACTCATGCGCCCGCCGGCGGACTTCCTCCAGCAGGACGACCTGATGCGGAAGATGGTCCTTGACGGACGGATTAAGCCTGAGCGCGAGGTCCGAGCACGCCACCAAGGTAGCGTCGGTCATGGAGTCCCCGCTGGCAAATAGCGTGACGTCGTGACCTTGAGCGACAAGTTCTTCGGTAAGATAGGAAACGATGCGCTCGGTTCCCCCATAAAGCTTCGGTGGAACGCTTTCGGCAAGCGGCGCAATCTGGGCGATCTTCATCGGCAAAACCTCCTCATAAGAGCAAAGAATGGACGGCAAAAATCGGGTAGCGTCCTAAACAGGCACGCGTTTACGGGGTGAAAGTCTAGACTTCTGATAGCTGGCGGCGGCGCCCTCCCTTTCGCAGGCTATTGGAAACAAAACGGTTGGCAAAATGGCGCAGCCGTGAGCCATGACGATGGAGTTTATCGGCTGCCGTAGAGCGCAGCGAGATCATGTCTTGGCTATCATCCAAGGACTTCAAGGCCGCGATGATGTCGTCATAGGAGACGATATGGTCTGCGCCTGGAACGCGCCGAAAGCCCGGCATCGAGTCAATTGCAAATATGTCCGAGGCCCAGGACGCCAGAATGGCGCGCTTGTGATCCCTAGCGATGTGCTCTGCCGCCAAAACGTCGTGTGGATGAGCAAAATGTCGGGCAGGATGCAACAAATGCGCCGAGGTGATTGCAGCGGTGGATTGGTCGGTTACTGTGATATTGTCGGTTTCCTTTCTCATATCTGGCTCCATCGATGTCTGGTCGCTGAGCTCTTGCCACGTCAGGGAGCTTCAGCTCGGTGTCCTGCCTCCATGAGCGCCCCTCCAGCAAGAGAATTGCTTTCGATTTCGGAGAGGGCTGCGGCACGCAAGGCTGACGGCTCGTGCATGCCTCTGCGATAATATCGCGCGACCGTCGCCATGATCCGAGCAACGGCCGTGGGGTCTCGTGAGACTCCCCTATCGCGAGCGATCGCTTTGACGACGTCCACGCACATCCGCAAATCTTCCCGTGAAAGAGGACGATGGCTGTTCATCCTTCGGCCACCTCCGGAAAAGTGCCGCGTGCACCCTGAACCAATATTTTCAACTGCTCCGGATTCCTGACACCCTGACGATATAACTCCATGAGGATAGCGGCGATGCGCTCGCCTTCTTCCGATTTGCGCGGGATATCCGCTGCTGCGCGGATCTCATCGAACACGCGCTGGCAAAGTTCCAAGTCGCGCGAATAGAGCGGCGCATCTGATCTCTTGATGATCGTCTGAACCATTCGTGATCTCCATTGCGGAGCCCGCTCCACTGGAGGGTGGAGCGGGCTTGCCCCTTAGAAGTCCATTCCTGCTCCAGCGGGCAATGCGGGAGGTGCCTCCTTCTTCGGCTTTTCGGCAATCATGGCCTCCGTCGTCACCAGCAAGCCCGCGACCGAAGCTGCATCCTGAAGTGCGGTGCGCACGACCTTGGCCGGATCGATGACGCCTTGAGCATAGAGATCGCCATATTCATTCGTCTGGGCATTCCAACCATAGGAGAAGTCGGTCTTCTCGCGCAGCTTGCCGACGATGATCGAACCTTCCGCGCCGGCATTCTCTGCTATTTGGCGAACGGGAGCCTCGATTGCCCGGCGAACAATATCGACGCCGACACGCTGGTCGTCGTTTTCCGTCTTGAGACTGTCAAGCGCCTTGACGGCTCTCAGCAGAGCAACGCCGCCGCCCGGCAGGATGCCTTCCTCGACCGCGGCTCGGGTCGCATGCAGCGCATCATCGACACGGTCCTTCTTTTCCTTCACTTCGACTTCCGTCGAGCCGCCAACGCGGATAACGGCAACACCGCCAGCGAGCTTGGCAAGACGTTCCTGCAGCTTCTCGCGGTCGTAGTCGGAGGTGGTTTCTTCGATCTGAGCCTTGATCTGGGCAACGCGGCCGTCGATATCGGACTTTGAGCCGACGCCGTCGATGATGGTGGTGTTCTCCTTCTCGATCGAAACCTTCTTGGCACGGCCGAGCATATCGAGGGTGACCGACTCGAGCTTAATGCCGAGGTCTTCGGAGATGACGGTGCCGCCCGTCAGGATGGCGATGTCCTCCAGCATGGCCTTGCGGCGGTCGCCGAAGCCCGGAGCCTTGACGGCAGCGATCTTGAGGCCGCCGCGCAGCTTGTTGACGACGAGGGTGGCAAGCGCTTCGCCTTCGACGTCTTCAGCGATGATGAGGAGCGGCTTGCCGGTCTGAACGACGGCTTCCAGAACCGGAAGCATGGCCTGCAGGTTCGAGAGCTTCTTCTCGTGGATGAGGATATAAGGATCCTCGAATTCCACACGCATCTTGTCGGCATTGGTGACGAAGTAGGGGCTGAGATAGCCGCGGTCGAACTGCATGCCCTCGACGACTTCGAGTTCGGTTTCGGCGGTCTTGGCTTCTTCAACCGTGATGACGCCTTCATTGCCGACCTTCTGCATGGCTTCAGCAAGATAACGGCCGATCTCGGCATCGCCGTTAGCCGAAATGGTGCCGACCTGGGCGATCTCGGCATTATTGGAAATCTTGCGGGCGTTGGTCTTCAGTTCCGCCACGACAGCGTCGACGCCGAGGTCTATGCCGCGCTTCAGATCCATCGGGTTCATGCCGGACGCGACCGCCTTGGCGCCTTCCTTGACAATCGCTTGAGCGAGAACCGTCGCTGTCGTGGTGCCATCGCCGGCAAGATCGTTGGTCTTGGAGGCGACTTCGCGCAGCATTTGGGCGCCCATGTTTTCGAACTTGTCCTCCAGTTCGATTTCCTTGGCGACGGTAACACCGTCCTTGGTGATGCGCGGAGCGCCGAAGGACTTGTCGATCACGACATTGCGCCCTTTCGGGCCGAGAGTGACCTTCACGGCATTGGCGAGCACATCGACCCCTCGCAGCATGCGTTCACGGGCATCGGTGTGAAACTTGACTTCTTTCGCAGCCATTTCTTTAACTCCTCAGTAGGCAGCTATCAGACTGATGGTTCATGGCGTGGAGGCTCAGGCAGCCTGTTTCTGCTCGGCCTGGGCTTCGATAATGCCCATGACATCGCTTTCCTTCATGATGAGCAGGTCTTCGCCGTTGATCTTGATCTCTGTGCCGGACCATTTTCCGAACAAGATGCGATCGCCAGCCTTGACGTCGAGGGCCTGGATCTGGCCGGCGTCGTTGCGCGCGCCCGGGCCGACGGCGATAACCTCGCCTTCCTGCGGCTTTTCCTTGGCGGTGTCGGGAATGATGATGCCGCCCTTGGTCTTTTCCTCGGAATCGACGCGGCGGACAAGAATGCGATCATGAAGCGGTCGGAACGACATGTTTTCCTCCGTTGAGCAAAAAAGATGACGTTGATCCCCTCACCGGACCGGATGACCAGTCCGGGCGGGTGCAAAACCTCGTTCGAGCTTTTTGCGCGAAATGATCTGGTTTTGGGATTTTTCGATTTCAAGAGGGATGGACAAAAAAATTAGCACTCATTTTAGGTGGCTGCTAACACGCTGGAAAGGAACAAGAAAATGGCATTCTGCGTTGAAAATCCATTGATGGCCGCAAAAATGTGCGCCACCATCCGACTGTCACGAAACGGAGATGAAGCATGCGATTTTCGTCGGAACTAGAAGGTCAACTAAACGGCTATGGGCTGACCACCGCGCATATCCTCTATCACATTCCCGATTTCGAATCCGTCCTGCAGACCTACGTCTGGCAGGATTACGATCTAGCGCCCGATTTTCCCGAAATGCACAGGTTCCTCGATTTCTGGCAAACCAATCTCGACGGGCCACTACATTCCGTCCGCTACAGCCATCAGCGCCTGATCGGTCCAAACGAATGGCGTCGCGTCGAAGGCGAGTTCAAGCTCCATTAAGACCTAAACCGAAATTTTCCTTCCCAGGTCTTCGATGATCGAGGTCAAGATGGAAGGGAAAAATTAAACGCGTCCACTCGTGCAATTGTCTCGCGTTGGCTGCAGTGGGCGTGCTTGACGTGATGTCAGAGCAACATCGACGCACCACGATCGAGATAGGTATCGAGGAATTGCTCAAGGCGAGGATTTCGCGGCTTCTTGAAGACCTCCTGAGGCGCTCCGCTGAACAGCACCTTGCCGTGATCGAGAAAGATGATCTGCTGGCCGACGGTCGCGGCGAAACCGATTTCGTGCGAAACGACCACCATGGTCATGCCCTCGGCCGCCAGGTCGCGCATCACGTTCAAGACCTCGCCGGTCAATTCCGGATCGAGCGAAGAGGTCGGCTCATCGAACAGCATGATCTTTGGCTTCAACGCGAGGGCGCGGGCTATCGCCACGCGCTGCTGCTGTCCGCCGGAAAGCTGCGAGGGATAATGGCCTGCTCTGGCTTCGAGCCCGACCTTGACGAGCTGCACCATGGCTGCATCCTCGGCCTGTTTGCGGCTCATCTTGTGAACCGTCTTCAAGGCCTCGCTGACATTGCCGAGCGCCGTCATATGCGGCCAGAGATTGAACTGCTGGAATACCATGCCGATCTGGGCGCGGATCGAACGATTTGTCGCTGCCGAGATACGTTCACGGCGCCCTTGAGAATCCTCGGCAAAGCCGAGAACCTCGCCGTTGATGGAGATCGTCCCGCGCGTCGCCTCTTCGAGAAAAGCCATGCATCGCAAAAGCGTGCTCTTGCCGGAGCCGGATGGGCCGATGAGACAGGAGACCTGCCCCGGCTCGATGGCGAGATCGATGCCATGAAGGACCGTCGTGTCTCCGAACGTCTTGACGAGATTCCTGACTTCTATAGCGGGGACGCTCATGCGTTGAAAAACCTGAATCTGGAAAGTTTCGTTTCGGCAAGGTTGCCAAGCCAGCCGGTGACTTCGACGAGCACCC
>Ga0209371_1002147_pt1 | contig 11602 bp, 7 predicted proteins | sample AgamicAtAmrz_FD_187165 | JGI IMG/M metagenome (GOLD analysis project Ga0209371, IMG submission 187165) | Agave microbial communities from Guanajuato, Mexico - At.Am.rz (SPAdes) (version 2) | ecosystem: Host-associated > Plants > Roots > Rhizosphere | place: Guanajato, Mexico | collected 2012-06-07
CCTATGAATACCGCACGCTCGGCCTCGGCTATGCCAATATCGGCGGCCTGTTGATGTCGTCGGGCATTCCCTATGACAGCGACGAAGCCCGCGCCATTGCCGGCTCACTGACCGCGATCATGACCGGCATCTCCTATGCGACCTCGGCCGAAATGGCCTCCGAACTCGGCACCTTCCCGATGTTCAAGCCGAACCGCGAGCACATGCTGCGCGTCATCCGCAATCACCGCCGCGCTGCCTATGGCGAAACCTCCGGCTATGAAGACCTGTCGATCAATCCGGTTGCGCTCATCCATGCCGACAATCCGGACCAGGATCTTGCCGCCCATGCCAAGGCCGCCTGGGACAAGGCGCTGGAACTCGGCGAAAAGCACGGCTACCGCAACGCACAGGCAACCGTCATTGCGCCGACCGGTACGATCGGCCTCGTCATGGATTGCGATACGACCGGCATCGAGCCGGACTTCGCCCTGGTGAAGTTCAAGAAGCTCGCCGGCGGTGGTTACTTCAAGATCATCAACCGCGCCGTTCCGGAAGCGCTGCGCACGCTCGGCTATTCCGAAAGCCAGATCGCAGAGATCGAGGCCTATGCTGTCGGCCACGGCAACCTGAACCAGGCTCCGGCCATCAACCCATCGACACTGAAGGCCAAAGGCTTTACCGCTGAGAAGGTCGAGGCCGTCAATGTTGCGCTGAAGAGCGCCTTCGACATCAAGTTTGTCTTCAATCAGTGGACGCTCGGCGCCGACTTCCTGAAGGGCACGCTGAAGGTGTCCGACGAGCAGATGGCCGACATGAGCTTCAACCTGCTCGATCATCTCGGCTTCTCCAAGAAGGACATCGAAGCCGCCAACATCCATGTCTGCGGTGCGATGACGCTGGAAGGCGCGCCGTTCCTCAAGAACGAGCATCTGGCCGTCTTCGATTGCGCCAACCCCTGCGGCAAGATCGGCAAGCGTTACCTCTCGGTCGAAAGCCACATCCGCATGATGGCGGCAGCGCAACCGTTCATCTCGGGCGCTATCTCCAAGACGATCAACATGCCGAACGAGGCGACCGTCGAGGATTGCAAGAACGCCTACATGCTGTCCTGGAAGCTCGGCCTCAAGGCGAACGCGCTCTATCGCGACGGCTCCAAGCTCAGCCAGCCGCTGAACGCATCACTGATCGAGGATGACAGCGATGAGGATGCGCTGGAGGAATTCCTGCAGGCTCCGGCCGCCGCGCAGGCCGTCACCATCACGGAAAAGATCGTCGAGCGCGTGATCGAGAAGGTCGTGCGTACGCAGGAAAAACTGCCGAGCCGCCGCAAAGGTTACACCCAGAAGGCCAAGATCGGCGGGCATACGATCTTCCTGCGCACCGGCGAATATGACGACGGCCGCCTTGGCGAAATCTTCCTTGATATGAACAAGGAAGGCTCGGCGCTCCGCGCCTTCATCAACAACTTCGCAATCTCCGTCTCGCTCGGCCTGCAGTATGGCGTGCCGCTCGAAGAGTATGTCGACGCCTTCACCTTCACCAAGTTCGAGCCGGCCGGCATCGTCACGGGTAACGACGCCATCAAGAACGCCACGTCGATCCTCGACTACGTGTTCCGCGAACTGGCGATCTCCTATCTCGGCCGCCACGATCTTGCGCATGTCGACACGTCCGACTTCAACAACACGGCGCTTGGCCGCGGTGTTTCCGAAGGCAAGGCCGATGTCGTCTCCAAGGGCCTGACCCGCGGCTACAAGCCGACGCTGGTTCCGACATCGGGCGAGCGCCCGGCAGCCGAAGCCAAAGGTTCGGCAACAGCCGCCCCTGCCCGCGCCGCCTCGCTCGGTACGGTAACGGCTTTCGCCGGCAACACGGTCCGCAAGCTGGAGCCGGCAAGCTCCGTCTCGACCTCCGAAGTCGTCGCTTTCAAGCGCGATTATGAGGAGCGTGCGAAGGAATTGGCCGAAGAGATCGCGGAGGAAGTCATCTCCGAATCCGCGACGGGCCTCTTCACCGATAACGCGGCAAACGAAGCTGCGAATGCCAAGACGGAAGCCAAGAAGCTCGAATCCGAACGCCGCGCCCGCTCCATCATGCAGGGCTACACCGGCAACATGTGCACGGAGTGCCAGAACTTCACGATGGTTCGGAATGGAACTTGCGAGAAGTGCGACACGTGCGGGGCTACGAGCGGCTGCAGCTGAGTATTGGCTGATCGCATAGAATGACGCGAACTTTGCCATATCGGCACAAAGCCGGAGGCATCACGCAAACAAACGTTCACCGGGTCCGCAATGGCCCGGTGAACTCGTTTCTAGGCTCTCGTGTTCGCTCGCTAGGCAACTTGCCGAGCCTGCTAAGCTCGCGTTAATTAGCATTGCCAGCGCCTGCGGACGAAATAAGTCAGACACTAATCATTCGCGAGGATATCGCCAATGGGATGGGAAGCGCTCGGGCAATGGGGTGAGGACGCAGTTCGCCTCGAAGCACTCACCGGTGGAGTTGCCAACGATGTATGGAGCGTTCGCATCCATGGGGAAATTGCCGTCGCCCGTCTCGGTTCCAGGTCAGATGCTGATCTTGGTTGGGAAACCGCCCTGCTCCAGCACCTCGATCATGAAGGCATGACCGTTCCAGTGCCGATCCCGACGATGGACGGTCGGCTGTTCGTGGATGGTCTGGTGGTGATGAAATACCTTGAGGGCGGACCGCCGGAGACAGGGGCCGATTGGCGTCGGGTTGCCGACACCCTGCGCGAGCTGCACCGGCTGACGCAGGGCTGGCCTCAACGGCCCGGCTGGAAATCGTCGACCGACCTCCTGCATGCCGAAGCCGGAACGAGGATCAATCTTGCCGCAATGCCGCCCGAAGGTGTTGCTCGATGTCGAGCAGCATGGGCGCGTCTCGTCGGGCGTCAGACATGCGTCGTCCATGGAAATCCCAACAACCCTGGCAATATCCGTATGACGGCTAATCGCGTCGCGTTGATCGACTGGGACGAGTCCCATGTTGACGTTCCGGACCTTGACCTCGTATTGCCTGACAACGCTGCCGATCTCACCGATGATGCTTATGATATCGCCGCACAAGCATCTGCAGCATGGGAAGCTGCTGTCTGTTGGCAGGACGAATACTCGGTCAAGCGGCTTGCCGAAGTTCGAGCGGTCTAAGCGATGTCGGCGGCTTGACGGAAGCTCCCGGCTTTATCGCCGTTCACGTCAAAGCATCCCAATTGCCCGATTTCGGCCACGAAACCGGCGGGAAATGATCCATTTTCATTGAAATTGTTGCTGCAGCAATATGCAGCAACAATCGGTCTGCCGAGCCTCAAACCCGTCATGCACGGTGCCCGGCCTTTCGACGCATTTTATCGCTGAGTCCGGCCCTTGAGGTATCGGAGATAGCAGTTCAATCGTGTGAGGCACCGCTTTGAAAACCGGCAGCGATATCAAGAGCATTCAATATCTGCGGGCCATCGCTGCAATTTCGGTTCTTTGCTTCCATGTCTGCGAAACATACGGCCTGGACTTCAAGAGCGGAGCAGCGGGCGTCGATATATTCTTCGTCATCAGCGGCTTTATCATGTGGGTCACGACCGATGGAAGATCGCTCGGCCCGCAGGAATTCATGTGGCGCCGGCTCGTCAGGATCGTGCCGCTATACTGGATTGCGACGGCGGCAACCTTCGTCGTCGCCGTGCTGAAACCACAATTCTTCTTCGACACCAATTCGAGCATCGAGAACTTGATCGGCTCGCTGTTTTTCGTGCCCTTCATGAAGGACGAGGCATTGCATCCCGTCGTCGAGCAGGGATGGACGCTCTCTTACGAGATGTTCTTCTATCTCATCTTTTCGATTTCACTGCTTTTGCCTGAGTTCAGACGGCTATGGTTCCTCATGGTGGCCCTGGGGACCATCGTGATTGGGCATTATCTGCTGCCTTCCGGCTATCTCAGTGTTTTCACACAGCCGGTCATTCTGGAATTCGCCGCCGGCATCGTCATCGGACGCCTGTGGAAACAGGGCTTTCGGCTGCCTTTTCCCGCCGCCATCGGCTTGATGATCGTCGGGGTCGTGCTGCTAGTCGCGAGCGACCCGTTGATCCATCTGGAGCGGGCTGTGCGCTGGGGCATACCGGCAGTGTTGCTGCTGTCAGGCGCCGTTTTCGCGGAGCGGGAACGAGGCGTGCCGCAGCTGGCGTTCCTGCATTTCCTGGGGGATGCCTCCTATTCCATCTATGTTTGGCACGTCCTGACCGGCATCCTGGTCACGGCGCTGCTTTTGCGCGTCGGAGTGCCGCACGATATGCAGCCTATGCCTATAGCATTGGGTTCGCTGGCCTTTGCCATCGTTTGCTACTTGGGCATCGAGCGCCCGATACAGCGAAAAATCCGATCATCGCGCCCGCAGCCGGCCTATCGCAGCTAACGCATGAAAGTGGACGGCAGGATCACGATGGACCCCAAAAGCATCAGCACCTGCATCTGATCGCGATGGGGACCGACCACTCGGAAAAACTTACGGCACCGCTCCGGATACTTTCGCAGTCCCATCCATAACCGGACAGGACGGCGGCACCGGTCGATCGAACAAAACGGCAATGCCGCAATCCGAGGTGAACATCGCCTCGTCGTCATGCCCGACACCGGGTACCTCGACGACCTTCTGATCGAGATCTGATAGATGCCGCTTCTTCATATAGTCGAAATAGGTGAGCCCCCGTGCAAGCCGATAGGGTCCCTGCGCCATCGCCCCGCAGGAGCGGTCGATGAAATGAGTATAGGGATTGGTGTCCGCCTGGCCCAGCAGATAGACCACGTTGCGCGCGGCATATCTCGTTTCGAGAAGTTTCGGATCCTGCGACGATACATATGGTGGAGCGCCGGCAAGCCCGTATCGCCATTGCGTTGCCTTCGGGCAGGAAGCCAGCCCCGCCTGCTGATCCGGCAAGGCCGGCCGCTCGTTGTCGAAATAGACATAGCTCGACGGATTGGCGACAAGGTAGCGAACGGCGATGCCGGCACTCGTCAGATTTTCCGCCTCCCGTCCGACGACGGCGTAGCGCTGAACCAATTGCGCTCCTGCCGAGTGCCCCATCACGACAATGGTCTTCAGCGAAGGATACAGGCGACGATCGGTAAAATGCCGCAGCAGAGCATCGAGCGCAGAGAAGGAGCTAATCGGTGCCGGCTGACGCGCGGCGTCTCCACTTTTCCAACCGTTCTGCGTCCAGGCCAGCGTCTGCGCAGACAGCGAGAAGGCATTCACATCCGGTCTTATGAGGAATTGCGGCGCGACCACCATCGTACCGTCGGCGAGATCGCCGGCCTTTGCGAGCAGCTCCTGCCCGGTTGCGTAATAGGCATCGGCGTTTCGGAGCGTGCCGTGGACTATGATCAGCACCTTCGTCACGTCAGGCGACGCCGCTTCGATCGCATGATCCGCGTAAACCGGCAGCTCTCCCTTCCCCTCGGACGTATCGAGAAGCAGGCGCTGATCCGCGACTTCCTTGACGGGTTCTTCGAGCCGCGCGTGTTGGGAAGCCGCATCGGCCGACTGGCCTTCGCCTGACATGCCGATGGCGATCAGTGCTGCGATCGTCAGTCGGGCGCAAACCCGGCCCTGAATGCTTCTCATAATCTTCATCTGTAAAAACTCGGCTGGGACGGATGACAATGAATATAGCGACTTCCAGCCAAGCGGAAGACAGCCGGCGATCCGATCAAGAGCCGACCCTGCTGGAAGATATGCTGCTTGAACGAGCGCGTGGACAAGAATCCGTCGTCCCGGCAAAAGTTTCTCTTCCGCATGGCAAGTGGGCCTCCCAGAAGTTGTCGCCTCTGAACGTCAGTTCGCCATCGATCTCAATTCTCTGCTCGAAAAGCTGCGACAGAGACGATAACCCGTGGCATAAGGCGCCCGAAACACTTTCTTCGGGCCCCGCGTAATCATGATTCGTATCGAGAATATCAGCAAGCAGAACAGCCATCGCATCCTCTTCATCGAGGCATCCGCGGCGCTTAACAGAGGCGAGAGCGTCGGTCTCGTGGGGCCGAACGGCGCTGGCAAGACGACGCTTTTCCGCATGATCACCGGGCAGGAGCTGCCGGATGAAGGGCAAGTTTCCGTCGATAAAGGCGTCAGCATCGGCTATTTCAACCAGGATGTCGGCGAGATGGAGGGGCGCAGTGCCGTCGCGGAAGTGATGGAAGGCGCCGGTCCCGTCAGCGCCGTTGCCGCAGAACTTCGCGAACTCGAAGCTGCTATGAGCGATCCGGACCAGGCCGACAGGATGGATGAGATCATCGAGCGCTATGGCGAAGTGCAGGCGCGCTATGAAGAGCTCGACGGCTATGCGCTCGAGGGCCGCGCTCGCGAAGTGCTGGCGGGTCTGAGCTTCAGCCAGGAGATGATGGAAGGCGATGTCGGCGCGCTGTCTGGCGGCTGGAAGATGCGTGTGGCACTTGCCCGCATCCTCTTGATGCGCCCCGACGTCATGCTGCTTGACGAGCCGAGCAACCATCTCGATCTCGAAAGCCTGATCTGGCTCGAATCCTTCCTGAAGGGCTATGAAGGCGCGTTGCTCATGACCTCGCACGACCGCGAGTTCATGAACCGCATCGTCACCAAGATCATCGAAATCGATGCCGGCAATCTCACCAGCTATTCGGGCGACTATGAATTCTACGAGCAGCAGCGCGCACAGAACGAAAAGCAGCAGCAGGCCCAGTTCGAGCGGCAACAGGCGATGCTCGCCAAGGAAATCAAATTCATCGAACGCTTCAAGGCGCGCGCCTCGCATGCTTCGCAGGTGCAGAGCCGCGTGAAGAAGCTGGAAAAGATCGATCGTGTCGAGCCGCCGAAGCGCCGCCAGACGGTTGCCTTTGAATTCCAGCCGGCGCCGCGCTCGGGGGAAGACGTCGCCGTGCTGAAGAACGTCCATAAGAAGTATGGCAGCCGCACCATCTATGAAGGGCTGGATTTCATGGTACGCCGCCGCGAGCGCTGGTGCATCATGGGCATCAATGGCGCCGGCAAATCCACGCTTCTGAAGCTGGTCGCGGGCTCGGCGCAGCCGGATGAAGGCAGCGTGGCGCTCGGCGCCAGCGTGAAGATGGGCTATTTCGCTCAGCACGCCATGGATCTGCTGGATGGAGAGCGCACCGTATTTCAGCAGCTCGAACATGATTTTCCGCAGGCAGGCCAAGGCGCTCTGCGAGCGCTTGCCGGCTGCTTCGGCTTCTCTGGCGACGATGTGGAAAAGAAGTGCCGCGTGTTGTCGGGCGGCGAGAAGGCGCGGCTTGTCATGGCGATCATGCTTTTCGACCCGCCAAACCTGCTGGTACTCGACGAGCCGACCAACCATCTCGATCTCGACACCAAGGAAATGCTGATCGAGGCGCTGTCGCAATATGAAGGCACGATGCTGTTCGTCTCGCATGACCGGCATTTCCTGGCAGCGCTCTCCAATCGCGTTCTGGAGCTGACGCCGGAAGGCATCCACCAATATGCCGGCGGTTACACCGAGTACGTGGAGCGCACCGGTTACGAAGCACCCGGCCTCAGAAGCTGATGACAGGCGGAACAAGCATTACTGCGTGTTCGTCGAGGGCGCGGCACCGGCATTGATGATCGCAACGGGCGTCGTCCTGCCGCGCACGCGGATTTCGATGCGGCGGCGCGCTTCGACGGCGCCGCGCTGTCCTGAGGTGACGGTGTCGCCGGGCAGGATGAGCTGCGCGGCGGACATCGGCAGGATGGTGGCATCCTTCAGCTTCGGATTGGCCTTGAGCACATTGGCAACCGCAATGGCGCGAGCAAGGCCGAGACCGGCATTGTCGGCCGGCAGCAGGGCCGATACCGGCAGCTTGCCATCCATCGCGCCGATGATCGTATCGTCGAGATTGGATTTTTCGCGCGCCACCGGCTGCTCGTCCGTGTGGCCGATCACCTCGACGATATTGGCGCCATAGAGGCTCAGATTGCTGGCGATTTCGTCCGTAATCGTCGTGCTGAGAAGCTGAGCGAAAGTGCCTGTCAGTTCGGCGCTGCCCGATTGGAAATAGTTTTTCTTGGCATCATCGAGATTGATGATGGGCGGCCAGTCGTGTGCGCCCTTCCCACCCGCGTTGCCGGCCAAAAGCTTGTTGACCTCATCGGGTGCCGCCGCCAGCGAGACGCCATGTTCCCTTAGAACGGCGGCAACCTTGGAAAGCGATTGCAGATCGGCCGTTGTCGCGCCCTGATCCGCCATGCTGTCGAGTGTCTCTTTCGCCAGCACCAGCTCCCGCCATTGCTTGTCCACCACGGCCTTATCGGCAGCGGAGAGATCGCCGGAGACGACCTTGGACTGGAGAAGCACGATCTCGGCCGCCTGCTCCGCGCGCTTCTTCTCCAGCACCGCGACTTGCTGCTCGGCCTTCTCAAGCTTCCGCTCGGCCTCGTAGCGCTTGTTTCTCTCCGACGCGATCAAGGCGGCGGCTACGAGCAACAGGCAGAAAACCAGAAGCAGCATGGATTCGGCCATCGTCAGGCCAAGGATGAGGCCACGATTATAGCCCTTGTGCTCCAGTCTCGGCTTGTTGTCCGGGCCTCCAGCTACCATAGATGCCACCAGCGTTTTCGCGGCACGACTTCAGGCTCAGCAGCGATATCACCATTAAGCTTCGGCAGTGGCGTTTGCCCCATCGCTTCGGCCACACGACCGAGCGCCAGCTCGATATTGCGCAATGGCTGTAATTGCGCCTCTGACATCTCCTTGATAGCGGCAATCGCCGGTGCCAGCTCGGCGCGCACGACATCCTCGGGCGAACGGATTTCTTCCAGCTTCTTGCCGACATTCTCGACAGCGGTGCCGAATGTACCGATGATCTCGGACAGCTGCGATGTCGTCGCCGTCAGCTGCGCGGCCGCGTCGTTGATCGGCGTCACTGCCTGCTTTGCCAGCATTTCAAGGATCTTGTTGATTTCCTGGCCGTTACGCTCGGCTTGCCGCGCGATCTCCTCGAATCCTTCCGACAGCATCTGATTGCTGACGCGCCGGTAGTGCGAGAATTCGCGCGATGAAGAATCGAGTTCGGTGCGGACACGCCGCGTCATCTCGGCAAGTTCATGGCGCACGCTGCGCTCGATATCGATCGGGTCGCGCCGCATCTGGTTGAAGAGGATGCGCAGCGTCACGCCGGCAATGGTCGAAGTGACAGCGATGCCGAAATTGCGAACGATGGTCTCGATCGATGTTTCGCCGGCAAAGAGATAGAGCGATACGCCGAGGCTCGACAGGGTGAAGAGGAAACCCATGTAATAGAGGTTGTCACCCGCCTGCTCATTGTGCAGTCGGAACCCGGCAACGGCCAGCGATACGATGAAGTAGATCCCCATCAGCACCAGCGGCACACCGGTGACGATGGGCAGTGACCAGCCCATGAGCTTCGAAGACCAGATGAAGATCATGCCGCCGACGGTGATGGAGGCGAACAGCACCATCGGCCCATAATCCCGGATGAGATATCTGGCGTCGGTATTGGCCATCAGCGTATCCCCTCCAGCCGCACGAAGCCGCCAAAATCACCCTTGTTGTTCTTGATCCATTGCGCCCAGAAGTTCGCAAGATCCTCCATGCTGAACTTCATGTTCGACCTTTGAAAGGCGAGGATCTTGACCGTGACACCGTCCAGTGACGTGCGGAAACGGTCATCTGCGGCGCTTTGCTGGTATTTCTGATAGGAGACGCCATCTCGGTAATTGGAGAAGGTGGCCGTATGCTCGATCATGTCAGAAGCGATGTAAAGGCGCTTGGGGATGCCACCTGGTGCATTGGCGAAGACCTCCAGATTGATCTTCTGAATGGCGGCCATGATCGGCGACAGCCGGCCAGACTCGCCCGCCGTCAGCTTGCCGGCAATTTCGGCAAGCGGTTTTTGGAAGCCCTTTTCCCAGCGCGCCTGCGCCAGCCGCGGATTGCTGGTCCATTCGTCGACGGTTGCGCCGCTTCCGGGATTGCAGCCATGGAAGGTCTGGATCAGCTCCCCTTCCTCCTCGGTGAGCGCATAGATATCGATGGCGCCGCCGATGGGCACACCCGCGACGATCTTCTGGAACTGGTTGCGCAGATCGAGTGCCGTCGTGTCTGATATCGGATCGGTGACATCGAGCAGAATGGCCGTTTCCGCCTTCGGGCCATCCACCGGGCAGAGCGAAGCTTGATCGACGGCGATGTTCCCACTCGCCTTGTAGCGCAGCCAGCCGTATGCACCAACGATCCCGAGGGACAGGACGGCAAGACAAACCGTTGCAATGATGAGACCGGCGGATCCGCCGCGCCGGCTACGCCGCTTGCGTCGCGCCAAGGATGCTCTCCGGGAAAAGATTATCGAGCTGATGGTATTTTTCGATGGCGCGCTCAAATTCGTCGCCGATCCGCTTGATCTGCTCCGAAAGCTCCGCCTGGGCACTCTGGATGCGCGAGCCCAGTACCTTGTCGTCCCATTCCTCTTCCGTGCGAATAACGGGCGTCAAACGCTCCATCTTATAGGCAGCCTTGAAATAGGATGGTTCTGGCTCGGTGCGCGCGGCTCGGTTGGCGTCGCGGTAGGAGGTGAGCAGCACATTGGCGGCACGCTCGAGATGGTTCTGGTGTTCGGCAAAGAGACCCGCGGTCCTGGCGCGATGAGCGACAATGGCAGCCGTTTCCTGCCGGCGCAGCGAGAGGTCGCGGATGATCTCCTCGATCTTGCTGTTGTGATCGTCGCGGATCTCGCGGAGATCTTCGATCAGATCAAGCTTGCGGTCGATGTAATTGTCTCTGGCCGCATCGAGCCGTTTCTGCACGCCGGCAAAGCCCGGATAGGGATCGGTCAAATAGCAGCCGTCGATGAAGGCGACGAGCGAGAACATCAGACCGATGGCAAAGAGCATCCAGGAGTTCAGCTCCTGCAACCCGAGCGGCGCGGTCTTAAGCCGCTGGATCACCTCGGCGCCGGCTCCGCTCAGAATCGTCGCGGAGACCTCGCGATAATGCGCCAGCGCAATGTTGATCCCGAGGGCAACGGCGATATAGGCGATAAGTCCCAGCAAACCCAGCAGCTTCAGCGCAAAGGAGCGATGCACCAGAAAACGGACGCAGAAGAAAGAAAAAATCAGCGCCATGCCGATATTCAGGAAGGCGAAAGCGGCCGCCTCGGTTACCCCACCGACGAGACCCTGCTCGCTTCCTTTGGCGAGAAAACTGCCGTTCATCACCATCTCGATGAGCACAAGGAAGACGATCAACGAGACTTTGAAGCCCCACGCCGCCCGGCTGGAAACCTTCGCGGCGCGCTGCAGCTTATGCCTGGCCTTGAAGCCCGCCATTTCATCCTCGGCGGTTTTCAGATTGCGGCGCAGGCCATGCAGCTCGTCGACGCCGCTTGCCACTTCCGCCTTGAAATCCGAAACGCTTGATGCATTCGCCTGGCGGATCAGTCCGAACTGCCCCTCGAAATCGAGGTTGCGCAAGCGGCTATCGAAGGTCTGGAACTGATCTTCAAGGATCTGGTAGGAGCTTTTCTTTTCCGCCTCGACCCAGGCGACGATGCGCTGCTCCGTCTCGTCATGCGATTGCGCATCCGGCGGCGGCCGG
>Ga0209371_1002150_pt1 | contig 11580 bp, 10 predicted proteins | sample AgamicAtAmrz_FD_187165 | JGI IMG/M metagenome (GOLD analysis project Ga0209371, IMG submission 187165) | Agave microbial communities from Guanajuato, Mexico - At.Am.rz (SPAdes) (version 2) | ecosystem: Host-associated > Plants > Roots > Rhizosphere | place: Guanajato, Mexico | collected 2012-06-07
AGCGCCGATGGTAGTGTGGGGTCTCCCCATGCGAGAGTAGGGAACTGCCAGGCATCAAACCAGTGAAGAGGCCATCCGGAAGGATGGCCTTTTTGCGTCCGGGCGGAAGAGACAGGAAGCCCCGTGCGCCGGCACGGGGCTTTTTTGCTTTATTTATTTTCCTGGTCAGGTCATATTCTTAATTGCTTATCCTGCTAAGCTAAAACGTGATTGTAATCACGATTTAATTATAACAAATATGTAACATTTCTATCTTTGCGCAGTGGTGGACAAGGATACTCACCATGGGCAAGTAACCTCTGGCTCTGGCAGGAGTATCATTCGAATGGCTGAAAGCAGCATAACAACGCGTGAATCGCTCACCAGCAGCGATACTCGTAGAAGAGTGTGGGCGATTATTGGTGCTTCATCGGGCAACCTGGTGGAGTGGTTTGATTTCTATGTCTACTCCTTTTGCTCTCTCTATTTTGCTCATATTTTTTTTCCGGCAGGCAACACGACAACCCAGCTATTACAAACCGCAGGCGTATTTGCCGCCGGTTTTCTGATGCGTCCTATTGGCGGATGGTTATTCGGTCGAATCGCCGATCGCCGCGGGCGTAAAACCTCAATGCTGATCTCTGTCTGCATGATGTGCTTTGGATCGCTGGTCATTGCCTGTTTACCAGGTTATGACGTAATCGGCACCTGGGCTCCGGCACTATTATTGATTGCCCGTTTGTTCCAGGGGCTTTCTGTCGGCGGCGAGTACGGCACCAGCGCGACCTATATGAGCGAAGTCGCCGTGGAAGGGCGTAAAGGTTTTTACGCGTCATTCCAGTACGTTACGCTGATCGGTGGGCAACTGCTGGCGCTACTGGTTGTCGTGATCCTGCAACAGATCCTTGATGATGCTGAATTACGCGCATGGGGCTGGCGTATTCCCTTTGCTATTGGAGCTGTGCTGGCTATTGTCGCTCTCTGGCTACGCCGCCAACTGGATGAAACATCGCAGCAAGAAGTTCGGGCTTTAAAAGAAGCTGGTTCAATGAAAGGATTATGGCGCAACCGTAAAGCTTTTCTGATGGTGCTTGGGTTCACGGCGGGAGGATCGCTGGCATTTTACACCTTCACCACTTATATGCAGAAATACCTGGTTAATACGGCGGGTATGCACGCGAACGTTGCCAGCATCATTATGACTGTAGCTCTGTTTGTCTTCATGCTGATCCAACCGATTATTGGTGCTTTATCCGATAAGATTGGGCGCCGCACATCAATGCTGCTCTTCGGCGGTCTTTCAACGGTGTGCACAGTACCGATTCTCAGTGCATTGCACAGCGTCACGTCGCCATACGCGGCATTTGCTCTGGTGATGCTGGCGCTGGTGATCGTCAGCTTTTACACCTCAATCAGCGGGATCCTGAAAGCAGAAATGTTTCCCGCACAGGTACGCGCTCTGGGTGTCGGTCTTTCTTATGCAGTGGCAAATGCGTTATTTGGCGGTTCGGCGGAATATGTGGCGCTGTCATTGAAGTCATTCGGTGTAGAAACCGCTTTTTTCTGGTACGTCACAGTGCTGGGAGCGTTAGCATTTCTGGTTTCGCTTATGCTTCATCGTAAAGGGAAAGGCATCCGTCTTTAGTGATTTGCCAGTTGCCACACGGTATAACCCGTTGTGGCACCGGCAACATCCCATGCGAAATCTTTCCAGCTCCAGCCACTCCCCGCCGGACGGCTGTCCCAAAGCTCCTTCGATGCGCCAAGGCTAATTGAAAACATCAGCCCTACCATTGCGCTACGATCGCGGCTATATCCCTGATGTTGCGCTACTTCGTTACCGGCGGCAGAAAGCATGGCGGAGCCCAGAAAATGCTGCGCCTTATCCTGCCCACTCCAGCTATCATTCGCCATATGGCTACAGCCTGTCAGTAGCACCACACTTGCTATCATCATGTATTTCATCAGCAGACCCGAAAAAAAGCCCCATCGCAGAGACGGGGCTTAGTTTTAAAGAATACGGCTTATCAGCTTATCGATGCGGATACGGCGCAATCGGCGAATAAGTTTGCGTACCTTTACCGGATAATCCGCAATGCTTTGCAAATCACGATAATGATTCACCACGGTCGTATGCGTGCGGATAAGCTCCAGCTCTTTGTCGCGCTGGGCCGCCAGTTCATGTTTCGGATCGTGGATCAGGATGGCGTTTTCCAGATCCAGCCGCCAAGCGCGGGGGTTCAGGTTGTTACCTGTCAGCAGGATCCATTCGTCATCCACCCACATTCCTTTCAGGTGATAGCTGTTATCATCATCTTTCCATAAACGCACAACTAGCTGATCGGTGTTAACGTAATACTGTAGCCGGCTCAGGAAACGACGCAGATTGATTTCATACAGATAAGGCAGCGCGCCGATGATTTTGAACGGTTGATCTTCCGGAATGAAAAAGTCATTCGCCGTTTTGTCGCCAACGATAATTTCCACTTTTTTACCATCGCGCAGTAGCTGGATAATGTTACGCACCAGTACCGCAGGCAGGTTGAAGTAGGGGGTACAGATCGTCAGCTTGTGCTCTGCACACGGCATCAGATGGAAAATAGTTTTGTTCAGCAGGCTGGATTTACCCAGACCGACCAGCGGCGTGACCGCCAGTTGATCGTTATCCGCATTGCCCTGGAAATGGTATGTGGCATCGCGCAGCTCCTGACGGAACAGACGAATATCGTTTTTGATTTCCGGGCTTTTCGGGCGCTGAGCATTATCAAGGCGATTTACGCCGCGCCCTTGAATCAGGTTCTGATCGACCCAGTTACGAATGATATCCGCCATTTGCGGGTTGCGGATCAACTGATAGCGGTCATAGCGATATTTATCGTGCTGATGCAAATAGACATCATTGAGGCTTGCGCCGCTGTAAAGCACGCTGTCATCAATGATAAATCCTTTGAAATGCAGCACGCCGAGCGCTTCACGCGTATTCACAGGAACGCCATAAACCGGGACCACAACGTCCGGATTTTCCTGAGCAAGGCGGCAGTACCAGTCGGCGTTGGTATTGGATGCTGCTGCGCCAATGCGGCCACGCTGGGCGCGGTGCCAGTCGACAAGCACACAGACATCCAGTTCCGGGCGTTGGCGCTTGGCTTCATACAGCGCATGCAGAATTCCTTTCCCGCCATCGTCCTGTTCCAGGTACAGGGCGATGATATAGATCCGGCGCGTAGCACTGGCGATTTTCGCCAGCAGCGTCTCCCTGAAATCAGCGGGTGAGTAGAAAAACTCTATGTCATCAACTGACTGAGCAATCTTGGGGAGTTGGGCAAGGTGTTGTTGATGTTTATTACGCTTAAATTTTGACAACATCACAGTGCGTTTCTTCTCTGTTTATTGAAGGGCCTTCTGTACCATGCAGACGACATAAGCGGGCAATAATAACACCGTGCCTGCTAAAGTAGTCAACATTTCCAGTACCTTACTCAGGATTCATCCGTCTTCATGAGTTGGAGAGACAATCCCACAATGCCATCTTCCAGCTGAATATCAACGTCAAATCCCAGTTTACGCGCCAGCGTCACCATGCCGCGATTGTTGGGCATAGTAATACCATTCAAGCGCTTAAGTCCGTGATCCCGGGTATAACTGATAAGCTTCTCAAGTAAACGTCGACCAAGCCCGAGCCCTTTCAAATCGGAACGAACCAGCACAGCAAATTCAGCGTCGATATTATCCGGGTCGGAAATCGCACGCGTAACGCCCAGAATTTCTTCACCTTGATCTGTGCGGCGTACTGCAACAAATGCCATTTCCCGATCGTAGTCGATCTGCGTCATATTCGCTAAATCATCATGGGTAAATTCGTTGATCTCGCTAAAGTAACGGTAGTAAAGATCCTCTTTTGTCACCTGGGCGATAAAGCGCTGTAGCTGAGGCTCATCTTCCGGAAGAATCGGGCGGAACAGGCACCGCTCGCCATTTTTCATCTCCACCTCTTCTTCCAGATGCTGAGGATAGGGACGTATAGCGAGACGCGTTTCACCGTTTCCGGCAGCGGAGGAAATGGTCATGGTTACATCCAGCGCGGTAAATTCGCTACCGGAGGCAAGTAAAGGATGAATATCCAGCCGCTCAATTTCCGGGCAATCAACAATCAGATTCGAAACCTGCACCAGAAACTGGCTTAAGCCTGCAATATCCAGCGAGCGTAACGCGCTGCGCCCGCGGATCTTTTTACTTTTAATCGCCTGGATCACCAGATAACGGGCGAGATTCATATTCAGCGGCGGTAGCGCAACGGCGGCCTGATCTTCTGCCCGCCACTCAACGCCGCCTTCGCCTAACATAATCAACGGGCCGAACACAGGATCATGTTCGACAACCACTCGCAGTTCCTGCGCCCCCGCGCGGTTTGCCATGCTTTGCACCTGCAAACCGTGAATACGCGCCTGCGGCCAGTTCATTTTCACACGATCGATAATTGCATCCGCTGCCTGCTGCACCTCGTTCGCTGTGCGCAGATAAAGCATCACCCCCTGAACTTCGGATTTATGAGGAATATCCGGCGAACGCAGTTTTAAGGCGACCGGGTAACCGATCTGTTCGGCAATGTGCACGGCTTCAGCGCTGTCACTGGCAATCCATGTCGGCAGAGTTTGTAGCCCCCAGGCGCCTAAAATCGGCTGGACTTCATGAGTATCCAGCGTCGTTGCGCCCTCCATCAACGCTTGCTGCAACAGATGATGCGCTTCGGCGGTATTCGCCGTCATGCTGAGGGATATCGCGGGTGTTTCGCGGAGTTGTTTCTGGTTGCGTCGATACTCCACCATGTGCATGAACGCCGTAATGGTGCCTTCAGGCGTGCGGTAAGTGGGTAAACCCGCTTCGCTAAACAGGCGTCGCGCTTCCTGCGAAGAAAATTCGCCGCACCAGTTGGTCAGCACCGTCACATATTTCCCGCGCGGATGTTTGTTCAGTGCGTCGATCAATGTTACTGCGCTTTCACTGCCCGGCGCGGCGGCGCTGGGCGCATGGATCACCATCAACGCGTCGTAATCCTGGCTGTCGAGCAAAATATTAAGCGCTGCGACATAACGCTCATTACCGGCATCATCGCGTAAATCAAGCGGGTTACCGGGGACGACGTAATCCGGTAACGCTGTGTGCAAACGGGCCAGCGTCTCTGCGCTGAGCGCCGCCAGTTTGCCATTACGCAGCCAAAGTTCATCCAGCGCCAGCGCTGCCGGCGCGGCGCCATTACTGACGATCATCAGGCGCTCACCACGCAGCGGACGCATATGGCTGAGCGTTTCTACCGCGGAAAACAGTTCATGTGTATCCTGGACACGCAGCAAGCCAGCTCGCTGAATCGCAGCATCCCAGGCGGGATCAAGACCAGAATGCACCTGCAATAATCGCTGCGCTTCCGGGCTGCGGCCGCTTTTGATAACCAGAATAGGTTTATTTCGTGATGCGCTGCGGGCGGCGGAGACAAAGCGACGCGCGTCGCTTAAATGTTCCAGATAGAGCAGAATGGCGCTGGTTTTACTGTCCCGCGCGAGAAAATCCAGCAATTCGTCAACATCGATATCCAGGCTATCGCCCAGTGCGATGAAGTAAGAGAATCCCATCTCGCGCTGTTGCGCCCAGTCGAGGATCGTATTCGACACTGCCGCTGACTGGGAGATAAACGCCAGTTTGCCGCGCGTAATCGGCACCGGCGAAAAACTGGCGTTCAGCCCCTGCCACGGAGCCAGTAAACCGAGGCTGTTCGGACCGAGCAGGCGCATCTGATAGCGCGACGCGCAGGCCAGAAGAAGCGGATGTTGTTCGGGCGGCGCCGAGAGAATAATGCAGGTTTTGCAGCCTTTTTGCCCCAGAGCATCAAGCAGTTCAAGGTTGCGTTTGGCGTGCGTGCATAGCACCGCCAGATCGGGCGTAAACGGCAGGCTGGCGACATCCGGCCAGGCCAGCACGCCCTGAACCGCTTTATAAGCGGGCGTGACCGGCAATACCGGCCCGGCAAATCCTCCCGCCAGTAAATTGCGCATCATCAGAAAACCTGCGCGATCCGGCTTCATTGACGCGCCCACCACCGCAATCGATCGGGGACGTAATAACGCTTCCAGCCCTCGTTGGCTCATACCGGCCTCCGCTTAAGAGAGATCCGATGATTCTAAACGTTTTCAGTTGCGTTTGCTGTGATAGCGGATGGATGGCGTGTTTTACCTGCCAGATAACGTTCGCGAAAGAGCGCGAAATGTTCGCCGAGTGCCTGTGCGGCTGCGTTGTCGCGCGCGATATCCAGCAGCGCAATCGCCACTTCCGCAGTGCAATATTGGTCGTCGGCATGCGCTTCCCGCAGGTGGTAAGCGGAAACGCGCGAGAGATCCACAGAGATAACCGGCAGCGCATCCAGATAAGGGCTTTTGCGGAACATTTTACGCGCTTCGGTCCAGGTACCGTCCAGCATAATAAACAGCGGTGGTTTGCCTGACGGCGGCGCGCTCAGCACCTGGCGTTCGCTGCCCGCATAAGAGGCGGGAAATACCACCATTGGCTGATGCGTCTCACTGCGGCAGAGATCGATAAGTGCCTGCGGCGGTTCGGTGCGCGACCACTGAAAAGCCAGCGTATCGGGTAACACGTCGGCGATCAGCCTTCCGGTATTGCTCGGTTTCATCGGTTCGGTATCGAACATCACCAGGCAGAAACGGCTGTTGGCGGTTGCGGGTTTTAACGTCTCGCACAGGCACTGGCGCAGCGGCAGCAGGCAACGCTGGCAGCGACGGATACGGTTACCACGGGCAAGAAACGGACGCGTCGAACGGGCAAGGCGTTCGGCACGGAGTCGAAGAACAGCGTTTTCGGTCATGGGGATTGCGCAATAAAAACGCCATTGTCGCAGAGCTGAAAACGGGGCACAAGATGCGCCCCGACGGGATCACAGTGATTCGTTGAGCCAACTGTCGAACGGTGCTTTTGGCACGGCACCGCTGAGCATGTCGACAACTTCACCATTTTTGAACAGCATAATGGTTGGAATACTGCGAATGCGGAAGCGCGCGCTCAGTTCACGTTCAGCTTCGGTGTTCACTTTGACAAATCGCACTTTGCCGCTGCGTTCTTCCGCCACATCTTCAAAAATCGGCGCAAAACTGCGGCACGGGCCGCACCATGGCGCCCAAAAATCAACGACCACGGGCAGATCGTCTTTCAGTAATTTATCCAGCGTTTCACCGGTAGCGTTGATCACATCTCCATCGAACAGCTCGTGTCCACAGCGTCCACATTTTGCGCCGTCGTTCATTCTCTCTTCGGGAATGCGGTTCAGCGCCTGACAGCTTGCACATACGGTATTCATAACTAACCTCAGGAAAAGCGATGGTACAGAGCGGCATGACTGCCGGTATGTTTCTACTATGTTACATATTATTAATAAGAAGGTTTTAAACGACAATGCGTTTTGTTCAATGAATACAATAGTCGATAGCTTTTGAACGAATTAATGGCGAAGCGCAAGGACATCAGGTAATCTGCGCGCTTCGCGCAGCGCTGGTGGAGAAAAGCATGAACGATGAATTAAAGAACAAAAGCGGCAAGGTCAAAGTGATGTATGTCCGCAGTGATGATGATTCCGATAAACGTGGCCAAAACCCGCGCACCGGGAAAGGGCCAGCACGTGCAGGATCGTCGTCTCGTGCCGGAGATGACCGTCGTACTGCCCGCGATGATCGTGGCCGCCCTGGCCGTGATGACAGGGGCCGTTCTGCTCGCGACAACAATAGTCGCCGCCCGCAGCGAGACAATTACAGTGAACGTGGTGATTCACCGTGGCGTACCGTTTCCCGCGCACCGGGCGACGACACGCCGGAGAAACCGGATCACGGCGGTATCAGCGGTAAAAGCTTTATCGATCCCGAAGTGCTGCGTCGTCAGCGCGCGGAAGAGACGCGCGTATACGGCGAAAACGCCTGCCAGGCGCTGTTCAGCAGCCGTCCTGAATCCATTGTTCGCGCCTGGTTTGTGCAGAGCGTAACACCGCGTTTTAAAGAAGCCCTGCGCTGGATGGCGGCAAACCGCAAAGCCTACCATGTGGTGGATGACGAAGAACTGGAGAAAGCGTCCGGGACGGAACATCACGGCGGTGTCTGCTTCCTGATTAAAAAACGCAATGGTCTGAGCGTGCAGAAATGGGTGGCGAACGCCGGTGAAGAGGATTGCGTGCTGGCGCTCGAAGATGTCGGCAACCCGCATAACCTCGGCGCGATTATGCGTAGCTGCGCGCACTTTGGCGTCAAAGGCGTAGTGTTGCAGGATGCTGGGGTGATTGAATCTGGCGCTGCAGTGCGTACCGCAGAAGGCGGAGCCGAACACGTTCAGGCAATTACTGGCGACAGCTTTGCTAATGCGCTGGAAGATTTCCGTCAGGCCGGTTATGCGCTGGTAACGACTTCCAGCCACAACGGCACGCCGCTGTTCAAAGCGACGTTACCGAAAAAAATGGTACTGGTACTGGGCCAGGAGCGCGATGGGTTATCTGATGCGACGCTTTCCCGCGCGGATCTGAGCGTCTCGATTGAGGGTACCGGCAACGTTGAAAGCCTCAATGTTTCTGTGGCAACCGGCGTGTTGCTGGCAGAATGGTGGCGGCAGAACAAAGCCTGACGTTAGCCAGCAGAGTAAAAAAGCCAGCGCAATGCTGGCTTTTTTTTATTCGGTTTCCGCGGGCAGAGTCGGCATCCAGTCGATCGGCTGCTCTCCATGCCGCTCCAGCCACTGATTTGCCAGCGCAAAGTGATTACAGCCAAAGAAACCGCGATGCGCAGAGAGCGGCGATGGGTGCGGTGCGCGCAAAACATGGTGGCGGGATTTGTCGATAATCGCCCCTTTCTTCTGCGCATGCGAACCCCAGAGTAAAAACACGACGCCTTCCCGATGTTCATTAATCAGTGCGATCACTTTGTCGGTAAAGGTTTCCCAGCCGAGACTGGCATGCGAATGCGCCTGGCCGGCGCGTACCGTCAGCACGGTGTTGAGCAGCAATACGCCCTGGCGCGCCCAGCTCTCCAGATAACCATGCTGCGGCCGCACGAAGCCCGGTATGGTGTTTTCCAGCTCTTTATACATATTCAGCAGGGAAGGTGGGATGGCGATACCGGGGCGCACAGAAAATGCCAGGCCGTGTGCCTGACCAGGACCGTGATAGGGATCCTGCCCCAGAATCACCACTTTAACGTTGCCCAGTTCGGTAAAACGGAAAGCGTTAAACACATCTTTCTGCGGTGGGTAGATGGTCATTCCGGACTGCCGCTCAGCCGCAACCGTACTGAGAGTGTTAATAAAGTAGGGCTGCTGTTTTTCTTCTGCCAGCACATCATGCCATGTTAATGAGGTGGTCATCCCGCTCTCCTGCGAAGTTGGTTCCCCGTAGCTTAACTGCTTCTTTCGGCAGAACAAAATTCACCGTCGGCTTTTGCAGAATTTACTCAAAAAAATTTGAAAATTTACAAATGTTTTAAGATGGTCCGAAACGCGTAACTTGATATAAAACAAGTATATTCCCTAATCACCATTTTTAGTGTGTGGTTTTTATTGATTTAAATCAAAGAATGCGGGGTGTCAGACTGGTATATAAACAATCAGACAACAATGGTTTTACCAATTGGCCGGGAAAACCGGCTAATCGAATAATGTGCCGAAGGGAGGCAAATCATGATTACTGGTATCCAGATTACTAAAGCTGCAAACGACAACCTGTTGAACTCGTTCTGGCTGCTTGATAGCGAAAAAGGCGAAGCACGTTGCGTCTGTGCAAAAGGTGGTTTCGCGGAAGATGAAGTGGTTGCGGTCAACAAACTGGGCGCTATCGAATATCGTGAAATTCCGATGGAAGTAAAACCGGAAGTGCGTGTGGAAGGCGGTCAGCACCTGAACGTGAACGTTCTGCGTCGTGAAACGCTGCTTGATGCCGTTGAGCATCCGGAAAAATACCCGCAGCTGACCATTCGTGTATCCGGTTATGCAGTACGTTTTAACTCGCTGACGCCGGAACAGCAGCGTGATGTTATTGCTCGTACCTTTACTGAAAGCCTGTAATTTCAGGCTGATATAAAAAACGCCGGGATATCCCGGCGTTTTTTTATTCTTCTGTTTTTTGCTGCTCGCTGTTTGCAGCACTGGGTTTGCGTCGCTTACCGATGTTTTTGGTATCGCGATGGCGTTGCTTCACGCGCGGCTTCTCTTTCTCTTTTTTCTTCTCTTCGCGTTTGGCCAGCACTTTTTTCGACGGCTTGCCTTTCAGCTTCTCGCTTGGCACTCGTGTTGTCGGGCGCAGTTCGTCCACGACGCGGGCTTTCAGAGGCTCTTCAACGTAACGGCCTACTTTGCCCAGCAACAGATGATCGTGCGCTTCAACGAGGGAGATGGCTGCGCCTTTGCGACCGGCGCGGCCGGTACGGCCAATACGGTGCAGGTAGGTGTCGCCACTGCGCGGCATATCGAAGTTAATGACGTGGCTGACATCCGGAATGTCGATACCACGCGCAGCGACATCGGTGGCGATCAGCACATTGACGCGACCGTCGGTCAGACGTTTGATCGCTTCGTTGCGCTTCACCTGTACCATCTCGCCTTCGAGATAGCAGTTATTGATGCCCGCTTCGCGCAGCCAGCCTGCCAGCTCATGCACGCGTTCACGTTTACGCACGAAGACGATAGAACGGCTGACTTCCGGCTGTTTCAGCAGGTGTATCAGCAGTGCGGTTTTGTGTTCAAGGTTGTCGGCGCGGTAGTACCACTGGTGAATTTTCTTACGTTCGCGCGTTGACGGTGTGGCGGAGACTTCGACGGGATCTTCCAGCAGACGTTCGGCGAAATTTTTGATCGCGTCGCCTTCAAGCGTTGCGGAAAACAGCATCGTCTGTTTGCGCCAGCGAGTTTCACCCGCGATGTGCTCGATATCCTGCGCGAAGCCCATATCCAGCATGCGATCGGCTTCATCGAGGATCAGCGTTTCTACCGCACGACAGTCGAAGTTCTCTTCTTTAATGTATTGCAGCAGGCGACCGGTGGTGGCAACCACAATATCCTGATTTTCGCTGAACACTTCAGCGTGGTTCATATAGGCGACGCCGCCGGTAATGGTCGCGATATCCAGATGGGTATTCGCCGCCAGTTCACGGGCATGATCGGCAACCTGCATTGCCAGCTCGCGGGTTGGCGTCAGGATCAGAATACGCGGCGGGCCGGATTTCTTACGTGGAAAGTCCAGAAGGTGTTGCAACGCTGGCAGCAGATAGGCCGCCGTTTTACCGGTACCAGTAGGCGCAGAACCAAGGACGTCACGCCCCTCAAGCGCAGGCGGAATGGCAGCTGCCTGGATAGCGGTTGGGCGCGTAAAGCCTTTATCCTGGAGCGCGTCCAGCAGGCTGTCGTCAAGTTCGAGTTCGGAAAAAGTCGTTACAGTCATGATCTACCTCTGTGTGGGGCGCTGATTATAGACGTTACGGCTGGAATCTTCATCTGTTGTCTGCTTATCGCTTTTCCGGCGCTTTGCTTTCACCTATGCTACGCCTGTTTCCGTATTGAGGTTGTAAAGATGTC
>Ga0209371_1002157_pt1 | contig 11550 bp, 15 predicted proteins | sample AgamicAtAmrz_FD_187165 | JGI IMG/M metagenome (GOLD analysis project Ga0209371, IMG submission 187165) | Agave microbial communities from Guanajuato, Mexico - At.Am.rz (SPAdes) (version 2) | ecosystem: Host-associated > Plants > Roots > Rhizosphere | place: Guanajato, Mexico | collected 2012-06-07
TGCCTCCCGTAGGAGTCTGGACCGTGTCTCAGTTCCAGTGTGGCTGGTCATCCTCTCAGACCAGCTAGGGATCGTCGCCTAGGTGAGCCGTTACCCCACCTACTAGCTAATCCCATCTGGGCACATCTGATGGCAAGAGGCCCGAAGGTCCCCCTCTTTGGTCTTGCGACGTTATGCGGTATTAGCTACCGTTTCCAGTAGTTATCCCCCTCCATCAGGCAGTTTCCCAGACATTACTCACCCGTCCGCCACTCGTCAGCAAAGCAGCAAGCTGCTTCCTGTTACCGTTCGACTTGCATGTGTTAGGCCTGCCGCCAGCGTTCAATCTGAGCCATGATCAAACTCTTCAATTTAAGTTTGATGCTCAAAGAATTAAACTTCGTAATGAATTACGTGTTCACTCTTGAGACTTGATAATGCTTTTTCGTCTTGCGACGTGAAAGATATCAGTGCCCCGAGTGCCCACACAGATTGTCTGATAAATTGTTAAAGAGCAGTGCGACGCGGCTTACAGCCTGCTGTCGCGAGGTGGCGTATATTACGCTTTCCTCTTTCAGAGTCAACCTCAAATTCGAAGTTTTTTCTCTGTGTCGTTCCGGCTTACGTTGTGAAGTGATTCACATTGCCGGGTCAACGGAGGCGCATTATAGGGATCCCAATTTTTTGCACAACCCTTTTTTCGATCTTTTCTTTCAACCGCTGCTTTTTCATTCTTTTCGTTCTGATCCTGAACGATCTGCGCAAAATATGACGCATTTGGTACTTGCCTACGCCCCTAATCCCCTCCAAAGTCATTAATTCATTACTTATCTGGATCGAGGTAACTATGACAATCGCTTTACGCTCCTATAAAGATAATCACCCTGAGCTGGGCTTACGTGTAATGGTAGATAGTACAAGCGTTGTGATCGGCGATGTTCGCATAGCCGATGATGTTGGGATCTGGCCGCTGGTCGCGATCCGCGGCGACGTTAACTTTGTCGCTATCGGTCCTCGCACAAACATACAGGATGGCAGCGTGTTACACGTGACCCATAAATCCTCCTATAACCCGGAAGGCAACCCGCTACTGATTGGTGAAGATGTTACGGTGGGACACAAAGCAATGCTGCACGGCTGCACGATTGGCAACCGGGTACTGGTTGGGATGGGATCGATAGTTCTTGATGGGGCTGTAATAGAAGATGAGGTTATGGTGGGTGCCGGGAGCCTGGTGCCTCAAAACAAGCATCTTGAAAGCGGATACCTTTATCTGGGAAGTCCAGTAAAACAAATTCGCCCGTTAACACCCGCTGAACGAGAGGGTCTGCTCTATTCAGCAAATAACTATGTTAAGTGGAAAGATGAGTACCTGGCTCAGGATAACCAGAACCAGCCCTGATCGTCGTCCTCCTGGTATACGATCATCTGCTCAGCCTCATCTTCCAGATCCCAGCGGTTGGCCTGAAATGCAGCCATCCACTCCCCTGGGGTATCACCACCGAAACGACGGGCCAGGCTTGCCCGTGAAATAGCACAAGTAAGCTGCATACCGTGAGCCAACGCAGGAAAACAGATAGCTGCTTTTGCTACTACCCACTCCTCGCGATCGGGAAACTGAATGGCCTGGTTCATGCAGTGAGTTCACGCTTGAGCCGGGAAATCACTGGCATTACGTCAGGTAGCTCACCATGCCAGAGTAAAACCGCATGTGCAGCCTGTCCCACCAGCATTCCCAGACCATCGGCAATATGCGTAGCGCCATGCGCCTGACACCACATCAGGAATGGAGTCAGGCCACGCTGATAAAACATGTCATAGCAGCGGACCTGTTCATTAAGTAGCGAAGCGGGTAATGCCGGAATATCACCGGCAATACCACTTGATGTCGCATTGATGATTAGATCGAACTCACGTCCATCAAGCGCATCCAGGCTTACCGCTTCGACGCTCCCCGTATGACCGAACAGATGAGCCAGTTCTTGTGCGCGGCTGGCAGTACGATTGGTAATAGTAACTGCGCACTCCAGGGACAGCAGCGGAAGGATCACCCCGCGCGCAGCTCCACCAGCCCCCACCAGCAAAATACGATCGCGCGGCTTAATCAAACCAAGACGCTGAAGATCGCTTAGCAAACCGATGCCATCCGTATTATCGCCAAGTAAACGACCATCGTCGAGACGCTTCAGGGTATTAACCGCACCGGCTGATGCCGCGCGTTCGGTCAGCTCATCAGCGCGAGCAAATGCTTGCTCTTTGAAGGGCACGGTTACGTTAGCGCCTTTACCACCCGCGGCTATAAAGCTTTCCAGGGTTTCCAGAAAGCCCTCTACGGGTGCCAGCAGGCGTCCATAGGGATGAGTAATTCCCAACTGCGCTGCAAATTCAGCATGGATCTGTGGAGACTTACTGTGAGCAACAGGATTCCCGATAACAACGTACGCATCCATAAGCTACCCCTGGCGAAACAGTTTACCCGTCAGGGCATCACGTATTTCTGAAGGATTGAGGCGCCCGCCCGTATCACCTTGCAGGACGGGAAACTCAGGGCCAAACTGGGCAATCACTTCCGCAACATCACGGCAAGGCGGCTGACCGGTCAGATTCGCACTGGTTGATACCAGTGGTTTACCAAAAGCGTTACACAGTTCCACCACCAGCGGATGATTCGTCACACGCACTGCCAGCGAATCGAACTGCCCGGTCAGCCAGCGCGGGGTGGTGGTTTTGGCCGGGAATACGAAGGTTACCGGCCCCGGCCAGCTGTCAAAAACAGCCTTTTTTTGGCTGGCGGTAAGCGTCGTATCATCAATATAAGGTTTAAGCTGCTCGTAGCTGGCGGCTATGAGGATCAACCCCTTTTCCACCGGACGCTGTTTGAGCTCAAGAAGGCGCGTTACCGCGGTTTCGCTGTCAGGATCGCAGCCGACGCCGAACACGGCTTCGGTAGGATAGGCGATGACACGCTCTTGCTTAAGCACCGCGACGATATCGTTCAGCGTGTCGGTATGTAGATTAGTATTCACAGGCTTATATTACCGTAACCGGTTTTCCACATTGTTTACTGGCGCAGAAATGCTTAATGCCCTGCGCCGTTTTTTTCTCAATGAGCAACGGATAGTGACACGCAGGACACTCTCCTGCTACAGGTTTAAAATTGATAACGAACTGGCATTCGGGATAGCGCTCACAGGAGTGAAACGTTTTGCCGAAGCGAGAGCGGCGCTGGACAAGTTGTCCTTTCTGACACTGCGGACAGGTGACTGACGTATCGTCAGGCTTATCAATAGTTTCGGTATGCTCGCATTCCGGATAGTTGCTGCATCCGATAAACATCCCGAAACGCCCCTGCCGTAATACCAGCGTTGCGCTGCATGCCGGGCACTGTTGCCCCTCCAGAACTTTAACAACATGCCCATCCGCCTGGCTTTTCAAAGGGCGAACGTAGTTGCATTCCGGATAAGTTGAGCACCCCTGAAACGGACCGTGCTTTCCGGTCCTGATGACAAGTTCAGCCCCGCATTGTGGGCAGGGCTCATTGTTACGCACCGTAAAAAGTGCCGATTTGGTCATAGCTATTCTGCTGCCTTAAAAGTTCAGTGCAGCATACCTTCATTTACTTCGAAGAGTAATTCTTCCATTTGCTGATAGGCATTTTCACACCCTGGCAGATTAAACAGAACCATCAGGATCACCCATTTGAGATCCTCAAGGTCGAACTCCAGAGTATCCAGCGCCATCACACGTTCAATCACCATTTCACGTGTATCGAGGTTCAGCACCTGAATTTGCTCCAGGAATAACAGGAATCCGCGGCAGCTGGCGTCCAGACGCTGGCTCTCTTCAGTAGTGTATACACGGACTGAGAGCGGATCGGATGCGAGCTGCATTGGCTCGACAAGGCCATCCTGATAATCAGCCAGCTTTTCCAGCCATATCAACGCGTTGTAAATATCTTCACGATCAAACCCTGCTTCGGCCAGATCGGTAGTCAATTTATCCTGGTCCACACGCATTTCTGCTTCGTTATGAATGTAGGTTTCAAATAAATACATTAGTACGTCGAACATGGCTTGCCCTCCTTAATCGGACATAGCCGCCGGGTACAGCTGCGATCCAGCCTGCTAACTCCAGTTCAAGTAGCTGCGCTACCGCAACTGGCACAGGCTGGCCGGCACGTTCAGCGACGACGTCAACAGGTGTAACCTCATCTCCTACGTTAGCCAACAGCTCAGGAAATGGCAATGGAAGGGCTTCTTGATTTAACAATTTATTTCCATTTTTTTCTGCTGAATGCAGCCAGTGTAATTCACTGTGCAAATACTCCAGAATATCCTCTGGTTGTGACACTAAAACTGCGCCTTGTCTGATAAGCGCATGGGTTCCTTCACTGCCCGGATTGCCCAGCGGTCCGGGCAATGCAAAAACTTCGCGGCCCTGCTCTAATGCATAACGAGCCGTTATCAGTGAGCCGCTCCGGTGTGAGGCTTCTACAACAAATGTGCCTACGCTTAATCCACTAATAATTCGATTGCGCCGAGGAAAATTGCCGGGCCAGGGTGTGGTGGTGAGCGGAAATTCAGAAACCAGCGCACCTCCGTTTTCGACTATCTCCTGAGCCAGACGCGTATGCCTTTTGGGATAGAGATGATGAAAGCCGCTCCCCGGCACCGCCACGGTTTTGCCATGCGCAGCGAGGACGGCACGGTGAGCCACACCGTCGATACCTAAAGCCAGCCCACTGGTGATCACCAATCCACTGGATGCCAGCGCTTCACAAAAGGTTCTTCCCCACTGCTCGCCATACCATGATTGATTACGGCTCCCTACCACAGCGAGCTGTGTCTGACTCAACAGCTTCGTGTCTCCTGCAACAAAAATCGCACCGGGAAACCAGTCAATTGCCCGCAGCTGCGGCGGGTATGCAGGATCGTCAACGGTAAGCAGAGCATGGTTGGGAAGGTCAAGCCAGCCCAGTGCTGCGTCAATATCCTTCTCTGAAGGTTTGCAGAATTGCGCCGCCTGGGCTGCTGTCACCTGCGGACAAAACGCGATGTCCGTGATTTTCATCGCCCCGCTCAGCATGAAATTAGCAGCGCACCGCATCTGCTCGCCATTCATTGACTGTACCGCCATCAGGCGTAACCAAATTTCAGTTGGCGACATTCCCTTTACCTCGCTCGCACACCCGCTATTGCCGGTTATGGATGCTGTCAATCAAGGGGGGATTTGTCTAGAATAGAGGTAAGAATCTTATCAACTCCTGAATACAGCTCTGGATAAATATGTCAGTTTTGCAGGTATTACATATTCCGGACGAGCGGCTTCGCATTGTCGCTGAACCGGTTAAAGAAGTGGATGCGCAAATTCAGCGTATCGTCGATGATATGTTCGAAACGATGTATGCCGAAGAAGGCATCGGTCTTGCAGCGACGCAGGTCGATATTCATCAGCGTATTATCGTTATCGACGTGTCCGACAGCCGTGATGAGCGTCTGGTGCTTATCAACCCTGAGCTACTGGAGCAATCCGGCGAGACGGGTATAGAAGAAGGGTGTCTTTCTATTCCGGAACAGCGGGCATTCGTGCCGCGTGCGGAAAAAGTGAAAATTCGCGCTCTCGATCGCGATGGCAAATCTTTTGAGCTGGAAGCGGACGGTCTGCTGGCTATCTGTATTCAGCATGAAATGGATCACCTGGTAGGCAAGCTGTTTATTGACTATCTGTCTCCGATGAAACGCCAGCGTATCCGACAGAAAGTTGAAAAGCTTGACCGTATGAATACCAAATCACGCGCGACGAGCTAACACCGAGACAAGGAATAACGTGTCCGATTCATTACGAATTATTTTTGCCGGTACCCCGGACTTCGCAGCGCATCATCTTGATGCGCTGCTCTCTTCTGCGCATCAGGTCGTCGGGGTATTTACCCAACCCGATCGCCCTGCCGGGCGCGGGAAGAAACTGATGCCGTCACCGGTAAAAGTGCTGGCACAGGAACATCAAATTCCGGTTTTTCAGCCTGCTTCATTGCGTCCGGTAGAAAATCAGCAACTTGTTGCCGATCTTAAGGCCGATGTCATGGTGGTGGTTGCCTACGGTTTGATCCTGCCGAAAGCAGTGCTGGATATGCCACGTCTGGGATGTATCAATGTACACGGTTCGCTGCTGCCACGCTGGCGCGGCGCGGCGCCAATCCAGCGCTCCTTGTGGGCTGGAGATGCTGAAACCGGCGTAACTATTATGCAGATGGATGTCGGACTGGATACCGGGGACATGCTGTTTAAGCTTTCCTGCCCAATTAGCGCTGAAGATACCAGCGCAACGCTGTACGACAAGCTGGCCAGCCTTGGTCCTCAGGGGCTACTTACCACGCTGGATCAGCTGGCGACAGGGAATGCGCAACCGGAAGTTCAGGATGAGACACTGGTTACCTACGCTGAGAAACTCAGTAAAGAAGAAGCGCGGCTCAACTGGAATTTGCCGGCTGAACAACTTGAACGTTGTATCCGGGCTTTCAATCCCTGGCCAATGAGCTACTTCGTGGTTGATGACCAGCCAGTTAAAGTCTGGAAAGCTACCGTAATGAACACGAGCAGCACTGCCGCGCCGGGCACTATTATTGATGCTAATAAACATGGCATACAAATCGCTACGGCTAACGGCGTTTTAAATATCGAAGAGCTTCAACCCGCAGGCAAAAAAGCGATGAAAGCACATGAGTTGCTGAATTCGCGCCGGGACTGGTTCATCCCCGGCTCCGTTCTCGCCTGATACAGGCATTGTGACTGCCCGGCATTTCCGGGCATTTTTCTTTCTGACCCGCGCAGATCCAGATTGTAGCTATGAAAAAATCAATTAACCTTCGCAGCCTGGCGGCACAAGCCGTTGAGCAGGTAGTAGAGAAAGGGCAATCTCTCAGTAATGTGTTGCCTCCACTGCAGCAAAAAGTGTCCGATAAAGATCGCGCGCTTTTGCAGGAGCTATGTTTCGGGGTTTTGCGCACGCTCCCGCAACTGGAGTGGCTGGTCAACAAATTAATGTCTCGCCCGATGACCGGCAAGCAGCGCACAGTGCATTATCTCATCATGGTGGGTTTCTATCAGATGCTTTACACCCGTATTCCTCCACATGCCGCGCTGGCGGAAACAGTGGAGGGCGCGGTTGCGATTAAGCGTCAGCAGTTTAAAGGTGTGATTAACGGTGTGCTGCGTCAGTTTCAGCGCCAACAGGACACTCTTGCTAACGAAGCGATGAAGGGTGAAATTCGCTTTCTTCATCCTGCATGGTTGTTGAACCGCCTGCGTTCCGCTTATCCACAGCAATGGGAATCTATCGTAGAGGCAAACAACCAGCGTCCGCCGATGTGGCTGCGTGTGAATCGACAACATCATAGCCGGGATGCCTGGCTTAGTATGCTCGAACAAGCAGGGATCACCGGCTATACGCACCCTGACTATCCGGATGCTGTGCGTCTTGAAACGCCGTGTCCTGTTCAGTCATTGCCGGGCTTTGATGATGGCTGGGTGACAGTTCAGGATGCATCGGCTCAGGGTTGTGTTTCGCTGCTTGAACCACAGAATGGTGAGAGCATACTCGATCTTTGCGCTGCACCAGGCGGTAAAACCACACACATTCTGGAAGCTGCACCTCAAGCCAATGTCATGGCTGTTGATGTAGACGCAGGACGCCTTTCACGCGTTTACGATAATCTCAAACGTCTCGGTATGCGCGCAGACGTTAAACAGGGCGACGGGCGCGAGCCGCGTAGCTGGTGTGGCGATAAACAATTTGACCGCATTCTGCTTGATGCACCCTGCTCCGCTACTGGCGTCATCCGCCGACATCCGGATATCAAATGGCTGCGCCGCGATCGCGATATCGCAGAGTTGACGCAGCTGCAATCTGAAATTCTGGATGCTATCTGGCCACATCTTAAGCCAGGGGGTACCTTGCTGTACGCCACATGTTCGGTATTGCCCGAAGAAAACAGTGAACAGATCGTACGTTTTCTGGCACGCACAGCGGATGCAAAGCTGGGCGACACGGGCACACCATCCAAACCAGGCTTACAGAACCTGCCTGGCGAAACGGAAGGTGACGGATTCTTTTACGCTAAGCTAATCAAACAGTGAGGGTGCATACCTCATAACTGAGTGAGACGCGATACAGATGAAAATAATCATTCTCGGTGCAGGCCAGGTAGGCGGCACGCTGGCAGAAAACCTGGTGGGCGAGAATAACGACATCACCGTCGTTGATACTAACGGTGAGCGTTTACGCATTCTGCAGGATAAGTTCGATCTGCGCGTCGTTCAGGGTCATGGTTCTCATCCCCGCGTATTGCGCGAGGCAGGCGCAGATGATGCGGATATGCTTGTTGCTGTAACCAGTTCAGATGAAACGAATATGGTTGCTTGTCAGGTGGCCTATTCGCTATTCAATACGCCGAACCGTATTGCGCGTATTCGTGCGCCGGATTATGTTCGCGACGCGGATAAGCTATTTAACTCCGAAGCTGTACCTATTGATCATCTGATCGCGCCCGAGCAGCTTGTTATCGATAATATTCATCGCTTAATTGAATATCCGGGTGCGCTGCAGGTGGTGAACTTTGCTGAAGGCAAGGTTAGCCTCGCAGTAGTGAAAGCCTATTATGGCGGCCCTCTCGTCGGCAATGCCTTATCGACCATGCGCGAGCATATGCCGCACATTGATACTCGCGTGGCAGCAATCTTCCGTCACGATCGTCCAATCCGTCCGCAAGGCTCGACTATTGTTGAAGCTGGCGATGAGGTGTTCTTTATCGCAGCCTCTCAACACATTCGAGCGGTGATGAGCGAGCTGCAGCGCCTGGAAAAACCCTACAAACGCATTATGCTGGTTGGCGGCGGGAATATCGGTGCAGGCCTGGCGCAAAAGCTTGAAAAGCATTACAGCGTGAAGTTGATCGAGCGGGATCAGCAGCGCGCAGCGGAACTTGCCGAAAAGCTTCAGAACACGATCGTGTTTTTTGGCGATGCATCGGATCAAGAACTGCTTGCGGAAGAGCATATCGATCAGGTTGATCTTTTCATTGCCGTAACCAATGACGATGAAGCCAACATCATGTCGGCGATGCTGGCGAAGCGTATGGGTGCCAGGAAAGTCATGGTGCTTATTCAGCGTAAAGCATATGTCGATCTCGTTCAGGGCAGCGTTATTGACATAGCTATCTCGCCTCAGCAGGCAACTATTTCCGCCCTGCTTGGCCACGTACGCAAGGCTGATATCGTTGGCGTTTCATCCCTGCGTCGCGGCGTAGCGGAAGCGATCGAAGCAGTAGCGCATGGTGATGAAAGTACATCCCGCGTGGTTGGCCGTGTCATTGATGATATCAAGCTACCGCCGGGTACTATCATCGGTGCTGTAGTGCGTGGTAATGACGTTATGATTGCTAATGATAACTTGCGCATCGAACAAGGTGACCACGTCATCATGTTCCTGACCGATAAAAAATTCGTCACTGATGTAGAGCGTTTATTCCAGCCCAGCCCCTTCTTCCTTTAAGCTCAGAGCGGCAAATATGCCGCTCTGCTCCTATTTCCCCTTGAAATATCAGGTTTTATTTTTGTGAACCGTGTCGCTAATAAATTGAAAACCCCCGATCCTTTGTTAGACTTAAAGGCATCCGCTGGAATAAGGAGTCATAAAAATGAGTTTTTTTAAAGAGTTTCGCGAATTCGCGATGCGCGGGAATGTTGTCGATTTGGCAGTGGGTGTGATTATCGGGGCAGCTTTCGGTAAGATCGTTTCTTCTCTGGTTGCTGATATTATTATGCCGCCACTGGGCTTGTTGATTGGCGGGGTGGATTTTAAACAATTTGCCTGGACACTTCGTCCTGCCCTTGGCGATACGCCGGCAGTGGTAATGCACTATGGCGTGTTTATTCAGAACATTTTCGATTTTGTCATCGTTGCGTTTGCAATCTTCCTGGCCATTAAGCTGATGAACAAACTGCATCGCAAAAAAGAAGAACCGAAAGCGGCGCCAGCACCATCAAAAGAACAGGTACTGCTGAGCGAAATCCGCGATCTGCTTAAAGAGCAAAACAACCGCCCGTGATCCCGGGCTTAAAACCAGAAGGCCAGTGGAAAAATAACATTTATTATTTTACCACTGGCCTCCCAGTTACCCCGTTTTGCATGTTTCCCTTTCCGTTGGTAACTTCCTTTCCCTTTATGATTCTTCTCAATACGCTGTCGAAATAAAGGGTCATGCAGTAACGCCTCGATAGCGTTGTCGTTAATCTTACCTTTGGTATGTTGATATCGACTCATCATTAAATTCCTAAAGTTTTTAGTGCGGCGAAATTGTAATTACGGTCAGCCATGAATTCAACGGCGTGGTTCGAAATCTTTTGCGCCTTGCTCAATGGCTTCCAGAATTGAACACGAGACGCTGCTATGCGCGGTACCGCAGCAGGCGTCATTGAGTTGCTGCAAGGAACGCTTCATTTTCTGCAACTCATCAATACGCGTCTCAACCTCCTGTAAACGCATCTGCACGATATTTTTTGACTCCTGACAGGTGTGATGTTCTGGATCGATACGAATCGATAACAATTCCCGGATCGCCTCAAGTGTAAATCCAGATTCCCGTGCATAACGGATAAACTTCAATCGCTGTAGGTCCTCTGCGTCATAAAGCCGAAACCCGCCTTCTGTTCTGATGTTATGCGCCATCATCTTTTGCTTTTCGTAGTAACGAATAGTATCGGGCGTAACGCCTGCTATCTTTGCTAACTCGCCGATGCGGTACATTAATTATCCTCTACTCGATCTATTACATGCTGACCATAGTCACTACGCAGGAAATCAGTGCTGACACCTGCCTGCTGAAGCTTGAGTTCCAGTAATGCGAGCTTTTTACTCAAGGCAATTCGGTCCGGATGACAGGGTTCGATAGAATTCAGAAGCTCATTTAGTTGCACCGCTTCGCGTCGTTGTTCGAGTTCAGGTGGTAAATAGCCAGCATTTTTTAAAAGGCGATAGCCAGCCCTAAGTTCTGAAGGCACATGCGAATCATCATCCAGTACCAGTCTCTGCCCTTGCCCCTGTAACTTATCGAATTCACCATTACGCATGGCTTCGCGTATGTGACGTTCTGCCCACTGGTCGAGTAAGTTCATTTCGCACTCCGAATAACTCTGCCACAGTCAAAATTAAAAGATATCCTGAAAAATGGATAAAAAAAAACCCGCCGAGGCGGGTTTTTTCTGTTGCTACAGATTACTCTGCAGCTGCTTCTGTTTTCTCAGCGCGGTCAACCAGCTCGATGTAAGCCATCGGCGCGTTGTCGCCTGCACGGAAGCCACACTTCAGAATACGAGTGTAACCACCGGCACGGGCCGCAAAACGCGGACCCAGCTCGTTAAACAGTTTTGCCACGATCTCGTTATCACGAGTGCGGGCGAATGCCAGACGACGATTTGCAACGCTGTCAGTCTTGGCAAGAGTAATCAGCGGCTCAACTACGCGACGCAGCTCTTTCGCTTTAGGCAGGGTCGTCTTGATGATCTCATGACGAAC
>Ga0209371_1002159_pt1 | contig 11542 bp, 7 predicted proteins | sample AgamicAtAmrz_FD_187165 | JGI IMG/M metagenome (GOLD analysis project Ga0209371, IMG submission 187165) | Agave microbial communities from Guanajuato, Mexico - At.Am.rz (SPAdes) (version 2) | ecosystem: Host-associated > Plants > Roots > Rhizosphere | place: Guanajato, Mexico | collected 2012-06-07
AGTGTGGCCGAGCGGTTGAAGGCACCGGTCTTGAAAACCGGCGACCCGAAAGGGTTCCAGAGTTCGAATCTCTGCGCTTCCGCCATATCTGATAAGGGGTTACCGAAAGGTAACCCCTTGTTTTTTTGCTTCGCAAGAAAGCCCCGCTATACGCCACTTAAAAACTATTAAAGAGCCAGCTTACGGCTTTATCGCCAATCACTTGGTACAGACAAACAAAGGTCGTTTACCGACACTGAATAGAAAACTGCTACTTCCTTGCGGTTGAATCGCATAATTTACCCGCCTGTTAGGGTAGACATAAAAGGCCGGCAGGACAGTAGCGATAACATCTTCAGGTAAACTTTCAACGTTATCGACCTTATTAATATTGGTTGATAAAAGGTGAAAAGTGTTTTTGTTCTCAACCCACGTATAAGCAACATCCCTCCTTATCGTGTCCTCCATATAGTTGGGATGACGGTAACGCCCACTGACAGAGACGATACCGCTGTGGGTTCGTCTGTTGTACATAAAGTCGAGTGTCAAATTAGCTTGCGCATCCTTGTTAAAAACAACAACAACCGCCGTGCAGGTTTCCGCAGCGCGGGAGTGTGTCGTTACCATGAGGTAAAGATAGCCGAATCCGAAACCTGCAAACAGGAAAATTATTAATAAGCTAACCCTCTTTTTAGTCATCTCGGTTTATTCCAGTAATATGGAGAGAGATACATCCTGGCGAAGATTCCGTTGTATATTTTTTTTTACAAGCTAGCGCGGTCAAAGTGGGTGAGGTTACGGAAAGGGGGAAATAGACCCAGGGATAGCTTTTGCAACTCAATCCCGTATTCAGAATTAAGGTTTTGTATTTTGAATAGGGATTATTGTTATCATGAATGTCATTCCTGGTGTGAAGATGACAGCCGCTGTCCGTTTCTGTAAGCGTATAAGTGTTAAAGAAGGCGGGTTCAGCATGCTTGTACCAAATGAAGCTCGTGACAATGAAACCAGTGACAAAAGAGATAAGAACCAGCAGGAGAGGTAAAAGTAAATTCTTAATTCTATTGTCATCTTCGCCAGATAATGGTTGTGAAGCCGGAGGTAACCCAGGCTCGAGCGAAGCATCTTCATCCTCTGAAACTACACTCTTTTCGGGCAGAGCAGGGCTCGGGACGTCAATAGTGGGAAGTTCAATCTTGTCATCTGTCCTGACAATATCATCCTGTTTAATGATTCTGACGCCATCATCAATTTGAAAGCCTTTACGAGGGATGGTGGCGATAAGTTTTTGATCCGTATCGCCCACTGCGCGCAGTCCGCGGCGGACAATAGAAATATTCTGATAGAGGGTATTGGCGGGAACCAACATACCTTCCTCTTCCCATACTTTCTTGAAAAAATCTTGCTGTAAGACAATATCGGGAGAGGCTTCAAGTAATAACAGAAGACACCGACTTGCTGGTGTGGTTAAGATCACACTCACTTCAGGGTTTTTAAGGGAGGTTAATTTCTTTAAAACGGGCCTGAATTCAATATATTCGTTTATAATCCAGTGCATATGCCTATCAACGCAGCCAGAGCTGAGTTCCTTATCAACATTCCATATTTAAGACAGTCATTACTCCATCTGGTAATTTCAACATGATGGGAGAGCAATTTCCATATTTTTTTATGACTTAAATGAATATTGATTAGGTGGGTTTAAGATCTCAAATCATCAATTTTCTTATATGAAAGCTTAACGTGACGAATGCTGAAATGAATTTCTCGTTAAATCCAGTATCTATTTGTTTATGCGTGGGTGGCTGAACGGATAATAAACATTAAAAATATAAACTTCAGTGATGAGTCAGGAGCATTTATCATGTACTTTTATAAATGCCTCGTTATAAAGTATGAATATTTCACCTGCCTTTTTAACATGACCACTGTTGAGTTTCTCTCCGGGCCGGAGATACCATGTTGTACTGGCATCCTCACTGGCTCCACATCCAGGTTTTAATAGCAACTTAAACCAGGTATTTCCTCTGTTAGCTACTTCTCCTTTAGAATGATCCAGAGACCATTTGAAATTTATCTTACGAGGTCTCACGACAAGAATTGTGTCCATTACTATCACCGGCACCATACTTATGATGCTGTCATTAGCGCTCTTTGATGTTCTGTTTTGAGGTGGGATCTCTTCGAATGCAACGCGGTAGTAACGTTCTTTATCATCTGCAGGACCATGATAATAAAACTTGAAGAAATCACTCTCCCCGGATTGCAGCATCATTTGTCGTGGTGCAAACAATAGCTCCCCATCAGCAGGTTGAGAATAAACTTCAGATATACCTGGGCTGTCAATCGCCCTGATAGTTATACGATAAAGTCTCGGGGATTTATTATTATTTACTACCAATTTAGCAAACATACTACTTTTGGCATCAATCGAAAAGGTTTGATTGCCAACATAAATCGCATTTGCAAAAAATGGTGCTAGCAAGAAAATAAAGCAGAAATAGTTTATCACTTTTTTAATTAACATTGCGCCAGGTCGCCTTAATTCTAATTTCTCCCGATGCGCTAACATCCCCGAACCATGTGGAATCATTCAATGTATATAGAGAGCGCTCATCATTCATGGGAATGGAGAAGCGAACATTTGATTTATTCATCAATCCCATTGCTCCATTTGAGCTGAACCATGGTGTTGATAACCAAAACGCATCAGTCATATCGCGCCATAGCCCATCGCAGCCGACATCGTATGTTTTATTTACCCCATTTCTGGTTTTATACGTTAATGATGCGGGAAAAGGAACCTGAGTCAGGTTTTTGAATGACTTGAATATACACCAGGAACGTCCATGGATCTTTTGTGTTGGGCCTGTCACGCTAATTAGTACTTCATCAGCGGAAGTTTTACCGTTTGTCGTGACGATATAATCAAAATCAAGTGAAGGGCTGTTTCTCCCAATTCTTCCGGAGCGAGAGGGGTGTTGGACATAATCAGTAGAAATTATGCTCACACTAAACTCTCTCGGCTTAATGATAAGCTGACTGGAAGTGGAAAACTCATACCAGCCTGATTCAGGTGCAAGAGCGTTATGCATTCTGAAATTAAAAAGATCGTTAGTGTTACTGTCGCTGATGCCCAGTTTAATCATCTGCTTGAAAAAATTATGGGAAAAGAAAATATAAACACTCTTTTTTCCTTTCATTTCGTTAAATGTGAAGTAATGACTTGTTTTACTCACGGTTTTCCATGTGTTGCTATCCAGACTAAATTGCATATCCGCCGTATTAATTGCAGATTCGAGTGCAGGTTTGTTTATTGAGGGAAAGATTTTTATTGTGGAGTTGCTCATTCCATTGTCACGTAAGGAATAAGTGAGCATTTTGCAGGCCAGACCGGAAAGTTTTCCAATAACCAGGGGATAACAGCCAGAGTTGCCTTCGCCAAGTGTCGGAACACCATCGCTGTTAATGAAGACTTCTGAAATACCGTTAGTATTCTCAAACTTCAGATGAGCGCCTTTTGTATAAGACACTTTGCGAACGTACCAGTTACCAGAGCCCATATAGCGGCAGCGTTGACCAGATTTAGCGCTATAACTTTCCACTGTAGTACATGTGTTAATGGTCATGGTGAAGTTACTTCCCACGGAAGCATTATTCAGATAATGATAAAATTGATCGCTCATCATCCCATGCATCCATTTAGCTCCTCCTGATGGTACAGACACGCCATAAAATCCTGCCGCATCTGTAGCTTCTGGCAAAATTAAGCTTGTCGCCATATCGCAGCCTTTGTACCAGTTAATGCAGCGTAACCCAGTAATTAAATGTGATGTCGGCGCGTTTTCCAGCCACATATCGAAACGACGGTTACTCAATAAAAGCGTATTATAGCCATTGTCAATATAACCAAGACTCTGCTGATAAATAGTTCCGGAACCATTGTATTTTAGTCCCGTCCAGCGGTTGGAGCCCGTCATTCGTGGATCCAGCACACCAGCAGGAGTAACAAAAAAATTATCGTTGTTATTATTTTCTACGAAAACATATTCACGAGTAGGCGCGTCGGAAAAGACTGTTTTGGTTATGGCTCCTGCAATATTAACTTTTAAGAAGACTAATAAAAAAGTTAAGAACCAATATGAATTAACCTTCATTAGCCTCTCCATCAACCATTGTACTGGCGAACGTTTTCAACCCCTGGCAAATAATATCGCCTACCCAAACTGCACCTCGAGCATTACTAATATCAAGATCTGCTTCGCAAAGTTTATTATCGTCGTAGTTGAAATCAACAGTAGGGAATTTCTTATCAATATCCATCACGAACTCGCCATTACTATCCGTGCGTGTTCTCCCTATGTGGTTATTAATGTGGGCATTAGCAAGCAGCGTTCCGTCCTCTGCACGTATCCGGCCCGAAACGGTTACCATCTGTTTGATTTCAGGCACCATTGTTACAACATTGCCTGGATAGAGTGTAAATTGACCTTTCCTACCATTGGCAATGTTATAGCTATCGATAGATTTTTTACTATTAAGGATCTCAATTTCATAACGTGAGTAAGGATCCAAAGGAAGGTAGTTACGTTTACCCAGCAATGGGAAAAGACGACCATTAACCCTTGCAGTGAGTTGGCCATCATGTTCAATGTCAGTACGTAATATCAAACCAGCGTTACCCTCAGTGCTGCCGCTCATACCTATCTCACTTCCTTGCCAGCCGATGCTCCCATTAGCCGTAAAGTTTGTGCTTACGTATCCATCAAGGCCGCTATTGACACTTAATGTACCTGTTGAGAAACGATTCTCATATTTCGTCCATGCAGTGGCACTTAAATTCTTATTATTACTATCTTTTCCAGAAATACCGCGGGAGATATCGGCACCAATAGCTTGTATAGCATCACCCTCGTCGAACTGCTTCTGAGCTGAGATGTTTGCCATAGCATAGCCATTCTGTTGTGTTATGCCGGCTCGAAAAGCGCTTCCGAGCGGGAGCAGAAAATCAAAAGCAACATATTTTTGCATGCGGACTGCTTGCCGGCTATTGCTATGCTGGTAGCGTTGCATGCCTGCGCGTAGTCCTAATGAACCAAACTGTCCGTTGTAAAGGGGCTGCGTATAATCAGCAGTATAATAATGGCTATTATGTTGGCGATCTTTGTTATAACTTGCACTTAAGGAACCTAGCGGAGCCCAAAGCGCGCTGAGATTTAATGATGCGCCAATTGCGATATTAGTAGCATCGCTGCGCCGAAGGGTATTTCCTATTGATGTTTTTTCCTGGCTTAACCATATAGAACTAAACTTTCCGGGCATAGTTGCATTTAGACTACTAATGGAACTCCAGGACCCATCTGTAGCTAACATATTTTGCATGCTGATCTGTAACGTTTCGGTAATGGGCCATGAGAGCTGAAGTTCTCCGACAGTCACTGAGTCATAGTTGTATGCTGAAGCCATCCAGGCTAACGCATTAAGCCCACCGGAAGTGGACAAGCCTAGCAGAAGACTATTTTTAGCTTTCTGGACATCCCTTGCGCCGGTCTCCCATCGCTCCATATGTATATTGCCTCCCCAAAATTGCCAGCGGAATGGCATTCCCGCAGATTTACCTCGCGCAAAAAGTTTGTTAACACGTTGAACAGTTTGGCTTATATGTTGACCATTAACGATTACATCGACTTTGATATCGTAAATTCCATAGGGGAGGCCGCTGGTGTCAACTTCATGACTGCCCATACTGAAGTTCTGTACGCTGAGAAGTTTACCCTCCCGGGAAAGATGAACTTCGCCAGCAGAGGGCAAGAAAACAATGACGGGGATAACGGAATGCGAATCATTGAAGACCGTTGACTGCGCATGATTGCCCCAGGAAAAACCATAAATCTTTCCAGAAGGAAGCGCAGTGACCGATCCAAGAGACTGTAAGTTCCAGGAGTCTAACATGCCACCAGCAAGTCTAGAGCCTGAAAAATCACGTTCGTACATGGCACGATAGAGTTGAGCCTGTTCGGAATTCGATCCCAGGCCGTATACAGTGCCATTCATCATTAAATGGTGCTCTTTTAACGCTGTAACAGAATCGAATGAAAGATAATTTGAAGTACTACTGTCTCCCCCCTTCATCTTATTGTTATAAATGCCAAAGTTATAACTAAGTGTACTACTAAGATTTGTTGCACTTGAATCACCGATATCCTCGAGTTTAGGGCGAAAAAAGGTTTTAAGTGCTTGCTGAGTGACAATCATTTGCAACGTAAGTTGCTGGAAGTTTAGATACAACCAGGCATTAGCGGTAAGGGGTATTTTAGACTCTTCATTAAATGGAATATCTTTGAGACTATTAATTTTTGACCGTGTGAGATCATTTAAAGACGCATTGCCACTCTGATCTTCAAGCTCGATTAAACGTACTTTTACCATATTATCATCGAGCCAAATGGAAGCTGTACCGATACGCTGATCATTCTGTGTACCAGAAACCCCATTTAGATGGATGTATAATGGGATACTCATACCATCTTGTAATGCTTTTCTAAAGGCATCAGGAACCATGATGCCGGCGACATGTAAACTCTGAAGAGGAGAAGAATTAACTTCATTCATGCCAGCAAAGAAAATGGCTGTATAAGTAACGCAAGCTTGAAGGGTTTTATTCTCGACAATGCGCACAGACAACATCTCCCAAAACTATTTGACTGAAACGAAATGATTCTCTTGCCAAAATGCTACGCGGCCACTTTTATCTGCAACATTTACTCGCGTGAATGTTCGCGACTTTCCGGGCATAAGATAGTAATTTTCTTTGCAAGACTCCCCATCGGTTGGTCTCAAGCATGGGCCATAGGCGATAATACGTAATGTCGCATTTCCTGGATTGGTGATTTTTCCTGCTGAATATTTATATTCGTATTTTGCTTTACGAGGCGAGACAACCAATATAGAACTAATAAGCGCTGACGCTGTGGCAACAGCATGACGCTTTGCGTTGCTCCTTTTACCTTCGCTCAACGATTGATCAGACCAAAGAATTCGGTAATAACGTTCTTTATCGTCAGCCGGTCCTTTATAGAAAAAACGGATAGTCTCATTGCTTTTAGCGGGAAGTAATAAACTTCCTGGTGTCAAAAGAAGTTCGTTTCTACTCTCCATAGGAATGATGCTACCTCCTTCTAGAGGGTTGGTTATTCTTTCAACTCTGATATTAATAAGGCGTCCTGTGTCGGTGGAGTTTTTTATCTCTTTACTGATAACAGAGCTGTCGCTATACATAAAAGAAGATATATCACCAATGTCTAACGCATAAGCTGGCATCATTACAGTTAAAGAAAGGTTACATGCGAAAAAAAATTTTTTCATAATTCATTCTCCTAAAAAAAAAGGAGCGGTCCCTCGCTCCTCAATTAATGGAATTAGCTAGTCCAGGTTGCATCAAACTGGACGCTAACATCGCCACTCCAGATACCTTCTGGCAATACGCTCAAATCAGTTGCAGGCGTTGTGCCGTCAGTAGTTGCATTTGCAATTGAGAATGTAAATGCATCCTGACCAGCAAAGCGACCTGCTTTATTATAATTAGAAGCAATATTGCTCAGACCACCACTTTTACCTGTAACGGTGTCAACAAGAACTGTATCAGACGTTTTATCGACCGCATTACCGAAGTAATTAACTCCAACATTCAGCGTTGACCCTGATCCATCAAGCTGCGTTAGCGTGTTACTTACTAATCGTGAGGTTAGTTTGAATGCCGTTGCGCTTGAATCTCCTTCAATTGCAACGTCAAAAAGACCTTTTTGAGTATTGAACCCTTTAACGCCCTCAGCGTATTGGAATGAAAGGCTTCCCAGAGGCGTTACAACTAATTTACTGGTAGTATCTTTCTTTGCTGTTGCGGACCATGTCGCCACAGCCTGTGCTGTAGTATCAGCTGCCTGAACTGCACCCATGCTAAAAGAAGACAACAATGCAAGCGCTAAAATTTTACGTTTCATAAATGCACCTTACTCTTAATGGTTTTAACCTTGAAGGTTCCTTGTATTAACAAGGCTTTTTTCTAGTCGGAATTCACTACTGTGTAATCCGATTAAAAGAAGCTGAAGGATATAACTTGCATAAGTGTGCTAATAACAAGTCAATACTGTACATTTACGCTCGATAGCGAACATGTGAACACTCGAATCAATCGCAATCTCACGTAAAGCCACTGCTTCCGACAAAAATAATAACCTTGCCGCAAAATGATTGGGTAGTAATAAATTGTTAACTAACCAATAAATAATATGTGTTAAATTATTGATCTCTTTTTACGTGGGGGAATGCGGTTTCCTGCTGCGTTGATAACATTTTCCTAACGTATAGATGTCACATCCATAAGATCTCTTATCCCTTTTTAAGAACCGCATAAGCATTATTTAAATGATATATTTATTATTTAAGGAATATATTATGCCATTGCCTTATAAGAACTCAACTTCCGGTGTTAATTTCACAAAATAATATAAATGTTAAGCATGTGGCTATGTGGAAGAATTCTTATGCTAACAGTGCAATCTCTATGGGGTTATATAGCCAGAGGAAAGGTAAGAACTCATTGTTGCTACTCATGTGAATTTTTTAATATAGGGTTTTTTTACTAGTGAAAAATCCATATTAATTATGTGAAAGCTTCTTAAATTCATGAGTGCTATGTTTGTTTTGCATAATACTCTGAATTTAATGATAAAATAGAAATTCACCTTAAATTAATCTAGTAAATACCAGTCTGTTTTTTAAGGATAATTCACTTGTTTTAATGCGTTCTTTAGTAATAATTAAAAAATTCCTATTAGCTCTTCAGGGTTTAGACGTGTGTAAGATAAATACACGTCGGTCGTTACTTAAACTTGGTCAGGAACGTGTATTATTTTTTGTATGGCCAGTTCAATTTTGCATGCTGAAATTAGCGTTAAGATAAATATCGGAGCTCCAGTATTAGGATACTTTTAACCTGCATAACGAGTTTAGATGCCTGCATGAAGTAGTTAAAAAGTCGATTTAGTAAGCGACTAAACTCATCTTAATAAGTTGCATAAATTACAGGTAGGAAATCAATGAAAGGTGAAAGAAAAACACGGGTTTTGATGAGATTCAATCCAGTAGCGGCTTCTATTCTACTCGCTCTACCGGTTTTTGCTCAAGCAGCCGATCTTAATATCAAAAATGGTACTATAGTCAATTCAAATGGCGTACCCGTAATCAATATTGCCAATCCCAATGATAATGGTCTCTCTCATAACATTTATGATGATTTCAATGTTGGTAAGAACGGCGTAATTTTCAATAATAGCTCCTCTGGTACAAATACCGTAATTGGGGGAGCCATCGCGGGTAATAACAATCTTACCTCTGGTAGCGCCAAAGTCATCCTTAATGAAGTCACTTCTAATAAGACCAGTATGCTTGAAGGCCTGATGGAAGTTGCAGGAGACAAGGCTCATTTAGTTATTGCTAACCCTAATGGTATCTCCACGAGCATGGGAAGCGGCTTTATCAACACCAGTAAAGCCACTATCACAACCGGTAAACCGGATATTCAGAACGGCTTGTTGAGAGGTTATTCAGTCAGTGGCGGTATTATCACTCTCAAAGGACTAATGGGTTCTTCGCCTACAGAGATTCTTGCTCGCTCTGTTGCAGTTCAAGGACAAATTGTCACCGATGAACTCACCGTCATTGCCGGTAATAATTATATTAATAAAGATGCAGAGGTCTTAGGACATGTAACGGCAAGCGGTGTCAGAAACACATACGCTGTGGACGTGTCAGATCTGGGTGGCATGTACGCTAATCGCATCAATCTAATCAGTACTGAAAGCGGAGTAGGTGTAAGAAATACAGGCACTATTGCAGGTGGTGCTGATGATATCCATATTGACGTAAATGGTAAGTTTATTAACACTGGCGGTGAGGTCCAATCGGTTAGCGGCACTAACATCAAAACTAATGGTGTACTGGAAAACACCGGTGGAAATATCTCGGCTAAAGGCCAGGTATTTATTAATACGACAAATAATTCGTTAAATAATACCAGTGCCGGTATTATTTCCTCAGAGTCCGATATTTATATAGATAGTGGCGAGTTAGATAATAAAAACGGTAAAATTGCTTCTGGCGGTGTGTTAGGCATCAATACAAATGGCAAAATGCTAATCAACAGTGGTAAGGGCAGTTCTGCAGGTCTGGAAGCAACTGTTGTCGCGATGAAAACAGGTAAGTTAGATAACCGGACTGGGCAGATCAGGGGGGGCGCCCTTGCATTCGAAACTTCTGAGTTAACCAATGTTGGAGGCGAAATTCAATCTGCTGGTAAGATTGATATAATTAGTTCCGGAAATATTGATAACACTAAAGGTCTTATCCGGTCTCAAGCAGGTGGCATTCAGATTGAAACGGCTAAGTATTTTATCAACAAAGACAATATCACTGCTGATGCTACTAGTAACGATTCCTTAGGGTTAATTGCAGGTGACAACGGAATCAAATTAAAAGCAGGCACGATTAATAATTCGACTGGTGGAATAAGTTCATCAGGGACAATCTCACTGGAAAGTAGTAGTACGATTAACAATCGTAATGGAAAAATAGCCTCTGATAAAGCCGTATCGCTTTCTGCCATTGGCAATATCGACAACTCAAGTGGAAGGCTGCTATCGAAAGATACCGTCTCGATTATCGGTTCTACAATGGACAATAGTCTTTATGTCGGTCAAATTATGGGAGATCGTGGGATTAAAATAGATTTATCTGGGTATTTTAACAATCACATCGGTTTAGTAAATTCACAATTTGGTAACATTGACATTAAAGCTAAAAATGTCAAAAACGTTGGTGGGATGATTCTTGGTAAAGATATCTCAATCAAAACCGAAGCAGACGTTGATAACTATCATGGGTTAATGGTTGCAAATAATATTCTCAATATTGATGCTAAGACCAATGTTAATAACACCTATGGTGAAGATTTCGGATCGTGGTATGGTAATTACTTCGGAATACCGGGCCAAATTGGTGGGTTAATTGGCACTAATGGCGTAACAATCAACGCTCAGTCTATTAATAACACTCATAGCCGTATTATTGCTGAGCATGGTCCGTTAAACTTGAATGTCGCAGAAACAATTGATAACTATCGTGCCTTGATAGCCAGTGGCGGAGATGCAAAAATTAATGCAAAGCGCTTGATTAATAATTATGCCACGCTTCACAGTGCCGGCGATCTTAGTATCGATGTTGATTCACTGTCCAACTACAGTTCTGGTACCATCGAAAACAATGATGCAACAGGGATAATTTCGTCCGATCGATATCTTTCACTAATTGTTGGGAGTAGTTTTAACAATTATGGATGGATTAGCAGTAAGCAGAATGCTTTAGTTCGTGTTGCAGGTGCGTTGCATAATTACAATACGATTTCTTCTGATAATACATTGGAAGTTGATACAAGTGGCACCCTTACCAACGAAAAAAATATTGCAGCAGGAACCGTGCTTTATGTTGAATCAGATGGCAGTGTCGT